>Ga0183260_10000135_pt1 | contig 54240 bp, 50 predicted proteins | sample AntDrymUQ4972206_2_FD_129768 | JGI IMG/M metagenome (GOLD analysis project Ga0183260, IMG submission 129768) | Polar desert sand microbial communities from Dry Valleys, Antarctica - metaG UQ497 (22.06) (version 2) (version 2) | ecosystem: Environmental > Terrestrial > Soil > Desert | place... | reverse complement strand
TACAGCCGCCAGGACACCGGCCGATGACGACTCAGGCCCATGTGGCCCGGATCGTCCACAGGTTCGAGAGTTATCCACCCTTCCCCCCGGACCCCCCATCCACAACTACTCCTACTGTTCTAATAACCGACTGCCCCATTGCATCGCCGCCAGAGCTTCGACCGCCACGCCGCCTACGTGGTGGTCGCCTTTGTCGCCGGCGGCTGATCTACGCTCGTAGCCATGTCGGAGGAGAGCTCCAGCCCCACCCCCCTGCTCGATGAGTGGCGAGTCGAGGTGGGCGACGACGCTGTGACGGCGGCCGTGGAGACCGCCCGGGCCCAGATCGCTGATGGCGCGCTTCAGGGCTTCTCCGACAAGGACGAGCTTCTCGGCTACCTCCAGGGTTCGCACCGCCGTTCGGCGTGACCTGGCGCATCTTCCTGACCGACTCGTCCCAGCCGGACCTCGACTCGCTCACGCCTGCGGATCGCACCGCCCTCACCGAGGACCTATTCGCCTGGGTGCCGGACGGACCGCCTCGGGGAAGCGGCCGGGTCGTCGCGGGCGTCCAGCTGTTCGAGGATCAGCTGCCATCGGGAATCAGCGTCACCTACTTTGTCGACGAGCAGGTTCCCTACGTCGGCGTTGTCCGGGTACGGCGACGCTGATTCCCCTCGGCGGGGTATCCCACAACCGCGCCGTCGCGCCAGCAGTCGTGGGCGCCCACAACGCCGGTCCCGAGCTACAGCGAGTGGGGTCGGGGCTCGTGCCCCGACCCCCGGTTTCATTGCATTTGCTGGGTTCGGCAGATTGTGGCTGTCATCGTCCTAGTTCATTAGGCGAGCTGCTCGAGCACACCAGCGACGTCATCCGGTGGAGGCATCGCCTCGATGGACGCTGCAACTCGTAGCGCCGCGTCTCGGTATGCCTCATCGCGCAACACGATGGCGACGGCGTCTCGAATGGCGTCTGCGGACGTGGCGCCCGGCGTGATTGATAGGCCGGCGCCCGAGGCGGCCACTGCCTCGGCATTGAGGAACTGGTCGGCGCCCTGTGGGAGGCACAGCTGGGGGAGACCGAGCGTGAGCGCCCCGAGGATCGTGCCGGATCCGCCATGTGACACCACGACGTCGCAGTGCGGTAGTACGGCGGTTTGAGGCACGTATCGTTCGATGACCACGTGGCGGGGTTGGTCGCCGAGTACGGCTGGATCAGCGGCGGGCCCCACGGTCGCCAGCACTCGCACGTCGAGAGCACGCACGCCTTCCACGGCGAGTCGCAGCGGTCCAGCGTCGGTGAAGACGGTCCCCATCGTCACGTACACCAACGGCCTGTCACGACGGACTCGTGGGAGGGGGAGCGTCGATTTGTCGGTCGCGCCGTCGTCAGTGACCGGGCGCATGAGCTGTCGATGACGCACGTGCCCGCCGGCCTCGACCTGTAGTTCCGGCGGGTAGATGTCGATGTAGAGGTAGTCGTACGCGCCGCCGTAGGGCCGAGGCACGAGCCCGCGCGAGGTCCATAGCGCCGCCACCTCCTCGGCTGCGCACGCCATTCTCACCTCCGGCAACGGCGCGCCGAACCCTTTGGTGACACTTGGGACACCGAGCCTCGCCGCGACGATGTGGCCGGCGAACTCCGCGGCGTCGGCGACAACTAGATGCGGACGCCAGTCGAGCGCGACGGGCTCGAGACCCGCCAGCATGGGCGGCGTCGCCATCGCCCCAAAGAGCTTGCCGAACATCGCGTCAGGCCGCTCCCGGGATGCCAGTTCAGCAAGTGCCGGAAAGCGGCGCATTACGTCCTGAGGCGTGATCGGTTCGCGTCCTGCGATTGGTATGGCCTCGATCACGTGCGCAGCGATGTGGCCCGCCGCCTGCTCGGGCAGCGCCCAACGCACCTCGTGGCCACGGTGTGCCAGCGCCTGTGCCAGTGGCACCATCGGGTGGATGTGGCCCAGACCCGCCGGGGTCGTGACGAGCACCCGCACCGCTCAGAATACCTGCTCGAACCGGCCGCGCATGTCGGGCGGGACTCGGTCGTCGGCGTGTCCGTGGTCGATGCCTCGGAGGCTATCCCTTCCCTCTTCGCGCGAGTCGACGCGACCGACAGTCTCGGCGAGCGCGTGAAGCTCCGCGGCGGCGCCCGCACTCTGCGTCCGCTCAGATGGCTATTCCGGCTGCCGGCCACATGACTTCCTCGCCTGGTCTCCGCCGAGCGGATGACGGGTTGACGGCCTGTCACCTATCGCCGAGTAGGTGGGACACCCGTCGGTCTGGACCTGCGGTCTGCCCACGTTCCCCTCTCTGGTCGGGGGGCTGAGCCGGGGCCGCAGCACACCGCCCGAGGACGGCACCTACTTCGCGCTCGGTATCGCCCGCTCGCACCGGCGGCCGCCGGCCCGCGGCCCGCGGTGTATCCGGTGGGGCTGCGAACCATCGAAGGGATAGTGAGACTGGTGGCTCAGAGGCCAGCCGGGCGGCGTTGCCAACCTCCACCGCTTCATCGACGCCGACCAAGGGCTTGGCTCTGATTAGCGGCCCTGGTGTCGATGTCCTGCGACAGAACACCTTGCCTTTGTCTCACCGGCTTGCTAGTATACGAACACCAGTTCGCATCGGGAGGTCGGTCCCTCCCCTATGCCAGTCAGCCATGCCGGGAGCGCCCGCCATGTGCGACACGCTGTGTGATCTACGAGCGGGGATGAGCCGTTGGGCGGGCGGCTTCGACGCCGCCGTGCTGTCTGGTGCGCAGGCTGAGGTCGCTCTCGAGGCGGCCACCGCCATCGAGCGCATGGCCGCCATCGCCAAGGCCAAGGCGGCCGCCCGGGTGGCCGAGACCCGGGCCTGGAAGGGTGGCAGCGAGCGCTCGGCCGCCTCCCATCTGGCCCGCTCCACCGGCAGCACTGTCGGCCAGGCCGCCGAGACCCTGGCCACCGGCCAGCGCCTGAATGACCTGCCCGTGCTCGACGCCGCCGCCCGCGCTGGTCAGCTGTCGGCCGCCCAGACCGCCGCCATCGCCGACGCCGCCTCCGCCGATCCCTCCGCCGAGGCCTGCCTGGTGGCCAAGGGCAAAGAGTCGTCGCTGGCGGAGCTTCGTCAGGAGTGCGCGAGGACCAAAGCAGCAGCGTGTCCCGACCCCGAGGCCCGCCGTCGCAAGATCCACGCCGAGCGCCTCTTGCGGGAGTGGACCGACGCCGAGGGGGCCTGGCACCTGCGGATGCGCAACAATCCCGAGATCGGGGCGCAGTTCATGGCCGCCTTGGCCCCGATACGCGACCGGCTGTTCAACGCCGCCCGCACCGAGGGAAGACGCGAACCGCTGGAGGCCTACGCCGCCGATGCCCTGGTGGAGGTGGTGTGCGGGAACGGCGAGGAGGCGGCTACGCCCAACGCCACCGCACCCAACGCCGCGGCACCGAGCTCCAAGGCGCGGGCCAAGGTCATCGCCCGGGTCGACCTGCCGGCGCTGCTGCGGGGTTACCCGGTGGAGGGCGAGACCTGTGAGATCGCCGGGTTCGGGCCGGTGGCGGTCTCCGCCATCCGCGACCTGATCGACACCGGCGATGCCTTTCTCGCCGCAGTCGTCACCGCCGGCGAGGCGGTGGTGGGAGTGGCCCATCTGGGGCGGCGTGCCCGGGCCGTCCAGCTCACGGCACTGGAGTGGCTGTACCCCACCTGTGCGGTCGGGGGGTGCACCACCACCGCCTGGCTGGAGATCGACCACCGCCTCGACTGGGCCCACAGCCACATGACCGTGTTCGACCTGCTGGATCGGTTGTGCTCCCACCACCACGACCTCAAGACCCTCGACGGCTGGGCCCTGGTGGCCGGGCGGGGCAAGCGGGCGTTCGTGGCCCCCGACGACCAGCGGCATCCCCGGCACGCTGCGGGGTCACAGCGCCCGCCGCCCGACCGGGCCCACGACCCGCCGAGCGCGGTGTGAGTGGCTTGCCGGGCGCAGCCCGTCGGCGGGGGTCGGACCTCGTGTGATCGTCGACAACGAGTCGGTGTGGCCATCGCGGACGGGAGCGCACGACGGAGCGGCCCCAGTTCGGTACGAGCAGGTCGCCCGGGAACGTCCGGCCTTCCCTTGGCCGCGGCGCCGCCGAAACCGATTGGCAATGCCGGGACTGGTGCGACTACTCGAGCGTGCTGAGCACTGTGACAGCTCGGAACCCTTGTGTCGCACGGGCCACGCGTTGTGTGCTCCCCGGGACCGGCTCTGCAACACGCACACCGGCGCCGAGCGCGCACTGCGCGCGCGGTCAACCCTCGCCGATTCAATCGCCGCGCCGCCCGTCCGGTCGTCCCGTCCCGTCAACCCGCACGATCAAGGAGCCGCCGTTACCTCAGCCACAACCTGAAGCACCCGCCAGCCTCGTCACTCACAGCGTTCAACGCCGACGAGGGTCAGTGACACGCGCCCCTTGGTGGGGCCACTTCAAACCATCGCGGTGGGGCCAAAGGGGGTTGACATTCCCATCAGGCCCCGCGGGCGGCGAGCTTGTCCTGCACCTGGCGCTTCATGCGCACGAGGATCGCGTTCATCCCCCGCAGCCGCAGCGCGGAGATGACCTCGGCCAGGCCCATGCGCGTGTAGAAGTCGTTGGGAGTGGCCAGCACCGTCTCGGCCGTGGCCCCGTTGAGGCCGCTCCACAGGATGCCGGCGAAGCCCCGGGTGGTGGGGGATTCGGCGGGCACGTCGAAGTGCAGGGTGACCCGGCCCTCGTCGTCGAGGTCGGTCGCCAGGAAGAACGGCGTTTGGCATTCGGGCACCTGCTCCATCAGCTCCCTGTGCCCGGCCAGCTCCTCGGGCAGGGGCGGAACCTTGCGCGAGTACTCGAGCAGGGCCTGGGCTCGCAGCTCCTTGGGGGCGCCGGCGAACAGGTCGACGATGCGTTGGAGCTCTGGGGCGGCGGCACTCATGGGAGCATTGTCTCACCTGCGGAGCCCGTTCTCGAATTGTGACTGGACAGGTCGGGAATTCGACCTAGGCTGGGTGGAACCCAGATTGAGGAGGTCCTCCATGGCCGTTGCGCCCGACCCCGCGCCCGAGCTCCAGCAGTACGCCAACCCCGAGTTGCTCGTCACGACCGACTGGCTGGCCGCGCACCGCGGCGACCCCGGCATCGTCGTCGTGGAGTCCGACGAGGACGTGCTGCTCTACGACACCGGGCACATCCCCGGTGCCATCAAGGTCGACTGGCACCTCGACCTCAACGACCCCGTCACCCGCGACTACGTCGATGGCGAGGGCTTCGCCCGCCTCTGCTCCAAGAACGGCATCAGCCGCGACGACACCATCGTCTTCTACGGCGACAACTTCAACTGGTGGGCGGCCTACGCCCTGTGGGTGTTCACGCTGTTCGGCCACCCCGACGTCCGCCTGCTCAACGGCGGCCGCATGAAGTGGATGCAGGAGGAGCGGGAGATGACCACCGAGGTCCCCAGCCGCCCGACCTCGGACTACCCCGTCGTCGACCGCGAGGACGGCCCCATCCGGGCGTTCCGCGACGACGTGAAGGCGCACCTCGGCAAGGGCCCGCTGGTCGACGTGCGCTCACCCGGCGAGTTCTCCGGCGAGCTGCTGCACATGCCCGACTACCCCCAAGAGGGGGCGCTGCGGGGTGGTCACATCCCCACAGCCAAGTCCAAGCCGTGGAAGAACGCAGCCAACGACGACGGCACCTTCAAGGGCACCGACGACCTGCGGGCCATCTACGAGAAGGAACTGGGCCTGGGCGAGGGCGACGACGTCATCGTCTACTGCCGGATCGGCGAGCGGTCGAGCCACACCTGGTTCGTCTTGCACCACCTCCTCGGTTACCCGACGGTCCGCAACTACGACGGTTCCTGGACCGAGTGGGGCAACCTGGTGCGGGCGCCCATCGAGAGGTAGCGCCAGCGCCCGGTTGGGCCGGCGGCGTCCGGCACGGTGAGCCGTCGCCGCCGGCCCCGTACCGGTAACGTCGTCGTCAATGAGCGCCTCGGTGTCCGGCGAGGCCGGCGGGATCGGCGACGGGCACCGGCGCGCCGACCGGCCCGGTAGCGGGCCGGCCCAGGTGATCGGCACCGGTCCGGCGACCGATCGACTGGCGCGGTCGGTTCTTCCCGGTCTCGGCGAGGGTCGCTGCGAGGTGTGCTTCGGCAACGGACGGTGGGCGGGAACCGTGGCCGCCCGACCCGACGCCGACGCCGAGGGGGTCCTGGCCCAACTCGGCCTCGAGCCGACCCGACCCGTCCTGGTCCTCCTGGGCGGCGCCGACAGCCTGGGTGGCGCGGACCGGGCCGAGCAGATCGACGTGTTGGGGCGGGCCATCGCTCGCGCTGCTTCCCGTGCCGGTGCGATCGTCGTCGACGGTGCCACCGATTCCGGGATGATGGCGGCGGTCGGTGCCGCGGTTGCCGCCGACGGCCACCGCGTGCCCCTTCTGGGCGTTGCCCCCACCGGCCTGGTCACCGCCGACGCCGCCGCAGACGCGACCGCGGCCGGCGCGGATCGGGTCCCGCTGGAGCAAAACCATTCCCACCTCGTGCTGGTCGACGCCTCGAAGTGGGGCGACGAGACCGACCTGCTTCTCGACCTCGCCGGCGCGCTGGCCCCCGTCCGGCCGGTGGCGGTGGTGGTGGGCGGAGGCGACGTCACGACCAAGGAGGCCGAGCAGGCCGTGCGGCGACGGTGGCGCGTGTTCGTCGTGGAGGGCACGGGCGGGACGGCTGACGCTCTGGCGGCTCGGCACCGGAGCTCCGACGGCGGGTCCGGGGCCGGTGGGTTGGGCGAGGTGCGCCGGCTCGACGGGGCCGACGCCGAGCAGGTGACCCGCCGGCTGGCGTGGTCGCTCCAGGACACGCCCGAGCTCAAGCTGGCATGGGAGCGGTTCGCCCGCTACGACACGCTCGCGGTGCGGCTGCGGCGCAGCTTCGAACGGCTGCAGGCGTCGATCCTCCTGCTCGGTATCACCGCCACGCTGCTGGCCCTGGTGCACCACTCGCTCGGTTCGCGGCTCGAGGGCTCGTGGGGCTTACTGCGGGACGCGCTGCACTGGACGGTCGTCGCCGTTCCCATCGTCATCTCCACGCTCATCGCCTTCACGGCCAGGGTGCAGGCGGGCAAGCGCTGGGTGCTCCTACGGGGCGCGGCGGAAGCGACCAAGCGGGAGATCTTCCGGTACCGCACGCGCACCGGCTTGTACGCCCCGAACCGCCCGGGTGCCGAGCGTACGCCCGACGAGGAGCTCCTCGAGCGGATCGGTACGGTCGACGCCGTGCTCATGAAGACCGAGGTCAGTGGCGGGGCCCTGCCGGCGTACGAGGGACCCCTTCCCCCGCCAGGGGCGGCCGGCGACGACGACGACGGGCTGAGCCCGCTCGATCCCGAGCGCTACCTCGAGCTGCGGGTCTGCGACCAACGGCGCTTCTACCGGAGCAAGACCGTTCGCCTGGAGCGCAAGCTGCGGAATCTGCAGCTGCTCACCGTGGCCGCCGGCGGCGTGGGGACGCTGGTGGCCGCCGCCGGGTTCGAGCTCTGGGTCGGCCTCACCACGGCGATCGCCGGAGGGGTCGCCGCCCACCTGGGCTACCTCCAGGTCGAGGGCACGCTGGTCGCCTACAACCAGGCCATCGCCAAGCTGGAGGAGGTCGAGACCCGGGCCCTGCTCCACCTCAAGGCGGGCACGATCGACGAGGCGTACGACGACCTCGTCGAGCGGGCGGAGACGGCGATCCACTCCGAGCACGGCAGCTGGACCCAGCAGATGCACGAGTCGCTCGAGCACCTGCGACCCAAGGACCAGCCCGGTGCCGTGGCGACCGGCGACGGCGCCGCCCAGCCCGGTGCGCCCGCCCAGCCGCGGTCCTCCTGAGGAGGCCGGCTGTGTATCACCCGAACCATCATGTGCCTCCTCCCGGTGTGGGGCACCGGAGGAAGAAGAGGACGCGATGAGCGGGATCTTCATCAGCTACCGACGCAAGGACGCGTCGGGGTCGGCCGGCCGACTCTACGACGACCTCTGCGACCGGTTCACCAGGGACCTCGTCTTCCGTGATGTCGACGCCCTCGGCCCGGGCGTCGACTATGAGGCGGCGATCGACGGGTTCATCGGCTCGTGCGACGCGTTCGTCGCCGTCATCGGCAACCGCTGGCTGGAGGTCAGCGACGGCACCGGCAGCCGCCGCCTCGACGACCCCGACGACATCGTGCGCCGGGAGATCGCCGTCGCCCTGGAGGGGACAAGCTCGTGATCCCGGTGCTGGTGGAGGACGCGAGGATGCCGGAGCCGTCGCATCTTCCCGACTCGCTCCGCAGCCTCGCGCGCCGCAACGCGTTCGTTCTCAGCGACGCCCGCTGGGACCACGACGTCAGGCTGCTCGGCGACCATCTGGCCAAGGTGGTCAACCTCCCGGTGGCGACGGCGGGGTCGACCACGACGATTGCGTCGCCGTCCCCACCGCCGCCTTCGCCCGCGCCGGGCGGGACGTGGACGACTCCGCCGGCGTCGCCGCCGGGGCCGATGGTCGCGACCCACGACGGCCGGTCGCGTCGCAAGATCGTGGCTGCGGTCGTCGGGGCGGTCGTCGTGGTGGCCGCACTGGTGTCCGTCGTCGTCGTGGCGGGGGGAGGCGACAGCGATGACGAGCCCACCGCCGTGGTGGTCACGTCGCCTCGGGCGACGGCCTCCGGCGGGCGCACAGCCACGACGCGCGCCACGGCCGTCCCGACCACGACGGCTGCCGCAGCGCCCAGTGCCGTTCTCACGCTGACCAGGACCTCCGGCCCGCCGGGCTCGACCACCCTGCTCAGCGTCAGCGGATTCCAGGCCGGGGAGACCATCGACGTGATCTTCGGTGGGCGAACCGTCACGTCGGCGTCCACCGATGAAAGGGGAATCCCAAAGGGTGTGTCGCTGACGGTCCCCGCAGACCTACGGCGGAGCACGACCGTTGAGGTGACCGCGACCGGCCGCAGCAGCAAACGCATCGCCCGAGCGCCGTTCCAGGTGATCTGAACCGCGTGAACAGAACGGCTCCCGCGACGCCCCGTGTGGTTGCGGCCGTGGTGACCACCGTGCTCCTCCTCGCCGCCTGCAACGGGAACGGGGCCGATCCGGGTACCGCTCCGGGCCCGGCTTCGGACGCGGGCGTTGACATCGTCGCGGCCGTGGGTGGCGTCGTCCGCCTGGGCGATGCCAGCATCACCATTCCCCCGGGCGCCCTCACGACGAACGCCCGGGTGACCATCCGGCGGGCGACCGACGTCCGCGAGGCGCCCGATGCCGCTCCGCTCACCCGTGTACTGGGCGAGCCCTACCTCTTCGGCATCGAAAGGGGGGCCACGCTCCGGGCCGCAGCCACCGTGACGGTGCCGTACGACCCGGCGCGGATCCCGGCCGAGAGCGAGTCGTTCGCACCGTTCGTGGCCGGGTACGACGACGATGCCCGGTCGTGGCTCCCGGCGTCGTCGGCCGTCGACCCGGCGCGCCGGACGGTGAGCGAGCAGACGCAGCGGGTGTCGTGGAGCCAGGTCTGGACGTGGCTGGTGCCGGCGGCCCGCGAGGCGCTGGCGACGGTGGTCGCCGACACCTTCCGTCTCGCCGGCGGGCGGGCGTCGGAACCGGTTTGCGAGCGGGACGCACCTGCGGGCCTGGACCTGCAGCCGGCGGCGGGCGATGCCGTCCTCGCCTGTGTAGGAGCCGGTACCACCGAAGGCTCCGCCGAGCTGGCCGTCGCCAACAACCGCCCGTTCTCGGTCGTGGTCGACCGCCCCAGCGGGGTGAAGGTGCAGCGGGTCGGCCGAGACGGCCTCTACCGCGCGCTCGACGCGGTACTCGCCAAGGCGTTCCCCTCGGGCGCCTATGTCCCCGGCGGCGCGACGGCCGAGATCGAGCTCCCGCTGCCCGCGGGGCCGACGACCTACGAGCTCACGGCTGCGCCGCGCGCCATCACGGTCGCCCTCGACCTGCTGGTCCGAAGCGTGGGTCTGTTCGCGCCGGGCGCCGGGGGTATGACCGACCGCGCCGCCCCATGCGTGCTGGAGGCGGTCGGTACCGGCGACGACCGTGACGGGTTGGACGACCTGCCGAAGACGGTCGTCGACTGTGTGGAAGCGGCCGACCGGTCCAACCCGGTGGCTATCGCCCTCGTTCGCCTTCGCGACCCCCTGGCCGCCGCCACGCGGTCGGCCGACCTGGTCAACGGCGACCGGTCCACCGGGCGGAGCCGGCTCACCGCCACCTGGGCACCGGCGGAGCGGCTCGTGGCGACGTCACGTCTCCGCCTCGATGGCATCGGCCCTGTAAGGGTCGGCATGACGCTGGAAGAGGCGTCGAAGGCGTCGAGGCTCGTCTTCGCCGTAGGCCCCGACAGCGGCCCGGCCCCGCGCACTTGTGGGTTCGCCGGCCCGGAGGGCGCACCGCCCGGTCTCGCTTTCATGGTCAAGGACAACACGACCATCGTTCGCATCGACGTGCACGGTCCGACCGTCGCCACCGACACCGGACTGCGGGTCGGCAGCACCGAGGCGGAGGTGATGGCCGCCTACCGGGGCCGGATCAACGTCCGCCCGCACCCCAACCGCGGCCCCGACGGTCATTACCTCGTCTATGTTCCCGAGGAGCCGGCGGTGAAGGGCTTCGAGCTGCTGTTCGAGACCGACGGGAAGACGGTGACGACCTTCCGCACCGGGGTCATCAGCTTCGTCGAGGCCCCGAAGGGGTGTGCGTAGAAGCGAGGGATGCCCGCTATGGCGGAGTACCCGCTGCGACTGAGTGAGAGTGAGGCGGCCGCAGCCTCCCGGGCCCTTACCGGGGTTGGTCTTCCTGGCCTCGTTCCATTGGTCCCCGCCACGCCTTGATCAACTGCTCACGCCAGACGAGGGCGGCGACGAGGGAGACGGTGCCGGCGGCGACGCCGCCGACAACCAGGCCGGTCACGTCGGTTACCAGCCCGATGAGCAGGAGCACGAGCCCCGTCGTGCCGAACGCGGTGGAGACGACCAGTGCGGCTGGCGACCGGCGTTCGGGAGGATCGGGCATGCACCCGACGCTACCGGTGGGCGTGCGACCGGGTGCGTTTGACCGGCGCCTGAAATCCCTTGACCTCAGGTTTACTTGAGCAATTACAGTCCCGCAGGTGGGGTCGCTGACCGCCCGCCGGGCAGCGTTCGAGCGAACAGAGGGTGCGATAGATGGACGCGGGATTCAGCCATTGGATGGCGCTCGAGAGCGCGATGCAGGGGGAACCGCCCCGGCGGTCGTTCAGCCGGGTCACGCTTCGGCGCATCTGGGGCTTCGCCCGGCCCCACCGCCGGGCACTCACAGGGTTTCTCCTCCTGAGCGTCGTGTCGGCCGTCCTGGCCGTGGCCACGCCGGTCCTCGCCGGCTGGGCGGTCGGCGCCATCATCGATGGAACCAACGAGGGGAAGGTCGTGTGGCTGGCAGTGCTGATCGCCCTGGTCGCCGTGCTCGACGCGGTATTGGGGCTCGCCGGGCGCTGGTTGTCGTCGAGGATCGGTGAGGGTCTCATCCTCGATCTGCGGCGTGCCGTGTTCGGCCACGTGCAGCGTATGCCGGTGGCCTTCTTCACCCGCACCCGTACCGGCGCCCTCGTCAGCCGGCTGAACAACGACGTGATCGGCGCACAGCGGGCGTTCACCTGGACCCTGTCGGGCGTGGTGAGCAACCTGATCGCGCTGATCATCACGCTGGGCGTGATGCTGCGGCTGTCGTGGCAGGTGACGCTGCTCGCCCTCGTCCTGCTCCCCGTGTTCGTCATCCCCGCGCGCCGCATGGGTCGGCGGTTGGCCGACCTGGAACGGGAGGCGGCCGACCACAACGCGGCCATGACCACCCAGATGACGGAGCGCTTCTCGGCGCCGGGAGCGACGCTTGTCAAGCTATTCGGCCGGCCGGCGAACGAGATCGCCGAGTTCGGCTCCCGGGCCGAGCGGGTGGCCGACATCGGCGTCCGCACGGCCATGGGTCAATGGGTGTTCTTGACCGCGCTCACCATGGTGTCGTCGCTTGCCCTCGCCCTGGTCTACGGGCTCGGTGGCTGGATGGCGCTGCAGGGCAGCCTGAAGGCGAGCACGGTCGTCACCCTGGCCCTGCTGCTGGGCCGGCTTTACGCCCCGCTCACCGCTCTGGCCAGCGCACGGGTCGACGCCATGTCGGCCCTCGTCAGCTTCGAACGGGTGTTCGAGGTGCTCGACCTGGAGCCGCTCATCGCCGAGAGGCCGGACCCGGTGACGGTGCCCGACGGGCCCGTCGCCGTGGAGTTCGACGATGTCCGCTTCGGCTACCCGGCAGCCGACAAGGTGTCGCTGGCCTCCTTGGAGGAGGTCGTGACCCTCGACAACCGGGGCGGCACGGAGGTGCTGCACGGCGTGTCGTTCGAGATCGAGCCTGGTCAGCTCGTCGCCCTGGTGGGCTCGTCGGGCGGGGGCAAGTCGACGATCGCGTCGTTGGCGCCGCGGCTGTACGACGTCGACGCCGGCTCGGTGCGACTGTCGGGCATCGACGTGAGGGACCTGTCGTTCGACTCGATCCGCCAGACCCTGGGCATGGTCACCCAGGATGGCCACCTGTTCCACGACACCGTCAGGGAGAACCTCCGCTTCGCCCGTCCCGAAGCCACCGACAACGATCTGTGGGACTCGCTGCGCAAGGCCCGGCTGGCCGACCTGGTCGAGTCGCTGCCCGACGGCCTCGATACGGTCGTCGGTGAACGCGGGTACCGGCTGTCGGGCGGGGAGCGGCAGCGCCTGACGATCGCCCGGCTGCTGTTGGCCAAGCCTCGCGTTGTCATCCTCGACGAGGCCACCGCCCACCTCGACTCGACGTCGGAGGCGGCGGTGCAAGAAGCGCTGGTGCACGCGCTCGCCGGACGCACTGCGCTCGTCATCGCCCACCGCCTGTCTACGATCCGCGAGGCCGACACGATCCTGGTGGTCGAAGACGGGCGGGTGGTCGAACAGGGGTCCCACTCCGAGCTGCTCGTCGCCGGAGGCCGCTACACCGAGCTGTACCGCACACAGTTCGAGGAGCATCCCCACCCCGAGGCGGTAGCCGGGTAGTGACACGGCCGCTCTAGGCTGATAACACTTACAGGGTGAGCGCGACGCTGCCCGACGGCGGGGGGCGGCCGGGAGACTTCCCGGCGCCAGGAACCAGCCCTCTCGGGCCGGCACTGGAACGACTCGAACGCGCTTGGCCGGCGGCGAAGACACTCTTCCGTGCGTGCTCCTTCCTCGGTCCCGACGACATCCCCGTCTGGCTGTTCGCAGGAGACATCGACGAACTTCCTGCGCCGCTCGTGACCGGTTCCCGGGCGCGCGCCGAGGCGTTCGCGGTGCTCACCGGCGCGTCGCTCGCACGGTGGACGTCGCCCGACGGCATCAGCGTCGACCCCTTCCTCCAGGCGGCCGTTCGCACGCAGCTCCGGGGCGAGGGACGGCGGAGCTGGGTCGCCGGCGCAGTGCGCCTGGTGGCGGGAGCCCTTTCCGGCGACGGAGACGACCTGGCGTCGAGGGCCCGCACCGGGCGCCTGGTGCCCCACGCCCTGGCCGTCTCGGGCTACGAGGAGGCGGCCGAGACGGAGCCCCTTGCGACGAGCTGGCTCCTCGAGCGGGTCGCGGGGCACGAGCAGACGCGCGGACGCGTCGCCGACGCCCGCCGGCTTCTTCACCGGTCGCTGGCCGTGGTTCGGGCCGCCTACGGCCCGGAACATCCTCTTGTCGGCCGCAGCCTCGCCACCCTCGCCCTCCTGCTTCAGGACATGGGCGAGCTCACCGAGGCCCGCAACGGCTTCGAGCGCGCCCTCGCCATCGGGGAGAGGGCCTACGGGCTCGACCACCCCGAGGTCGGGGCGCACCTCGGCAACCTGGCCGTGGTGCTGCAAGACCTGGGCGAGCTCACCGGCGCCCGCGCCTGTCTCGAAAGGGCGCTTCCTGTTGCCGAGGCGGCCCACGGGCCGGATCACCCGGCGGTGGCGATCGTGCTCAACAACCTCGGCAGTGTGCTGGGCGATCTCGGCGACCTCACCGCCGCCAGGCGGTACTTCGAGCGGGCCCTGGCCGTCGGCGAGGCCACGCTGGGGCCGGAGCACCCCACCGTCCGCAGCATCCGGGCCAACCGGGCGCAGCTGCTGCGGACGCCGGGCATCGCCGACTGACGACGGTCGCGCCAGCGCCTGCCTGCGACGGCTTCCGGCCGGCCCACGGTAAGAATGGCGACCGTGGCCGATACATCCGAGGACTCTCCCCCCGAGTCCCGACCCTGTCCTCCTCGGCCCTCGTCGACCGACGAGTCGGAGCTGGGATTCGTACGCCGGCCGATGGTCAGATGGCTCGATCCCCACCAGCTCGTCGACACCGCCGTCCGGGTCCTGCTCTCCGGGGTCTTCAGCTCCTACGCCGACAACCGTGAGCTGCAGGCGCTCATGCCGGCACTCGTGCCCGACCACTCCGACACCTCCGAGATCTGGTTCGACTACGTCGCCGACCTGGGCGACGGCTGGAACTCCACCTACACCATCGCCCGGCTGCTGGCCGCTGAGAAGCTCGAGCTCGACTGGAGCGGCGATGCGGTGCCGACCAGGCGCGGGCGGTTCCTTGTCATGGGTGGCGACCAGGTGTACCCCGTGCCGAAGCGCGTGGAGTACGAGAACCGCCTCCTCGGCCCGTACGAGTCGGCCCTGCCCTGCGTAACCGAGGATCCCCCCGACCTGTACGCGATTCCCGGGAGTCACGACTGGTACGACGGGCTCGTCAACTTCACCAGTGTCTTCTGCCGGGCGCGCTGGGTCGGCGGGTGGAGGACGACCCAGCGCCGCAGCTACTTCGCCGTCAAGCTCCCGCACCGCTATTGGCTGTGGGGTGTCGACGTCCAGTTCGGTGCCGACATCGACGAAGCCCAGCTGAGCTACTTCACCGACGTGGCCTCCGAGCAGTTGGAAGAGGGCGACCGCATCATCCTGTGCATGGCCAAGGAGGTCAGCAGCGGCAGGAGCCGCGACGAGCTCCACTCCGACCGTGACATGGAGTACCTCGAGCGTGAGGTGATCCAGCCGACCGGCGCCCGGGTGGTCCTCTCCCTCAAGAGCGGGAAGCACTACTACGCCCGCTACCAGGAGGAGGGCGGGTCCCGCCAGCACATCACCTCGGGGGGCGGGGGGGCCTTCCTGCATCCCACCCACCGTCTTCCCGAGCACAGCGAGCTGCCGGGCGCCGGAGGGCCGAGCACCTACCGGCGGGAGACCACCTATCCGTCAGCCGAGGTGTCGAAGAGCCTCAGGAAGCGCGTCTGGTTCCTTCCTCCTTACAACCTCCCGCTCGCCGCCCTCTTCGGTGCGGTTCAGGTGCTGTTGGCGTTCATGATGGGCCTGCACCTGCGGGGCCGTCACCTGGCTCTCTCCTTCGGCGACCTCCCACGGGCGGTGTGGGAGAGCCCGACCGCCTTCCTCCTGATCATGCTCATGGTGGTGTTGCTCGGAGCAATGGTGCGCTTCGCCCACGAAGCCGGTGGGTTCAGCCGGGTGCTGCTCGGCCTGGTACATTCGGCGCTGCAACTCGGGAGTGTGGCCCTCGTCATGATCGCCGCATCCCGGTTGTCGTCGGCTCTGGGCCTCAGCGGAGCGGCGGCGTTGATCGGCTTCCTGGTGTTCGTGGGCCTGCTCGGCGGGGTCGGCGGTACCGTCGGGATGTCGGGCTACCTCTTTGCGACGAACTGCTTGGGGTTTCACGGGAACGAGGCGTACGCGCCCCTCCACCACATGGACCTGAAGCACTTCCTCCGGCTGCACATCGACGGTGACGGATCCCTCACCGTGTTCCCCGTCGCGGTCGACCGGGTCGGCCGTAAGTGGGATCTGCGCCCGGACGAGCCTCCCGATGCGGCGTGGTTCGATCAGGCCGACGGGAAGGCCGAACCTCGTCTCGTCGAGGAGCCCGTCCGGATCGACGGTTGACGATGACCATCCGACGTTCCGCGACCCTGGTGAGGTGAGAGATGAGCTCGAGGAACACGTGCGCGACGAGAACTCCGACGGCATCTTTGCCAACTACGTCCTCCGGAGGCGGTAGTCGCCCGCAGGGTCAGTGGGTAGCAACAGGGCCCGGGCCTGGCCGTAGCCACCGGGATCAGGACGTGGGGTGGCCGGAGGCCAGTCGTGCCAGCTGGGCGCCGGCCTTCTCCACTGCCAGGGTGTTGCCCTTCTGGGCGAAGAGGTCGAGGGCCTCCCGCACGGGCTGAACGGCATCGGGTGCCCGTCCGCCGCACCGGTACACCTCGGCCAGGTCCATCAGCGACTCGCCGCGGAGCTGGGTGCAATCAGTGTTGGCGGCGAGGCGCAACCCGTCCTTGGCGACAGCCTCCGCCTCGGAGGCGTCTCCCAGAGCGCACAGCACCTTCGCCCGCGCCCCCCGACCCACCACCTGGGAGAAGACGTCGTCGCTGCCGACGGTCTGCGCGCTGGCTCTCAGCAGCTCCTCGGCCTTCCGATACTTGCATTGGGCGTAGAGGGAATGGGCGAGGATGCCTGCGACCGTCGACGACAGCCAGCTACGGTCCCCCATTCGCCGCAGCGCCTCGTACCCGCTGCGAAGCTCCCTCTCGGCGGCCGGTGCATCGCCGGCCAGGAGCTCGACCCAGCCGGTCAGGTAGGCGACGGGTCCGGCGATCCAGAAGCGGAGACCGAGGTCCTCGAACGTCTCCCGGGCTGTCGAGAGTGAATGCCTGGCCCGTTCCAGGTCACCCCCCATGGCTTCGAGGGTGCCGCGGACCAGGAGGACGCTCGCCTCCACCTTGCGGTCGCCCTGGGCCCGATCGACGATCTCGTCACAGCGTCCGATGCTCTCATCGGCCGGGGCCGGCCCGGTGAACAGCGCCAGCGGGAGCCACGCCAGGCTCTCCAGCTCTTCGCGCCGGTTCCCGGCGAGATGGGCATAGGTGCCGGCCCGGTCCACGGCTTCCCCGGCAGACGCGCATCGCCCCTTGACGAAGTCGATCAACCCCAGCAGCCGCCAACTGCGCGCCAGGCCGTTCTGGTCGGCGAGCTCCTCGAACACGGGGATCACCCCCTGGACCTCGGCGCGTGCTGCGTCCGCCCATCCTTCGGGATCAGTGAACAGCCGTTGGGTCATGCGGATGAGAAGGACGTGTGCCTCGACCGCCCGGTCGCCCTGTCGCCGGGCCCCGTCGCAGGCCTCGGCGAGAGTGTCGGAGGCCTGCTGCACCTGCCCCGTCATCATGAGGCACTCGCTAAGGGCTGGCAGGAGTGAGAGGCGGAGCGGGTCCCCGGCCGCAAGAAGCTTCACCGCCCTCGACAGCAGGTTGCCGGCGGCGACGACGTCGCCCCGGCTGAACGCTCTGCGGCCCGCCGCTGCCAGTTGGTCCCCGGCCCGACGGGCGAGGGCCCGGCCGTGGTCGTCGAGCGGCCTCAACTCCTGGCTCAGGAGGTAGGCGTGCTCGAGGTGGTAGCCGAGCACCTCTTCGTAGGCACCGACGCGGCCCTGTGCCTTGGTCCGATCGAGCCAGTCTGCGAACCGCTCGTGCACCTCGGCCCGGGTCTCTTTGGACATGCAGTTGTACGCCGCCTCGCGAATGAGGGCGTGGTGGAAGCCGAGAGCGTCCTCCCAGGCTCCCGACGGGTTGGACCGCAGCATCCCCTTGGTCATCAGGCGCCGGAGGCTCTTGCGGATCTCGGGTTCGGGCTGGTCGACGACGAGCTCGAGCAGGGCCCGGCGGGAGAAGATCGCGCCCATGACGGCGCCCACCTCGATCACCGCGCGCTCCCCGGGCTCGAGTCGGTCGAGTCTGGAAACCAGGAGGGCCTGGAGGGTGAGAGGGAGCCGGACGTCCTGCAGGTCCGTGCCCGCCACCCAATGCCCGTCGTCGCGATGGAGGAAGCCCTCGTCGATGAACATCGACACCATCTCTTCGACGTAGAGCGGATTTCCCTGAGTCGCCTCGAGGACGCGGTCCCGCCCTCGGTGCCCGAGCATCTCGCCGTGCAGCAGGTTCTCGATCAGGCTGACACTCTCGTCGGGAGTCAGTGGGTCGAGCTGCACCTGCGAGAGATCGGGGCGGCCCTCTCCCCAGCCCGGATGGCCCTCGAGGAAGTCCGGCCGGGCCGTGCAGCACACCAGGATGGGCGTGTCCCGCGACCACTCACCGATGTGGTCGACGAAGTCCAGGAACGTGGGCTGTGCCCAGTGGAGGTCCTCGAATACGACGACAAGGGGCTTGTGGGCGGCGACCTTCTCCAGCAGCTTGCGTGCCGCCCAGAAGATCTCCTCGGACCCGACGGTCGTCTGGCGCAGGCCCAGCAGCTGTCCCACCTGCTCGACCACGGCGTCGCTGTCCTCGTCGCCCTCCAGCAGCGCCTCGAGCTTCGTCTGTGCGTCGGCCAGCGATTGGTTCGAATCGATCCAGGCCACCTGCCTGATGATCTCGGCGACGGGCCAGAACGTGATGCCTTCGCCGTACGACGGGCAGTAGCCCTGCACCACATCAGCGTCATCTTCCACAGAGCGCACGAACTCCGCGACGAGACGGGTCTTGCCTACCCCGGCTGGGCCTACGATGACCACGCGGCGGCACGAGCGCTCGGTCACGACGGTATCGAACACCCGCCGAAGGAGCGCCTGTTCGGTGTCGCGTCCCACCATCGGGGTGTCCAGACGACGGACCCGAGCCCACGGGTTGGGCTTCAGCCCTCGCAGGCGGAACGTCGGGACGGGCTCGCCCTTGCCCTTCAATGACATCGCCGGCAGCCGTTCGGCGTCGACCGCGCCCTCGACCAGGCGATAGGTCGTCTCGCCCAGCAGGATCTCCTGGGGATCAGCGGCCTGTTGCAGTCGCGCCGCCACGTTGACGGCGTCGCCCAGCACCAGCGTGTTGTGGACACCAGCGCCTCCGGTCGCCACCTCGCCGGTGTTGACTCCGGTGCGAACCCGGATCGTCACGCCCCACTGGCGCTCGAGGTCGTCGTTGAGCCGTACGAGCGTGTCCCGCATCTCCAGTGCCGATCGCACGGCACGAACGGCGTCGTCCTCGCGTATCCGGGCAAGGCCGAAGACGGCCATGATGGCGTCGCCGATGAACTTCTCGACGACGCCGCCGTGGCGTTCCACGACCGAGCGCATCTCGTCGAAGTAGCGGGTCATGACCCGCCTCAGCCGTTCCGGGTCGAGGCGCTCGGTCAGGGCGGTGAAGCCGGCGACGTCGGTGAAGACGATCGTGACCGCCTTTCGTTCCGCTCGTGGGGCACCTGCGCCGGCAGCCAGAGCGGTGCCACAGCCCGAGCAGAAGCGTGCGCCGACGACAGATGCTGCCCCACACCTCGGGCATCTCGGCACGTCGGCATGGTATCGCCGGGCCCCCTCGAATGGCCCCTCGGAAACCGGATCCGGCCCTCGTCCCAACTCAACTAACAGCTGACTCCCAGTTCCTGTTGTTGGCGCCCTCCGGAACTTCGCATGAACTGGAGCCGCACCGAATCGCTCTCCGGGACGACGATGGCGACGCCGTTGTCAGGGGACCACGTTTCGGGCAGGAGGAAGTAGTGGCCGCCCGAGCGCAGCATGAGCCGCAGTCGCTGGTAGCGGAACCGGTACCCCGCGCCCGGCTCGTCGCACGCGACCTCCTCGACACCAGGGGCGTCGAGGTGCAGCCTCTCGGTGCTGTAGACGTACGCCTCCGGGTAGCTCATGAACTCGTCCTGGTACTCACGGGCACGGGTCTCGCCCACTGCGGCGGCGTAGTTGGTCGACGCCCAGAACAGGCTCACCGCCACCAGCAGGAAGGCCCCGGCCGCTTCGACAAGAGGGGGCAGCCGGAGGACGCCGGCGTCCCCCCGTGCGGTGATCGACTGGTCATTCCTCCGGTGCAACCTCGACGCGTACGAGAGCAGGAGCGTCCCCGAACCCAGGCTCAGCGGATAGACGAAGAGGTAGGAGTTGCGGAGGGACTTCACGAGGAAGCCGGCCATGCCGGTGAGGAACAGCAGCAGGCCGGTGGTGGCGACGGCGAGAACCGCGATTCGGGCACGACGCTGTGCGTTGGGACCGGTGAACAGGCGCGTGACCATGGCGGCGTGGGCCCAGACCAGGAGCAGCCCGATCCCCAGCGAGAGCGTCAAGGGCACGAAAAGCGCGTCGACGCTGCGCATCAGATAGTCCTGCGTCGTCAACCCGAGCAGGCTGATGTCGAAGCCGAAGTAGGAGAAGAACCAGTAAGCGTGCGCCCAGCCGAAGTAGAAGAGCAGGGCGGTCAGCAAGCTCGTCGGGGCGACCACCGAGCCCACCACTTGCAGCACCGACCTGAGCCGGTCGGGCGAATCCGCGGCGACAATCGGAGGCAGGCGATCCTCGCCTCCGACGGCATCGGGCACGCCGTCGTCAGAATGCGTTCTCGTGACGGAAGTCACCATCCCAGGCGTGCGGAGCCGGTGAATGCTCCGGCGCTATCCGACCGTTTCGTCACAGGGAGCGTGACCCCTCGAAGTCGGTGGTGCAGGGTGGGCCGACCTTGGCCGGGCGGCTGCCGATCACGACCGTGACGGTCGACCCCCGAGGTACGAGCGCTTCCTTGAAGTTGGGCACGGTTTCGACGAACTGGCAGACCGAGAAGTTGCTGTTGGGGTCGGCGTCCTTCTCTGTCGCCAGTGTCACGCACAGTGTCGGTGTCTGGCACACCTGGCTGATCGCGGCAACGATCTCCGGCATGATCACCGCGATCGGAAATCCTTGCTTTTCGGTAATGGCAGGAATCTTGAGCGGTGACGTCCGCACGTCTGGCTCCCGCGGCGCATTCGGGTCGTAGGTAATGGCGGGCGGCCCGGTGTCGCCGCTTCGCCTGGCGGCCGGTGCCGAGGTGGAGCGGGTGACGCCAGCCTTGGTCGTCACCGGCGTCGGGGTCGCCGTGGTCTCGGTGGTGCCCTCTTGTGCGACGGCCACAGACGAGGTGGTCGCCGCCTCACTCGCCACCTCGCCGGCTCCGTCGCCCTGGGCGCACGAGGCCAGCACCAGCGCAAGGACCGGCAGGACGACCGTCGACTTCTTGATGAACCGTTCCTTCGCCATGGTTGCGACCAGACCCCCGCTTGCGTGTACCAGATGGGGAGCGGTTGAGCACCCGTCTGATACGTCGGCCCTCGTCGCTGGCCGGCGCAGCCGGTGCCACGCTACCCCTCGAACAGGGCCGCCACCATGTGCTGCGCCTCAGATGGGCCGCGGACCTCGAGAGCGAGGCCCCGCTCGTCGAGCGTCACTGCGAAGCGGAAGAACCCGCAGCAGGCCTGTTCGGCCTCGGCCAGGCCGGCCACGTCGGCCGCACGTACCCCGCCATCGAACGACAGGCGTGTTCCTTCGTCAATCGGCTCACGGGCGATCACGTGTTTCACCAGCGCGTGCCAGTCGGCGAGCCGACCGGGGAGCAGGTCGGGTTCGAGCGAACAGGCGACCGGCGTGCTCTGCGAGCATCCACACCGGTCGTCGCACGGCCCCTCGGGGGTGCGCTGGGCCAGGCCGGCGGCGGCCCGCTGCAACTCGGCGGTGAAGGCCGCAAGCTCGGTCGCCCGCACCTGGGCCCCGGCGACCTTGGCCGCCACCAGCTGACGTAGCCGGGTCTGCACCGGTTCGCACCGGTCGGTGGCCCGGGCGGCGAGAAGGTCGGCGATCTCGTCCAACGTGCAGCCGAGCTGTTTGGCCCGGACGATGAACGCCAGGCGGTCCAGCACGCCCTCGCCGTAGGCGCGATAGCCGTGCGAGGTCCGTTCGGGTGCCGGCAGCAGCCCGATGTCCTCGTAGTACCGCAGCGTGCTCGCCTTGAGGCCGCTCCGCTCGGCGATCTCGGCGATCCGGTAGGTCGTGTCCACGACCGAAGGGTACGGCTTCGAGTCGACTTGAAGGTCAAGAGGCAGGCGGGAACAGGGCTCGGACCGCGCGAGCACCCACTCAGCCGGAGCCGGCCGTCACGTTGATGTCGACGTTGCCACGCAGGGCGTTGGACACCGGGCACGATCCCTCGGCGGCGCTCAGCGCCTCCGTGAGCGCAGCCTCGTCGGCCCCGGGGACGTCGGCGTCGACCCGCAACACCATGGTGGAGATCTTCCCGTCCGCGAACGTGCAGGCCGCCTTGACGTTGAGGCGGGCCGGAGGGTTGCCCCGGCTGCTCAGCTCGTTGGACAGCGCCATGCAGAAGCAGGCGGCGTGGGCGGCGGCGATCAGCTCCTCGGGGCTGGTCTTGCCGTCAGGCGTCTCGGTGCGCGACGCCCAGGTGACGCCGGCATCGGTGAAGAGCCCGCTGCTGTCCGCCGAGACGGAGCCGCTCCCTTCGAAAAGGTCGCCCTGCCAGGTGGCACTCGCGTTGCGGTCTGCCATCGGTTGTCTCCCGTCGTCGAAAGAAGCCTGAGGCTACCGGGCGGGAACCCCTTGTCGGCGGGCGCCACAGGGGGGATGATCGCGGTGCGACGCAGTCGCGGAGGGAGGGATGGTTCGATGAACGTCGAGAGCATCCTGAAGGTGAAGGGGCGTGAGGTCGAAACCATCTCGCCCGACGCACTGACCGTGTTCGCGGTCCACAAGTTGACGACGACCGGAATGGGCGCGCTGGTCGTGTCGACCGACGGCGAGCGCCTGGAGGGCGTGATCTCGGAACGGGACTTGGTTCGCGGCCTGAGCCGGCACGGGACCCGGCTGCTCGACATGCCCGTCGCCGAGGTGATGTCGCGACGGGTGCCTGTATGCTCGCCCGACGACAGCCTCAGCCAGGTGATGGCCGAGATGACCCGGACCCGCCACCGTCACCTCCCGGTGATCCGAACCGGACGCCTGTGCGGGCTGGTCAGCATCGGCGACATCGTGAAGCACCGGTTGGAGGACCTCGAGCTCGAGACGAGCGTGCTGCGCGACGCCTACCGAGCCGGCCGCTGACGCAGGCTCAGGCCGAGAGCAGGTCGCGCGCGTGGCGACTGGCGGATCGACGCAGCTTGGAGATGGCCTTGACCTCCACCTGGCGCACACCTTCCCGGGTGAGCCCGAAACGCTCTCCCACCTCCTCGAGGGTGCGGGGTTTGCCCCGGTCGAGGCCGTAGCGGAGGCACAGGACCTCGCGCTCGCGGGGTTCGAGCGTGGCGAGTAGGTCGGCAACCTGGGCTGGGAGCATCGAGGCGAGCACGACCTGGTCGGGCGGAGCGGTGGACGCGTCCTCGACCAGCTCACCCAGCTCCACGTCGGTCTCGGTGAGCCGCTCGGACAGCGAAACGGGCTCGGCCAGGTAGGGCATCAGCTCGGCGACCTTCTTGGACGGCATGCCGAGGGCCTCGGACACCTCGTCGGCCTGAGGCGGCCGACCCAGGCTGACCTCGAGGGAGGTGGCGGTCATCCGGATCGCCAGCAGCTGGTCTCCGGCGTGGACCGGGAGGCGGATCGACCGGCCGGTGTTGGCGATGCCCCGAGAGATGGTCTGGCGGATCCACCAGGTGGCATAGGTCGAGAACTTGAAGCCCCGACGAGGGTCGAACCGCTCGACCGCGTGCATGAGCCCGAAGTTGCCCTCCTGGATGAGATCCAGGAGGGGCAGACCGGAGGCCTGGTACCTCTTGGCAATGGAGACGACCAGGCGCAGGTTGGCCCGTACGAAGCGGCGGGCGGCGTCCTCCCCCGCACGTACCTTGCGCTCGAGCTCGGAGCGGCGATCGCCGGCGACGTGGTCACGGGCCAGTTCGGCGGCTGCCTGACGGCCCAGTTTGGCCAGTTCGCCCAGCCGGACCTCTTCGGCGCGGGTCAGCAGGCCGTACTTACCGATGTCGTTCAGGTATAGCTGGAGGAGGTCCTGGTCCTCGCCATCGTGACCTTGCTTGCCCACGCGCTGCGCCTCCTGTAGCGGGAAGAAACTAGCAAAGCGATCTGGGACTCGTCCTGTCGCCCAACCCTTCCCGTGGCCCGGCGGCGCTCAGCGGCGAGCGAACCTCATCACGAGCGAGGCGCCGTCGTGGCCGTGGTGCACCTCGCACGCCGAGGCGACCCGGGTTATGAGCCAGATACCCCTGCCGCGTTCGGACATCGGGTCGGGCGGACGCGAGCTATAGGGCGGAAGGTCGAACCCGGGGCCCCGGTCCCAGACCTGGATCACCAGCTCGGACTGCTCGACGACGGCCTCGGCACGCACGCCGCCGCCGCCGTGACACTGGGCGTTGACGATCGCCTCGTGAAGGGCGAGCACGACACCGTCGGCGTCTACCGTCAGGTGGGCCATGGACAGTAGGTCCTCGAGCTGGCGGCGCGCCAAAGCCGGGTTCAGCGAGAGTGCTATCGGTTGGGCCAAGCCCGGCGCGGTCATTGTCAAGTCCCCTGGAGGTGTCACACCTAACCGTGGAGAGTCTCCCCCGGGGCCGGTGGACGAAACCACGCCAAGTGACATGGGTTGCTCGCCCGATGAGCTGCGAGCCCCAAAAGCGTCAAGCGCCGAAGACGGCGGCCAGCTCCTCGGGAACGACCACGTCGAGCTGACTGTAGGTGCAGGAGTCGGGGACACGCTCGGGCCGCCAGCGCCGGAAATGGGTGGCGTGGCGGAAGCGGTCGCCCTGCAGGTGGTCGAACGCCACCTCGGCCACGAGCTCGGGGCGGAGCGGCTCCCACGAGAGATCGCGCTTGGCGTTCCACCGGCTCTGACCGCCGGGCATGCGCCCGCCCCAGCCCTCCTCGGGCGACGCCCAACCTGCCCAGGGATGACCTTCGAGGGCTTTCTCGCGGAAGGGCGCCAGCTCGTCGACGAGCTCCCTGCGGCGAGCCATGGTGAAGGCGGCGGCCACCCCCACGTGGTGGAGCGTGCCGTCGTCGTCGTAGAGCCCGAGCTGGAGCGAGCCCACAACGCCCCCGCTCTTGTGCCACCGGAAGCCGGCCACCACGCAATCGGCCGTCCGCTGGTGCTTCACCTTCAACATCACCCGCTCGTTCTCGCGGTAGGGCAGTTCGACCCGCTTGGCCACGACCCCGTCGAGGCCGGCGCCCTCGAAGCGGTCGAACCACTCGGCCGCCACCTCCGGGTCGTCGGTCGCCGGCGTGAGGTGCAGCGGGGGGCGGGCGCCGGCCAGAGCCGCCTCCAGACGTGCCCGCCGTTGGGCGAAGGGCTGGTGGCGGAGATCGTCGTCACCTTCAGCCAGGAGGTCGAAGGCGACGAACGACGCCGGTGTCTCGGTGGCGAGCAGCCGGACCCGCGAGTCGGCCGGGTGGATGCGCTGGAGCAGCGCCTCGAACTCGAGGCCATGTTCGCCGGCGATGACGATCTCGCCGTCGACCACGCATCTCTGCGGCAATGTCGACCGGACCGGATCGGGCAGTTCCGGGAAGTAGCGCGTCAGGGGGCGCTCGTTGCGGCTACCGAGCTCGACCTCGTCTCCGTCGCGGAAGACGATGCAACGGAACCCGTCCCACTTGGGCTCGTACACGAGTCCGTCGCCTTCGGGGAGCTCACGCGCCAGCTTGGCCAGCATCGGCTTCACCGGAGGCATGACCGGGAGATCCATGGCCGTCATTGTGCTCCCCCCGGGTAGGTTGCGCGCATGGTGTCCCTCGGGCCCACCGTCTTCAGCCCGCCCAGGGCCACCTACCGGGTTCAGCTCCACGCCGGGTTCGGCTTCGACGACGTGGCCACCATCGCCGGGTACCTGGCCGAGCTCGGCGTGAGCCACGTGTACTGCTCGCCGTACCTGCGGGCGACGAAGGGCAGTACCCACGGCTACGACGTGGTCGACCACGGCCAGCTCAACCCCGAGCTGGGCGGCGAGGAGGCCTTCGGCCGCATGTGCCGGGCTCTGGCCGCCCATGGTCTGTCCCAGGTGCTCGACATCGTCCCCAACCACATGGCTGCCGCCGGCCACGAGAACGCCTGGTGGTGGGACGTGCTCGAGAACGGGCCGTCGAGCCGGTACGCCGCCTCTTTCGACATCGACTGGCGTCCGCCCGAGGAGTCGGGAGACCGGCCCGGGCTGGTGCTGCCCATTCTCGGCGACCACTACGGGCGCCTGCTGGAGGCCGGGGAGCTGTCGTTGGCCCGCAACGACGGCACCTTCACCGTCCGGTACTACGACCACACCGCTCCGATCTCTCCCCGCACTCTCGACGACCTCCTGGGCCGGGCCGCGGCGGCGTGCGGCTCCGACGAGCTGGCTACCATCGCCACTGCCCTCGGCCGCCTGCCGCCGGCATCGGTCACCGACCGGGCCAGTGTGCGCGAGCGGCATCGCGACAAGGAGGTCCTTCGGGAGCTGCTGGCCCGCCTCTGCCGGGAGCAGCCGGCCGTGGGCGCGGCGGTCGACGGAGTGGTGGCTGCCACCAACGCCGACCCCGACGCCCTCGATTCCCTACTGGTCAGGCAGGTCTACCGGTTGGCGTACTGGCGGGTGGCGACCCAAGAGCTCGCCTACCGGCGCTTCTTCGACATCCCCATCCTGGTGGCGCTGCGGATGGAGCTTCCCCACGTCTTCGACGAGACCCACGAGCTGGTCCTGGGCCTCGTCGCCGACGGCACGGTGACCGGCCTTCGTGTCGACCATCCCGACGGCCTGCGCGACCCCGAGGGGTACCTGAAGCGCCTCTTGGAAGCCACCGGGGGGACGTGGGTCGTGGTCGAGAAGATCCTCGAACCGGGCGAGGAGCTGCCTCCCAGGTGGCCGGTGGCCGGCACCACGGGGTACGACTTTCTCAACCTGGTCGGGGGTCTGTTCGTCGACCCGGCCGGTGAGGAGCCGCTCACCGAGCTGCATGCCCGGTTCACCGACGCGACCGGGGACTACCAAGACCTTGTCAGGGAGAAGAAGCACCTCGTCCTGCGGCAGTCACTGGCCGCCGACCTGGGCCGCGTCACCGACCTGGCGGTGGGCGTGTGCGAGCGTCACCGCCGCCAGCGCGACCACACGCGGATCGACCTCCAGCAGGCCCTGGCCGAGCTGGTCGCCTGTTTCCCCGTCTACCGCAGCTACCTCGTCCCCGGCCGCCCGGCCACCGAAGCCGACGTGGCCCACGTGGCCGACGCCCTGGAGGAGGCCCGCTCCCGCCGTCCCGACCTCGAACCCGGTCTGTTCGACTTCCTGGGCGAGGTGCTGCTGCTGCGGGTGCCGGGTGACGTGGAGCGTGAGCTGGCCCTGCGATTCCAGCAACTGACGGGCCCGGTGATGGCCAAGGGCGCGGAGGACACAGCGTTCTACTGCTACCGGCGCCTGGTCTCGCTGAACGAGGTCGGCGGCGATCCCGGCTGTTTCGGCCGGACCCTCGACGACTTCCACCGCACCAACCGCCGGGTGGCGGAGGCGTGGCCGTCGACCCTGCTCACCCTGTCCACCCACGACACCAAGCGCAGTGCCGACGTACGGGCCCGCCTCAACCTCTTGTCCGAGATCCCGGGGCCGTGGGCGCTCGCCGTGCGCCGCTGGTCGGCGCTCAACGAGGAGCACAAGCGCGACGGAATCCCGACCGGGGCGCCGAGTACCTGCTCTACCAGACGCTCGTGGGCGCCTGGCCCTTGCCGGCCGACCGGGCCGTGGCCTACATGGAGAAGGCGGTCAAGGAGGCCAAGCAGCACACATCCTGGATCGACCCCGACGCCGCCTTTGACGGCGCCCTGACTGCCTTCGTGGAGGCGGTGGTGACCGACGAGCGCTTCGCCGCCGACCTGGCGTCGTTCGTGGCGCCACTGATCGAGCCCGGGCGGGTGAACGCACTGGCCCAGTGGCTGCTGACCCTCACGTCTCCCGGCTGTCCCGACACGTACCAGGGCACCGAGCTGTGGGACCTCAGCCTCGTCGACCCCGACAACCGCCGGCCCGTCGACTACGACGCCCGCCAGCGACTCCTCGCCAAGGTCGGGGCGGCCTCGGCGGACGACGTCCTGGCGTGGGCCGACGATGGCGCCCCCAAGCTCTGGCTGACCGCTCGGGCCCTGGCCGTCCGCCGCTCCCACTCGTCTGCCTTCGGTCCCGGCTCGTCGTACCAGCCGCTCGGCGTCGAGGGCAAGAAGGCAGCCCACGCAGTGGCCTTCGCCAGGGGACAGCAGGTCGCGGTCGTGGCCCCCCGTCTCGTCCTGGGTCTCGCCGGGGCGTGGGGCGACACCGCCGTGACCCTGCCTCCCGGCCGTTGGACCGACGTCCTGGGCGGGGCCGAGGTCGAGGGTGGCGGGGTGGACCTCGCCTCGCTGCTCGTCCGCTTCCCCGTGGCTCTCCTGGTGGCCGGCTGATGGCGACATTCGAGGTGTGGGCCCCCCGGTCCTCGGAGGTCGCAGTCGTGCTCGGCGGGCGCCGAGTCGCCCTGGCCGGGCCCGACGACGCCGGCTGGTTCGCGGTCTCCGTCGACGACGCCGGGCCGGGCGACGACTACGGCTATTCGCTCGACGGCGCCCCGCCCCGCCCCGACCCCCGCTCGCCGTGGCAGCCGGCGGGTGTGCACGGGCTGTCCCGCCTGGTGGACCACGGCGCGTTCGGGTGGACCGACGGGAGATGGGTGCCGCCGCCGCTCGACGAATGCGTGCTCTACGAGTTGCACATCGGCACCTTCTCGCCCGAGGGCACGTTCGACGGCGCCGTCGCCCAGCTCGACCATCTCGTGAAGCTCGGCGTGACGGCGGTCGAGGTGATGCCGGTGGCCGAGTTCCCGGGTACGCGCGGCTGGGGTTACGACGGCGTCGACCTGTATGCGCCCCACTCCGCCTACGGCGGCCCCGAGGGGTTCAAGGGCCTGGTCGACGCCTGCCACGCCCGGGGCCTGGCCGTCCTGCTCGACGTCGTCTACAACCACCTCGGGCCCGACGGGAACTACCTCCGGGAGTTCGGGCCCTACTTCACCGACCGCTACTCCACCCCGTGGGGCGACGCCGTCAACTACGACGGCCCCGACAGCGACGCGGTGCGGGCCTTCGTGGTCGGCAACGCCTGCATGTGGGTCCGCGACTACCACGTCGACGGTCTGCGCCTCGACGCCGTGCACGCCATCGTCGACATCTCGGCCACGCCGATCGTCGAGGAGATCGCCGCCGCTCTCCACGCCCTCGGCACCTCCCTCGGACGCCCCGTGTACGTGGTGGCCGAGAGCGACCTCAACGACCCGCGCGTGGTGCGGGCACCCGAGATCGGCGGCTACGGCTGCGATGCCCAGTGGAGCGACGACTTCCACCACGCCCTGCACGCCGTCCTCACCGGCGAGGGCGAGGGGTACTACGCCGACTTCGGGTCGCTGGGTCAGCTGGCCAAGGCCTTGCGCCAGGCGTTCGTGTACGACGGCGACTACTCGCCACACCGCCGTCGCCGCCACGGCGGAGCGCCCACCGGGCTGGCCAGCTCCGCCTTCTTAGGATACCTGCAGAACCACGACCAGATTGGCAACCGCGCCGCAGGCGAGCGGTCGAGCGCCCTGTTGGGTACCGGCCGGCTGAAGATAGCCGCCGCCGTGGTGTTGTGCTCGCCGTTCGTGCCCATGCTGTTCCAGGGCGAGGAGTGGGGCGCGTCCACGCCGTTCCGGTACTTCACCGACCACGGCGATCCCCGGCTGGGCAGGCTCGTCAGCGAGGGTCGCCGCCGGGAGTTCGCAGCCTTCGGCTGGAGCCCCGACGACGTGCCCGACCCGCAGGACCCCGAGACGTTCCGGCGGTCGAAGCTCGACTGGGACGAGCGGGACCGTTCACCCCATGCCGAGCTGCTCGATTGGCACCGTCAGCTGATCGGCCTCCGGCCCGGGATCGAGGGCGCCGGCGTCCACGTCCGCTACGACGAGGACGCCCGCTGGCTCGTGTTGGAGCGGGGCACCCTGTCGGTCGTCTGCAACCTGGCCGACGGCGAGCAGGCGGTGCCCATGGCCGAAGGCACCGATCAAGTGATCGTCCCGCCGGAGTCCGTCCGCGTTCTGGGTTAGAAAGCGGTGCTAGCGCACCGCTTTTCGACACAGGAACCCGCGACTACGGGTGGCTCTCCCGGTAGAAGGCCTCGAGCTGGATGCCGTCGGGGTCCTTGAAGGGGAGGACCGAGCCGTACTCCCGGTCGGTGATCTGGGAGTGCTCCACCTCGAGGTGGTGGAGGTGGTCCATCCACTCGTCGAGCTCGTCGCGGGTGTCGACCCTCAGCGCCAGGTGGTCGAGCCCCGTCCGGCGCGGGTCGAACTTCTCGCCCCCGTTGGCGTCGTGCTGCTGGAACTCGATCACGGCGGCGTTCGTCGGGTGCACGAGCACGATGCCGCGCCAGCCCTCGCCCGAGACCTCCTCCATGGGCTCGAAGCCGAGGACCTTGCCGTACCACTTGGCGCTGGCGCCGATGTCACGGACCGAGAACGAGATGTGGGACACCTTGGAGAACTTGGGCATGGTGCTCCTTCCCGGGCGGTCAGCCCGGGTGCGACGCCGTCCAGGCCAACAGGTCGTCGGCCGAGCGGGCGTTGACGATGGACTCATCCGCCACGCCGGCCTCGGCCGCCCGGGCGCAGCCGTTGGTGAGCCACTCGAGCTGACCGGAGGCGTGGGCGTCGGTGTCGACGGAGACGACACACCCGGCTTCGAGTGCCTGGCGCAGAAGGCGCATCGGTGGGTCGAGGCGTTCGGGCCGGGAATTGATCTCTACCGCCGTTCCGGTCTCCGCACATGCGGCGAACACGGCGGAGGGGTCGAACTCCGATTCGGGGCGGCCCTTGCCGCGTCCCCGTCCCGCGGTGCCTTCGGGGCCGGAGGCCAGCAGCCGGCCCGTGCAGTGGCCCAGAATGTCGACGTGGGGGCTGCGCACCGCAGCCACCATGCGTTGCGTCATCTCCGGCGCCTCCATGCGGAGCTTGGAGTGCACGCTGGCGACCACCACGTCGAGGGCGACCAGCAGTTCCTCCTCCTGATCGAGCGCCCCGTCGAGGAGGATGTCGACCTCGATGCCGGTGAGGATCCGAAAGGGGGCCATCTCCGCGTTCAGCGCGGCCACTACCTCGAGCTGGCGGCGGAGGCGCTCGGGCGACAGCCCCTTGGCGATGGTGAGGCGGGGTGAGTGGTCGGTGAGCACCATGTACTCGTGGCCCAGGTCGCGTGCGGCGCGGGCCATCTCGTCGATAGGGCTGCCGCCGTCGGACCAGTCGGAGTGGGTGTGGCAGTCGCCTCGCAACGCTTCACGGATCTCGGCCGCCCGACCGCTCAGCGGGCCCGAGGCGACGGCGTCTCCGGGCGTGGGGCCCACGTCGGCCTCGAGGCGGGCGAGGTAGTCGGGCACCGAGCCGGCGACGGCCTGGGCGATGACCTCCTCGGTCTTGGGGCCCACGCCGGTCAGGTCCTTGAGGCGACCCTGGTCAGCCCGAAGGGCGATCTCGGACACCTCGAGGCCGCGAAGGGTCGTGGCGGCGGTGCGGAACGCCCGCACTCTGTAGGTCGGCGACCCCGACCGCTCCAGCAGGTAGGCGATGCGCTCCAGGGCTTCGACGGGGTCCACCCTTTCCGAGCGTACCGTCGCGGCCATGACCCACGTGGTGGTGCTGTCCGACACCCACATCCGGCGGGGAGGCACGCGCCGGCTGCCCCACCCCGCCTACGCCCACCTCGAGTCGGCCGACCTGATCCTGCATGCCGGCGACGTCCTGGTCCCCGAGTTCCTCGACGAGCTTCGCGGCTTCGCCCCCCTGCACGCCGTGCTCGGCAACAACGACGTCGAGCTGGTCGGCGTGCTGCCCGAGATCCTGCAGTTCGAGATCGACGGATTGAGCGTCGGAATGATCCATGACAGTGGTCCGACGGCGGGTCGCTCCGGGCGGATGCACCGACGGTTCCCCGACTGCGACCTCGTCATCTACGGCCACAGCCACGTCCCCTGGGACACCCAGGGACTCGACGGGCAGGTGCTGTTCAACCCGGGCTCGCCGACCGACCGTCGTGCGCAGCCCGACCACACCCTCGGCACCCTCGACATCGACGACGGCCGGCTGGTCGCCCGCCGGATCCACATGGTGTAGCGGTGGGTACCGTCGAGGCATCGCCGCGTCGCCCAAACCGTCACCTGCCCGGATGCTGGGGCGGGGCCTCGTCAAGCGCTGCCCCCTCTGCGGCAGCAGCGGTATCTTCACCGGCTGGTTCACGATGCGGGAGCGCTGTCCACGGTGCCACCACAAGTTCGAGCGCGAGGAGGGGTGGTTCTTCGGCGCCTATGTCGTCAACCTCGGCGTCGCCGAGGGGCTGTTGCTCCTGCTCGGCGTCATCCCGCTCATCGTGTTGCTGGCGAGCGACCCGGACAGGAGCCTCTGGCCGTTCCTGACCGCCGGGGTTGTCGCTGCGGTTGGCGGGCCGTTGCTCTTCTATCCGTTCTCCCGCACGACCTGGGCGGCGATCGACCTTCTCATGCGCCCGGTCGACGAGCCCGAGCCGACGGACTGGAAGTGAGCGCCCCCGAGCGGTCGATGAGCCTGGCCGCCGTCGAGGCGGTGCGCAACGCCCACGCCTGGTTCGAGGTCAACAGCGGCTGGGCCCCGCCGGACGACGAGACGCTCGCCGAGTGGATGGCCGACGGCGTCTGCCGCTGCCCCGACGAATGCCTGGTCGCCCCGGACGCCTGGTGCGACCACGGCCTGGCCTCGTGGTGGCTGATCCTTCGTGACATCGAGGGCGACTCCGGCGGGTAGCGGCCGTCCCGCAGGCTGACCGAACCACCCACCAGGGAGTTCAAGGAGTTCAGATCGTGATGGTCGTGCGATCGTGACGCAGGCAGCCGCCCGAAATTGCTTTGGCGACTCCGCCAGACGACGATGCTTTCAGTCGGCAATACTCGTGTTCGGGTCCGGCGGGAGCCCCTTGTCCGGCCGACCAGGTACCCCATGCCCGCTGATCTGCTGAAAATCCCAGGCGTCGAGAAGAGGCGGCGTCGCTCGTGGCCCCTCCGCCGGCGCGATCCGGCGTCCTCGAGCCCATGGAGCTCCCGGATCCGGCTCCGTCCCCGTCGACGGTTTGCGACCGCTCATGAGCGCCGGGTCCCCTGGACACCTATCGCCATCGGAGCCGGCTACGTCGCCATCGCCATCTATGGCGTCAACGCCATCTGGTCGGCAAGCCGTGTGCACGTCGCCATCGAGGGAATCGGCGACCACGAAAGGGTCACCTCCCAGGTTCTCGGCCAGCGGTCCATCAGCTTTGCCGTCAAGCCGGCCGGAGCCGTGGACAAGGCCACCCTTCACATCGACGGCGTCCTGGTCGCCGCCGATGCACGGGAGGTCAGGGGTTCGAGCGTTCTGTGGCGGCCGGGCGCCCTGCCGGAGGGCGACCACCAGGTCGTGCTGTCGGTGGCCCGGCCGGGAATGGGCAAGTCGACGTTCCGGCGCACATTCGCGGTAGACGACACGCCTCCCGTCCTCGAGGTCGCCCGACTTCTTCCTGCGACTGGCGTGTGCGAGCCCGTCAGCGTCCGGGGCCGCACCGAGCCTGGTTCGACGATGACGCTGAATGGCGAGCCGCTCGAAGCGAAGGGCGGTACGTTCACGCTTCAGTACGAGCGCCCCCCCGCCGCCCCCTTCCATCTGGCGGCGACGGATGCGGCCGGCAACCGGACGGAGGCCGAGGTGATCGCCCCGGTGGCCTACCCCGGAGGCCAGGGCGTCCACGTCACCGCCGCCGCGTGGGGCTACGAACCGCAACGTCAAGGCATCCTCGCCCTCGTCGACGCCGGCCTTGTCTCGGCCGTGGAGCTCGACCTGAAGGACGAGAGCGGCATCGTCGGGTTCAACTCGCAGGTCCCGCTCGCCACCCAGGTCGGCGCCGTCAGGCCCGAGTACCGCCTCGGGGAGACGGTTGCCGAGTTGAAGCGACGCGGCGTGCGCGTCATCGGCCGCATCGTCGCCTTCCGAGACCCGTTGCTCGCCCGGTGGGCATGGGAGAACGACAGGCGGGACTGGGTCGTGCAGACCCCCGCCGGAGCGATGCTGAGCGCATACGGCGGTTTCACCAACTTCACCCATCCCGACGTCCGCCGCTACAACCTCGACATCGCCCTCGAGGCGGCCGGCGCCGGGGTCGACGACATCCTCTGGGACTACGTTCGGCGTCCCGAGGGTGCCCCGGCGACGATGGTCGTTCCCGGGATGCCGACGACGACCGCCGACGCCATGGTGGAGTTCCTCACCACGACCCACGCCGCCCTTCGCGAGCGCTGCGTCTACCAGGGCGCCTCGGTGTTCGGCATCGCCGCCGACCGTCCCGACGCCGTCGGCCAGGACATTCCGCGCATCGCCCGCCACGTCGACTACATCGCTCCCATGCTCTACCCGTCGCACTGGGTGCCGGGCGAGTACCGGGTCGAGAATCCGAACCGGCAGCCCTTCGACATCGTCAAAGCCGCGCTCGCCGACTTCCAGGTCAAGACCGCGGGGACGGGCAAAGTATTGGTCCCCTGGCTGCAGGACTTCAGTCTTGGCCACCCCTACGGCCCCGCCGAGGTGAGAGCCCAGATCGACGCTGCTGGCGAACTGGGTGTCTCCGACTGGCTCCTGTGGAACCCCACCGCCCGCTACACGTCAGGCGGCCTCGATCCCGCCCGGGTGCGGCTGCGCCGCTAGGCTAGCTGCAGGCATTGCCTGGGTCACGGTGATTCTGACGAGGGGCTTTGGAGAAGGCGGATACGATACGTCACGGGATATGGCAGGAAACGTCAGTCAAGCCTTCGGATGTATCGGGACCAGGCTGAGGGTCGGTATGCTACGCAAGTTGGAAGCTAGTCATGTGCGCTTTTGGCGCTACTCCCAACGTCGGGCTCGGGAGGTCAGCGTCGTTGCCGCCTCGCTTTCGGGGTCGGCGACAGCTCGCTGACCGAGTGGAGCTGGCGGCCCGTTGGCTGCTGGAACTGGGGATCGTCCGATGCCCGGGCGGGTCGTGACCCGGTGCGTCAGCTGGTGCCGCCGAGCTCGGCGGCCAGGCGGGTGCTCTCGGCCGTGGGCTCGAGGGCGAGGTCGTCGAGCCGGGCCCGTAGGCGGCGAAACGTGGCTGCCACCTCCTCGGGCCCCGACTGGTTGGCCTGGAGCCGCATGATGCGCCGGTAGACCTGTTCGGCGAGGGGGTCCACCTCGAGCGCCCGGGCCAAGGTGTCGAGCGCGGCTCGCACGTCGCCGGCCCGCTGGCGGAAGGCCGCCAGGGCGACCAACACGTCGGCCGCGCGCCGCCGTAGGTCTTCGCGGGGGAAGTCGACCCACGCCCAGTCGACGTCGCCCAGCAGCTCCCCGCCGTACAGGGCGGCGGCGGCTTCGAGTGCCGCGGGCGAGGAGGGGTCGCCGATATCCACGAGCGCCGACGAGGCAAGCGCGGCCTGGAATCGCCACAGGTCGACGTCGAAGATGGGCTCGATCCGATAGCGGTCGCCGTCACGCTCGATGATCATCAGTGACTTGGTGCCCGTCGCCCGCCGGAGAGTGGTGCGTAGATTCCCGAGCGCTGTCCAGAACCATTCCGATCCACGACCGGTGTCGGCCTCGGGCCACAGCGCCTCGGTGGCCACATCGAGCGTCGTGCCCTCAGTGTGCAGCAGATAGAACGCGAGCAGTTCCCGCGCCTTGGCGCGCAGGCCGCTCTTGATCTCGTTCCCCTCCACCTTGAGCCGGTATGTGCCGAGCAGGCGCACCTCGATCGGCGCGGTGCCCGCTGGGGACAGGACGGTGAAGGGCTGTTCCTCAACCTCTCCGATCCTGTCGCCTTCGTCGGTGCGCGAGGCGGACAACACGTCGAGGAGCTCGACAGTGGCGCCGGCGCTGAGGGTGAACAGCCGTGAGCCCCACATGTCGTGGGCGCGACCCTCCGGGGTGACCGAGCGGGTGACGGCTCCGGGCTGCAGCCTGACCGTCGCCGCCCCGTCGAGCTCACACCCCACCCCCAACGCACTCAGTCCGAGCTCGGGGCCCCGCCCCAGCAGGCCGGCGAGCCGGGGCGACAGGTCGTCGGGCACTGAGGAGGTGACGAGAAGGAGCAGGGGGAAGGTCGGCTCACCGTCGGTTGCCTCGCCGTTCGGCGGCTCCGGTGCCGCCGCGCCGCCGCCCGCCACGAGCCTTTGCCGGCGGTCGAGCTCGGCCTCCAGCTCCTCGATGGCGGCGGCCAGCTCGCCCTGGCGCTTCAACCCGGGGAAGTCGGGACCGGGGGGAAGCGTGTCACCGACGGCCATCACGCAGCCGGACGCCGGCTCGGAGCGAGCGAGGAACGTGGTGACGAGCGCCCGCCCGGCGTCGGCCGCTCCCGGGCCGACCAGGGAGACCGGGCCCCCGGCCAGGTCGACGGCGACCTCCCGGTCGTCGAGCTCGGCGGCCACCACCGTCGCGGTGGCCCGGTCGGCGGGATCGGCACCATTGGCGCTGTTGGCCCCGAAGGCCAGATTCTGCCGGGCGAGGGCGAAGCGCTCCAAGCGGAGACTAAGGGCGCCGGCGAAAGGGTCGTGGCAGTGCAAGCCGGCTGCGGGTGCGCCGGCCGGGCGACGGCGCCGCCGGCGGAGCCGCGCTCGGCGGAGGGCGCTGCTCACGCCCAGCGCCAGGGTCGGCCCCACGGCGACGCCCGGGAGCACGCACGTCACAGACGACTCGCGCTCGGGCTCCGCTTCCCTGTCGTCGTCGTCCCAGGCGGGCGCACCCTGCAGCTCGGTGTCCGCCGAGACAGAGGGCGTGGCGTTGGCTGGAGGCGTGGCGATGAGCGCTTGCGGCGGGGGGGTGAGCGGCTGCGGAGCCGGGCTCGGGGGTGCCGGCGTGACCAGCCCGGCGTCCGGGCCGACTGACACCTCACCGGCACCGGGCTCGCCCGGCGTGACCAGCGGTACGTTCACCTGGATGGCGCCAGGGTTGGTGGACGGGGCGACAACCGCCGGGGGCCCGCCGGAGTCAACCGACCCGCCCCGAGGCGCCGACGCAACACCGGCCGTGTCGACGTCGGCGACGGGCGCGGTGGCGGAGGGCGGGGCAAGATGGCGCTCGACAGCCCGGCGGACGGCCTCGTCGACGACGATCGTGAACCACTCGGCGGCCTCGTCCTGGGCCTCGTGGAGCTGAGTGACGAGGTCGGTGTCGGCACCCCCCCCGACGCCGCCCACATCACCAGGGTCGGCCCGCCCCCCCTGCACCTCAGCGGCCGGCGAGGCGACAGGGCCGGCCGGGATGGCGACAGCCTGGGCGATGGCCGGCGGGAGCGCCTCGGCGAGAGCGGCCCCCAGCTCGGCGACGGCGCCACGGACCTCGGCGACCGCTCGTGCCGCCGTCTCGGCCAGGGCGGGGGCGACGGCCTCGCTCGCGAGCTGGGGAATTGACTCGGCCAAAGAGGCCCGCAGCTCGCCCAGACTGGCCGCCTCGTTGCGGAGCCGGCCGGCGCAACCCTCCAGCTCGGCCAGCGAGACCTCGAGCTCCTCGGCCCGTGACGCGGCCACCACCCGCAGCGCCGACTCCTGGCGCACCACCCGGTCGGAGAGCGCCTGGATGCGGCTATGGACGCCGTCGAACTCCCCCTTCAACCACGTGACGATTTCCGCCGCCGGATTGGTCACCGCCACCGGTTCCTTCTCCTCCCGGACGTCGGGAGTCTCTTCGTTCACAGGCTCGACGACCGTCTCCTCGGCCGGCTCGGGCTGGGGCTGGGCCTCGGCCTGGGGTAGGCCCTCGGCTTCGAACTGGGGCTGGGCCTCGGCCTGGGGCTGGGCCTCGGCCTGGGGCTGGCCGTCGGCCGGCTCGACTTGGGCCTGGGCCTGGGGCTCGGCCTGGGCCTCGGGGAGACGGACCATGCGGACAGGCTGGGGCCCTCGCGCCCATACATCAGCACACCCAGCGAACTTCCCGGTGCAGACGACCTCGCAGACCTCACAGGTGCACGCTGCCTCCCCGGCAACCATCGGGTGGTCGCAGCCGCTGACGATCCGGCATCCGAACTCGTGACACCAGCCCATCCCGACGATCTTACCGGTCGCGCGAGCGAGATCCCCCGGGGTACGGTCCGCCGGTGAGCGCCGTCCCGCAGCTCGACCGCCGTATCGCACTCGCCCACCTGCCCACGCCACTGGAGCCGCTCGACCGCCTGGGCGCCCACCTGGGGATGGCCCCCGGCCGGCTCTGGGTCAAGCGCGACGACCTCACGGGGCTGGGCGGCGGGGGGAACAAGGCCCGCAAGCTCGAGTACCTCTGCGCCGACGCCCTCGCCCGGGGTTGCGACACGCTCGTGACCGGCGGCGGCCGGCAGAGCAACCACGTTCGCATCACGGCGGCGGCGGCCAATCGCCTCGGGCTGCACTGCACGATCGTCGTCAACAGCGTGCGGCCCGACGAACCGACCGGCAACGTCCTGCTCGACGAGCTGCTGGGGCCCGAGATCGTGTGGATCGACCGCAACGGTCCGGAGCTCGACTACTACGGGATCGAGGCGGCCATCGCCGACGCGTGCACCCGTCTCGCCGCCGGGGGACGCCATCCCTACGCCATGCCGATCGGCGGCGCCAGTGCCGTGGGCGCCCTGGGGTACGTGCGGGCCGGGATCGAGCTGTGGTCCCAGGACCCCTCGTTCGACGTGGTCGTCGTGGCCGACGGCTCGGGCGGTACCCACGCCGGGCTCGTGGCCGGCCTGGGTGACCACCGCATGGTCTACGGGGTGGACGTCGGTGCCCGCCCCGACGTCGCCGCCCGGATCGCCCCGAAGGCGGCCGAGGTGGCCCGGCTGGCCGGGCTGGCCGAGCCGACGGGAGACCCCGGCCCCGACGGGCTCCCGGTCGCGGTGGTCGACCACGACCACTTCGGGCCCGACTACGGCGCCGCCACTGACGAATGCCTCGAGGCCATGCGTCTCGCCGCCCGCCTCGAGGGCCTCCTGCTCGACCCCGTGTACACGGGCAAAGCCATGGTCGGGCTGCTCGAAGGCGTGCGCCGCCGGCGAATCCCGGTCGACGCACGGGTCTTGTTCCTGCACACCGGCGGCCTCCCCGCGCTGTTCGCCGAGGGCTACGGCGCGTGGGTGCGCTCGTGACCCTACCGAGCCACTTTGAGGAACCGGTGGATCGGCCGTATCGTCGGGCCGAGATGGCCGAGGACACCGTGATCAAGAGTCGCAGTCGGATCGCGGCGTACGTGGCTCTCACCAAGCCGCGCATCATCGAGCTGCTCCTGGTGACGACGGTCCCCACGATGGTGGTAGCCGAGCGGGGCATGCCCTCGCTGTGGTTGATCCTCGTCACCCTCGTCGGCGGCACACTGGCCGCCGGCGGCGCCAACGCCGTCAACATGTACATCGACCGCGACATCGACCGGCTCATGAAGCGCACCCGCCGCCGACCGCTGGTGACCGGCGAGATCGCCCCCCGCAACGCCCTGGTCTTCGCCCTCGGCCTGGAGGTGGCGGCGTTCGTGGAGCTCTGGCTCCTCGTGAACCCGCTCAGTGCCCTCTTGGCGATGAGCGCCACCCTGTTCTACGTCTTCGTCTACACGATCTGGCTGAAGCGCACGTCGTCGTCGAACATCGTGATCGGCGGGGCGGCCGGCGCCGTACCGGTGCTGGTGGGGTGGGCCGCGGTCACCGGGTCGCTCGGCCTCGCACCTCTCGTGCTCTTCGCCATCATCTTCTACTGGACGCCGCCCCACTTCTGGGCCCTGGCCATCCGCTACCGCGAGGACTATGCGGCGGCCGACGTCCCCATGCTGCCGGTGGTCACGTCCTTCGCGGCCACCGCCCGCCGCATCGTGATCTACACGGTCGTGCTGTGGGCCGTATCGCTGCTCTTCTGGCCCGTGGGCGGCATGGGCCACCTCTACCTCGCCTCCGCAATCGTGCTCGGCGGGATCTTCACCTGGCACGCCACCCAGCTGGCCCGACACGGCACTCCCGAACGCGCCATGCGGCTGTTCGGGTGGTCGATCACCTACGTCACCCTGTTGTTCTCGGCGATGGCGATCGACCAGCTGCTTCCTCGCTGAGCACCAGCGCGTCCTCCAGCTCCTCCCGGCGACGGGTCACCCGCTCCTCGTGGGCGGCCCACGCCCCGGCCACGGCCAGCACCGCCACCAGCAGCGTGAGGTCGCCGCCCACCCACATGATCCCTCCGCCCTGGCGCTGGTCGGCGAGCGGCGAGGGCCCCCACGAGCGGCCAGCCTCCACGTAGCGGGCGTAGAGGGGCCGGGAAGAGGCGTAGATGGCCAGGGCCAGGAACGTGTTCTGGGGCATGGCCACAGCGAGGTAGAGCAGCCGCAGCGGGTGGGACAGTCGCCACCGGGAGACCACACCCAGCACCGGTCGCCAGAACAGGGCGGCCGACCCGAGGAAGAGGACGTGCTCGGCCGCGTGGACCATCGAGTTCCCGAGCGACAGGTCGAACAGGGGCGAGAAGTGCACCACCCACCCGACGCCGGCGAAGAGCAACCACGCCACCAGGGGGTGTCCCAGGAAGGCGAACGGCCGTCCGGCACGCAGAAGGCGGCGACGGCGGTCGGCGGGAAGCGTCGCCCCCAGGACCAGCAGCGGCCGCCCGGCCACGAGCAGCGGGGCGGCGACCAGCGTCAGCAGCAGGTGCTGCACCATGTGGGCGGACAGCAGGACGTGGGAGTACGTGGCCACGGGCGAGAGAAGGGCGACGACCAGCACCGCGAGCCCTCCGAGGAACGCCCGCCGTCGCCCGGGCGACGGCGGGTGCCCGGGACGGGACGCGACGAGCGCCCGCCACCCCATCTCGTAGGCCACGGCCGTCAGAACCAACCCGCCGACCACCGCCGGGTCGAGCTCCCACCGGCCGAGAACGGCCGGCCAACTCGGCGACGGGACGGTGGCGAGAGTCACGTCGGGCCCATCGTGGTGCGTCGCGGCGGACGTGCCAAGTCGATCAGACGAGAGACCCCTGTATAAAGTCCGCCGAGATGACCATGACCGACACCCCGCCCGAGGCCCCGGAGGCGCCCGAGGAGCCAGCCGACGAGCTGGTCGAGTCGCCGCCGGTCACGCCCTGGCCCCCGGCCACCGACCACAAGGTCATCGGGACGCTGTTCGTCGTCTTCGCCTACCTGTTCCTGATCGCGTCCGGCGTGATCGCCGCGGTCATGCGGGCCCAGCTCAGCAGTGCCGACCTCAGCATCGTCGGCAGGGCGGACTACCACCAGTTCTTCACGATGCACGGCGTGCTCGGCGTCTTCGGGTTCCTCGCCCCGGTTTGGATCGGCCTGGCCACCGCACTGGTGCCGCTGCAGATCGGTTCGTCGAGGCTGGCCTTTCCCCGGCTCCAGGCCCTCACGCTGTGGTCCACGATCGCCGGCGGCGTGATGATGGCCTGTTCGCCGTTCGTGAAGGGTGGAAAGCTGGTCAGCGGCTGGACGCTCAGCACCCCGATCCCCGACCGTACCGTCGTCCCCGGTAACGGGCCCGACCTGCTGATCCTGGGCCTGACGGTGGTCGCCTTCGCCCTGCTCCTCGCCGTCGCCAACCTCCTGGTCACGATCGTCAAGCTGAGGGCGCCGGGCCTCACCCTCCGGCGGGCCCCGATGTTCTCGTGGTCGGTGCTGGTGGCGGGCGCAGTGCTCCTGCTCGCTCTTCCCGTGCTGATCACCGGACTGGTCATGCTCTTCGTCGACCGTCACTACGGCGGGGAGATCTTCCGGGGCTTCACCGGGAACGGCGGCGGGAACCCCAACATCTGGCCGCGGCTCTTCTGGTTCGCTGCCTACCCGACGCTGTGGGCTCTCCTGCTCCCCGCCCTGGGAACAGCCGCCGAGATCATCCCCGTGTTCACCCGCCGCCGCCTGTTCTCTCACCACCGAGCCGCCGCTGCGATCGGTGCGATCGGTGTGCTCGCCTTCGCCGGCTGGGGGAGCGAGGTCCAGAACCTCTCCCGGGCCCGGGTGCTGTTCGCCCTCGGCGCCCTGGCGGTCCTGGCCCCGGTGGCCGGTGTCCTGCTCAATCTGTTGGCCACCGTCGCCCGCGGTCGCAAGCAGGTGGGCGGGCGCCCGCCGGACACCCGGTCCGCGCCCATGCTCCTCGCCGTCGGGTTCCTGACCGTTGTGGCGGTGGGCCTCGGGGGGGCGGCCATCTCCGCCCTGACCACGGGTACGTCGAGCCACCGCAACTACTGGCAGGTGGCAACCCAGCACACCTTGTTCTTCGGGGCGGCCACGCTCGGAGTGGTCGCCGCCATCACCTACTGGGCCCCGAAGCTGTGGGGCCGTCATCTCTCCGACAAGGGCGGTGCCCTCGCCGCCCTGCTGCTCGTCGGCGGCATGCACCTCGCCTTCCTGCCCATGTTCGTGCTGGGCATCCAGGACATGCGCGTTCACCTGTTCACCTACGACTCGGGCGACGGGTTCGCCCCCGCCAACCTCGTGTCGACCGCCGGAACCATGGTCATCGTTCTCGGCGTGGTCGTCTTCGCCCTCGACCTGGTGGTCAGCGTCGTCGCCGGCAAAGGCAGGCGGGCCGACGGCGACCCCTGGCAGGGCAACACCCTCGAGTGGGCCACGTCTTCGCCGCCTCCCTCCCACAACTTCGATCGCCTCCCGGAGGTCCGTTCCGAAGTGCCGCTCCTCGACCTGCGCACCGCAGCCGCCGCCGAGGCGGAAGGCTGATGGCAGTGACCGCTCCTACCCGGGACGCCGGCCCCCCCGCCGCCGTCGAGCCCGACGTTCCGGCCCTCCACGACCCGGCTTCGACCGCCGACCCGACCCGCCCGTCGGCCCAGCCTCAGGGCACGACCGTGCTCGGGATGGTGCTCGTGCTTGCCGCCGAGGGGATGGTGCTGGGCGTCCTGATCGCCGTGTACTTCACGATCAAGGCCGGCTCACCGCTCTGGCCGGCGTCGAGCGTGAACGTCAACACCTACATCCCGACCGTCGTGTCGATCACCGCGGCGATGAGTGCCTGTTCGGTCGGCTGGCTGCTCGTCTCGACCAAGCACAACGACCAGCGCAGCGCGTTCAGCGCCTCGATCCTCAGCGTGGTCCTCGGCTTGGCCATGGCCAACGGCCAGTGGTACTCGCTCACCCAGGCCGGCTTCAGCATCGGCGATCACGCCTACGGCTCGCTCTTCTACCTGCTCATGGGCCTTCACCTCCTCCACCTGGTGGCCGGGATCGTGATGCTCATCGTGGTGGGAGGCCAGACCCTCGCCGGGCACTTCGGCAGCGACGACCACGAGCCGGTCAGCGCCGTCGTCTACTTCTGGCAGTTCGGCAACGTGATCTGGTCGCTGATCATCCTGGTCCTGTTCCTCGTCGGCCCCCACGCCCAGTGACGTCCGTGCCTCTCGACGGGGACCTGCCGTGTTGACCCAGGCGTCGAAGGTCTTCCTTCCCATCTCCGCGGTCGCCTTCGTGTTCGCCGCGGGGTACATGGCCCTCACCGGCAACCGCGACGGGTTCGTGTTGCTGCTCAGCCTCATGCTGGTCGCCGGGTTCGCGGGCATCGCTGTCGCCCGGGCCCGCGAGAACGAGTTCGTCCCCCCGTTGGCGCCCGACGCCCCGGATCCCGAGTTCAGCGACGTGGCCGTCGGGCGCCCGGTGACTGGCGGCCTCTGGTCGGCTACCGGCGCTCTCTCGTTCGCCCTGATCATGGCCGGCTTCGTCCTCGGGCCCCTGGCCATCGGGGCCGGTCTGGCGCTGGCTCTGGCCACCGTCGTGGGGTGGATGGCGAGCATCTCCGGCGACCACACCGGCAGCCGCATCGACCTGTCGCCCCTCGGACTGCCCGTACTGGGCCTGTTCGCCATCTTCAGCCTGATGTTCTTCATCTCGAGGGTGCTGCTGGCCGTGCCCGAACAAGCGTCCACGGGTATCGCCCTGGCTGTGGCCGTGGTCATCCTCGGGGTCGGCTCGCTCGCGGCCCTGAATCCCAGCGTCTCCAGCCGCAGCATGGTCGGCGCTCTCGCCGTGTCCGGCGTGCTCCTGACGGGCGGCGGCATCGTGGCCGCCAGCGTCGGCCAGCGCGAGGTGCACAAGCCCGAGGGGATCTCCGAGGGGCCGGTGTCGGTCGAGGCGTTCAACACCGAGTTCAAGGAGAAGGAGATCGAGTTGCAGGCCGACCTGCCGGCGGAGATCTCCTTCAACAACAAGGACAAGGTCCCCCACAACGTGGCCATCTACACCGACAGGGAGGCCACGCGGAAGGTCTTCGTGGGTGACGTCCTTCCCGGGCCGATCACCATCTCCTACCGCTTCCAGGCTCCAGCCGCCGGCGACTACTTTTTCCGGTGCGACGTCCATCCCAACATGGCCGGGACGGTCAAGGTGGTGGGCGAGGGAGCCGGTGAGGGAGGCCCAGGCGAGGGCGAGGGCGGGGCCAAGCCCGAGAAGGAGGGCGGCGGCGGTCACTGAGCCGGGCGGGTCGTCTCGTTGCCGACCGGTGACATGACCGACATCGAACCGTGACCCCAGAGGCGGAGGATGTTCGACATGAGACGCACCGCATTTCCCATCCCGCTCGTGCTCGCCGTCGCTGTCGCTCTCGGACCGGCCGCCTGCAGCTCCGATGACAACCCCGACCAGACACAGCCCGAGGTGACGACCACGGCGGCCTCGACGGTCGTGGCCCCCTCGACCACGGTGGCCGGCTCACCGTCGACGACGGGCGCGTCGCCGCCGACCACGTCGCCACCACCGACCACTCCGGCGGCACTGGGCTCCGGTTCCAGGCTCCGCGTCGACGGCCTCGGCCCCATCCGGGTGGGCATGACTCTCGACGAGGCCCAGAAGGCGGCGGGCATCCCCATGACGGCGAACGACGGGCCCTACTGCCGCAGCCTCTCGCCCACCGATGCCGGCCTGCCGGTCGAGATCGTGGCCGAGGGTGGTGACCGGGTGAACCTTGTCATCGTGTCCAGCGGGCCCATCCGGACGGTGTCGGGCATCGGTATCGGGAGCACCGAGAACCAGGTGCTGGCCGCGTACCCGGGCCAGCTCGAAGTGCGTCCCGGCGCACCCGGACCCCACTGGGTGATCTTCCGACCCCGCGACCCGGGCCAGTCGACGCTGTCCCTCAACTTCGCCATCGACGGGAACGGCAAGGTTGGCCGGATGCGGGCGGGGCTCCGGCAGTACGCCGAGGCCGACGAGAACTGCGCCTAGGGGCGCGTTCTTCCTCCCGGAATTGGACGTCTGCCCGCTGTTCGGGTGACAGTGTGTGGAGACCGGTGGGCAACCGCTACGGACCGGCCCGCGAGGAGGACGCGAGGAGTGAGGAGGCTGGCCAGGGGGCGGGCACCCGTCTTGTCCGCCCGTTCCCGGTGGCACCCCTTCGGGCGCCGCGGGCGTCTGGGTGCGGCTGTTGCCTGCCTCTCCCTGCTGGCGGCGGCGTGCGCGAAGAACGCGCCCATGGACACGCTCGAGCCGGCGGGACCCAACGCCCGCACCATCGACAACCTCATCAACCCAGTCTTCATCATCGCCGCCATCGTCTTCGTGGCCGTCGAGGGCATAGCGCTCGTGTTCACGATCCGGTACCGCCACCGGGAAGGGGCTCCCGAGCCAGTCCAGATCCACGGCAGCACCAAGCTCGAGGTGGGCTGGACGCTGATCCCCGCGCTGATCCTGTTGGGCATCGCCGTGCCCACGATCGCGACGATCTTCAAGCTGGCCAAGGCGCCCGACAACCCTCTCAACGTCACCGTCACCGCCCGCCAGTTCTGGTGGGAGTACGAGTACCCCGACCTCGGAGTGGTCACGGCCAACGAGTTGCACATGCCCGTGGGCCGCAACCTCGAGCTCACCCTCCGCGGCGAGGACGTGATCCACAGCTTCTGGGTCCCGAAGCTGTCGGGCAAGACCGACGTCGTGCCCGGGAGGTCCAACCGCATGAGCATCAGCGCTGACACCCCCGGCACCTACCTCGGCCAGTGCACCGAGTTCTGCGGCCTGAGCCACGCCAACATGCGCCTCAAGGCGGTGGTGCAGGCGCCGGCGGAGTTCGAGGCGTGGGTCGACTCGCAGCGCCGGGCCGCCTCGGCTCCTGTTCCGGGGTCCCCCGCCGCCGAAGGGGCCGAGCTCTACCTGAGCAAGGGCTGCGGTGGCTGCCATACGGTGCAAGGCGTCTCCGAAGGCAAGGTCGGTCCCGACCTCACCCACCTCGACAGCCGGAGCAGCTTCGCAGGGAGCATGTTCGAGATGACTCCCGAGAACCTGGCCACCTGGCTCCGCGACCCGCCAGGCGTGAAGCCCGGCTCCAAGATGCCCAACCTGAACCTGAGCGCCGACGAGACCTCCAAGCTCGTCGCCTACCTCGAGACCCTCAAATGACCCACTCGCGAGGCAAGCGTTAGATGGCGATCGTCACCGAACCCCCCCGGCCCCGGCAGGTCCTGGCCCCGCCCCCTGCGCCCGTCCGGCTCCTTCGGCGGCCGACGGGCTACTCCAAGGGCCTCTGGGGCTGGATCAGCACCGTCGACCACAAGAAGATCGGGCTCATGTACCTGGGCACGGCCTTCGTCTTCTTCCTCATCGGTGGCCTGGAAGCCCTGTTGATGCGCATCCAGCTCGGCTCGCCCGAGAACTCGTTCCTCAGCGCCGAGACCTACAACCAGCTCTTCACGATGCACGGCACGACCATGGTGTTCCTCGTGATCATGCCGCTGTCGGCCGGGTTGGGGAACTATCTCGTACCGCTCCAGATCGGCGCGCGAGACGTCGCCTTTCCCCGGCTGAACGCGTTCGGGTTCTGGGTGTTCCTCGTCGGCGGGCTGTTCATGTACTCGAGCTTCTTCCTCGGCGGCGCCCCCAACGGCGGCTGGTTCGGCTACGCCCCGCTGAGCACCACCATGCCGGGCCACAACATGGACTATTGGTCGTTCGGCCTTCAGATCCTCGGCATCGCGTCGCTGAGCGGTGCGGTCAACCTGATCGTCACGGTCATCAACATGCGCGCCCCCGGGATGAGCCTGTTCCGTATGCCGGTCTTCACGTGGATGACCCTCGTCGCCCAGTTCCTGCTGCTGTTCGCCATGCCCGTCATCGCCGTCGCCCTGTTCCTGGTGATGTTCGACCGCATGTTCGGAGCCAACTTCTTCGACGTCCAGGCGGGCAGCGACCCACTCCTGTGGCAGCACCTGTTCTGGCTCTTCGGCCACCCTGAGGTCTACATCCTGATCCTCCCGGCCATGGGCGTGGTGTCGGAGATCATCCCCACGTTTGCCCGCAAACCGCTCTTCGGCTACCAGGTGATGGTGTTCTCGGGCATCGCCATCGGCTTCATGGGTTGGGGCGTGTGGGCCCACCACATGTTCGCCAGCGGGCTCGGACCGGTGGCCACCTCGGCCTTCAGTGCCTCGACCATGTTCATCGCCGTGCCCACCGGGGTGAAGATCTTCAACTGGCTGTCGACGTTGTGGCGAGGGAAGATCCGCCTCACCACGCCACTCCTGTTCGCCGTGGGCTTCGTGGCCATGTTCACCATTGGCGGCCTGTCGGGAGTGACCCACGGGGTCGTTCCCGCCGACACCCAGCAGACCGACACCTACTACGTCGTGGCCCACTTCCACTACGTGCTGTTCGGTGGCAGCATGTTCGGTCTGTTCGCCGGGGCCTACTACTGGTGGCCGATGTTCACCGGCCGGATGCTGGACGAGAAGCTCGGCAAGCTGCACTTCGTGTTGACGTTCATCGGATTCAACATGACGTTCGGGCCGATGCACATCCTTGGGCTCCAGGGCATGCCCCGGCGGATCTACACGTACCCGTCGCAGAGGGGCTGGGACTTCTGGAACTTCATCTCCACCGTGGGCTCGTTTTTCATCGCCGCCGGGGTGCTGGTGTTCATCTACAACATGATCAAGACCCGCAGGAGCCCCAAGTGCGGAGACGACGCTTGGGATGGCCGCACGCTCGAGTGGAGCATTCCGTCGCCGCCGCCCGAGTACAACTTCGCCGAGATCCCCACGGTCGTCGCCCGTGACGATTTCTGGCACCGCAAGTACACCGAGGACGACGAGGGCCGCCCCGTGGTTCGCACGCCGGCGGAGACGTCGGCCGATGTCGATGCCGACAACGCCCTCCGGGCTGCGGTCGACGAGCCCGACGGTGACGGTGACGACCCGGCCGCGGAGGGATCGCAGGGCGCCGACGGGGAAGCTGCTGGTGACCTGACTGCCGACGCGACCGATGCCGACGGTGCCGTGACCGACGGTGACGGCGCCGGCCACGACGAGGGCGTCGAGCACGACGAGCACGACGACGAGCACGACGACGAGGAGCACGAGCCCCACATCCACATGCCGTCGCCGTCGTACTGGCCGGCAGTCACCTCGGTCGCCTTCGCCGTGATCGCCTACGGGATGATCTACCGGGTGTGGATCGTCGCCATCCTCGGCGGCGTTTGGCTCCTGGGCGGGTTCTACGCGTGGAGCCTCGAGCCGGCGACCGCTCCCGAGGAGCCCGAGCCCGAGCCCGAGCATTCGACCGACCTCGAGCCCGTTGCCGGCAGCCGGGACTGAGGGCGACGCGATGACGGTCACCACCACGTCGGAAGGCACCCACACCGAAGAGGCTCCGGCCGGGCACCCGCCGACCTCCACGGGCCTCAGCAACGAGAAGGTGGCGATGTGGGCGTTCCTGGGCTCGGAATGCCTCCTCTTCGGCGCCCTGATCTCCACCTACCTGCTGTACCGGGGCCGGAGCGCGCCGAACACGATCACGCCGGAGGACGTGTACGACATCCCCTACACGTCGGTGAGCTCGTTCGTCCTGCTCATGAGCAGCCTTACCATGGTCTTGGCCCTGGCCGCCATCCAGCGGGGCGATCACCGCCGCGTGCGGATCTGGTTGCTCACCACGGGCCTGCTGGGTGCGTCGTTCGTGGCCGGACAGATGTACGAGTTCACCGTGTTCTACCGCGAGGGCCTCAAGATCTCGAGCAACCTGTTCGGGAGCAGCTTCTTCGTGCTCACAGGCTTCCACGGCGCCCACGTCACCCTCGGCGTCCTCATGCTCCTGTCTCTGTGGAGCCTGTCGCTGCGTGGCAAGCTTCCTGCGTCCCGCTCCGAGACCGTCGAGCTGGTCGGTCTCTACTGGCACTTCGTCGACATCGTTTGGATCGTGATCTTCACCGTCGTGTACCTCATCCCCTGATGGCAAGCGAAGCCGGCACCAGCACGCCCGATCGCCCGGCACCCGACAGCGGCGCCGTCACCGACGAGGCCACGCCCGATCACGACCCCACGGCGCCGGCCCACGGCCACCCCACCGAGGCTGCGTACGTCAAGGTCGCCCTCTTCCTGGCCGCCGTCACCGCCCTCGAAGTGGCGGTGTACTACGTGCCCGCCCTCGAAGGCGTCCTGGTCCCCATCCTCCTGGCCTGCGGGCTGATCAAGTTCGTGATGGTCGTGGCCGTGTTCATGCACCTTCGCTTCGAGAGCCGCATCTTCCGGCGCCTGTTCGTGCTGGGCGTACTGCTGGCCCTCTTCGTGTACACGATCGTGCTGACCACGTTCGACGTGTGGTCCCGATGAGTCCGCCGAACCAGCCGGGCCACTCCATCCTCCTGGCTTGACGTGAGCGCCGTGTTGGCCGCGACCGGGGCCGCGTTCCCGCACTGGCACATGCACCTCGACAGCTGGCTGCTGATCGGGTTGGTCGAGGTCCTCTACCTGGCGGCACTGTTCAGGGAGCGGGCCCGGCGGGGGCCGGGAGGCGAACCGCCTGCCACCCGGCGCCAGCTCGTGGCGTTCACCGCCGGTGTGGCCGTGCTGTGGCTGGCGTCCGACTGGCCGGTCCATGACCTGGCCGAGGGCTACCTCTACAGCGTCCACATGGTCCAGCACCTGCTCTTCACCTTGGTGGCCTCGGGACTGCTCCTGCTGGGAACGCCCGCCTGGCTGGCGCGGCGCCTGCTCGGGTCGACCCGGCGGTTGGCGTTCGTGCGAGGAGTGTCCCGTCCGATCGTCGGGCTCCTCCAGTTCAACCTCGTGCTGGTGCTCAGCCATTGGCCGGCGGTCGTGGAGGCCACGGTCCGCTGGCACCCTCTCCACTTCGTCGCCCACGCGGTCCTGCTGATCTCGGCCGTCCTCATGTGGATGCCGGTCCTGAGCCCGCTGCGGGAGGTGCCCCGGGCCAAGCCGCCGATGCAGATGCTCTACCTGTTCCTGCAGACGGTCGTGCCCACGGTGCCGGCCTCGTTCCTCACCTTCGGTGCCAAGCCGCTCTACCGGATCTACGAGACGTTCCCTCGCCTGGGCGACATCTCGCCGCTCACCGACCAGCAGGTGGCCGGCCTCATCATGAAGATCGGCGCCGGGTTCTACCTGTGGGCGGTGATCGCTGGCATCTTCTTCCGGTGGTACTCCTCGGAGGAGCGTATGGGCGGCGAGCCGGCCCGCTCCCCCGACCCTCTGTCGGGAGACGACGACGTGCTCCTGTGGGAGGACGTGGAGGCCGAGCTGCGCCAGCTCGGCGACGACGGGCCCACCGCGAGCCGACGAACCTGAGCCCTACAGCGGTGGACAGGTGCGCTCCAGGGCGCATGTCCACCACCGGAACGCCCTGCGACGCACGCTACGGTTCCGCAATGCTCGACCCCCGGCGGCTGCGTACCGACCTCGACGCAGTGAAGGCCGGCCTGGCGCGGCGGGGCCTCGACCTGTCCGAGATCGACAGGGCCGCCGAGCTGGAGGCCAGGCAGCGAGGCCTGCGCACCCGGGCCGAGGAGCTGCGCGCCGACGTGCGGGCGCTGTCGGTCGAGGTGGGCGCGGCTCGCCGGGACGGCGATATCCCCACTGCCGAGGCCAAGGCGGCCGAGAGCCGGGCCTTCGGCGAGGAGGAGAGGACAGCCTCGGTCCTGGCCGACGCGGTGGGCGAGGAGCTGCGCGACATCCTGCTGCACACCCCGAACCTTCCCGCCGACGACGCGCCGGAGGGGGCGTCGGCCAACGACAACGTCGTCCTGCGGATCGAGGAGCACAACCCGGAGGGGTACGGCCCACACCAGCGGGTTCCGCACTGGGAGGTCGGCGTCGCCCTCGGCATCCTCGACCTCGAGCGGGGAGCCAAGCTCTCGGGCTCGATGTTCCCCATGTACCGCGGTCAGGGGGCAGCGCTCGTCCGGGCCCTCTGCCAGCTGGCCCTCGACCTCAACGCCGACGCGTTCGAGGAGGTGCGTCCGCCGTCGCTGGTGCGTACCGAGACCATGGTGTCGACCGGCCACCTGCCCAAGTTCGCCGACGACGCCTACCACGTCGAGCGCGACGACCTCTGGGCGATCCCGACCGCCGAGGTGCCGCTCACGTCGCTGGCGCGCGACGAGCTGTTCGACGCGGCGACGTTGCCGATGCGGCTCATGGCCCACACGTCGTGCTTCCGCCGCGAGGCGGGCTCGGCCGGACGTGACACTCGCGGCCTGCTGCGGGTGCACGAGTTCGACAAGGTCGAGATCCTTGCCTATGCCACACCGGAGCAGGCCCCCGAGATGCACGCCGACCTGCTGCGCCGGGCGGAGGCGCCCCTCGCCGCCCTCGGCCTCACCTACCGCGTGATCGACCTGTGCGCCGGTGACCTGGGGGCTTCGGCCGCTCGCACCTTCGACATCGAGGTCTACGCTCCCGGCTGCGACCTGTGGCTGGAAGCGTCGTCGGTGTCGTGGTTCAGCGACTACCAGGCCCGTCGGGCCAACGTCCGCTACCGCAGGCCCGGTGGGGGAACGATTCCGGTGCACACCCTCAACGGGTCGGCCCTCGCCGTGCCCCGCGTGTGGGCGGCGGTGGTCGAGACCCACCGCCAGCCGGACGGCACCGTGGCCGTCCCCGAGGCCCTCTTGCCGTACCTGCGGGGCGCCACCTCCATCGGCGGTTCCCGGGCGTGAGCCGGGCCCAGGCCATCTTCGTCGTGGCCCTGAGCGCGATCGCCCTGCTCATCACCGTGTTCGCCGTCTACGTGACGTCGTCGACCATGTGGGCCGACCGGTGGTACAGCCGGCGCTCGCGCCGCCGGTGACCAACCGCACCCGTCCGTACAAGGGCAAGTCGGGCCAGTGGGCGTTCGTCGGCCACAGGGTCAGCGGGTTCCTGGTCTTCTTCTTCCTGTTGTTGCACATCGTGGACGTGTCGCTGGTGCGTTGGCCGGCCCTGTACGACGACGTCCACCGCGTCTACGGCAACGTGATGCTGCGCCTGTTCGAGGTGGGGCTCCTCCTCGCCCTCCTCTTTCACTCGCTCAACGGCCTGCGCATCGTGGCCGTCGACTTCTTCCCGGGGGCGGTGCGCAACGAGCACCGCCTGCTCACCGCCGCCATCGTGCTCACGTTGGGCGCCGGCGTGCCCGGGGCGTGGATCATCATGCGGCCGTTCGTGGAGGGGCGACTCTGATGGCCGTCCGCACCTCCGACCCGCCCGCCGGCCGCCCCGCCTCGTCGCCCTCGGCGGCGACGGGTCGCAGGTCCGGTCGGAGCTTCGAGACGTGGTCGTGGTTCTTCATGCGCCTCTCAGGCCTGGCCCTGGTCTTTCTCGCCCTCGTTCATTTCTCGCTGACCCACATCGTCAACGACGTGGTCGAGACCGACTCCGACTTCGTCGCCCGCCGGTGGGACAACCCGTTGTGGAGGCTGTTCGACTGGTCGCTGCTGGCGCTGGCCCTGCTCCACGGGCTGAACGGCCTGCGTTGGATCATCGACGACTACGTGCGCCGTCCTCGCCTTCGTGCGTTCACCAAGGCGGGGCTCTACACATTGTCCGGGGCGCTGTTCGCGCTCGGCACCTTCACCATCGTCGCCTTCTGAGGCCGTCCCCGCCCCTCGCGCCCTGTCGGGGTGCGGGTCGAGCGCAGGATGGCCCTGGGCACAATCTACGGACGGAGAGGACGGCGGACGAATGGACTCCGAAGACGGCGGGAGCGGCGAGGGCCGGCGGTACGCCGCGAGACATCCCGGCCCCGACTCCGCCACAGGTCCTCGTGACGTTGGTCAACGAGCATTCACGCCCGCGCCGAGCGGGGACGACGCGATCGAGCACTGGCTCGTCGACGAACCCGACTCGGGTGAGGGACGACGCCGACAGGTACTCTCCCGGGCCCGGTCCCCACCGGCTCGCGATCGTCACGGCCCCCAACGAGACCCGCCCTTCGGGAGCGGTACTGCCCGACGTGCGGGTTACGGCGCTATTCCTCGCCCCTCGGCGCCCTGTCGGGCGTGCCACCCTGTCCTCCATGGAGGACCTGCCGGACCGTCACCGCTTCTACGGAGACCTTGCCCGTTGATCTCGCCGCCCGAGGAGTACGAGGAGGAGGCCGCGTTTGCTGCCACCGTCCTCGGTTCGGCGTCGATGCCGGTAACCGACGTCCTCGAGCTGGGCAGCGGCGGTGGGCACAACGCCGTCCACCTCGAGGCGTCGTTCGCCATGACGCTCGTCGACCTGTCGGAGGAGATGCTCGACGTGTCGCGCCGGCTCAACCCGGAGTGCGATCACCACCAGGGCGACATGCGCACCGTTCGACTCGGCCGCGTCTTTCGACGCTGTGTTCGTCCACGACGCCGTCGATTACATGGCGACCGAAGCCGACCTCGGTCGGGCCATGGAGACGGCGTTCGTCCAGTGCCGCCCCGGCGGTGTCGCGGTGTTCGTTCCCGACCGCACGACCGAGACCTTCGAGCCCGAGACCGATCACGGCGGGACCGACGCTGAGGATGGTCGCGGGGTGCGCTTCCTCGACTGGTCCTGGGACCCGGTCCCCGACGACGGCTGGGCCGTGACCGAGTACGCGTTTCTGCTCCGCGACGCCGACGGGTTCGTCCGTGTCGCCCACGAGTCGCACCGGCTCGGTCTGTTCGGCCGCCAGGTCTGGCTCCGCCTCCTCAGGGAGGCGGGATTCGAACCGAGTGCCGTTGCCGAGGAGACCACCGAGGACCCCACACCGCGCGAGCTGTTCATCGGCCGCCGGCCGGCCCCGTGGGGACGCGGTGAAGATGACCATCGGGTCTGGTTCAGAAGCGTGAGGAAGGTGACCGGCACACCCCCCACCCTCCATGGGCCGGCCAGGCTCGTTCGGTCCGACGGCCGTGCGTGATACTGGTCAGGCGGCCCCACGCCACGCTGCGCGGGATCCGGCAGTCCGCGTCGGATGTGAACTCGCCGCTCGGATCGGACGTAACCGCGGATACCGGACGGGTCCAGCGCGACGGCCGACCCATCCTGCAACGGCACATATGCGCTACCCAGCGAACCCCCGACGGTGTCGCGCCGACCGGCATTATCGGGCGCCTCGGCCGCACGGCTTCGCCGGTTACCGGGCGCGGGTGGCGTGCGTCGAAGCCCATCGTTCGCGTACCCCGGCGAGGCGCCAGATCGCCGATTTCGGACGCGGTCCACCAGTCTTGCGGTTGGCTTCGTTCTGTGGTTG
>Ga0183260_10000134_pt1 | contig 54265 bp, 62 predicted proteins | sample AntDrymUQ4972206_2_FD_129768 | JGI IMG/M metagenome (GOLD analysis project Ga0183260, IMG submission 129768) | Polar desert sand microbial communities from Dry Valleys, Antarctica - metaG UQ497 (22.06) (version 2) (version 2) | ecosystem: Environmental > Terrestrial > Soil > Desert | place... | reverse complement strand
CTGGTCCGCCTAGCGCTCCTGCCTGTGGGCGACTGAACTACTGGCGCAGGTGCTCCCACGCCGCCGGTTCGGTCGTACGTCGCCGCCACGACCTCTACGCCTGGCAAGCTGAGTATCCCGATGAAACCCAGTCGCGTAGGGTCGCCGCATGCCCGCCGCCCCGAGGTCGCTGCACCGGGCCTGGATCGTCGCCGGCGTGGCGATGATCGCGCTGATCGCGGCCGGCAGCTTCCGCGCCGCACCGGGCGTGCTCATGGTGCCGATGCAGGAGGAGTTCGGCTGGTCGACGGCGTCGATCTCGGTGTCGGTGTCGCTCAGCCTGTTGCTGTACGGGCTGACCGCGCCGTTCGCCGCGGCGCTGATGGACCGTTTCGGGATGCGTCAGGTGGTGGCAGCGGCCCTCGTCCTGATCGCCCTCGGGAGTGCGCTGACCCTGCTGATGTCGGCAAAGCTGGCACCTGCTGCTGTCCTGGGGTCTGCTCATCGGACTCGGCACCGGCTCGATGGCCCTCGTCTTCGCCGCGACCGTGGCCAACCGCTGGTTCACCCGCTCGCGTGGCCTGGTGCTCGGCATCCTGACCGCCGGCGGTACGGCGGGGCAGCTCGTCTTCCTGCCGGTCCTCGCCCTGCTGGCCGACCAGATCGGCTGGCGGGCCGCCTCGCTCACAGTGTCCGCGGCGGCGCTGGCCGTCGTACCGCTGGTCCTGACCTTGCTCACGGAACGACCGGCCGACCTGGGCATCGAACCGTACGGCGGCGCCGGGCCCACCTCACCGAACGTCGTCGGGCCGCCGCTCGGACCGGCCCGCACGGCCATCGACGCGTTGCGTCGAGCGGTCCACGTGCCGGCGTTCTGGCTGCTCGCCGGTGGGTTCGCGATCTGCGGGCTGTCCACGACCGGCCTGGTCGGCACGCACTTCATCCCGGCGGCGCACGACCACGGCATGCCCGGAACCGCGGCGGCGGGGCTGCTCGCGCTGGTCGGGCTGTTCGACCTGATCGGCACCATCGCCTCGGGCTGGCTGACCGACCGGGTCGACAGCCGGCTGCTGCTCGGCTGGTACTACGGCCTGCGGGGACTGTCGCTGTTCGCGCTGCCGTTCCTGTTCAGCGCCGCACCCCGCGCGAGCATGCTGATCTTCATCGTCTTCTACGGGCTGGACTGGGTCGCGACCATCCCGCCCACGGTGACCCTCTGCCGCGAGTACTTCGGCGCCGACGGCACGATCGTCTTCGGCTGGGTGTTCGCCGCCCACCAGGTCGGGGCGGCGATCGCCGCGATCACGGCCGGAATCCTGCGCACGAGCCTCGGGTCCTACGACTGGGCGTGGTTCGGCGCGGGAGCGTTCTGCCTGGCCGCGGCCGGAATGTCCCTGGCGCTGGTCAGCGGTCGAGACCGCGAACCGGTCTTAACGAGTACGCCGTAGCTGCGGCTGCACCTCGTCGATGGCCACGTCATGCCCAGCGGTGCACACCAGACGGGGCACCACGGCCCGCCCGCAGCCGTCGTGGTTCATCCGCAACGGCGACGTCGCGCCGTCGGTGCGGTACCGCTCGCCCCATGCCCCCAGCGCCAGCAGGAGCGGAAGCACCTCCTCCCCGGCCGGGGTGAGGCGGTAGCGGTGCCGGGTGCGCTGGCCCGGCGCCTTGTACGGCGTCCGCTCGGCGATCTCCGCCGCGACCAAGGCATCGAGCCGCTCGGTGAGTGTGCGGCGGGAGATCCCCAGGTGCTCCTGGACGGCGTCGAAGCGGTCCACACCGAAGGCCAGCTCCCGCAGGATCAGCAGGGACCAGCGATCCCCGATGAGTCCGACCGAGAGCCCGATCGGACAGGACTCCGTCGACACCGCCGACCAATCCAGCTCCTGGTCGGTTGTCATCCGTCCAGGGTAACGGCAGGTGCGTACCGCTACGGAACCCTGCTGGCGGGCACGACAGCGGATCTGACCCGCTGCTCGTCGAGGACGGGCTGGCCGACGAGGACCACCGCGGTGGCGATCCCCGCGGCCACCGTCGCCACGGTAAAGGCGGCGTTGGCGTCGAGCCGGTCGATGAGCTTGCCGGCCGCCGCGACCCCCACGGCGACCCGAGACCGATCGCCGTTCCCAGCCAGGTGAATCCCTCGGTCACCAGCCGCGGCGGGATCAGCCGCTCGGTGAGCGTGAAGGTCGAGATCAGCGACGGCGACACCGCCGTACCAGCCACGAAGACCAGCACGAGCATCAGCCACATCGTCGGGACGAAGACCAACGCCAACGATCCCGCGCTGAGCGCGGCCAGGGTGAGCAGCAGCCGGCGGCGCGGCTCGCTGGACCAGTGCCGCAGCCCCCAGAGGATGCCGGCCACCATCGAACCGACGGCCAGGCCCGCGGTGCGGGTGGTGTCCGCTCGGCGGTGTGGCTCGGTCTCGACCTGGGCGAAGAGCAGGCCGCCCGCCACGGCGAGGGTGAACGCGGTGACCAGGCCCGACGTGGTGTGCCCCGTGGTGGACAGGAAAGTGACGAGGACCGGACCGGCGATGAAGACGAGTTCGTCGACCACGGACTCGGAACACGACCCACAGCGGCCACGCGTGATCCCCGGACTGGCTCCGCACGGAGAGCAGGAAGACCAGGCCGCCGACGAGGTGGACCACCACGATCGGCGGTAGCACCCGGCGCTGTCCGACACTGTCGGCGTACCGGCCGATCACCGGGCCGAGGACAGCGGTGGCTACCGCGCCGGTGCCGCCACGACACCGCCGAGGCCGTAGGAGCCGGTGTAGCTCTCGACGAGCAGGACGCTGCCCGGCCCCACCATCGACAACGGCAGCCGTCCGACGAAGCCGAACAGCACCATCCGAGCGGCATGCGGCGTACCGAGAACGACGACGTACGGCGTGAGGAGGCGGGGCCGCTGCTCCCGCCAGCCACACCAGGCACCGTAACCGGTAGGAGCCCTGGGTCTAGTTGGAGAGGCGCTGCTCCAGGGCAGCGAGTTCGTCGTGCATCGTCGAGGGCAGTGCGTCCCCGAGCCGTTCGAACCACTGCTGGATCAGCGGGATCTCCGCCCGCCACTCCTCGGCGTCCACCGCGAGCGCGGCGGCGAGGTCGTCGGCGGACACGTCCAACCCAGCGACGTCCAGTGCACCCGGTGAGGGCAGGTAGCCGATGGCAGTCTCGTCGGCGGCTGCGGTGCCCTCGATCCGCTCGATGGCCCACTTCAGAACGCGGCTGTTCTCACCGAAGCCGGGCCACAGGAAGTGGCCGTCCTCGCCGCGGCGGAACCAGTTGACGTAGAAGATCCGCGGCAGCTTGGTGGCGTCGGCCTGCTTGCCGGTCTGCACCCAGTGGTTGACGTAGTCCCCGGCGTTGTAGCCGATGAACGGCAGCATGGCCATCGGGTCGCGGCGGACCACGCCGGTCTTGCCCGCGGCCGCCGCGGTCGTCTCCGAGGAGAGCGTCGCAGCCAGGAACACGCCGTGCTGCCAGTCACGGGACTCGGTCACGAGCGGCACCGTGGTAGCCCGGCGGCCGCCGAAGAGCATGGCCGAGATCGGGACGCCCTTCGGGTCCTGCCACTCGGGCGCGATGATCGGGCACTGCCCGGCCGGCGTGCAGAACCGCGAGTTCGGGTGGCTGGACGGTTCTTCGGACTCCGGCGTCCAGTCCCGGCCCTTCCAGTCGATCAGGTGAGCGGGCGGTTCCTTGGTCATCCCCTCCCACCAGACGTCACCGTCGTCGGTGAGCGCCACGTTGGTGAAGATGGAGTTGCCCTGCTCGATCGTGCGCATCGCGTTGGCATTCGTGGGATACCCGGTCCCGGGAGCCACCCCGAAGAAGCCGAACTCGGGGTTGACGGCGTACAGCCGGCCGTCCTCGCCGAAGCGCATCCAGGCGATGTCGTCGCCGAGGGTCTCGACCTTCCAGCCCTCGACCGTCGGATCGAGCATGGCCAGGTTGGTCTTGCCGCACGCGCTCGGGAAGGCGCCGGTCACGTAGTAGACCCGGCCCTGCGGGTTGGTCAGCTTGAGGATGAGCATGTGCTCGGCGAGCCAGCCCTCGTCGTGGGCCATCGCGCTGGCGATCCGCAGCGAGTAGCACTTCTTGCCCAGCAGCGCGTTGCCGCCGTAACCGGAGCCGTAGGACCAGATGGCCCGCTCCTCGGGGAAGTGGCTGATGTACTTGGTGTCGCTGCACGGCCAGTCCGCGTCCTCCTGACCCGGCTCGAGCGGGTAGCCGACGGAGTGCAAGGCCTTCACGAAGGGTGTGTCCTCACCCATCGCGGTCAGGACGTCGGCGCCGATCCGGGCCATGATGCGCATGGAGCAGACGACGTACTCCGAGTCGGTGATCTCCACGCCGTACAGGCTCGTCGCGCCGCCCACGGCCCCCATGGCGAACGGGATGACGTACATCGTGCGCCTGCGCATGCAACCGCGGTACAGCTCGGTCATCACCGGCTTCATCTCCGCCGGGGCCATCCAGTTGTTCGTCGGCCCGGCGTCGTGCTCGCGCTCGGAGCAGATGTAGGTCCGGTCCTCGACGCGAGCCACGTCGCTGGGATCGGAGACCGCACGGAAGGAGTTCGGCTTCTTGTCCAGCCGGACGAAGATGCCCGCGTCGACCAGCTGGTCGGTCAGCCGGGTCCACTCTGCGTCGGACCCGTCGCACCAGACGACCCGCTCGGGGGTGGTCAGCTCGGCCACCTCGGCCACCCACTGCACCAGCTCGTGATGCTGGGTCGGCGGATCTTCCAGGCCCGGGATCACCGAGGTCGTCATGCACCGCTCCAACCGCTCGTCCGTCGTCTTCGAAAGCCCGCAACCACCGCGAGCGGGGCTCGGGTGGTCGAGATCGGGGGTCTGGCGAGGGTAGCGAACCGTGGCTGACGCCGGTAGCCGCGAGCTTGCGAAATCTGTCACAAGCCCGCCGCGGCCGATCCGCACCAGCTACGAGGCCGGGGACACCGAGCTCATGTTGAAGTCGGGGATGCGCAACGTCGGCATCGCGGCCCGGGTGAAGTAGTCGCCCCACTCGCGCGGCAGGGTGCGGCTGGACGAGCCCACCTCCGTCATCCGGGACAACAGGTCCACCGGGCTCTCGTTGAACCGGAAGTTGTTGACCGCGCCGGTGACCTCGCCGTTCTCGATCAGGAAGACGCCGTCCCGGGTCAGGCCGGTCAGCAGCAGGTTCTGCGGGTCGACTTCGCGGATGTACCAGAGCGTGGTGAGCAGCAGCCCGCGCTCGGTCGCCGCGATGAGGTCGGCGAGGTCACGGCCGCCGCGCGGATCCTCGAGTACGAGGTTCTCGACGTACGCCGACGGTGCGGTGTCGCTCTTGCCCGCCCACCATCTCGGGGTCACGAGGGTCTGCAGTACGCCGTCGCGGATCCAGTCGGTCCGGCCCAGCGGCATGCCGTTGTCGAAGACCGACGTGCCCTGACCGGAGGTCCCCACAGCGAGGAACGGCCCGGTCTCCAGCCCGGGCTCGTTCGGGTCGCTGCGCAGGGTGACCGGGATCGACGCGAGTTGCTCACCGATCCGCGTGCCGCCGCCGGCCTTGGAGAACACGGTCCGGCCCTCGTCGGCCTGCCGCCGCTCGGACACCCAGTAGAGGTAGACCATCAGGTCGGCCACGCAGGACGGCGGGAGCAGCGTCTCGTAGCGTCCCGGCGGCAGGTCCACCTGCCGGGAGCCCCAGGCGAGCTTGCCGGAGACCTCGGACACCAGGGCCGCGACGTCCACGTCGGAGAAGTCGCGCGTGCCTACGCCGGTCCAGACCGAGCGGCTGCGGTCACCGGTCTTGCCGTTCAGCTCGACCCGCCCGGCCGGCTGGTCGTAGCGCAGGCGCAGGCCGCTCGATGTACCCAGGTACGTCGTCTCCATCGTGTGCTCGGCGAAGCCGAACAACAGCCGGTCAGCGCCCCCGGACTCCCCGAAGGCCTGACCCAGGGCCGGCGCGACTTCGGAGAACACCTCGATGGAGGTCTCGGCCGGGCCGTCCTCCCATGGCCCGGCGGGCGCGCCCGGCTCGACCAGCGGCATCGCGTCCTCGGCCGGGCTCGCACCGCGCGCGGCCAGCTCGGACGCGCTGACCAGCAGGGCCAGGTCGTCGACGTTGGACACGTGTCGGCTCACCGAGCCAACGGCGCCGCCGACGAAGCTCACGACGATCACCTGGCGCGAACGCATCGCGCCGTTCGTGGTCAGGCTGTTGTTCGCCCACCGCAGGTTGGCCTCGGTGCGATCGGTGACGATGACCGCGCAGTCGTCGGCCCGGGAGATGGCCAGCGCCCGCTCGACGATCTCCTGCGGTCGTAAGTAGGCCGCGGTCACTTTCCTGCCTCCGTCACGGTGTTGAGGATGGTGATGCCGCGGAACAGGGCGCTCGGCGCGCCGTGGCTGACCGGCGCGACCTGACCCGGCTGGGCCTTGCCGCACTGGAAGGAGCCGTGCAGCTCGTAGGTCTGCGGGCCGCCGACCGCCTCCATCGCGCCCCAGAAGTCCGTGGTGGTCGCCTGGTAGGCCGCGTCCCTGACCTGCCCCACGATCCGGCCGTTCTCGATCAGGTAGAACCGCTGGGCGGTGAACTGGAAGTTGTAGCGCTGCATGTCGATGGACCAGCTCTTGTCGCCGACGACGTACAGGCCCCGCTCGACCCGACCGATCAGCTCCTCCGTCGACGGCCCGTCGGCGGCCGACTGCAGGCTGACGTTGGCCATCCGCTGCACAGGCACGTGGCCCGAGGAGTCGGCGTACGCGCAGCCGGTCGAGCGGCCGAGGTCCATCAGCCGGGCCATGTTCCGGTCGGTCTGATAGCCGACCAGTACGCCGTCGCGCACGATGTCCCACTGTTGGCCGGCGACCCCCTCGTCGTCGTACCCGATCGTCGACAGCCCGTGCTCGACCACCCGGTCGCCGGTCACGTGCATGACCGGCGAGCCGTACTGCAGCGTGTTCAGCTTGTCGAAGGTCGCGAACGACGTCCCGGCGTACGCCGCCTCGTAACCGAGGGCGCGATCCAGCTCGGTGGCGTGCCCGATCGACTCGTGGATCGTCAGCCAGAGTTGCGACGGGTGGATCACCAGGTCGTACTGGCCGGCCTCGATCGACGGCGCCTTGGTCCGCTCGGCCAACAGCTCGGGCAACTCGGCCAGCTCGGCGTCGAAGTCCCAGCCGGTCCCCGTCAGGTACTCCCAGCCGCGCCCGACCGGCGGGTTCACCGTGCGCATCGTCTCGAAGCCGCCGGCCGCCCGGTCGACCGCGACCGCGGTGAACTCCGGCACGATCCGGACCCGCTGCTGGGTGATCGTCGTGCCACGCAGGTCGGCGTAGAACTTGTTCTCCTTGACCGCCTGCAGGCTCGCGTTGACGTGGTCGACGCCGTCAGCGGCCATCAGCCGCTCGCACAGCTCGGTCAGCCGGGCCAGCTTGTCCGGCTCCGGGACGCCGAACGGGTCGATCTCGTACGCCGAAACCCACGTCGCGTCGGCGTACACCGGCTCGTCGGCCAGCTCGACCCGGTCGGTGTTGACCGGCGCGCTGACCTTGGCCACGGCCACCGCCTGGTCCACCAGACGCACCGCCTCCTCGACGGTGAACTCGACCCCCGCCGCGAAGCCCCAGGTCCCGTCGTGCACCAGGCGGACGGCCAGACCGCGGTCCTCGCCGTCGGCGGAGTACTCGACCGTGGCATCACGCAGGCCGACGCTCTGCGTGCGCACCCGCTCCACCCGCAGGTCGGCGTGCTCGGCGCCGAGCTCTCGGGCGCGGGTCAGCGCGGCATCGGCGAGCTGCCGCAGGGGCAGCGCGGTGAACTCGGCATCTAGATCTGACACGTCTGCGGGCCACCTTCCAGTTCGGGCGCGTCGACCCTACCGACGTCGCCACCGGTGTGACCCTGCACACCGGCTACGGCCTCCCACCGGTGCTACGACCAATGTGCAGTGGCACTCAGTCCGGCCACACCGCGCCCTTGACCCGGCCGACTACGCGGCCTAGACGGAGGAACGTGATGGGCACGCTACGGGCGGCGCTATTCCTCGTGACGGCGACGTCGGTCGTGCTCGCCGGACCTGGGACGGCGCTGGCCGCCGGGACTCCGCGGTTCGCGGTACCGCAGGTCACCCCGGCCGGCGTGGTCCTCACCGACCTCGAGGTGGCCGACGTGACCACCGACGGTCGCCCGGACGCCCTCGTCGCCGACCCGGCCACACCGGGCCTCGGCGTACTGCGCGGCACCGGACAGGGCCGGCTCGGCCCGCGGGTCGGTTCGGCGTTGCCCGGCAACGCCGCGGCCACCGCCGTCGCCGTGGCCGACTTCACCAACGACGGGCTACCCGACGCTGCCGTGGCGACCGTGTCGGCCAGCGGCAACGGCCTCGCCGTCATGAGGGGTCGTGACGACGGGACGTTCGTGTTGAGCACGACCATTGCCGTGCCGGCCATCGACGTGATCGCCGCCGACGTCAACGGTGACGGGAACCAGGACGTGGCGGCGATCGCCGACCGCCCGACCGGCGACTCGCTGAACGTCGCTCTGGGCAACGGGGCCGGGGGCTTCGCGGCCCCGACGTCGTACCCCCCGCCGTTCGCGTTGTCCTACAACGACCTGAACACCGCCGACGTCGACGCGGACGGCGACCTCGACCTCGTCTACGGCGCGGGCTGCCCGGCGGTCCGCCTGAACGCCGGGAACGGGACGTTCGGCCCCCAGATCTGCAACGGCGATCCGCAGGCGCGGTGGGGGTACCAATTGGCCCTCGGCGACCTCAACGGCGACGGCCTCCCTGACCTGGCCAGCGCCGGTGACGGCTTCGTGACCGTCGGGCTGGGAACCGGCGACGGCGGCTTCACCATCACCGCGCGGTACACCGGACTCGCGGCCAACCTCGGCTGGCTCGACGTCGAGGACGTCACCGCGGACGGGAAGCTCGACGTCGTTGCCGGCAGCGACGACCTCGCGCTCGTGCTCCGCGGTCGCGGCGACGGCACCCTCGGGCCGGTTGACCGGTGGGTCGCAGGCGGGGCGAACATCACCGCAGTCGACCTGTCCGGCGACGGCCGGCGCGATCTGGTCTCCGCGGGCGGGCTGCGCAGCGGTGACATCGCCGCGACGCTCGGGACCGGACCGGGAACGTTCCGCGCCGCCCGCAACTTCGTCACCTTCGGCCCGGCAGCGGTCGGCACCATCGTCCGCTCCGGCGACCTGAACGGCGACGCCCGACCCGACGTCGTGATCGCGGTTTCCGGCACGCCGGTGGCCCACCTGAATCAAGGTAACGGCCGGTTCGGCGCGCCTCTGACCAGCGGCGGATTCAGCGTCATCCAGAGCATGACGCTCGGTGACGTCAACCGCGACGGCCGCCTCGACGTGATCGCCGGCGCCTACCAGCCCGGTGACCCGGAGAACGTGTTCGTCATGTTGGGCCGGGGCAACGGACGCTTCGACCCGGCCAAGCCCATGAGCAACGGCAGCGGCGCCGCCGTACTCGGCATTGCCGTGGGTGACGTGAACGCCGACGGCAACCCGGACATCGTGAGCAACACGTTCACCTCGCTGTCGGTGCTCCCAGGCAACGGCGACGGCACGTTCGCGACGCCTGTGTTGTCCGGTGCCGGTGCCGGCGACCAGCGCTCGACCTTGCTCGGAGACGTCACCGGCGACGGGCGCCTGGATGCGGTCTCCGCTGTGGGCACCGGTACCAACGACACCGCCAGGACCACGCTGTACGTGAACGCCGGCAACGGGGACGGCACGTTCACCTTCGTGTCCTCGCGGACCGCCGACACCAACGTGCGGGCCGCGGCCCTCGCCGACCTCACCGGCGACGGTCAGCTCGACGTCGCCCTCGTCGGCATCAAGGGAACGCACACCGGGCGGACCGGCCTGTTCCGGTTCGTCAACTCCGGCGGCGTGCTGCAGGCGCCGTCCTACCAGCCGGCCGGGTGGAGCGACCTGGCGCTGGCCGACTTCAACGCCGACGGCCTGCTCGACGCGGTGTCGGTCTGTGCCGAACTGGCCGGCGGCTGCCTGCGGATCAACCTGGGTCGGGCCGGCGCCGGGTTCGGGCCGCCGCTGGACCTGCCGACCGGACACGACCCGGTGTCCGTCACGACCGCCGACGTCACCGGTGACGGCCGTCCGGACATCGTCGAGCTGCTCTCTGCGCGGGCGCCGTCCACCTTCGCGGTGGTGGTGAACGCGACGCCGTAGCTGGGGCGATGCCCACGGTGGGAGAGGATGGCGCCGTGGCTGCCTCGCCGTACCGGATCTGCTTCGTCTGCCTGGGCAACATCTGCCGCTCGCCGATGGCCTCGGTCGTGATGCGACGGCTGGTCGCGGACGCCGGGCTGGACATCCAGGTCGACAGCGCCGGCACGGGGTCGTGGCACGTCGGCGGTCCGGCTGACCACTCGGCGCTGCGGGCCATGACCAAGGGTGGGTACGACGGCAGCACGCACGTCGCCCGCCAGTTCTCCGCCCGCGACTTCGCCGCCTACGACCTGGTCGTCGGCCTGGACCGGCAGAACGTCCGGGACCTGCGCCGGATGGCTCCGGACCCGGCCGCGGCCGCGAGGATTCGGCTGCTGCGCGACTTCGCCCCCGACGGCGAGCCGGATCTCGATGTCACGGACCCCTACGGCGGTCCGGACGACGGCTTCGACGAGGCCCTGGAAGTCGTGTTCGCCGCCTGCCGGGGGCTGCTGGACACCCTGCCCGCCGCCGCCCGATGAAGCACGTGCTCCTCGAACGTGACGACGTCCTGCCACTGCTACGGGCCAAGGTGGCCGACCTCGCGCCGGTCGCTCTAGTCGTCGGCGACCCGGCGCGGGCCGAACGCGCTGCGGCGATGCTCGACGGCGCCCGCGAACTCGGCCGCAACCGCGAGTACCTCACCCTCACCGGCACCTACGCCGGCGTGCCGGTCACCGTGGCCTCACACGGCGTCGGATCGGCCGGGGCCGCCGTGTGCTTCGAGGAGCTGCTACGGGCCGGCGTAAGGCGAATCGTCCGGGCCGGCACCGCGGGCGGCCTGCAGCCCGACATCGGCGACGGCGACCTGGTGGTGGCCACGGGGGCGGTCCGGGACGAGGGCACGTCGGTCCGGCTCGTCCCGGCGGAGTACCCGGCGCTCGCCGATCCGGACCTATTCGTCAGCCTGACCACGGCCACCGGGGACGCGCACCGGGGCATCGTGCTGACCAGCGACCTGTTCTACCCGCTGCCGATCCTGGGCTCGCCGCTGCAGCGGTGGTCCGACGCCGGCTGCGTGGCGGTCGAGATGGAGCTGTCCGTCCTGCTGGTCCTGGCCGGACTGCGCGGCGTGGCCGCCGGCGGCATCTTCGCGATCGACGGCAACCCGCTCGCCTCGGCGGACATGAAGGATTACTCCCCGCACCGCGATCTCGTCCGCGACGCCTCCGACGCCGCCGTCCGGGCCGGCCTCGACGCCCTGGTCAGCTGAGTGGTGGAGGTCCGGCCCTACCTCCCCGAGGACGAGGCGTCCTGGGTGCACTGCCGGACGTTGTCCTTCCTGGACACCTGTTACTACGACGACGTCTGGCCGACCCGGCGGCAGGAGGACGACGCAGTCGAGCTGGTGGCCGTCGATCCGCTCGGCGACGTTGCCGCCATCCTCGACCTCTCCTTCGCTTCCGACGACGACGGGACGTTGCGCGCGACCATCGACACGGTCGCGGTTCACCCGGCGCATCGACGGCGCGGTCTGGCCGACGCCCTGCTGGAGCAGGGTCTGGACGCCGTACGACGGCGCCACGCGGTATCCCTGGACGCATGGACCCGCGAGGACGTTCCTGCGCTGGCCTGGTACGCCGCGAACGGGTTCACCGAACGGTTCCGCTACCTGCACGTCCACGCGCAGTGGGAAGACGACCTCGGCGCACTGATCACCACCGACGACTCGCGCGTGGTCGGAGCGTTCCTGCACGCCGGCATCGAGCACGAGACATACCTGCGGGCCCGCTACCGCCGGGTCTACGTCTGCCGGCAGCTGAAGCGCGAGCCGGTCTGAGGTCCCGCCGCGGACACGACGGGACGAAATGTGCCGCCAGCCATTGGCTTCGACCGTCATTCGGGATCTAGGATGAGCCATTCCGTCGGCGAACCCCCGACGTACGACGGAATCACTTGCACCGCCGGTCGGTACACCACCACGATGCAGGTGTGCCCCCGCAGTCTCGTCCGCCGCCCCCCTTGGACGAGCTGTCGGGGGCAATCATCGAACAGCTCCAGCAGGACGGCCGCCGCACGTACGCGAAGATCGGTGCCGCAGTCGGCCTGTCCGAGGCGGCCGTCCGGCAACGGGTAACCCGGCTCGTCGAATCCGGCGTCATGCAGATCGTGGCCGTCACCGATCCCATGCAGATAGGGCTGCACCGCCAGGCGATGGTCGGCGTCCGCACCGAGGGCGACATCACCGAGGTCGCGGACCAGATCGTCGCGGTGGAACAGGTCGACTCCGTCGTGATCACCGCCGGGTCGTTCGACCTGCTCGTCGGGGTGGTGTGCGCCGACGACGAGGAATTGCTCGACGTGGTCGGCACCCGGATCAGCTGCCTGCCGGGTGTCGTGGGTACCGAAACGTTCGTCTACCTCAAGCTGCGCAAGCAGACCTACACCTGGAGCACCGTGCCGGGCCGGGGCTAGCGATCACGAGGGTTCCGGCCCGCCGCCGACCACCTCGAGACGGTAGAGGTCCAGGCCGACAGGTCCGGCCCGCTCGCTGAACACCCGCTCAGGGCTGCGCTCGCCCAGCAGCGCCCGCAGTTCGGCTTCGAACTCCCCGACCCGTACGCCGAACAGGTGCGGCGCGGCGAAGGACAGCGAGAACACCGCAGCGACGACATGGTCCTCAGTGCGGGTCAGCACCTGCGCACCGGCAACCTCGACGCGGTCCGGGCCGCTGAAACCCACCGCCCGGAAGACCTCCTCCTCACCTCCGGGCGTCCCCTCGGGCAGGCGACCGCGACCGGCCCGCCGGACCGGGCCGAGCCAGCGCCGGATCAGCGCACCGATCTCGTCCAGCGGTGGCCGCGGATGAGGTAGCGGGTCGTCGCCAGCGACGCCGTGATGGGTCGTGGCGCTGACGAGTACGACGGCGCCGCCCGGTTCCAGCATCTGGCGCACCGACCGGGCCACCAGGGGCCGGTCGAACCAGTGGAAGGACTGCGCGAAGCTCACCACCCGAAACGTGCCGAGCCCGGCGGGGAGGTGCTCGGCCCGCAACTGCTGCCAGCGGACGTTCCCAACTCCGGCCAGGGAGGCCTCAGCAGCAGCGGCGGCGATCATGTCGGCGTCGGCGTCGACGCCGAGCGCCTCCTCGAACAGTGGCGCGAACAGCAACGTGAGCGATCCCGGGCCGCAGCCGACGTCGAGCAGCCGCCCACGGCCGTCCAGCTCCAGCGCGCGGCGCAGGGTCTCGGCGATCGGCGGCGGGTAGGGCATCCGCCCGGTCGGGTAGTACGCCGCGGCACCGGCGTACAGGCTCGGATCCCACTCCCACGCCACGGCGTCTAGCCGGTACGCCGGCGCTGCAGGATCGACCGCACAGTCAGGAGCAGGGCGACGACGACCAGCTGACCGCCGAGGATGACGCGGTTGAGATCCAGGGCAGGGTGCCACGACACGGCGCCCGCGCGGACGCTGTAAGCACCCACGGGGCGGGCGGTGAAGCCAAGCCCGCCACCGCTGCCTTCGGCGTCGGGCTCACCGTCTCCACCGCCACCCACGACGCCGCGCACCCTGGCCACAGGGACGAGCAGCGCGCCGTCGCGCTCGATCGGCTCGCCGAAGACGCGCTTGACGGTGACGCTGTCGGTGGCCCTGCCCAGGAGTTGTTGGATGTCCATCGTGTGTTCCTAGCGCAGCGCTTCCGCGAGAACCACCGTGTTGCCGTTCGGGGTCGGTCAGCTAGGTGAACCCGCGCGAGCTGTACTCCGCCGCCCCACCGTCAGCTGCCACTCGACGAGCCCGGGTATCGGGCGACGGTCCGCAGGACGTCCGAACAGCCGCTCGTACCAGGAAGCCGCGGCAGCCAGGTCGGTCACGGGCAGGGAGGCGAACACACCGTTGTACGCAGAGTCAGTCATCCGAGCGACGGTAGGCACCCGGCTCCGACGGCGTCACGGCCACTCGAGCAGATGCCTCACGTCGTTCACCTCGTCCACCGGCGGATCGGCGGCGCCGTGCCCGACCGGGTAGAGGGTCGTGGTTATCCGGTCAGGGCAGCCCCGCGTGTGGCACGTCGACCTGGGCGGTCAGGAGCACGGCCTCCCGGGCCGCCTGGCGCGGGCCCTCGAAGAAGTCCGGCGCGGCGCACATGAGCAGCGTCCGCCCGTCCTCGCCGCCCAGCATGCAGGCGTAGATGGACAACCCATCCGGTGCGGCGATCTCGTCCACGATCGACCCACCCGGAGCGACCCGCGCGACACGGGCGCCGAGAGCGTCGGCGAACCAGATGCGCCCCTCGGCGTCGAGCGTGCAACCGTCCGGCGCGACGCCGGCGACGGCCAGGACGTCGGCCAGCGGCCCCGGCGGGGCCAGCGGCGCCAGTTCCGCCCATACCTCCCGGTCGGCCAGTTCGCCGTCCGGTCCGATCCGGAACGCGGTGTAGCGCCCGCCCAGGGTTTCGCCGACGATGAGCTGGCTGCCGTCAGGGGTGATGACCGCGCCGTTCGGAAAGTGCAGGTCCAGTGCGGCGACATGCACCGAGCGATCGGGGTCGACCCGGACCAGGGACGCGGTCGTCGGGTCGGCGCCGCCCATCAGGTCGAAGCCGAAGTTCCCTGCATAGGCCCGCCCAGCGGCATCAACCACGACATCGTTGAGCTTGCCGCCGCAGTGCTCGCTGAGGTCGGCGTACTGCTCCAACTGCCCGTCCGGCGTCCACCGGAGCAGCCGGTGGTCCCGCATCGAGACGACGATCAGCGACCCGTCGGGCAGCCAGCCCAGGCCACTCGGCTGGCCCTCGACTTCGCAGACGGTCTCCTGGACGCCGTCAGTGCTCACCGTGGAGACGGTGTGGGAGTAGAAGTCCGACACCCACCATAGGTCGTCACGCCAGCGCGGTCCTTCGAAGAAGTGACCGCCGGTGACGAGGGTTGCCAGTTCACGCGTCATGCGTCGACGCTAGCGGTGGGCTGGTGCGGAAACTGGTCCCCCATCGCGGTCGCCGTCGCGAAACTGGTTCCGACACGCTTTGCCCGCACGGGCGCCACGGCGTGTCCGGACCACTTTCTGCAGCGCGGGGGTCATTCGGGACCGGCGATCGCGTCGTCGGCCTCCCCACCGGGCCGGAAGAAGTGCCGGAGCCAGCGCTCGGCCTCGATCGCGTCGTACGACGCCCGACGCGCCTCCTCCAGGACGTCTTGGAGGACGCACTCGCAGCGGTAGTACCTCAGCGCGGGCCGGTCGACCTCGATCGGTCCGTACCCCTCGAGCAGGGCCGGTTGCGCGAAGATCAGGTCACGCTCGGGGACCGCCAGCAGGACGCAGTCCCAGTCCACCAGCCGCAGCCCGTCCGAGCCGACCAGCACGTTGCCTGGGTGCAGATCGCCGTGACAGATCACACGCGGCCGTGGATCGGCCTTGATCTCCCCGGACAACGCGTGCATCTGGGCCAGCATGGCTCGTGCGGTGTCTCGATGCCGTCGCCAGCTGGCGGCGAAGGGTTCAGCCCGCACCGCGTCGACCTCGGCGATCTTGTCGTACGCCGCCGCGTCTCCCGCATCGACCGGCAGCAGGTCACGCACGTTGTCCGGGATGTTCGCGGTGTGGATCGCGTGCAAGACGCGGCCGAGGTCCCGCCAGAGCGTGTCGGTGAGGCGGCCACGGTAGCCGTCCAGGCCGTCGACGTAGGGGTAGAGCGCCCAGGTCAGGCCCTCGCCGTCGACGGACAGCGCCCCGTCACGATCGGGCAGTGGCGCTACGACGGCGTTGACCCCGGCAGCGTGCAACGCGAACGGCAGCGCGAACGTGCGGGGGGCGACCGGGCCCCGGGCCAACCGGAGCACCCGGTCCTCGGTGACCTGGTACGTCCAGGCGGCGGTGTCCAGGCCGCCACCGAGCAACTCGAAGCGGGTCGCCGCGACGCCGTACCGCTCGAGCAGGACGGCCGCGATCGTCGACTCGTCGACCGGGGCAGCGCGAGTCATGGCATCAGTGTGCGTTGGGTAGGACCAGGTCACTCGGTGCGTTGATCGCTCGGCTTGACGAGCGGAGCTGTCGTGATGTGCCACGTACCGTCACGACGTGATCGTCAGAGTGGCGCAGGAGTCCGACTGGGCGCAGATCTACCCGTTCTTCGCCACCATCGTGGCCGCCGGGGAGACCTACGCCTACCCCGAGGACCCTGACTCGGAGCAGGCCCGGTCGCTGTGGATGGCCCGCCCGCCGGGGCGCACGGTGGCCGCCGTCGAGGACGGGACCGTGCTCGGCTCGGCCACCATGGGGCCGAACCGGCCTGGCCGCGGAGCCCACGTGGCGACGGCGAGCTTCATGGTGGATCCGGCGCGGCAGGCGCGCGGCGTCGGTCGCGCCCTGGGCGAGCATGTCGTCGAGTGGGCCCGCGACGCCGGCTACCGGGCGATCCAGTTCAACGCGGTGGTGGAGACCAACCACGCCGCGGTGCGCCTCTGGCAATCACTGGGCTTCGCGATCCTGGCCACCGTTCCGGAGGCCTTCGACCATCCGCGACAGGGGTACGTCGGGCTGCACGTCATGCACTGCCGGCTCTAGCGGGGCTTGCGGGTGAGCGCCCGGATCGCCTCGGCGTCCGCCGGATACTGCGAGGTCAGCCAGTCCCGGTCGCCGAGCTCGACGTCCTCGTCCCGGTACGGCGGAGCCATCGTCGTCCCCACCAGGGACCACGAACCGGTGGACGCCGCGCCCTGCCACACCCCGCCCCGGACGACGACCTGCGGACAGCCCGGCGCCTCCAGCACGGGCGCGGTCGCGGTCCCGTCCGGATGCAGCAGTAGGAGCCGCAGCGGCGCACCGGCATGGAAGTGCCACAGTTCCGGACCAGGCAGCCGGTGCAGAGCCGAGAAGTCTGGGCTGACCAGCAGGTAGAGGATCGCGCTGGAATTGGCGTCGGCGTACGTCCGGCGGAACAGTCCGCCCTCCCCCGGCAGCGGGCGCAGGTCGAGCCGGGCGGCGAGATCGACGGCGTTCATCGGGCCAGCGCGGCGGAGCGCTCGCGCACCTCGGCCCGGGCGGCGGCCTCGTCCACCGTCAGGCACACGCCGTCGGCGACAACCTGCCGGCCCGCGACCCACGTGTCCCGGACGTGCTGCGAACCGGCCGACCAGACGAGGTGGGTCAGCAGGTCGCTCGGGCTCTCCACCGGGATGAACGCGACGTCGTCGATGTCGACATGGCAGAAGTCGGCCGCGCGACCGGGCTCGAGCTGGCCGAGGTCGGTACGGTCGACCGCAGCTGCGCTGCCCCCGGTGGCCAACCAGAAGGCCTCGGCCGCCGAAAGGGCCTGGGCGTCCAGCGCCCGCAGCCGGGCCAGCTGGGCGGCGAGCCGGATCTCCTCCCAGAGGTCGAGGTTGTTGTTCGAGGCCGGCCCGTCGGTCCCCAGCCCGACCCGGATGCCGCGGTCCAGCATCGCCCGCAGCGGCGCGATCCCGGCGGCGAGCTTGGCGTTGCTCTGCGGGCAGTGCGCGACGGCGACGTCGTGCGCCGCCCAGACGTCGAGGTCGGCGTCGTCGAGCCAGACGCAGTGTGCGGCGAGCACGCGGCCGCCGAGGACTCCGTGCTCGGCGAGCAGTCGCGGTACCGACAGGCCGTGCTCGGCCTCCAGTTCGGCGGCCTCGTCCTCGGTCTCGGCCACGTGGATATGCAGCATCATGTCGTGCGCCCGGGCCAGCTCGCCGGCCCGCCCGAGAATGTCCAGCGGCACCGTGTACGCCGCATGCGGGCCGATCCCGACCTCGATCATCGGATCGGCCCCGGCCTCGGCGGCCTGCCGCGCGGCCCGTTCGAGCTGCTCCTCCAACGTGCCGAGGTGTTCCCATCCCGGTGCGGCGAGCAGCGGAGCCATCACGATCGCTCGTGCCCCGGTCTCGTGCACGGCAGCGGCCACCGCGTCGGCGTACACGTACATCTCGACGCTGGTCGTCACCCCACAGCGCAACATCTCCGCGCTGGCCAGCCGCATCGCTGCGGTCACGTCGGCCGGGCGCAGCCGGGCTTCGCGCGGCCACATGACCTCCTGCAGCCAGCGATCCAACGGCAATCCCTCCCCGAGCCCGCGGAACAGGGTCATCGGCGAGTGACAGTGCGCGTTGACCAGCCCTGGCGCGACGAGCCCGGCCAGCCGGGTGAGCTCGCCGTCGTACGGCGGCGCGTCGGTGGACGACCCGATCCAGGCGATCATCCCGTCCTCGACGTCGAGCACCGCGTCCTCGACCACCGTCCCGGCTCGGTCACCCAGCACCGCCGCCGCGGCCCGGTACCGCTCCCGGCTCACTTTGCCCCTCTGGTGGTGTTCGACCGCGGCGTTTTGCCGGGTTTGCGGCGGCACTCGAGGGGCAAAGTCGGGGTGAAAGGGGTCACGGGAGGTCGCCCCGGTCGAGGCGGATGACCCGGCGCTCGGTGACGATCGCCGTGACCAGCGCGGCCGGTGTGACGTCGAAGGCGAGGTTCAGTGCCGTCGTACCGGCCGGGGCGGTACGCCGACCGCCGGCGTACCGCAGCTCGTCGTCGGCCCGCTGTTCAATCTCGACGTCCGCGCCGCTCTTCGTGGCCGAATCGAGCGTCGACTCCGGCGCCACCGCCACGAAGGGGACGCCGGCGGCCTGCGCGCCCAATGCGTGCGAGTAGGTACCGATCTTGTTGACCACATCCCCGTTCGCGCAGATCCGATCCGCACCCACGACTACCGCGTCGGCCAGGCCCAGGGCGAGCACGGCCGGCCCCGCGGCGTCGGCGATCAGCCGGTGCGGGATGCCCGCCTGACCCAGTTCCCAGGCGGTCAGCCGGGCGCCCTGCAGCAGCGGCCGGGTCTCGGCGGTGAGCACCTCGGCGAGCCAGTCGCGCTCGTGCAGGGTGCGCAGCGGGGCCAGCGCCGTCCCGTACTCGACGGTGGCCAGGCCGCCGGCGTTGCAGTGGGTCAGGATCCGGGGTCGGCCCTCGACGAGTTCGGTGAGCAGGTCCGCGCCGCGCCGGCCCATCTCCCGGGATGCGGCGATCTCCTCGTCCCGGACGGCCAGTGCCTCGGCCAGCACCGCGTCGGCTCCCTCGGATCGCCGGGAGGCCGCCCGGTCGACGCCCCAGGCGAGGTTGACGGCGGTGGGACGGGCGGAGCGGATCCGGCGTACTGCGTCGTCCACGTCCCCACCGAGTCGGGCCGCCAGCGCGACGCCCATGGCGCCCGCCACCCCCAGGGCCGGGGCTCCGCGTACGGCGAGTCGGAGGATCGCGTCGATCAGCTCCTCGACGGTCCGCAGGTCGACCAAACGGACCTCGTCGGGCAGGAGGGTCTGGTCCACGATCCGCGGACCGTCCCCCACCCAGTCGATCGTCCGCACGACTGCGACCCTAGGGCCAGAATGAACCGCATGAGTCCCGAAGTGGTTGCGTTCGACGTCAACGAGACGCTGGTCTCGCTGGAGCCGGTCCGCGACCGCCTGGTCGAGGTGGGGCAGCCGCCGCACGCGCTGGAAGTGTTCTTCGCGCGCACCCTGCAGCACTGCTTCGCCCTGGCCACGCTGGAGCAGTGGCGGCCGTTCCGTGACGTGGCCCGCGCCGCCCTGCGGCAGAGCACACCCCTGGACGACGACGCGGTGGACCACGTGCTCGGCGCCTTCGCTGAGCTGCCGCCGCAGCCCGACGTGGAGCCGGCGTTCGCACAGTTGGCCGGGGCCGGCGTGCGGATCGTGACCTTCAGCCACGGTCCGGTGGCCACCGCGGCGGCGATGCTGGAGCGCACCGGGCTCGGCCGGTACGTCGAAGCGGTCCTGAGCAGCGAGGCGGTGCAGTGCTTCAAGCCGGCGCGAGCGGCGTACCTCTACGCCTGCGCGACGTGCCGGGTGCCACCGGAGCGGATGGCGCTGGTCGCCGCGCACGCCTGGGACTGTCACGGCGCCCGGCAGGCCGGGCTGCGCACCGGTTGGGTGTCGAGGCTGGAGGGTGCGGTCGGGGCGATCTACCAGCCGGCCGACGTCGTCGGCACCACCCTGACCGAGGTCGCTTCCGGTCTGCTGATCAAGCCGCCGGATGCGTGGCCGCCGAAAGCTACGGTATCGTAGGTTACGCCCGCGTAAGTTTCTGGAGCTTGGGAGAGCCATGACCCCGATCCCCGCCGATGTTGCCCTGCTGCACGAGCTCGAGCCGGTGGTGGCGCAGAACCTCGAACGCCACCTCAAGCTGGCCAAGGAGTGGCACCCGCACGACTACGTGCCATGGGACGAGGGTCGCAACTTCGCCGCGATGGGCGGCGAGGACTGGTCCCCGCAGCAGTCCCGCCTGGACCCGGTGGCCAAGACGGCGATGGTCGTCAACCTGCTGACCGAGGACAACCTGCCCTCCTACCACCGCGAGATCGCCACCCGATTCGGTCGCGACGGCGCCTGGGGCACCTGGGTCGGGCGCTGGACCGCCGAGGAAGGCCGCCACGGCGTCGCCCTGCGCGACTACCTGGTCGTCACCCGCGGCGTCGATCCCGTGGAACTCGAGCGGGCCCGGATGGACTACATGACCGCGGGCTACGACTCGGGCGACAAGACCGCCCTCGAGGCGGTCACCTACGTGTCATTCCAGGAGCTGGCCACCCGGGTGTCGCACCGCAACACCGGTCGCGCCACCGGCTGCCCGATCGCGGAGAAGCTGCTGGCCCGCATCGCCACCGACGAGAACCTGCACATGGTCTTCTACCGCAACATCGTGGATGCGGCGCTGGATCGCGCCCCCGACGAGACCATGCAGGCCATCGCCTCGGAGGTCATGAACTTCTCCATGCCGGGGGCGAATATGGCCGGCTTCACGCGTAGCGCCGCGACGATGGCCAAGGCCGGCATCTACGACCAGCGGTTGCACCACGACGAGGTGATCATGCCGATCCTGCGCCAGTGGCAGGTCTTCGAGCGCGAGGACCTCAGCGGTGAGGGTGCGCGCGCGCGGGACGAGCTGGCGGCGTTCCTCAAGGACCTGGACGCCCAGGCGGCCCGCTTCGTCGAGCGCCGCGAGGCCCAACGGGCCCGCACGGCGGCCCGCGCCAGCTGATTCCTGTGATGATCATGGGGATCTGCCGGTCCTGACCGGCACCAGCCCATGATCATCGGGCAGGCTAGGTGGGTGACCGACACCCCCACGCCGTACGCCGACAGCGAGGTCGGCCGGCTGCGCACTGTCCTGCTGCACCGCCCGGGTCTCGAACTGAGCCGGCTGACGCCCCGCAACAACGACGAGTTGCTCTTCGACGGCATCCCCTGGGTGGGCCGCGCGCAGGACGAGCACGACCACTTCGCCAGCACGCTTCGAGAGCACGGCGTCGAGGTGCTCTACCTCGCCGACCTGCTCACCGACGTGCTGCAGCATCCCGAGGCGCGCCGCGAGACCATCACCGCGGCCGTCGATGACCCCCGACTCGGGGTGACGCTCGCGCAGGTCTGTGCGATGCACCTGGCCGACCTCGCCCCGGACGCCCTCACCGGGGCGCTCATGGGCGGTGTCCGGCACGACGAACTGCCAGGCGCCCGTGGCCTCTCGCACGCGCTGATGGGCGCGCAGGACTTCATCCTGCCGCCGCTACCCAACCTGCTGTTCACCCGCGACTCGAGCGCCTGGGTGCGCGACCAGGTGGCCGTCACCTCCCTGGCCATGCCCGCGCGCAGCCGGGAGACCTCGCTGACCCAGGCGATCTACCAGCACCATCCGCGGTTCGCCGCGTCCACCGCGATCTACGAGCCGGGCTTGGAACACCTGGAGGGCGGTGACGTCCTGCTCCTCGCGCCCGGGGTCGTGGCCGTCGGCGTGGGCGAACGGACGACGCCGGCCGGCGCCGAGCGGCTGGCCCGACGGCTGTTCCACCGGCGGCTGGCGCATACCGTGCTCGTCGTACCCATCGCGCAGGAGCGCGCCATGATGCACCTCGACACCATCTGCACGATGGTCGACGTGGACGCGGTCGTGATGTACCCGAACGTCGCCGACCAGCTGATGGCCTGGACGGTGAGCGAGCCGGACGACCTGGCCGCGGAGGCGCCGGACGAGGCGGGCGAACTGGTCATCAGTGGTCCCGAGCCGCTGCTCGTCGCCGCGGCGAAGGCGATGCAGATCGACCGGCTGCACGTCATCGACACCGGGCTGGATCCGGTCACCGCCGAGCGCGAGCAGTGGGACGACGGCAACAACACCCTGGCCATCGCCCCGCGGCTGGCCGTGGCCTACGAGCGCAACGTCGTGACCAACGCGCGGTTGGCCGACGCCGGCATCGAGGTTCTGCCGATCTCCGGCAGCGAGCTGGGCAGCGGCCGCGGTGGCCCGCGTTGTATGAGCTGCCCGATCGTCCGCGACCCGCTCTGACCTTGTCGCTGGCTGCTCCGTGGTGGCCGGCCTCGCGGTCAGCGCAGGGTGACCTGGCGTCCGCGAAGTCCCGCGCGAGAGCGGCGCTCGGCCTCGGTCAACGGCGCATCGTCGGCCAGCGCGGCGGCCAGCCGCTCGCCGAACGACGCCGCCGGCGCCTCCCACTTCCTCGCTGGCGTGTCGTGCGGGAGGTCCCACACCGGTGCAAGGACGCCGTGCGCCCGGAACGACCCGGCGAACCGGGTGTCCTCCCCCAGGTCGAGGGTGCCGGCCGCCGACAGCCGGGCCAGCGCCGCCAGCAGCTCGTCCTCGGTCTGCGGCATGACCCAGCGCAGGTGCGCCTTGTCGCCGACCTGGCACCAGTACGCCGCCTCGAGGTCGGGCAACCGGACGGTGGGGAACACCGCGGCGTTGGCCTGCTCCAGCGAAGCCGCCACCTCGGCGGTGCCCGCCTCGCCGCCGTCCAGCCAGAACCGGAAGTCCTCGTGCACGGTGACCTGCAGCGGCTCATCGGCCAGGAGATCCTGTAGCCGCGGCCCGCTTCCGGCCAGGCCGGTCGAGGGCACGGGCTGACCCGGCCCGGCGGCCAACGCGCGCAACAAGGACGCGGCGATGTCCCGGCTGACGTCCTCGCCCGTGGTGTGGACCTGCAGGCCGAGGAAGATCCGGCCGTCCGGCTTGGTCAGGGCCGGCAGCGCAACAGGCAACACCGTGGCGAGGGTGACGTCGCGGTCGGCGTACTCCCCGGTGAGCCGGATCGGTGAGCTCGCCGCGGGGACGAGTTCGCGCAGGGCGACCCAGTCGCACTCCGAGGCCAGGCCCTCGAACGGCCGGGTGACCAGCGCGGAGCCGTCGCGGCCGTGGCAGTGCTTGTAGCGCTTGCCCGAACCGCAGGGGCAGGCCTGGCGCGGGTTGGGCCCGTCGGTGCTGGGGGCAGGGCGGTTGGGCTTGCGGCTGCTCACGCGGTCTCCTCGGTACGGCTTGCAGGGCTTGCGCCTGCGAGGCTAACCAGCGCGAACGGTCAGGAGGCTTGCCGGCCGAGGTGGGCCAGGACGTCGGCCGGACGGTTCGTGATGATCGCGTCGACGCCGAGGCCGATCACCAGGTCGATGTCGGCAGGTTCGTCGACGGTCCAGACGTACACCTGGCGGCCCGTGGCCTGCACCCGCTGCACGTAGCGTGGATGCGCCCGCAGGATCTCGATCGACGGCCCCGCGACGTTCGCGCCCAGGGGGAGCGAACCGTCCCGGTACAGCAGCGGGACCTTGCCCATCAGCTGCACCCGCGGCAGCTCCGGTGCGAGCAACCGGACCCGGCGCAACGCCGACGTGGCAAAGCTCATCACCATGACCGGCGCGTGGGGCCGCAGCATCCCGTGCCGGGCGAGCAGTTCGATCAGCCGCTGCTCGACCTGTCCGCCGTACCGGGTCGGGTGCTTGGTCTCCACGAACAGCTCGACCCGCCGCCCGCAGTCGGCGATCAGCGCGAGCAGGGCGCTCAGTTCGAGTACCGGGACCCGGCGGTCGACAGGTACGAAGCGTTCGTCGGCGACGAGTTCGTCGGCCGAGTCGGGCAGCGCCAGGGCCCAGGTCCCGAAATCAGCGTCGTGCAGTTCCTCCAACGTGGTCTCCGAGACCAGGCCACGCGCGTCCGACGTCCGGCTCAGGGTGCGGTCGTGCAGGCAGACCAGATGGCCGTCGCTCGTCAGCCGTACGTCGCACTCCAGGGCGTCGGCCCCTTCGGCGATGGCCCGCTCGTACGCCGCCAGGGTGTGCTCGGCGACGGCGAGGGAGGAACCGCGATGCGCCACGACCCGCGGAAGCTGCACCCCTCCATGCTCCCGGTCCGTCGGCCGAGCCGCGCGCTGACCACTGGCACGGCCCGCGATCCCGGCTAGCGAGTGGCTGGCCTCCGACCCGACAGGAAAGACCGCAGACCGGTGATCACCATCTCCAGGCCCTCGTGGAGTTCGGCGGCGCCGTCGTAAGCGGATAGCTGATTGGCCAGGGCGTGCAGGTGGGGAAACTTCTCGCGGGGCAGCTGATGAAGGGCGAGCCGAAGCTGGTCGGCTGCCTCGTCCGCGTTCTGCACAGCTTCCTGGAGCTGGCCCAGGGCGTGGCCGTGCAGGAACCCGAAGAACAGCCGGTACGCGTGTAACGCGTCGCTGTGGGTGAAGCCGGCTCGGGTAAGCAGCTCGATGAAATCTTCGAGCAGCCGCACCGTTCCGATCGGGCGCATGCCGAGTGGGGTGGCGCGCGGAAGGGTGACCAGCAGCGGCAACACGTGGGGGTGACCGAGCACCAGCTCTTGATACTTCTCGGCGAGTTCGCCCAGCTCTTGGCACCAATCAGCGGCTGCCGGGTCGACGCTGAGGTCGCTGAGAACCAACTCGACGACGCCGTCAAGAAGTGCGGCTTTATTGGGGGCGTACCGGTACAGAGTCATCGCTTCCCGATCGAGGGCCTGCGCGAGGCGACGCATCGACAGAGCCTCTGAGCCCTCCGTATCGAGAATCCTCAAGGCTGCGACTCGAACCCGCTCCGTGCTCAGGCCAGTCCGAGGCCCGTCGCCCGCCGAGGTACGGCTCCGCCTCACGCCGTGTCCTTCCCTGAGGCGGGTCGTGCCCGCCTTCTGTCAGCCGAGCGCGGTTCAGCCGTCTCAACCCATACGTTTACGCTGTACGTGTACGGGGTACACCCTACCGAAATCAACCTTCGCCTCACCTGAGGTGATGCTGCCGTGGCAGGCCTTTAACCGGCTCACCACCCCCGTTCTGTGGAGAAAGATTGTGACCGCATCTCGCGGTGCACGACCCGAGATCGAGCACGTTCGGGCCAACCTCACCGGCGCCTACGTGACGATCGCCGGCGTGGTGATCTTCCTGGTCTCGATGTTCCTCGACTGGGCGAGCAACGACCAGGACGACACGACGTACGCAGGCTATGAAGCGGACAGCGTCATACCGTTCGCGGCCTTCCTGGGTGTCGGCTTCGCTGTCGCCCTGATGTACGCCAGCAGCCGCGCGTACCGGCGCCAGCACCGCGGACTATCGTTGGCGTCGATGGCAGTCGGCCTCGCGACCACGCTCTTCGCCCTGGCTTGGCTCTTCGACGTGCCTGGTGCCTTCGGTCAGCAGGCCGGATTCGCCTCCGAGATCGGCGTCTACGTCGGCCTGATCGGCGCGGGCGTGTGGGCCATCGGCTCGGGGCTGTTGGCCAAGGAGCCTGCGGGCGACCCTGAGCACGACCGGCTCCACTACGACAAGGGCAACGACAGCGACAACGCACGGCGGGCTGCCGGGCGCTGACCGGGCACACAGGCCGTGGGGCGCGCCGAGGACGTGCGGCGCGCCCACCACTTCGTTCACTGCTGGGAGGCTTCATCGATGTCCGCTGTGACTGATGCCGAGCCGTGGTCCCGGAGAGGCAGTGACTACGCAGGGCTGGCTCGCCAGGTCCGCGCGGCCGGGCTGCTCGACCGCCGCCCTGGTTCCTATGCCATTCGGGTGGGGCTCACCCTCGCCGGCTACGCCGCAACCTGGGTGGCGGTCGCCGCGATAGGTGACTCCTGGTTCCAGCTTGTCACCGCAGTGGCGCTTGCTGTCGCCTTTACGCAGGTCGGGTTCCTGGGCCATGACGGAGGGCACCAACAGGTCTTCAGCACCCGCCGCGCCAACGACCTGTTCGGCCAGCTACTCGGGAACCTGCTCATTGGTCTGAGCTACGGCTGGTGGGTCGACAAGCACAACCGGCATCACGCCAACCCCAACAAGGAAGACCACGACCCCGACATCGGTGATGGGGTGCTGGCGTTCACGACCGGGCAGGCCGCGACCCGGACCGGCCGCCTCGGCCGGGCTGTCACCCGCCGGCAGGCCTGGCTGTTCTTCCCGCTGCTGACCCTGGAGGGCATCAACCTGCATGTGGCCAGCCTGCTGTCGCTGCGTCCGGGGGCACGACGCAGCACCCGCGGCGGAAGCCGTGCCGCAGAACTCGTACTCTTGACCACGCACCTGACCTGCTACCTGACCGGCCTGGCGCTGGTCATGTCCCCGGTCAAGGCATTGGTGTTCGTGGTCATTCACCAAGGCGCCTGGGGCCTGTACATGGGCTGCTCGTTCGCGCCGAACCACAAGGGCATGCCCGTCATCGGTGCCGACGAGCAAGTGGACTTCCTACGCCGGCAGGTGTTGACCTCCCGCAATGTGCGCGGCGGAGTGCTGACCGACCTGCTGCTCGGCGGACTCAACTACCAGATCGAGCATCATCTGTTTCCGAACATGCCCCGAGCTTCCCTACGCCAGGCCCAGATGTTGGTCCGCACGTATTGCACCGAATTGGGCATCGCCTACTGCGAGACCTCGGTCATCGGCTCCTACACCGCGGTCGTGCGTCACCTCAACACCCTGGGGGCGCCGCTCCGGGCCGCCGATCACGATCAGCCGTTCATGCCGCAAACTAGGGGCACCACGATGACCGAACCGCCCGCGGATATGCCCGACCTCTACCCCGAGAACGCTGCCAACGAGCGGGGGGCCTGATCGACATGGCCACGGTCAACTGCTACATCGCGGCTCCCCCGTCGCAGGTGTTCGCTGCGCTGTGCGACGGCTGGTACTACAGCGGCTGGGTGGTAGGGACCTCGCACGTACGGGCGGTCGACGCCGACTGGCCGGCGGTCGGCAGCCGGATCCATCATGCCGCCGGCGTGTGGCCACTGGTCACGCGCGACGAGACCGTCGTCGAGGAGGTCGACCTGGACCACCGGCTGGTGCTGACCGCTCGCGGCCGTCCCCTGGGCGAGGCCCGGGTCGTGATCACCCTCGCCGGGGAGAGCGCGGGCACCCGCCTCACCATGGAGGAAACCCCGATAGCGGGCCCGGGCCAGTGGTTGCACAACCCCGCGATTGAAGCTCTGCTGATCCGGCGCAACACCGAGTCCTTGGCCCGCCTCACGGCCCTTGCCGAGCGACGCACACAGCCCGTCAAGTGACCTGACCCCGCCCGCCGCCATCGCACCTGACCCCCGCTAGCGTTCCGGCATGCGGTTGTCGGTCACCGATCCCGCTTTCGTGGCCGATCCCTACCCCGTGTTCGCAGCGGCTCGAGCGGCCGGACCGGTGCAGTGGGACGACGGCCTCGGCATGTGGGTGGCGCTCGGTCACGCCGCGGCCAACGCGGTCCTGCGGGATCGCCGGCTCGGCCGGATCTGGCGGGATCGCTCGCCGCTGGCCGACTTCGCCTCGTTCAACCTGATCCACCGCAACGCGATGCTGGAGATGGAACCGCCGGAGCACACCCGGCTGCGGCGGCTGGTCTCGGCCGCGTTCGCCCGCGGACACGTCGAGCGGTTGCGGGACTGGGTGGCTTCGGTGGCCGCGGCGTTGGCCGACCAGGTGGCTGACGCCGGATCCGACGGCGGTCCCGTCGACCTGATTCCGGCGTACGCCGAACCGCTGCCGGTCGCGGTGATCGCCGAGCTGCTCGGCGTACCGGAGTCCGACCGGCCGCTGCTGCGGCCGTGGTCCAACGCGAACGTCCGGATGTACGAGTACGCGCGCAGCGACACCGTACAGGCCGCCGCCGAGACCGCCGCCGCGGAGTTCGTCGCCTACCTGCGAGAGCTGGCCGCGCATCGGCGCGCGTCGCCGGGCGAGGACCTCGTCAGCCACCTGGTCACGGTGCGGGACACCGACGGCGGGCGGCTGACCGAGGACGAGCTGGTGACCACGTGCATCCTGTTGCTCAACGCTGGGCACGAGGCGACGGTGAACGTGACGGCCAACGGCACCTGGGCGCTGTTACGCCATCCCGCGGAGCTGGCCCGGCTGCGCGCCGACCCGACGTTGGTGCCGCTGGCCGTCGAGGAACTGGTCCGGTACGACGCCCCGCTGCAGCTGTTCGAGCGGACCGCCGTGTCAACCGCGTCGCTGGACGACGTCGTGGTCGAGGGAGGGCAAAAGGTCGCGGCGCTGTTGGGCGCGGCGAACCGCGACCCGTCGGCGTTCTCCACGCCGGATCTCCTCGACGTCGGGCGCGTGGACAACCCGCACCTCGGGTTCGGCGCGGGGGTGCACTTCTGCATCGGCGCGCCGTTGGCCCGGGTGGAGCTGCAGGCCTCGCTGGCGACCCTGGTGTCCCGATTTCCGGGGCTGACGTTGGCCGAGGAGCCGGTACGCCGCCCGGAGTTCGTGATCCGGGGGCTCAGCTCGCTGCCGGTGACAGTGCGCTGATCGTTGCTTCGGGTCAGGGGCCGCCGCGCCAGTGATCGATGCGGTGGTGGTCTGGCATGAAGCCGTGGGCGACACCCCACAGCACGGCCTGCGTCCGGCTGTCGACGCCGATCTTGCGGTAGGTCGCCCGGATGTAGGACTTGATGGTGTTGGGGCTCAGGAACGTCAGCGCCGCCACCTCGGCGTTGCTCTTGCCCTGCGTGATCAGCGCGAGGATCTCCGCCTCCCGGTCGCTGAGGCCTTCGCCGCGGCCCGGCCAGTCGAGTCCGATCGCGGTGCGCGCCCGGCGGGGCGGCTCGCTGACGACCACCTCGCCGGCGTGCACGGCTTCCAGTGCGGCCACGAGATCCCGGGCGGCCAGCGTCTTGGACAGGTAGCCGCGGGCCCCCATGCGGCGGGCGCTCTCGATCAGGTCGGGATGGAAGTTCCAGGTGTAGACCACGACCTGGCGAGCCCGCGGGTTGTCGACCAGGACGGCGATCTCGTCGTGATCGGACTCCGGCTGCGCGAACGAGTCGTAGAGCACGATGTCGGCGGCGTCGTGCAGCGACTGGTTGGCGTCGATCTCGACGACGAGGACGCGGTTGCGGTACCGGTCGAACATGCGGGCTACGCCCATGAGCACGACGTCGTAGTCGTCGACCAGCGCCACCCTGATCGGTGCGGCCGCCGTCGAGGTCATGGCTTCGAGACTAAACCTCCCTAGGGGTGTATTGCGACCTCCCTAGGGGTGGTTCGGTCGTACCTGTCGAAGCAGCACCCGTGCACCTGACAGGAAGGCCTCACCATGCTCGGTCTCATCGTCACCATGATCATCGTCGGTCTGATCGCCGGCGCTCTCGCCCGCCTGCTCATCCCCGGCAAGCAGGACATGTCGATCCTCATGACGATCGTCCTGGGCATCATCGGCTCGGTCGTCGGCGGGTTCCTGGGCTACCTGCTCTTCCGCGAGGACGCCGGCGAGGGATTCCTGCAGCCGGCTGGCATCATCGGCTCGATCATCGGCGCGGTCATCGTGCTGTTCCTCTGGACCCGCTTCGGGTCGCGCACCACCGCCCACCGCTGACCCGAGTGGGCATCACGACGATCCCTGGTGGAGCACCGCGGCCAATCGGGCCAGCGGTGCTCCACCGCCCCACCCCGTGACCGGCGCTGTCACTGGCCCGTCCGGACGCCGGCGGTGCCGGTGGCGGGGTGCGGCCCGCTGCGTACAGACTGCCCGCATGAGCCAGCCTGTTCGCGTGATCAGACAGGGCGACCTGGTAGCCGCCGACCCGACCCCCGGCATGCTCCGGAAGCGAGCGTTCGAGGTCCCGACGCTGTGGGCCGGGCGTGTGGAGACCGCGCCGGGCTCGGCTTCCGCTTGGCACCATCACGACCGCAACGAGACCAGCCTGTACGTCGTGTCAGGCGTACTGCGGTTGGAGTTCGAAGGCGGCGAGGGCTACCTGGACGCCGCGGCTGGTGACTTCGTGCACGTCCCGGCGTTCACCGTGCACCGGGAGAGCAATCCGACCGACGAACCGTCGGTGGCCGTGATCGCCAGAGCCGGTGGCGGCACCCCGACCGTGAACGTGGACCCACCCGCGGGCCTCTCCCCGAGCACGTCGTGAGTTTCGCCGTCGCCGCCGACGCCTACGGCCGGTTCATGGGCCGGTACGCCGAGCCGCTGGCCGTGCAGTTCGTCGAACTGGCCGGCGTACGGGCGGGTCAGCAAGCCCTCGACGTCGGTTGCGGCCCCGGCGCGTTGACCGCGGAACTGGTGCAGCGGCTCGGCTCCGCCGCGGTCTGCGCGATCGATCCGTCCGAGCCCTTCGTCGCTGCGGCGCAGGCCCGGTTTCCCGCCGTCGATGTACGGCTCGGTGTGGCCGAACACCTGCCCTTTCCCGACGACAGTGTCGACCTCGCCCTGGCCCAGCTGGTCGTGCACTTCATGACCGACCCGGTGGCGGGGCTGACGGAGATGGCGCGGGTCACCCGCCCGGGTGGCGTCGTCGCGGCATGCGTCTGGGATCACGCCGGCGACAGCGGGCCGCTGGCCACGTTCTGGCGGGCCGTACACGAGCTCGATCCCGATGCACCGGGTGAGGCCGACCTCGCCGGCGCTCGAGAGGGTCACCTGGCGCAGCTGTCCGAAGCGGCTGGCTTGGCGCAGATCGAACCGACGAAGCTGACGGTGCGGGTGGGGTTCACCTCGTTCGAGGACTGGTGGGAGCCGTTCACCCTCGGGGTGGGACCGGCCGGTGCCTACGTCGCCCGACTGGACGAGCCCAAGCGCGATGCGCTCCGGGCCCGATGCGCGCAGGGGCTGCCCTCCTCCTCGTTCGAGATCGCCGCCTCCGCCTGGTGCGTGCGAGCTCGCTCCTGACCCGCGGTCCGCCTGGCCCTACCCTGGCGGCATGAGGATTTCCCGGCAGATCGTCGTCTTCGACACCGCCGACCTGACCCCCGAGAGCAGCTTCTGGGCCGGGTTGCTGGGGGGCACGGTCGAAGAGGATGGCGATTGGCACAGCGTGTACGTCGACGGCGAACCGCGGCTGGGCTTTCAGCTCGCGCCCAACCATGTCGCACCGGAATGGCCGGGTGGGACGCCGCAGCAGATACACCTCGACTTGTACGTCGACGACCTCGAGGCCGCCCATAACGAGGCCACGTCGCTGGGTGCTCGACTGCTGAAGCCGGCCGAGGACACCGAGTCGGCCGAGGGATACCAGGTCTACGCCGATCCTGCCGGGCATCCGTTCTGCCTCTGCTGGGGCTGAGCTTCAGCCTTCGAGATGCGCACACGCGTTCTACTTCACCGCTGATCGTGCTGGCCGGTGCCGCGGCACAGCACTCGGAGTACCTCGGGGACCTCGCCGGGTTGAGCAAGATCCATCAACTACTCGTCCCACACCTGCGCCGGGGTTGGTGGCTCGAGTGCCGCCGATATCGACGAGATGGGGTCGAGTGGCGCCAGGTCGACGATGTCGACCACGACGTGCCAGCGTGGGTCGGATCGAATCGCGGTGATTGGCGCTCGGCTGGCACCCGCCTGGCGATCGACTGCGCCCGGTTCCCGATCACCCGGCCGCGCTGCTGCTGATCACTGCTCCGGTGTCCTACTTGGTCGACGTCCCCTCCGAAACTGCTGCGCCGGTCGACCCCTTCCTCGCCCAGTTGGGATGACCGGTAGCCAATGCCCGCCGGCAGCCGCCGGTGCAGTTAGCCGGCCTCGAGGATGGGGGCGACGCTGTCGTCGCTGCCGCCCAGATCGACCACGAGCTGCGCCCACTCACGGTCGTTGTCCGACGGCGGTTCGCCGTCGCAGTAGGGCTTGCTCCCGTTGGACACGTAATAGCGGAACACCTGGAGGATCGCGGCCGAGTCGGCGTCTTCCCCGCCCGTGTACTCCGTACCCGGCGACGCGTCCTGGTGCTCCATGCACTCGATCTCGTCACCGCCGCCCGGGTCGAACCGGCCGTCATCACCCCCGCAGCCGGCCAGCAGCACAGCAGCCAGCCCCAGGGCTCCAACCAGGCGACGCATCAGTCCTCCGATTCCTGCGGCTCAGACCGGCGACAGCACGCCGCGGGCGGCCAGCGCGACGCCGACCACGAGGACCAGCAACGCCGTGACGACCGGGAGCGCCGCCGAGATTCGCGTGGCCGCCTGCCGAAGCGAGGCCCGCTGTCCCATCCGGGCCAGCCGCCCACGCAGGCGAACCAGGAGCAGGCCCACTGCGGTGAGTGTCGCGGCCATTCCGAAACCGTAGGCGAAGACCAGGACCACCCCGAACACCGTCCGGCCCAAGCCGATCGAGGCCAGCAACACGATCAGAGCGCTCGGGCTGGGGACGAGGCCGCCGGCGATACCCATGCCGATCAGGCCGCCGCGGCTGTACCCGTGGCCGTGCGAGTGACCGCCGTGGCTGTGCGCGCGCCCGAAGCCGTGGGAGTGTGAGGGCGCGGGTGCGTGGTGGTGGTCGTGATCGTGATCGTGATCGGGCTCGTGGTCGTGATCGGGCGCGTGGTCATGATCGGGCGGGTGGCCGTGCGCGTGATCGTGATCGTGATCGTGGGCGGGCGCGTGGTGGTCGTGGTCGTGGACCGGCGCGGCCACCGATCCACCCGCGCCGCCCGCCGCCGCGCCGACCAGCGCCGGCGCCGGCGCATCGATCGGTACGGCGGGGCGCCGGGTACGCAGCGCCGAGCGCAGCAGGGCCGCGCCGATCCCGGCGACCAGCAACCCGCTCACCACACCCAGCCACCGCAGCACCTGCTCGCCGGCGATCGCGCTGGACAGCGAGATGAGCAGCCCCAGCACCAGTACGCCGGCCGTGTGCGTGACCGTGACGGTGGCGCCGACCGTCACCGCGTCCCGGCGCGACCCGCGGCGACCGGCGAGATAGGCGGCCATCACCGTCTTCCCGTGCCCCGGCAGCAGCGCATGCCCCGCACCCAGCAGCACCGCCAGCAGGATCGCCAGCGCGCCGACGAGCGGCGTCAGCTCCGGCCCGATCAGGTCCTCCAGGTAACGGTCGGCCGAGGCCAGAAAGCGGGTGAACGGGTCGGCCGAGGCACCGTCGAGCAGGTTGCCGTCCCCGCTGCTGACACCCGAGCCGGCTTCGGTCCGCAACTCCACCGACCGCTGGTCCAGGGGCGACAGCAGCAGGTCGTCCGGGTAGCTGCGCAGCTCGTCGCTGAGGCTCTCTCCTGGCACCGGCGGATCGAGCAACCGCACCCCGTCACCGACTGCGGTGATCTCGTGCCAGCCGACCCGGTCCTCCCGATAGCTGTCGGTCAACGACACGGTCGCGGGCTCGGCCAGGTCAGTGGGCGCCGACAGGGGACAGGTCAACCGCAGCGTCGGCAGCTCGGCCACGCCCGGGACCGTCTCCAAGGTCGTCGCGCCGACGGTCCAACGCAATGCCACCCCGTCGACTTCGGCTACCACAGCGGCCGCGACGTCGCCGCACTGCGTCGCGGCGTACGCGGACAGTTCGGCGGCGGACGGCGTACCGGAGCCGTCCGTGTCGATGGCGGGCAGCTCCTGCGCGGTCGGGATCTCAGCAATGTCCACGATCGCGAGCACCTCGACGCGGTCGGGGAGCAGCGCGATCCCGTTGTAGTGGTTGACGGTGAAGTTGCCCAGCGGATGCGCCGCGGCACTCCCAGCGGAGACCAGGACCAGACCCACCGCCAGCCCGGCCAACGTCAGCCACCGCTTCACAGCGGCCCACCGAGGGAGTCCAACGCCGACCGCGCCAGCGGGGCGTGCACCGGGGAGAAGTACTGGTTGATGTCCAGCGCCGCGTCCAGAGAGGCTCGGGCCTGCTCCGAGCGGCCCAGGGACTGCTCGATGATCCCGAGGTGGTAGCGGAACAGCGCATTGCGACCGCCCAGAGCGGTGGCCTGCTCGGCGTACGGCAGCGCCTCCTCGTCGCGGCCGGCGACGTGCAAGGCCCAGCCGAGGGCATCGGCGGAGTCGATGTTCTGCCGCTGGGCGTACTCCTCCTCGGCCGCGGCGACCGCCGCCTCGCCGTCGCCCCGGTCCGCGGCGACGTAGGCGACGGTCAGGCTGTCCTGTACGCCGTTGGCCAGGAAGATCTGCTGCGTGGTGTCGAACAGGGAGAACTGCACGTCGGCCTCGGCGTCCATCCCCAGCGAGCGCAGGTAGTTGCCGTACTCGACCAGGTAGTCCGGCAGCGGTCGGCTGGTGACAACCCGCTCGTAGCCGGCCAGCGCCTCGTCCTGGTCACCCCGGGCGGCGGCCACCCGGGCCTGGCCGAGCAGCAGCCCCGGCTCGTCCGGCACCTCGCGCAGGCCGAGTTCGTACGCCTCGGCTGCCCCGTCGAGGTCACCCTGGGAGAACGCCAGATTGCCCAGGTAGGTCCGGCAGAACGCGATGTCGGAGGCGTCGAAGGCTTGATCGAGGGCCTGTTCCAGCGCCGCGCGGGCGCCGTCGATGTTGCCCTGCAGCTCCAGGTTGTACGACGCCCTGGTGAACGAGGGGATCCCGGGCTTGAGGTCGAGCATCTGCTGAATCGCGGCGGTCGCGCCGTCGTACTCGCCGAGCTGGGTCAGGGCGTCAGCCAGTACGCCGTACGACGTCGACCCGGCCGGGTTGACCTGCTGCGCGCGGCGCGCCCAGTCCGCCGCATCGGCGAACTCGTGCCGCGCGTTGGCCAAGGCCCCCATCGCGGTCAGCGCGACATCGTTGCCGTCCTCGTTCAAGGCCAGCGACTCCTCCAGTGCCCCTTCGGCCCTGGGGTAGTACGTCGGGTCAGCGGTGATCCTCGCCTGCTCCACGTAAGCCAGTCCGAGGTCGGCCCAGGCCCGGTAGTCCTGGTCGTTGGCCGCGAGCTGCTGTTGGGCCCGGGCGATGCTGCGCGACACCGCGTCGCCGGGCATGGTCGCCGTCGTGGGGCCGGCCGCCGGCTCCGGCCCGTCCCGCGTGATGACCGCGGTGGCCACGACGATGCCGAACAGCACCAGGACGAACACGACCGCGACGAGCACGGACTTCCCCCGCATCACGGCTGCTTCACCTCGCAGTTCAGGCCATCGCTGGGCACCGGGACGAGCAGCCGCCAGCTAGTCGGGTGACGGGCCGTCACCGACCTAACGACAGTAAGCGGCCGTCAGTGACGATCGCCACCAAATCCGAACGCGAATCAGATGACCTCGGGCGCGGTCCCGGTGTCGCTGACCATGGGCCGGCCGGCCGCGTTCCACGCCTGCATGCCCCCGTCGAGGTTGACCGCGTCGATGCCCAGGCCCTGCAGGTAGGCCGTGGCCCGCGACGACCGGCCGCCACCGCGACAGATCACGACGAGCGGGCCGGCCGGCGGCAGGTCGGCGAGCCGGCCGGGCAGGTCGGCCATCGGGATGTGCAGCGCGCCCTCGATGTGGCCGGCCGCCCACTCGTCCGGTTCGCGCACGTCGAGCACGTCGGCGTCGTCGGGCAACTGGTCGACCGTGGTCTGGGGGATCTCCGGTGAACTCACCCCTGCATCCTGGCACCGGCATCAGGTAGGCCGCAGCATCGCGGCGTCTGCGGATGACACGATCGGGCGATGCGCACCGTGGCGGCGACCCGATGACCCTGCTGCTGTTGCACGGGCTCGGGGGCAACGCCGGGGTCTGGGCCGGTACGGCCGGCCTGCTGGGCGGAGGCGAGCTGGCCGGACCCGGCTGGCTGGCGCGGGATCTGCCCGGGCACGGGTACGCCGCACCGCTGCCGGCGTACACCTACCCGGCCTGCGCCCAGGAGGTCGCTGCGGCGCTGCCTGCCGACACTGAGATCGACGTGCTCGGCCACTCTTTCGGCGGGGTGGTCGGACTCGCGCTCGCCGCCCTGCGGCCGGTGCGCTCCGTGGTCACACTGGGGATGCGGGTGGTCTGGCCGGCGGAGTTCGTGGCCGCGCTGGCCGGACTCGCGGCCAAGCCGCCGCGGGCGTTCGCGAAGCGCGCCGAGGCAGCAGCGTTCCTGCTGCGGATCAACGGCCTCGGTGACCTGTTGGCCGAGGACAGCGAGTTCGTCCGCCGCGGTCTGCGCGAGGACGCCGACGGACGTTGGTGGCTGCAGAACGACCCGCGGGCGCTCGGCGTCGGGGAGCCGCCGTTCGACGAACTCCTGGTCGCCGCCACCACCGCCGGGACCACGGTGACGCTGGCCCACGGCACTGACGACACCATGGTCGCGGTCGGCGACTACGACGGGCTGGCCGCCCGGCACGGGGCCTCGACGCTGGTGCTGCCCGGGCTCGGGCACAACGCCCACGTGGAGGATCCGCGGGCGGTGCTCGACCTGCTCGGCACCACAGCGTGAGCACCGCTGCCTCGCCCCGGCTCCCGGCGTACCAGATCGCGCCGAACGCGATCTGGCTCTGGACGCTGCAGGGGGCGATCTCCTCGGTCGTGCTGATCGGCGCCGCGCTCGTGCTCGCCGCGCTGTCCGGACCGGACTGGCCGGGGTTGCTGCGGCTGCTGGCGACGGTGGCGCCGTACCTCGCTGTCGCGTACGCAGTCGTCGCGGTGCTGATCCGCCCACGGCTCCGGTACCGGACGCACCGCTGGGAGGTGACCGCGGAGGCGGTGTTCACGCTGACCGGCTGGCTCGAACAGCAGTGGACGATCGTGCCCGTCGCGCGGATCCAGACCGTGGACATCAACCGCGGAGCGATGCAGCGCATGTTCGGCCTGGCCTCGGTCGCCGTCCTCACCGCCTCCTCCAAGGGCACCGTCCTGATCGAACATCTGGACGCGGAGCTGGCCGGGCGGGTCGCGCCCGACCTCGCGACCCGGGCCGCGGCGGTCCGCGACGAGGCCACGTGATCCCCGAGATCCCCGAGATCCCCGTGCACCCCGAGATCTCCGAGCGGCGGCTGGACTGGCGGGTGCTCGTCGTGCACGCCGTCACCTTCCGCCAGGCGCGGGCGGTGCTGTCCGGGGCCGGACCGTTGGCTGCGGTCGCGGCCCTGCAGGGCCGGCTCGGCACGTTCGGACTGGTCGGGATCGCGGTGGTGGCCGCTGTGGCGTCCCTCGTGTTCGCCGCCCTGCGCTGGTGGCGGTTCACCTTCGCCGTCGACGGGCAGCGCTTGCTCGTCCGGCAGGGCCTGATCTCCCGGACCGACCGGGCGATCCCGCTGGATCGCATCCGCGGCGTGGACGTGGAGGCCTCGCCGCTGCACCGGCTGTTCCGGATCGCCGTCCTGCGGGTCGACGCGGCCGCGGGGACCGGCGGCGCCGACGAGGCGGCCCTCGACGCCCTGGCCGCGCCGGATGCCGCGCACCTGCGCGAGCTGCTGTTGACCCGCCGGACCGGGCTGCTCCCGCCGCCGGACACGTTGCCTGTGTCAACCGCGCCGCTGGCCCGCCTGCCGGAGTCCCGCGTGCTGGCCCGGCTGGATCCCCGCTGGCTGCTCTACGCGCCGCTCGTCGGCAGCTACCTCGCCGTACCGGTGGCCCTCGGCGGCACGCTGCTGCGCGACGTGCAGGCCCTGCCCATCCCGGAGAGCATCCGCGACGTGCTCGACGTACCCGACCAGACGGGTACCGGGCGGATCGTGCTGAGCGCCGCCGCCGTCGTCGCCCTGGTGCTGCTCGGGGCGCTCATCGCCGGTGCGGTGTCGAATTGGGGTTTCGTGCTCAGCGCCCGCGAGGGCAACCTGGTCGCCGAGCGGGGACTGCTGACGAAGCGAACGGTGTCGCTGGAACAGGACCGGGTCCGAGGGTTCGCCCTGGTGGCGGGCCTCGGCATCCGGGTGGTGGGCGCGGCCCGGCTCACGGCGTTGGTCACCGGCCTGGGCGATCAGCACCGGCGCGGCCAGTTGCTGCCGCTCGGACCGCTGCGCGTCGCGGAGCGGGTCGCGGCGCAGGCGGTACGCCGCTTCGACGTACCCCTGCTGGCCCATCCCGCGGCCGCCCGCCGGCGTCGGCTGGTCCGCGCGGTCGGGCCGCCGGTGGCCGCTGCGATCGGCCTGTGGCTGCTGGACCTGCCGGTGGCCGCCGCCGTAGCCGGCGGGCTCGCCGTAGTCGCGGTGTCGCTGGGCCTGGACCGGTACGCCGCCCTCGGCCACGCGGCGGACGACGAGGCGCTGTGCGTGCGATCCGGGTCTTTGGTCCGTCAGCGGGTGGTTCTGGAACGTCGGGCGGTGGTGGGCTGGCGGGTCCACCAGAGCTGGTGGCAGCGGCGGTCCGACCTGGTCACGCTGACGGTGTGCGTCGGCGCCGGGGCCGGCGGGTACGACGCCCTGGACTGCGGCACCGGCCAGGGGCTCGACCTGGTGGCGCAGGTCAGCCCCGGCTGGGCCGATCCCCTTCGCGTTTCAGCGGAACGCAACTAGCCTCGGTGACGACACAACAGCCGACTGACCCGGGTGCCCATGCACGAGTTGTCCATCACCGAGAGCCTGGTCTCGGCCGTCCTGGAGCAGGTCGACGGCGAGATCAAGGCGGTGACGGTCGTGATCGGTCGGCTGTCCGGCGTGGTGCCTGACTCGGTGCGCTTCTGCTTCGACGTCTGCACCCGTGGGACGCGGCTGGAGGGCGCCGTCCTCGAGATCCTCGAACCGGCCGGCCGGGCCATCTGCCGGAGCTGCGACGACGTGACCGACGTCGCGGACGGCATTCCGCTGTGTTCCTGTGGAAGTGTCGACCTGGACGTCGTCGGGGGTCGGGAACTGTCGGTCAAACACGTCGAGGTGGTGGTCTGATATGTGCGCGACCTGCGGCTGTGCGGGCGACGGGGTGACCATCGTGGCGATGCACGACCACGACCATCCACACGATCACGATCGCGACCATCCACACCCGCACGACCACGTACACCCGCATCCGGTGGTGGCCGACCCACCGACCGCGGTCGTGACGCTGGAGCAGAATCTGCTGGCCAAGAACGACCTGCTCGCGGCCAGGAACCGCGGCTGGTTCGAGGGCCGTGGGATCCTCGCCCTGAACCTCATGAGCTCGCCCGGCTCAGGCAAGACCTCGCTGCTCGAACGCACGATCCGCGACCTGTCGGCCGAGGTCGAGGTGTCGGTCGTCGAGGGCGATCAGGAGACGCTGCTCGACGCCGAGCGGATCAAGGCCACCGGCTGCCGGGTCGTCCAGATCAACACCGGCAGCGGCTGCCACCTGGACGCGGAGATGCTGGCCAGCGGGTTGCGGACGCTTGCCCCGCCTTCGCAGTCCGTGGTGTTCATCGAGAACGTCGGCAACCTGGTCTGCCCGGCCCTGTTCGACCTCGGCGAGCAGCGCCGGGTGGTCGTGATGTCGGTGACCGAGGGGGCGGACAAGCCGCTGAAGTATCCGCACATGTTCCGGACGGCGGACCTGCTGGTGCTGAACAAGCTCGACCTCCTGCCCTACGTCGACTTCGATGTCGAGCAGTGCCTGGCCTACGCGCGCCAGATCAGGCCCGAGCTGCCGGCCCTGACCGTGTCGGCCACCCGCGGCGACGGGCTGGACGGCTGGTACGACTGGCTGCGCGGCCAGCTGCCGCAGAGGGACGGCTAGCTCCTGTACAGGAGGTCGCGACGGGACATCGGCGTGACCGAAGCGCGTCAGCGCTTCAAGGAACTGCTTGACCGCGCGCCGCGATCACCTGGCACGAGTTGCCTCGCGCGGCACTGTGGCACGCCGATCGCCGAGCTGAACTGGAGCGGCGTGGAGCGGTGCCGCGCCTGGGTGACGCCCAGATCGCGGCTGTCGCCGTGACGAACGGAATGCGCCTGGTCACCCGCAACGTGGCGGACTTCGGCGTTTCACCGACCTCGAGGTGGTGGACTGGTAGACCGGAGAGGAGCCCTCGGCGTACGACTCCGGCGGCCCCGAGGACGAGCGCGGTAACTCCGATCTGGGAAGTCAGTCGCTGAACCGGTGCACCAGTCCGGCGGCGGCCTCGGCGTACCCGGCGGCGGCCAGCAGCCCGGCCGGCGCGAGCACGTAGTCCTCGTCCACCACGACCCGGGCCCGGTCCAACACCGCCCGGGTGCCGCCGCGGTCCGCGCGCAGCGCGGCCACCACGCGATCGCGACCGGCGGCGTCGAGGTAACGGAAGACACCGCCGGAGAGCACCACGAGGGTGGCGCCCTCGGCGCTGACCGTCCCCTCGTCGTACACGCCCTCGGCCCGGACGTGACGACGCAGGGCGACCACCGCCGCGAGCGTGGCGAGCCGCTCGTCGGCGACCCGCTCGCCCGGGTCGTCCGACACCAGACCCACGTCGGCTACCCGCCGCCGCGCGCCGTCGAGGAGCCCGCTCACGTCGAGCCGCTCGGCCTGCGCCGCCGCGACCAGCGACACTGCGCTCCACCGCATCCCGAGATCACCCTCTACCGTCCGCCGGTCCCACAGCGGCGCCACGGCGCTGCGCGCCTCCTGCGGCGTCAGGGCGGAGTACACGTCGGTCGTCGCGCCGCCGACGTCGAGCACGACGACACCCCTGGCCGCGGGGTCGGCGGCCCGGACCGACCGGCCGAGCAGCGCCACGCCGTCGAGGACGGCATCCGGGGTCACGGCCGAGACGAGCCGGGCGAAGCGCGCCCCGCGCGACAGCCCCTTGCCGCCGATGACGTGGCGCAGGAAGACCTGCCGGATGCTCACCCGGGCCGGGGCCGGGTCGATCTCGCCGATGTCGGGCAGCACGTTCGCCGTCGGCAGCACCACGCCACCGCTGGCGGCGAGCAACCGTTCGGCCTCGTCCCGTACGGCGCTGTTCCCGGCCAGCACCACGGGCACCGCCGGGCGCATGGTCGCCACAGCGGCGGCGTTGTGCAGGAGCACGCTCCCTTCGCCGCCGTCGGTACCACCGGTCAGAAGCACCACGTCCGGCTTGGCCTCGCGTAGCGCCCGACGACCGGCGGCGTCGAGCGGTCCGGCGCTGACGTGGACGACCCGCGCTCCGGCGGACAGCGCCACCCGGCGACCGGCCTCGGCGCTGATCTCCCGCTCGTACCCGACGACGGCCAGTCGCAGCCCGCCTCCGGCGCTGGAGCAGGCCAATAGCCGGCTGTGCCGCGTCCCGCCCAGTTGGGCGACCACGGCGTCCAGCCCCCGGAGCACGTCACTATCGGAGGTGGTGGGGTGCTCGGCGGAGGCCAGCAGGGTTCCGCTGGGCACGTCGACCGCCGCGCCCTTGGTGTACGTCGAGCCGACGTCCAGGCACAGCACGACGTCCGGCACCCGGCGAGACTAGGACTCGCCAGGTGCCGGAGGTACGCCGCGGCCTCGAGAGACCTACTGCCAGATGCTCACGATGACGCCGATCAGGAGCAGCTTGACGAGCCAATCGCCGGCGTGGATGGCCGCGAGCTCTAACGGCGTGTTCTCGTGGAGCATGGCGCCCGTCCACAGGACGAACGGGAACCCGATCCACAGCGCCAGTCCCAAGACGAGGCCATCGGTCCACTGGTCGATCTCGCCCTGGGCCTCCACCCCCGCAGCCACGGCGGCGAGGACCAGGCAGCGCAGGAACTCGATGGCGACCTTCCAGGGCGGCGTTCTCCCACGCGCGGCAGCGGCGGCGGCACTAACCTGGCCAGCTGGTCGCCGAGTACGGCGTAGTAGGTCCCACCGGACACGAACGCCGCCACGGCCGCGACCAGAACGGCCAGCAGAACCACCTCAGGCACTGATCTCACGCCGGCACCGCCGAAACTCATCGCTGGTCCGTCAGGTGGCGAGGTTGCGCAGCCGGGCGAACAGCCGCCCCACCTCACCGGCGGCGAAGGCCGCCAGCTGGTCGGACACCGTGACCTCGATCCGGGCCGGCGTCCCGTCCCAGATCCGGTCGAAGAGCCAGACGGACTCCGCCCGCGCCAGTTCGTCTCGCGCCTTGACCAGGTCAGCCGCGCCGCGGTCGACGAGCAGCTGGAAGATCGGCGTCTGCGGTGGCTCGGGACGTACGCCGAAGCCGGGCAACGCCGACAGCTCTGCCGCCAGCGCCTGGGCGGTCGCCCACCGGGCGGGCATCTGCGGCAGCACCACGTCCAGGCCGTGCAGCGCCGCGGCGGCGTACGGCCAGAGGGCGAAGACCACGCCGCCGTGCCGGGTCCGCCACACCCGCGCCTCGTCGACGTCGGCCGCCGGACCGGCGAGCACGCACCCGCCGAGCCCGGCGAGGCCCTTGTAGAACGACACGTACACGGTGTCGAAGAGCGCGGCGATCTCCGCGTGCGGCCGGCCGTAGAACGGTTGGGCCTCCCAGAGCCGGGCCCCGTCCAGGTGGACGGCCGCCCAACGCTCACGCGCCCAGTCGACCTGCGCACACAGCTCGGCCCAGGACGGCAGCTGCGCGCCGATCATCCGCTGCGGCAGTTCCAGCAGCAGCGCGGCGATAGGCTCGCTGACCTGCCCCAGATCGGCCACGGTCAACAGCCGGTCCTCGTCGCCGACCGGTCGACCGACGAGTCCGTGCAGGTGCTCGAAGGCGCGTTCCTCGTGCCGCTCGAGGTGGCACAGCGGATGGAACACCGCGACCCGGCTGTCCCTGCGGTCGGCGTGTACCCGCAGCGCGATCTGCTGGGCCATGGTGCCGGTCGGCATGAACACCGCGGCCGGCTTGCCGAGCAGGTCGGCGACCCGCTGCTCCACGGCGGTGACTACCCCGCCCGCGCCGTACAGGTCACCGGCGACGCCTTCGCTCGCCCAGCGCCGGACCTCCGCCTCGGGGGTACGGCGCTGCGGCGCGTACTCCGACAGGTTGCGTACGCAGGCCGCGCGAAGGTCGCTCAACGAGCGCGGACCTGGTTGTTGCGCGCGTCATGGGTCAGCTCGACCAGGCCCAGCGCTTCCAGCAGCGGCGGCAGGTACATGCCGAAGCGGCCGCGGTAGCCGTTGCGCAGCCCGTACCAACCGCCGACCGGGTTGTCCTTGGCGCGGCCCCACGCCTCGACCGTGCCGTCCGCGGCCGCCTTCTTCTCGTCAGCCGCCCCGAGCGGCACCCAGTCCCCCTGCTCGCGCAGCCAGGCGTGCAGGTCGTCGACGGCCCGCAGGTGGTAGCGCAGGGTCGTCGTACCGACCTGGCAGACCAGCGTCGGCGGGTCCGCGGTCTCGTCGCGGTACATGGTGTACGCCGACGTACCCGGCGCCGTGTGCAGCTGCCACGGATCGCTCTTGGTGCCACTGCCCTCAACCACGACTCTCCCGTCCCCTCACGTAGTGCGGCCACAAGGTGTCGTAGATGCAGCCGCCGACGTCGAACTGCAGGTGCAGCGGGGCGAGCGTCATCAGTGCGGGGTGGTCTCGGCCAGCAGGGTGAACCGGACGGCGGCCGAACCCCAGATGTGCTCCAGGTAGCCGCGGACCGCCTGTGCGCCGTCGCCGTGCAGCCGGTAGATCCGTCGGGTCCCCTCCGGCCGTTCGGTCACCAGACCGGCCTCGCGCAGCAGCCGCAGGTGTCTCGACACGGCCGGGGCGGCTGATCGGCAGGGTGGTCGCGATCTCCTGCACCGAGCGGTCCCCGGCGGCGAGCAGGGTGAGGATCTCGCGGCGCATCGGGTCACCCAGCGCGGCGAACGGGTCGCGGCTGGGTTCGGCCGCTTCCGGCACGCGCACGCGGCCATCCCCTTCGGTAACGCAAAGGTGACCGTAGCCGGGCTGTTACGCAAGCGGGCCCGCGTCGCGCGGGCAGTCTGAGACCCGACCGGGTCCCTCGGCTCACGTTCAACGGATGTTCAGGGTGCTGTCGGCACCCGGTGGCCGGCCCTCGATCAGGCCGAGCAGGGTCTGGGCCGGAACCTGCAGCGGATCGGTCGTGCGGGTGAGGAGCAGGTCGGTGTCCAGCCGACCGCCCCGCACCGTCGGTCCGAACGGGCTCCAGAACGCGCCGTCGGCCGTGACGGTCAGCTCCGCTGGTAGATCCTCGGGTCTGACCTCGACGCCCAGCCCCGCGGCCTCGGCGCGACCACGGGCAATGATCGGCCTGACGACATGGTCGGAGTCCGGTACGCCGAGGTCGCGGTGCAGCGCGCACAGTCGCGCCATGTCCGCCGGCTCGTCCTCCGACTGGGTCGTGGCGATCCGCACCGTGATCCCTCGTTCGACCAGTGCGGGGACGGCGGCCACGACCTTGGCGAAGTTCTCCGGGCCACGGGCCCGGTCGTTGTCGTCGGGTTCGGCGGAGTCCAGGGAGATCTGCAGGGCGACCCGAGCGCCGGCGAGCACCTCGGCCGCGGCCAGCCGTCGCCCGGTGAACAGCGTGCCGTTCGTCAGGGCGACGGTCGGCAGCACGGCGCCCAGTCGGGCCAGCGTCTCGGGCATCGTCGGCAGGAGGAAGGGCTCGCCGCCGGTCAGGCCCAGGTCGGTGAACCCGAGGTCGGCCGCCTGTTCGGCGACCTCCACCATCCGCGCCGGGGACAGTTCGCGGCGCTGCACCCCCGGCCCGGACTCGGTCAGGCAGTAGCTGCACGTCAGGTTGCAGTGGTAGTTGCTGTACAGCCACACCCGCCCCGGTAGCACCCCGTCGGCGACCGCCTGGTCGACGGCACTCACCGCAGGCCCACGGACGCAAGGCGATCGGCCACCACCTGCGCGGTGGGGAGTTCCAACGCCGTACAGAAGCGGTTGAGCATCATCGTCGCCCCGATTAGCAGAGTGAGTTCCACGATCTCGTGCTCGGCGAAACAGCCGGCGAGCCGCGCGGCCAGATCGGAGTCGACCGGGCCGCGACCGCCGGCCACCGCGTCGATCCACGCGATTAGGTCGTCCTCACCCTCGACGTCCCACTCGATCGGCCCTTCACCGCGCAGGGCGCCGACCTCGGCCAGGGTAAGGCCGGCGTCCAGCGCCACCACCGAATGGCCGTCCACGCAATATCCGCACCGCAACAGCGCCGACGTACGCACGATGACGATCTCCTTGGTCCGGACGTCCAACGCCGAGGCGCCTAGCACAGTGGACAGGAACGGCAGCGCGACCTCCAGCAGCTCCGGGACGGTGGCCAGTGCCGCGACCAACGGCCCCGGGTCGCCCGCCGCGTAGTGGCGGCGAGCGGTCAGCGGTGCGCTCGAGGCGTCGAGCAACTGCACCCGGCTCACCGCGCCACCAGCAGCGGGTTCATGAGGACGGGACCCCGGCTCGGGAGTCGGCCCTTTCGTGCGAGAGCAGCGGCGAGGCGAGGAGGAACAGCCCGACCGCGGCGAGGACGGCGGCGCCGGCGGGCTTGGCGGCCAGCAGGTTCCCGCCGTCGTCGTAGAGCACGAGCAGGACCAGCGCAACGAGCAGGGCGACGGCCCCGACGATCCGGGCCACCGCGCTCCCGGCGGTCACGGCCACCGCGGCGGCTACGAGCAAGAACAGCAAGCCCAGGCCGATCGAGCCAGCGAACACGCTGCGGCCGAAGTCCCCGGGAAAGTCGGTGCTCCCGCCGATGAGCACCCAGTCCTGGGTGTAGCTGGTGGGGAACAGGCCGTTGCGGGCGTTGACAAGCATCATCACCGCGCCGTACGCCGCGACGACGGCCGCCACGATGAGCCCGACCCGGCGGCTCATGTGGCCAGCTCCAGCCAGCGGGGCCGGTTGGGTCGCCGGCGCAGCAGCGCGTCCACGCCGTAGAAACGGCCCGCCGCCATCGCGAAGATCGCGACGTGCAGCGCCGCCATCAGCAGGTAGCTCCAATACCACTCACCCTCGGCGTTGGCGACGGTGAGCCCGATCGCGAGGCTCTGGCCGATACCCAGCAGGGCCACCGCTCTGGTCAGCGTCCCGGACAACAGCAGGGCGGCGAGCAGGAACTCCGTGAGCAGGGTGAGGTAGCCGAACGCCGTGAGGTTCGGGGCAATGACGTTCTCCAGCACCCACGACCACGGCGGGAAGACCGCGTCCTCGACGCCGGTCTCGACGTAGCCGCAGAGCCCCGAGCAACCATCCGCCGACCGGCCGAAATCAGGCGGGATCTTCCAGCCCACGTTGGACAACCACAACACTCCAGCGGTCACCCGCAGCGCGGCCGGTAGGACCCGCTCCGTCCGGGAAGTGGGGCCTGCAACCGGCCGACCGTCTACAGCCATGGCTCATGCAAGCACAAAATGGCCATGGACACCTCGATTCGCTCAGATGGGTCGCAGTTCCGTAAGCACCGCCGAGCGCAGGCTTCCTGTCAATCTCTTCCCACGGGGATGAACACCCGGCAGCAGCCAGCCGTAGGCACCCTTGCCCGGCCAACAGACCGGCGCCGGATGCGCCACCCGGGCGGTAGGCGCAACACGACAGGAGCACCACATGCAACGCAAGACAGTTCTAGGCTTCACCGCCGCGCTGGCCTTGGCCACAGTCGTAGCCGGGGCGCCACTCGCCACGGCTGAGCCCCGTCCCGACGCCGGCACGGCCAGCGACGGGGGTGGCGAGGATCTGGTAGCGATCGGTCTCACCACCAGCCAGCGGTTGGTCTCGTTCGGGGTCGATAGCCCGGAACAGGTGACCGGGATCGGTCGGGTGAGCGGCCTGCAGGGTGACCGCCGGCTGATCGGCATCGACTACCGGGTGCAGGACGGCCTGCTGTACGGCGTCGGCAACGCCGGCGGCATCTACACCCTGGACGATTCGAGCGCCGCCGCGACCAAGGTGTCCCAGCTGACTGTGGCGCTCGAGGGAACGAACTTCGGCGTCGACTTCAACCCGGCCGCTGACCGGCTGCGGGTGGTCAGCGACACTGGGCAGAACCTGCGCCACGACGTCAACCCCGGTGGCGCGACGACCGTCGACGTCACGCTGACCTACCCGCCGGCGACCACGCCGGCGACCGGCATCACGGGGTCGGCGTACACGAACAACGACCTCGACACCAACACCTCCACCACGCTGTACGCCGTCGACACCAACCTGAACCAGCTGGCCATCCAGTCGCCGGCCAACAACGGCACGCTGGCGGCCACCGGGCTGCTCACCGTCGACCCCGGCCCCAGCGCCGGCTTCGACATCTACAGCAAGATCCGCAACGGCACCACCGTCGAGCTGTTCGGCTACGCCACGATGCGGGTCGGCAGCAGCTACCGGATGTACGAGATCACGCTGTTCTCCGGTAACGCCGAGCTCGAGGGCACCTTCGCACCCTTCAACCAGGTCATGGACCTGGCGATGCCGCTCAACCAGCTCTAGTCCCACCACGCAGCTGGTGCCGGGCGGCTCTCGCTCGGCACCAGCCGCGTCTCGGGGGTCGTGCGGCGGCCGCTCAGTGCGCGACGGCGCCCTCCGCGCCGGCACCGGTGAGCGAGCGGACCTCGAGCTCGGCGTACTTGGCCTCGTTGGGCTTCTCCTTGGACAGGATGCTGCCGAGGTAGCCGAGCAAGAACGCCGCCGGGATCGAGACCAGGCCTGGGTTGCGCAGCGGGAACCAGGCGAAGTCCGCGTTGGGGAAGACCGACGTGTCCGTCCCCGACACCACCGGGGAGAAGATGATCAAGCCGACGCAGATGATCAGGCCGCCGTAGATGCTCCACACCGCACCTTGGGTGGTGAACCGCTTCCAGAACAGCGTGTAGAGGATCGTCGGCAGGTTCGCCGAGGCGGCGATGGCGAAGGCCAGTGCCACCAGGAAGGCGATGTTCAGTCCCGCCCGCAGGGCCAGGATGCCGAGCACGATGGCGATCAGGCCGATCACGACGGCGGTGATCCGGGCGACCCGGACCTCTTCGCGCTCGCTGGTCTCCGTGCGCTGACCCTTTTTGTGCAGCGTCGCGTACACGTCGTGGGCGAAGGACGCCGACGCGGTGATGGTCAGGCCGGCCACCACGGCCAGGATCGTGGCGAAGGCGACCGCGGAGATGACGCCCAGCAGGATCGTCCCGCCGAGCTCGAAGGCGAGCAGCGGCGCCGCGGAGTTCACCGCGCCGGGCGAGGCCAGGATTTTCTCGGGACCGACGAGGGCACCCGCGCCGTAGCCGAGGATCAGGCTCATCAGGTAGAAGCCACCGATCAGCCAGATCGCCCAGACCACGGACTTCCGGGCGTCCTTGGACGTCGGGACGGTGTAGAAGCGCATCAGCACGTGTGGGAGCCCCGCCGTACCCAGGATCAGAGCCAGCGACAGGGAGATGAAGTCGATCTTCGACGTACCGGTCAGGCCGTACTGCGCTCCTGGCTCGAGCTCGCTGCCCGCCTCCGCGCCCGCGCCGAGCAGCGCGGAAAGGTTGAAGTTGAACTTGGCCATGACGAGGACGGCCATCACGATCGTGCCGGCGATGAGCAGCGTGGCCTTGACGATCTGCACCCAGGTCGTGCCTCGCATGCCGCCGATGAGGACGTAGGCGATCATCAGCGCGCCCACGACGAAGACCACGATGCCCTCGGCCACGGCCCCGTCGACGCCGAGCAGCAGCGAGACCAGGCCGCCCGCGCCGGCCATCTGGGCCAGCAGGTAGAACAGCGACACGACGAGGGTCGATACCGCCGCCGCCATCCGGACCGGGCCCTGGCGCATCCGGAAGCTCAGGACGTCGGCCATCGTGAACCGGCCGGTGTTGCGCAGCAGTTCGGCGACCAGCAGCAGCGCCACCAGCCAGGCCACCAGGAAGCCGATGGAGTACAGGAAGCCGTCGTAGCCGTAGACCGCGATCGCGCCGGCGATGCCGAGGAACGACGCCGCGGACAGGTAGTCACCAGCGATGGCGGTGCCGTTCTGGGTGCCGGTGAACGAGCGCCCGGCGGCGTAGTAGTCGGCCGCGGACTTGTTGTTGCGGCTGGCCCGGAACGTGATGAACAGGGTCAGGACGACGAACGCGGCGAAGATGGCGATGTTGAGGATCGGTTCGCCGATATCGGTCTCAGGCACGCTTCGCTCCCTTGCGCAGTGCGTCGTGGTCGGACTCCAGCTGCTCGCGCAGCCGGTCGGCAATGGGGTCGGTGTTCTTGTTCGCGTGCCGCACGTACAGCGCGGTGATGAGGAACGTCGAGACGAACTGCAGCAGGCCGAAGATGAGGCCCACGTTGATGTTGCCCAGGACCTTCGTGGCCATGAAGTCGACGGCGTACGCCGACATCAGCACGTAGAGCAGGTACCAGACCAGGAAGACCACGGTCATCGGGAAGGCGAAGCCCCGGAACCGCTTGCGCAGCTCTTGGAACTCGTCGGAGCGTTGGACGCGCTCGTAGTCCTGCTGCGAGATCTCGCGTCGCGTCAGTTGGGTCACCGGCAACCTCCAGGCAGGCTCGTCACGCCGCACCGTCGCGAAGTGGTGCCGGTCACCGTAGGGTCCGCGGTCCGGGCCACCGGGTGACGCGCGGGAGGCCCTCGCCGGACGGTCGCAGCGGCGCGGCGTACGGCCGGTGAACGGCGGACGACCTGCGCCCAGCGGTCACCCGTATCCTCGCGGCAAGGCGTCGGCGTCGGCGAGCAACCCGGGCGCCAGCGGGATGAGAGTTCGCTCCTAGCAGATTGTTGTCTGTAGTTTCGGATATGGATCTATCTGATCCGACGCGATCGGTGACCGCCACCTTGGATGGGCCCGTACTTGCCGTGTTGGCGACGGCTGGCCGCGCGCGCTCACCGTGGGTGAGATAGCGAAGCTCGCCCCACGGGGATCGGAGATCGGACTGCGTCGTAGCTGTGCCCGCTTGGTGGGGCAGGACATCGTGACGGCCACGGCGATGGGCCCGGACGAGCAAGTGACGCCGTGAAGTGGGCGCGGAAGCTGGTTGAGCGAGCGCAGCAAGAGCAAGAGCGCTGATTGAGTTCGAGCTACCGCCGGCGTACGCCGAGGCTCTCCGGCGCGTGCAGCAGCACCATGGTCCGTCCGACGTCCGCGGGAACCCGGTGCCGGGTCAGCCGTGAGCCGATGATCATGACCGCAAAGGCGATCGGAACCGTGAGCGCGGCGGGCTGGGCGAGCAGCGCGCCGGTCCAGCCTGTCCGCACGCCGCCCAGCACGGTCACGAGCACCGCGGCGACGGACAGCACTCCCCCGGTGAGCAGGCCGGCCACGGCGCCGAGGTCGGTCAGCCCGCGCCACCAGATCCCCAGCACCAGCAACGGGCAGAACGTCGACGCGGCCACGGCGAACGCCAGCCCGACCACGACCGACACGTCGGTGGAGACCACCTGCAAGGCCAGCAGCAGCGGGACGACACCGGCCACCGCCGCGGCCAGCCGGAAGGCCGGAACCGACGCTCTGTGTACGACATCGCGGGACAGCACCCCGGCGACCGAGACGAGCAGCCCACTCGACGTCGACAGGAACGCCGCGAACGCGCCCGCCGCCACGAGGGCACCGAGCAGCTGGCCGCCCAGACCGCCGATCGCGGCCCCGGGCAGCAGGAGCACCGTCGCGTCGGTCTGCCCGGTGAGCAGCAGCTGCGGCGTGTACAGCCGGCCGAGCGCGCCGTAGATCGTCGGGAACAGGTAGAAGACTCCGAGCAGGGCCAGCACGACCACCGTCGTCCGGCGGGCCGCCCGGCCGTCGGGGTTGGTGTAGAACCGGACCAGCACGTGTGGCAGGCCCATCGTGCCGAGGAACGTGGCCAGGATCAGCGAGTACGTCGCGAACAGCGGGTGGTCCGGATGGCCACCGCCGCTCGACAGCGGCGCGGCCCAGTCGTCGTTGTCCAAGGCGGCGAGGGCATCGGCATGCGGCACGGCGGCACCGGCCGGGAACGTGAGTTCCGCCCCGGCGGCCGCCTCGTGACTGCCTGGCATCCACCGCAGCGGGCCGTCCACCACGGCGCCGTCGACCACCCCCTCGGCCCGCAGGTCGACCAGCCCGGTGACCGTCACCCGGACGGCGACCTCGATCTGCACGGTGGTCAGCTCGCGGAACGTCGGGACGGACTCGCTGGTCAGCTCGCCCACGCCGCCGGTCCGCCACACCAGGAGCAGGAAGAAGGCCGGTACGGCGAGTGCGGTCAACTTGAGCCAGTACTGGAACGCCTGCACGAACGTGATGCTGCGCATCCCGCCGGTCGCGACGTTCGCGGTCACCACGACGCCGACGACCACCGCACCGAGCCAGTACGGCGCCCCGGTCACCGTGCCGAGGGTCAGCCCCGCCCCACGCAACTGCGGCACGAGGTACAGCCAGCCGATCAGGACGACGAACCCGGCGCAGAGCAGCCGCAGGCGGGGCGAGCCCAGCCGCGCCTCGGCGAAGTCGGGCAGGGTGAAGGCGCCCGATCGGCGCAGCGGGGCCGCGACGAACAACAGCATCGCCAGATAGCCGGCGGTGAACCCGACCGGGTACCAGAGCACGTCCGCGCCGAACTTCATGACCAGCCCGGCGACCCCGAGGAACGACGCCGCGGACAGGTACTCCCCGCTGATCGCCGACGCGTTCCAGCCGGGGCTGACGGTGCGGGAGGCGACCAGGAAGTCGCTCGTGGTGCGGGCGAAGCGGACGCCGTACGCGCCGATGAACAGGGTCGCGACGGTGACCAGCACGATCGCCGGCAGCGCGTAGGGGTTCACGAGCCGCCGACGAACTCGGCGAAGTCCTGCTCGTTGCGCTCGGCCTGCCGGACATACAGGCGCGCCACGAAGTACAGGAAGGGATAGGCCAGGATGCCGAGCAGCAGCCAGGGCAACCGCAGCCCGAACACCTCGACCGCGGCCAGCCCCGGTACGACGGCGAACAGTAACGGCAGGCCGCCGAGCAGGGCCGCGACGACCACGGACAGTCGCAACGCGAGGCCGAGTTGGGCCCGGATCAACCCCTGGACGAGAACCTCACCGACCCGGGTCTGCTCCTCGATCTCCCGGACCGTGCGGTCCAGCCGCACCGAGCGGCGCGCCGACAGGTCGACGCGGACCCGGGGCGGGACGGCCGGATCGCTCACCGGACCCAGCCCGCCTTCGCCGCCCGGACGAGCCGATCCTTGAGGTCACGGGTGAGCCGGCGGCTGACCGGCAACTCGCGGTCGTCGATCACGACGACGTACCCGGTGCCGGTGAGCCGCAGCTCCGAGATCAGCCGCAGACACACGAGGTACGAGCGGTGGATGCGGACGAACCCCACGCCGGACCACCGCTCCTCGAGCACGGCCAGTGGAACCCGGACCAGGTGGCTCTCCTCCGCGGTGTGCAGCCGCGCGTAGTCGCCCTGCGCCTCGACCCAGCGGATCGTCGACCGGGCGAGCATGCGGGTCCGGCCGGCCAGCTCGACCGGGATCAGTTCGTCCTCGTCGGCCGGCGTGGAGGCCGGGGGCGGGCCCTCCAGGGCGGACACGATCCGGCGCAGCGTCTCGGCGAGGCGGTCCGCGTGCAGCGGCTTGAGCAGGTAGTCGACGGCGCCGAGTTCGAAGGCGTCCACCGCCCGGTCGTCGTGTGCGGTGACGAAAACGACGAGTGGCGGGTGCGCGAAGTTGGCCAGCACCCGGGCCAGCTCCAGCCCGTCGAGGCTCGGCATCCGAATGTCGAGGAAGACCGCGTCCACCGCACCGTCGCGCAACAGCCGCAGGGCCTGGGCGGCGTCGCCCGCAGTGTCCACGTGCGCCACCCGGTCGTCGCCGCGCAGCAGGTAGGCCAGCTCGTCCAGCGCGGGTGGCTCGTCATCCACCGCGAGGACCCGCAACGCCCTCACGAGGCCCGCCCTGCGATACCCGCGCTCACGAGGCTCGCACCCCGGCTGCGAACTTGGGGATCCGCATGCTGACCTTCGTACCGGCTCCGAGCGCGGTCTCCACCACGAGGCCGTAGTCGTCGCCGAACACCGCGCGCAGCCGGTCGTCGACGTTGCCCAACCCCAGGTGACCGCCGTCCTCATCGGGGTCGAAATTGAGCAGGAGGTCCGGATCCATCCCGACTCCGTCGTCCTCGACGCTGATGTGGCACTCGGCTCCTGCGTCGATGGCCACGATCTCGATCGTCCCGACGCCGGTCTTGCCGGCCAGCCCGTGCCGTACGGCGTTCTCGACCAACGGTTGCAGGGCCAGGAACGGTACGGCGACCGGCAGCACCTCGGGCGCGACCTGCAGGCGGGCCTGCAGGCGGTCGCCGAAGCGGGCCCGCTCCAGGGTGAGGTAGCGCTCGATGTTGTGCAGTTCCTCGGCCAACGTCGTGAAGTCGCCCTGGGAGCGGAAGCTGTAGCGGGTGAACTCGGCGAACTCCAGCAGCAGCTCCCGGGCGCGCACGGGGTCGGTCCGGACGAACGACGCGATCGCGGTGAGCGCGTTGTAGACGAAGTGCGGACTGATCTGCGCCCGCAGCGCGCGGACCTCGGCCCGGGCGAGCGCGGCTCGGGAGCGGTCCAGCTCGGCCAGCTCCAGCTGGGTGGACACCCACCGCGCGGTCTCCGTGGCCGCCCGGAGTAAGCCCGTGCCGGGCTCCGAGCCGGTGGTCACGATCAGCGTGCCGGCCACGCGTTGCTCGACGGCGAGGGGTACGACGACGGCGGCCTGGACCGGGCAGTCCGGGTCACCGCAGGTCAGGTCGCCGTAGCCGATCACCGCCGGGCGGCCGGTTTTGAGCGGTTCGGCCGCGGCCTGGACGAGGGCGTCGGCGTGATGCTCGGCCGGGCCCTCCCAGGCCAGCAGCCCGTCCGGTCCGGTCATGGCGATGGCGGGAGCACCGAGCAGCAGGCGCAGGTGCCGGGCGGACCGGGCGGCCGAACTCGCGGTGAGGCCGACCCGCAGCGGCGGCGCGGCCTGGCTCGCGGTGTGCAGCGCCTGGAAGGCGACGCGTTCCTCGGCCGTGGAGAAGCCCCTGCGCTGCCGCCGTCGGCCGACGATCGGCGCGAGCGACGCGGCGACCAGCAACAGCGACAGCACGACGACCGCTGTCTGCATGCCGCCGATCGTGGGTGCTGCGCCGCGCAGAAGCAATCACCCCGTGTTCAACGGCCGCCCTCGGTGCCGTGGACGGCTTCGACGGCAGGCAAGCAGCGCGGCACGGCTCCGCGACAGCGCTCTTGCGCACATCACCCGGGCGAACGCACTGATCTGCCGATGAGCGCGCGTTACCACAGCACGCCGTTAGTCTCCCAGCGTGCCCATTGATCACACCCAGCTGTATGCACTCGGCTCGGAGCGCGCAGCCCTGGAGATGAACCTCGACGCTCAGCGCGAGGGGCTGATCAGGAAGATCGAAGGTCTCG
>Ga0183260_10000133_pt1 | contig 54509 bp, 61 predicted proteins | sample AntDrymUQ4972206_2_FD_129768 | JGI IMG/M metagenome (GOLD analysis project Ga0183260, IMG submission 129768) | Polar desert sand microbial communities from Dry Valleys, Antarctica - metaG UQ497 (22.06) (version 2) (version 2) | ecosystem: Environmental > Terrestrial > Soil > Desert | place... | reverse complement strand
GTCCCACGTGGCTGGTGGATGGGCGGACGCAAGGTAAGAACTGGAGAAAGCCGGCTACTACGTCATGGGCCCACAGGCCATCCGCGGGAGGCCCGGGCCGTCACTCCTACGGAGCCGCACCCATCTCAATCTGCTCATCGCCCGTGGTGGGAAGGGATGTGATGGCCGCCGGTACGATGACGTCGAGTTCGGGGGTGGTGTAATTGGCAGCACGAGGCGCTTTGGACGCCTGAGCCCAGGTTCGAACCCTGGCCCCCGAGCCCTCGCCGTCACGGGCCCTTCCTCCCACCAGCTAGCCTGACGCCGCTCATGGGATCGTTGATAAAGAAGCGGCGCAAGCGGATGCGCAAGAAGAAGCACAAGAAGATGCTGAAGGCCACCCGCTGGCAGCGTCGGGCCGGGAAGTAGTCCGGCCCCGCCCGCTTCTCACCCGCTGTCGGCCCCGTGCGGCCCCGCCGGCCTGGACCGGGTGACGATCCGCCCCTCGCCGGGGAACTCCCCTTCCACGAACCACGTCGACCCGCTGCCTGCCAGTCGCGGCGTGAGGCCGGTCGCGTCGCCGAGCCGGTCGCGCCACTCGGCCAGGGCGGGAGCGACCCGGATGGCGGAGGGCTCGAGGTCGTTGGCCCCGTCGCCTGACGAGGTCGGTGCGCCCAGCTCGTCCCACGCCCTGTAGGCGGCCGCCGTGTCCACCCCGAACGGCGGCACCAGAAGGGTGAACGAGCGGGCAACGAAGGGCAGCGGCTCGACGGCCTCGCCGACACCGGTCACCCGGGCCCGTCCGCCGACCAGGCAGAAGGGCACGTCGGCACCGACCATCGCCGCCACCGCCAGGTCGGTGCAACCCGCCCACCGCAGCGCGGCGGCGGCGTCGGCCGATCCTCCCCCCAGCCCGCCCCCGGGTGGGATGCGCTTGTGGAGATGAACAGAGGCCGTCCGCCCGCACAGGTCCAGCGCCCGGCGGACCAGATTGGTGTCGTCAACCGGTACGCCCTCCGCACAAACGCCGTCGATGCGGAGGGCGTCGCCCTCATCGAACGTGAGCTCGTCGGCCAGGTCGAGCGTGACCATCTCGGCGTCGAGCCTGTGGTAGCCGTCGGGCAGCACGCCCGTGATCCGCAGCGACAGCGTCAGCTTGGCAGGGGCGACATGCTTGACGGAGGCCTGCTTCACAGGGGCATGGCGCACCGGGCCAGTCTCCCCCAGGCATCCACGTCGAGCTCCTCGGCCCGGGCCTCGGGGCGCACGCCGGCGCAGGCGAACCCGTCCGGCCCCACCAGCCCGGCCAGCGACCCGCGCAACATCTTGCGGCGGTGCCCGAAGCCGGCGCCCACCAGCCGGAAGAGCCAGGCGGGGTCGACGTCGGGCCCGACCGCAGGCGACGCCCGCCGCCGCAGCTCGACGAGGACGGACTCCACGGTGGGTGGCGGCAGGAAGACGCTGGCCGGCACCCGCCCGACGACCTTCGCCGTCGCCCAGTACGACACCTTCACCGACACCGCCCCGTAGGCGTCGTCGCCGGCGTGCGCGGCCAGGCGCTCGCCGACCTCCCGCTGCACCATCACCAGCATCCGCTCGATGCCGGGAACACCGTCGAGGAGGTCGGCGATCAGTGGCGTGGCCACGTTGTAGGGCAGGTTGGCGACGAGAGCCCAGCCGCCCGGTCCCGACCCGAGGAGTGCCGCCCAGTCGAGGCCCAGGGCGTCGCCCTCGACGACGGTGGCACCGACCGGCTCGACCACCGAACGGAGGACGGGTACCAGCCCGCGGTCTACCTCCACGGCGGTGACCGACGCCCCGGTCTCGGCCAACGCGAGGGTCAGCGAGCCCAGTCCGGCGCCCACCTCCACCACCCGGTCGCCCGGCCCTACGCCGGCGAGGCGCGCGACCCGTCGCACCGTGTTGGGGTCGACGACGAGGTTCTGGCCCAGCGCCCGCTTGAGGTGCAGGCCGTTGCCGGCGAGGAGGTCCAGTACCTGCCGGCGGGTGAGCGTCACCCGCCGAGTCTGGCCGTCCTAGAGACCTACCATTGGATGGAGACGTCGAAAACGCCCACGTCGGCGCCGGCCAGCGCGACGAAGGTGTCGCGCGACAGGTCGATGATCCGGCCCTCGATGAACGGGCCCCGGTCGGCCACCTTGCAAGTGACGGTGGCTCCGGTGGCAGGGCGGGTGACGGTGACGACCGTCCCCTTCTTGATGGACTTGTGGGCACACGTGGCGCGCGGCGCGTCGTACCAACTGGCCACGCCCTTCTCGGCATGGGTGGGCGGTGGAGGGGTCGACCGCGGGAACTCCTCGACGGGAAGGCGGAAGACCTGCTCGATCATCCGGATCCTGCCTGCCGCCGTCCGGGGCGCCACCGTGCCGGCCCGGGCCGCCCCGATCGGCTCCGCCTCGATCGGCTCCGTGTCGGGGGACGAATCCCCTCGGAGCGCCACCACCGCCATGCTGGCGTTGAGGACCACTCCGATGCCCAGGGCCAATGTCAAGACCTGGGTGGGAACCGGTACAAGCACGTGCCGCCGGCGTCGTTGTCGCAGGATGCGCTACACCTCTCTTGGTCCGGACCGCGCGCGACGAAGGGGTGTGGCGATGGACGGTTGAAAGCCTAGGCGGTAGCCCACAGGGCAATCAAGCACACGTCGCCCGAGGGCCGAGGTCAGGCCAGGCGGAAGACAGCCTCGGCGGACTCCCAGGTGGCCACCTGCACCACCTCCACGTCGACCCCCCGGGCCCGGGCGACGGCCACACCCACGAGGGCTACGAACGCCGGATGGTTGGGCGTGCCCCGGTGAGGCACCGGCGTCAGGAACGGCGCATCCGTCTCCACCAGGATCCGGTCGAGGGGTGCCAGCGCCGCCGCCTCCCGGAGCTCGGGAGCTCCTTTGAAGGTGACAATGCCGCTGAAGGAGAGCCAGGCGCCCACGTCGAGCGCCCGACGGGCTTCGGCTGGTCCGCCAGTGAAACAGTGGAACACGGTGCGTTCGGGCACGCCCTCGGCAGCGAGGACGGCAAAGGTGTCGTCCCAGGCCTCCCGCGTGTGGATCACCAGGGCCAGGCCGTGCTCGTGGGCCAGCGCCACCTGGGCGGCGAACGCCTCCCGTTGGGCATCGCGGGGTGAGTAGTCGTAGTGGTAGTCGAGCCCGCACTCGCCGACGGCCACGACCTCCGGCGCACCGAGAAGGGAGACGATCCCGTCGCCGACCCCCTGGCTGGCGTCGTGGGGGTGCAGTCCGACGGTGGCCCACACCCGGCCGGGATGGCGGCGGGCCACCTCCACCGCCTCGGCCGACTGCCGGCCGTCGGTGCCCACGCACACCATCCGCTCCACGCCGGCGACCGAAGCCTGGTCGACGACGTCGTCAGGCAACCCGTCGAACTGCAAGTGGCAGTGGGTGTCGCACCAGGCCATGTGCCGAGGTGACAGACCGCGCTACTTGCGGCGCGGGAACAGGGGAGCGGCCTTCTCGACCGCCAGGCCACCCGGGTAGCCCCCCCACTCGGCGGCGTCGGGAAGCCGCTGGTCGGTGGGCGACCCGGGAAGTCCGATGCGGCGCCAGATCGTGGCCGCCGACCGGGGAACGGCGGGCGAGGCCAGCACCGTCACGATCCGCAGGGCCTCCAGGGCGTTGCCCAGCACGGCGTCGACGGCCGCTCCCGGCTCGGCCTTCCAGGGCTCGTTGGCCTCCAGGTAGGCGTTGGTCTCCCGGATGAGGCGCCATGTGGCCTCCAGCGCCTCGGACGGCGCCAGGCGGTCCCAGGCGGCGGAAGTGGCGGCGTAGACGTCGGCGGCGAGAGCGGCCAACGGGCTGTCGGCAGTGGGTGCCGGCCCCGTTCCCCCGCACTTCGACCCCACCACGGTGGCCACCCGGGACAGCAGGTTACCCAGGTTGTTGGCCAGGTCGGCGTTGTAGCGGGCGACCATGCCCTCGTAGGAGAAGTCGCCGTCGGGCCCGAAGGGCGTGTCCCGCAGGAGCTGGTAGCGCGTGGCGTCGACGCCGAGGTCGGACGTGAGGTCGCCCGGGGCGATCTGGTTGAGCCTGGTCTTCGACATCTTCTCGCCGCTCACCAGCAGCCAGCCGTGGGAGGCCACACAGCGGGGCGGTTCGAGCCCCGCGGCCATGAGCATCGCCGGCCAGTAGACGGCGTGGAAGCGGATGATGTCCTTGCCCACCAGGTGGTAGTCGGCCGGCCACCAGTGGGCGAAGCGGTCGGGGTCGGTGGCGTAGCCGGGCGCGGTGATGTAGTTGGGCAGGGCGTCGAACCACACCCAGGTGACGTGCTCGGGATCCCACGGGAGAGGGACTCCCCAGTCGAACGAGGCTCGGCTGATGGAGATGTCCTGCAGGCCCTGGCGGATGAAGCCCAGCACCTCGTTGCGCCGGGTCACGGGGTACACGGCCTCGGGGTGGGCCTCGTAGTAGTCGAGCAGGCGCTGCTGGTAGCGCGAGAGCCGGAAGAACCAGTTCTCCTCCTGCATGCGCTGCACGGGCCGGCCGTGCACCGGGCAGAGGCCGTCGATCAGGTCATCCTCGGTGTAATAGGCCTCGCAGGCCACGCAGTAGAGGCCCTCGTATGTGCCCCGCTCGATGTCGCCGTTGTCGTAGATCGACTGGAGGAAGGCCTGCACCGCCTTGGTGTGACGGGGTTCGGTGGTGCGGATGAAGTCGTCGTAGGCAATGTCGAGCTCGTCCCACGCCTGGCGGAAGCGCTCGCTGTTGCGGTCACCCAGAACCTTGGGGTGGACGCCCTGGGCGTCGGCCGCCTGCTGGTTCTTCAGGCCGTACTCGTCGGTGCCGGTGAGGAAGAGGACGTCGTCGCCGAGCAGGCGGTGCCAGCGACAGAGGGCGTCGCCGATGACCGTCGTGTAGGCGTGGCCTATGTGGGGCGCGTCGTTGACGTAGTAGATCGGAGTCGTCGTGTAGAACTTGGCCACCTGCCCACAGTAGGGTCCAGAAGATAACTACCTGCGCTGTTCTTGAGTCACCCTCCCCTGTCGATTCGTTCATCAGTGCGCCGGCAGTTGTCTTTCTGACCCTACGAGGAGGCCCGATGTCCTCCGCCGGGATTCCCCGCACGATCGACCGCCTCGGGCGCATCGTCGTGCCCGTCGAGTTCCGCCGTGCCCTCGGGATCGGCGACCACGACCTGGTCGAGATCTCGCTCGTCGGCGACCGGATCGTGATGACCAAGTACGAGCAGTCGTGCACCTTCTGCCGGTCGACCACGGATTTGCGCAAGCACCGGCACAAGCTGGTCTGCGGTGCGTGCGTGGGCCAGCTCGCGCCCGGGGCCGGGCCACCGATGCGATAGCGGGCGGCCCGGGGGCCCCAATCTCGGGCGGCCCGAAATCTCGGGCGGCCCGAATCTCAGGCGGCCCGAATCTCAGGCGGCCCGAATCTCAGGCGGCCCGGCCCTCAGGCCGTCGTCACCGACACCAGCGAGTACTCGGGAGGGTGCTCCACTCCCCGGGCGATGCAGGTGATCGGCCGGCCCTCGGGCGCACGGCCGACGGCCACGCGGGCCTCGAACCGCCGGCCGTCGCCGGCGTCGAACCCGACGTCGAACGTTCCCGGTACGGGCTGGCGGCGCCAGGTGGGATGAAGGTCGTCGATACCGACCAGGCCCGTCTCTGCCCGGAGGAAGCACTCCGCGGCCTGGACGACAAAGGGGTCGCCGGCGCGGCCGCGGTAGTACTCGAGGACGACGCGCCCGTCCTCGTAGGCATCGACCACCTGCCGGCCCTCAGCCGGTCCCAGCCGCCCGTAGTAGAGACCGTGGGGCAGACAGACGAGGTTGCCGGCGAAACGGTCACCTCCGATGTGCGAGCACTCCCACACCGAGTCACCCTTCTTGTTGACCAGGGCCCGGGCCACGGGACGCCCGATCTGGGCGCAGCAGGGGTCGTGGCGGCCGTTGGTGCAGACCAGGTAGAGCGGGCCCTCGTACGGAGCGCCGAAGCCGACCGGCTCGCCGGCCTGCAACCGCTCGAAGTCGAGGCTGACGAGCTCGGTTGGATCGATGACGACCCGGTGCTCTATCCACGCCAGGTGGCGTGTCGAGCGGGCGACGAAGCAGGTTCGTCCTCCTCCGGCGGTGCGATCGGGACGGTCGGGCCGGCGGAGCAGCAGGACCCGGACCCGGTGGGCTCTGGCCTGTTCGGCCAGCGCCTCCGCCACCTCGGTGGGAAGGTCGCTCTGTGTCAACGCCTCGGACCCCCAAGGCCCGGGCTGCTCGATCAGAAGCCAGCTACGCACGATCGAGGCGGTCGCATGCAGGTCCTCGTCAAGTGTCTTGGAGATGCCGGCACAGCGCGGCTCGGTCAATGCCGGTCGGCCCCCGGAGGGGGGTCCACGATCTCCAAGAGCCCCTCACGCACCAGGCGGCGGGCGAGCACGAGGCGGCTGGCCTCGTCGAGCTGGTCGGCCAGATCGGCGAGCTTGAACGGTGCGGTCTCGGCGACGATGCTGCGCACCACCGGCCCCAGGGCCGACGGCATCCGCAGCTCCCGGTCACCGAGCAGGACGCTGAGCTGATCGGCGTCGCCGGCACCGTCGCCCGGGGTGAGGTGGCAGACCGCGCCTTCCCGGCGGCGCAGCACGCACGTGTCGCTCAGGTGGTCGAGGGCCAGGAGCTGGTGAAGCTGGCCGGCCAGGATCGGGGGACGTGTGGACCAGAACTTGCGGGCCATGGCACGGGAGGTCGCCTCGACGTCGACCGTGTCGAGCCAGTCCCGGAGCCGGTCGACTGCTTTGCGCACGTCAGCAACCAGGGCGTCGTCATCGTTGGCGAAGCCCGGCGGTAGGGCGGTGCGGAAGTCGGCGTCGTCAGCCGTGTCCGCCACCACCAGCCGGACGACGTCGTGCCAGGTCTGAGCGGTGACCCCTATCGTCAGATGGGCCGAGAGATCCTCCTGGGCACGGGCGGAATGGAGGAAGCCCCGGGGTACGTACAGACAGTCCCCCGCCACGAGCGCGGCCGACAGACAAGGGTCGCCGGCCTCACCCCGGTCAGCCGACCACGGCTGCGACGGCAGGGGGTCGGCGAGCACGGGCGGAGAGATCTCCCAGGCCTTGCGTCCGGCGAGCTGCAGCACGAACACGTCGTGGGTGTCGTAGTGCACGCCGAGGCCCCGGGAACGGGGCGGGGTGATGTAGGCGTTGGCCTGTACCGGGTGGGTGAGCTCGAGCTCCAGGTCGCGGCAGAAACGGGTCAGTGGCGCCCAGCTGCGCTGGAGCCCTTGCAGGACGATCGTGGCCCCGCCGTCGAACTCCTCGAAGACCTTCCGCGGATCGCCCACGCCGGGGACCGGACGGCCGCCCAGCCGGGTGGTGCGCGTGAAGCGGGCGGCATCGAGCGGCTTGCCGTCACGAACCAGCCGGAACGTGGGAAGCCGTGGAGACGTCGACGCCACGAGGTCGTCGACGTCGTCGAGCGAGAACAGGTCGGCGAACCCCGACCCGTCGGCGCGCGGCCGGTGGAACGGGGCGCGAGCCCAGTGGTGGTCGAGGAAGTCGGCGACGTCCCCGACGCAGCGCGCCAGGCTCGTCATGGCCCGCAGTTTCCCTGCCCGATCGTCCTAGTTGTCGGCAGCGTCGACGTCGCCGTCACCGGAGTCGGTGGTGTCGGCGTCGCTCCCGTCGGCGGAATCGGATGTGTCGGTGCTGTCGGTCGTGTCGGCGGTGTCGGAGGTGTCGGAGGTGTCGGTCGTGTCGGGGTCCGCGGAGAGTCGGGGACTCTCGGGGCCGACCGTCGTGATGTCGGTGTCAGTGAGCCCGGTGATCTGTGCCATGCCGGCACTGTACCCAGCAGGCGCCCGGCGCTTCGAGCGCTACCGACGTGGGGACGGGGAACCCAGCATCTCCATGATCGGCTTGCCGAGCCCTCCCAGCCAGCCGGCCAGCGCGCCGAGCGGGCCGGCCAGCGCCCCCCCCGTCCTGGCCAGCGCGCCGGCCGAGATGAGGATCTGAGTGAGCTTCTTGAGCCGCGCCGCGATGACGGCCTTTCTGGGCGTGGCCTGCTTCATCTCGGCCGCGGCCTCGTCGACGTGGCTCTGCGCTTCAGAGGCGGCATCCGGTGACAAGCCGGCACGCTCCAGCACTGTCCGCAGGTGCTGGACCTGCACACGAGCGGCCTCGTCGCCGATGGTCACCTGGCTCCACTGATTGCCGGCCACGTTGTTGATGACACCGGCATCCTGCGACCCGATGTTGAAGACCATGTGGCTCTCTCCTGTTTCGAGTTTCGTCACCAGCCGGAGGGCTGGGGGGGCGGGGCGTATTGCCAGGGAGCCGGGGCTCGCTCCTCCAACCGGCGCCGCCGGGATGCGGCGACGATATGGAGGACGAGGCCCACGACCATGAGGATGCTGCCGAAGGCTGCGAAGGCAAAGCCGATGAGACCCACAGGAACGCCTCCCACCTCGGGTCCGAAGAGGCGCGGACTGTCAAACCCTGACTCCGCCGACAACTGGTCGACCTGTCCGACAAACCGGAATATGACCCACAGGTACGTGGAGAACCCCACGATGAAGGAGGCGAAGCCGACCCAGATCAGGCGGCGGGCCTTCGTCTTGGTCGCGGCGATGTCGCGAGCGAAGCTGTCCCGCTCCTGGCGGATCTGCTGGACGTAGGAGATGTGCTGGTCGTGGGCCACGTTGTTCAACTGTCCGGCCGCCTGGCTCTCCACGCTGTACGCCGCCCGATGGGGCCCGTCCTGCTCGGCCATCTCGACGGCGTCGGTGACGTCACTTGGGGGAGCTTGAAAACGCATCTCGACGTTTCCGAAACGGACCACGTCACCCGACCGGAGCGGCCGGCCGGCGTTCCCGACAGGGTCGCCGTTGACGGTGGTCCCGTTCGAAGAGCCGAGGTCCGACACCACTGTCTGACCGCTCGAGCGTCGGATCGTGGCATGGGCGCGGCTCACGGCAACATCGTCGAGGCGGACGTCGCATCCCTCCTGACGTCCCACGACGACGGAATCGCCGGTGATCGAATACGCCGTTCCGGTGAGATGCTCCGGCTTCGTCACCACCAGCCGCGGGGCGCTGCCGGCTTCTCGAGCGACGACCATGGGTCCTCCCCCTCCCTGAGGCGGCAGGGATTGTTTCGAACGAGAGTGCCGATGAGCGGTCCCTGATACGCAGTGACCACCAGGGCCTCGCGCCCCTACAACCGGGTCGCCGCCTCGTAGACCTGACGCTTGGGGACCCCGAGCTCCGAGGCGACCTCGGCGATCGCCGACCTCTTGTCGGCGCCGGCGTCCAAGCGAGAGCGCAGGGCGTCCTCGACCGCATCATCCGTCGGCGCTTCGGGCAGGGGGGCACCGGCGACGACCAGCACGTACTCGCCGCGAGGGGCGACCGCGTCCAGGTGCTCGACGGCCTGGGCCAGGGCCCCCCGCCACACCTCCTCGAACGCCTTGGTCAGCTCGCGGGCGACGGCGACCAGGCGCTGGGGGCCCAGGACCTCGGCCAGGTCGGCCACGGTCTGGCGGACCCGGTGAGGGGCCTCGAACAGGACCATCGTCCGCCGTTCGGCGGCCAGCTCGGCGAGGTGGTCGGAGCGGGCCCGGCCCTTGCGAGGGAGGAAGCCCTCGAAGCAGAACCGGGTGGTGGGCAGGCCGCTCACCACCAGCGCGGCCAGCGCCGCCGACGGGCCCGGCACGACCTCGACCCGGTGGCCGGCGGCGACGACGGCCGCCACCAAACGCTGACCCGGATCGGATATCGCAGGCATCCCGGCGTCGCTGACGACGGCCACCTTCTGGCCGGCGTCCAGACGGGTGAGAACGGTGCGGATCTGGGCGGCCTCGTTGTGGTCGTTGACTGAGATCAGCCGGCCACCGCCGGGGATGCCGGCGTGGGTGAGGAGCTGGCGCGTACGCCGGGTGTCCTCGCAGGCGATCGTGCCGGCGTCGGCCAGTTCCCGTACGGCCCGGGGCGGGAGGTCACCCAGGTTCCCGATCGGCGTCGCCACCAGCACGAGGCTGCCGGCACGGGTAGGGGCGGTCGTCGCCTCGCCGGCCGTCACTGCTCGACCTCGAGGACATCGCCGGGCTTCAGCTCCCAACGGGCGAACGCGCCGGTCTCGGCCTCGATGACACAGTTGCCCCTGATCGACACGCGGGTGATGCGGCCCGGCTTCAACAGGACCGTCCGCACCACGACCATGTCCTTGGTGCAGAAGGCCACGTCGAGCGGGAACCGCATTCCGAACGAGTGGACCTGGTGGGCGGGACGGATCAGCAACGCACCCTCGAAACCGTCGCGACCCAGCAGGCCGCGCGACCGGTCGCGAAACGACTCCGCCACCTCCACCGCCGCCAGCACCTTCTCGTCCCGCATGAGCCAGGGCATGGGGCTTCCCGTCAGACGTTGAAGCGGATCTCCAGGACGTCGCCGTCGGCTACCTCGTAGTCCTTGCCCTCGACGCGCAACTTGCCGGCGTCGCGCGCCGCCGCCCACGACCCCAGCGCGAGCAGGGCATCCCAGCGGATCACTTCGGCGCGGATGAACCCGCGCTGCAAGTCGGAGTGGATCACCCCCGCGCACTCGGGGGCGTGCGCCCCGGCGCGGAACGTCCAGGCCCGCGACTCCTTGTCGCCGGTGGTGAGGAAGGTCCGCCGCCCGAGCAGGTGGTAGGCGGCGCGTGCGACGCGCGGCAGCACGCCCTCGCCCAGGCCCAGGCCCTCGAGCAGGTCGGTGCGCGACTCGTCGTCGAGCTGGGCGGCCTCGGACTCGAGCTGCACGCTCACACCGAGCACGTCGGCGGCGTCGCCCAGCTCGGCGGCCACCGGCTTCACCACGGCGTCGGCATCGTCGATCTGGTCCTCACCGAGGTTGACCACCGCCAGCACCGGCTTGTTGGTGAGCAGGAACATGGGCCGCAGCTCGACGCGCTGGTCGTCGGAGAGCGAGGATCGGTAGAGCGGCGTGCCCGCACTCAGCGCCGCGACGGCCGCCTCGAGGACATGGACCTCGTCGTTGACCGACGGATCGAACCTGGCCATCTTCCGACGCTTGGCCAGCTGGGTCTCGGCCGAATCGAGATCGGCCATCACCAGTTCGAGCTCGAGCGTGTGCAGCTCGCTCAGGGCATCAGACGCTCCCACCACGTTGTCGTCGGCAAAGGCGCGCAGGACGAGGAGGATGGCATCGACCTCGCGGATGCCGCCGAGGAAGCGGTTGCCCAGGCCCTCGCCCGAGGACGACCCCGCCACCAGCCCGGCGATGTCGACCAGCTCGACAGTGGTGGGCACGACCTTCTTCGACTTGCTCATCTCGGCCAGCGCGGTGAGCCGGTGGTCGGACACCTGGGCGATGCCGAACTGGGTCTCGGTGGTGGAGAACGGATGGGCGGCCACCACCGCCGACCCGCCCGTAAGGGCGTTGAACAGGGCAGACTTCCCCGAGTTGGGCAGGCCGACCAGCCCGAGACGCTCCACGGACGTCAGGGTACTGCCGGTCCGTCCCTGACCGGCCCGGCGCATGGCGAGCGCCGTGGCCGCGGTCCGCCGGCGTCTGGCTGCCTCAGGGGGCGGATGGCGAGAGCCCGGCCACGCTCAGGCGCTCACCGACGGATCCGGGGATGGTGATCCGCCATTGTCCGGCCTCCATCTCGGCGCGGGTCACGGCCAGCTCACCGCCGGCGACGCCTCCGTAGGAGAACCGGAACACCCAGCGGGCGCCCTGGTCGATCACCTCTTCGAACGTCGACGTCTGCTCACGGCGGACCATGCCTAGTTCCAGCCGCCCGCGGCCGTCGCCTTGCACCTCGACGTTGATCTTGTAGGCGGTGGGGTTCACGACGGTCAGCTCGGAGACGTAGGAGGGCTCACCGGTCGTCAGGCGTGTGGCCGTCACCAGCAGGACGACGAGGGCGAGGGCGACCATCACGACCCGGACGATGGCGACCGGCGACGTGGCCGGTCGAGGGGGCGTTAGCACCGGGCTCATCGGATCGCCCCACGCCTGAGACGCGTCCACCCGGCCCAGGCGAGAACCATGACCTCGCCCCACAGCAGACGGCTGAGGTCCGGAGATTGGGATGACGCTGGGTCATCACGGCGCTGGCGCTGGCGCCGGGCGGCGGCAGCGGCAGTAGCCGCCAGTCCGGCGGAGAACAGGATCATGTCGGGGCCTCCCTGGCACGGACAGACAGGACGTGCGCCGGGAACGGCGCCGGCGGGAGCTCGAACAGGCCGCCGGACAGCGCGCCGATTCAGCGCGTTCGACATCGGCGATCCTCACCAACTCCGGCCGGCGCGCGCCGGCGCGTCGACTTACGTCGCTACGAGTCGGAGAGCCGGAGGCCCGCGAGAGGGCGGGATGCTGAACCAGGGCGACTGGGCGACGGACGGACGCGATCTCGGGCGAGCCCGAAGAGCGACCGCGAGTGGCGGCAAGCCCACGACGGCAAGAGCCAGGCCGAGCGGCACGCGGTGCTTGCTCCCGGCGGGATGGCCGACCCTGTCCCCCGCCTGCTCCGGCTTGAGAGGAAGTACGGCCTCGACCGCTGGTGACGCGGCCCGAAGTGACGTCGCATGCGGTGTCGTCTCCTCGCCGGTCGGAGCGTGCGCCTGCCGATTGCCCAGTGCTGCGCAGATGGCGACGGCGAGCAGGGCCAACACCGGCGACAACCGTCGGGCTCTCGCGCACGCCACGATGTCACCCTACCGGCGACCACGGGCTACAGCCGCGCACGGGCCCACGGAAACGACGGACGGCCGGCCTCAGCTAGCCTCGTGACCCATGTCGAAGAAGACCAACAAGCGCAAGATCAGGGCCCGCCGCAAGAAGGCCAACCACGGCAAGCGCCCCAACGCGCGCTGACTGACCCCGAACGTTGGTCGATCGACCGCGCGGCACGGGGTCGAGGTCGCCGATCCGTACCGGTGGCTCGAAGACGGGGACTCGGCCGAGGGGGCGGCGTGGACGGACGCCCAGAACGCCAGGACGAGGGCCGTGCACGACGCTCTGCCCTCACGGGCGGTGCTGCACGAGCGGTTCCTCGGGTTGCTGCGGCTCGGAACCGTCGGGGCGCCGGCGGTAGGCGGGGACCTGGTGTTCACCCTCGAGCGGGAGGGCGACCACGAGCAGGCCGTGCTGATGGCCCGCAGGTCGAGCAACGCCGACGTCACTCCCCGGCTGTTGGTCGACCCGGGCCACGATGGCAGCCGACCAGGCGGCGGCAATCGACTGGTTCGCCCCTCCCCCGACGACCGCCTCCTCGCGTACGGCACGCCGCGTCCCGGATGCACCGTTACCGCCTCGACGGCTCCGGTGGCAAGGAGGTCACCCTGTCGGAGATGGGGTCGATCGTGGGTGTCGACGCCGACCCGGACCGGGAGGAGGCGTTCGTCGCTTCATCTCGTTCACCCGCCCGTCGGGCCTCTGGCGCTGGACACCCGGCGGTGGCCTCGAGCCCTGGAGCCGTTACCCGTCGCCGGCCGACCCCGACCCGTTCGTCACCGAGCGGGTGCACTACGAGTCGACCGACGGCGACGCGCGTGCCGATGTTCCTGGTCCGGACCGCGGGCACGACACCGTCGCCAGTGACGCCAACGGTGCTGAGGGTCCAGAGGATGACTACCTGCACAGTTCTTGAGTCACCCTGTCGGATTCGTTCTGACAGTGCGCAGGTAGTTGTCTTTACCACCGCTTCCTCCTCGGCGCCCTCTGGGTGCCCGAGTACGGCGATCCCGACGAACCCCGAGCCGTTCGCCGCCCTCGCCGCCTACTCGCCGTACCACCACGTGGTCGAAGGCGACGGCGTACCCGGCCACGCTCGTCCTCACCGCCGAGTCCGACTCCAGGGTCGACCCTCTCCACGCCCGCAAGTTCGCCGCCCGTGTCCAGGCGGCGACAGCCACGCCCGACGAGCTGGCCGACAGCTGGGCCTTCCTGGCCTGGCAGCTCGAACTCGAAGTTCTGCGGCCACGGAGACGACCCGACGACGAGGCCGTGCTGGTCGCGGCCACTGACGATGCGCGTGTGCGTTCAGAGCCCGACGGGGTCCGACGCGTCGAGCTCTTCGTCGGTGCCGAAGAGCTGGTCGAGGGTGAGGCCGGTCTCGAGGTCGGCGCCGTCGACGTCGGGGGTGGCCGCTTCAGTCGGCTTCCGCCAGTCCGTCCGGCGGCCGAGGGCGGCGGCGATGGCCGTCAGGGCTGCGGCAATCGACAGTCCGGCGGCCAGACGACCGGGGTCGTAGCTCGCGCCGGGCCCCCGCGAGAACCGGAGAGGAACGGCGGGCGCAGCCACGAAGCCGGCGTGGGTGACCACCGAGACGACGCACGGCACATGGGGTCCGCACCGCGCGCCCTCGGTACCGAGCGGACCACTCCGCACCGCGAGGTCGGTCCGCCCCGACCCCCCACCGTCGACGCTGAAGGGGGCGGTCCCCCCTTCGGCGCCACACCGGCGCGGGTCGTAGCCCGACGGGGGTGCACAGAGCATGGCAATCGCCGATGCGCCGGCCGGCAGACCCGTCACCGACACCTGCACCACGTCCCGGTCGGCGATGCCGGCGCTCGGCTCGACGGTCACCCGCGCGCGCCGAGGGGCGTCGACGAAAATCGTCTGGGCCGTTCCGAGAAGCCCAGAACCGGAGCCTCGAACGCGCAGCACACAGGTCGGGCGGCCCCACCTGCATCCGCCGACCGGGAACGACTCGCTCAGCTGGAACTGGAACTCGGCCCGTCCGTTCTCGCCGAACTGCACCGGGAAGGCCGGCGTGCAAGCGGGCAGACGCGACAGCTCGGTCACGCACTGCTCGACGCTTCCCGGCTCGTTCGCGTCGAAGCCGTTGGCGCGCACCCGCACCACCCCAGGCGGTTGCAGGCCCTCGACGACGTTTTCCGGTGCGAAGGCATCGGGGTCGGTCGCCGTCACCTCGATCACCCGCAAGGCGGACGGCTCGGCCTCCGTCCGCGAGCCTGAGGTCGCCTCCGGGGCGCGAGCGGCGGGCGGGGGACCGGGGGTGGGTTCCTCGTCGTCGACCGAACCCCTGAACCCGACCAGCACGGGCACGGCGACGACGAGCAGCAGGGCGACGAACACGACGGCGCCCGCACCCCCCACCGCACCCCGCGAGAGACCGATGCCGCGCACGAGCCCCGCCACGCCGGTCACGACCGCCACCACGATCCCGATCGCCACGAGCAGGGCGACGACGATCAGCATGGCGGTGTCCTCCGGCCCCTCAGCGTTCGGGCGGGCCGGCCGGCGGCTGGGGCGGGCTTCCCTCTTCGAGGTGGCGGTTCAACGTCAGGAGGCGCCCCATCACGGGCAGGGCGATCAGGTTGAGCCCGTGGAGCACACCGAGGATGAGCAGGATCCCCCCGACCCGGGCCACCTCGTGCTGGAGCTGGGCCCCGTTGACGGCCTGGCCCCAGCGTCCTTTCACCTCGAAGCTCACGGTGAACAGGATGAACGAGAAGAAGATCAGGTAGTAGGCGATGTCGGTCAGCACGATGAAGCTCTTGCCGGTGCGGGGGTTGGCCCTGAACACGTCGGCGGCATAGCTCTTGCCGAACCGTTTGATCAGGGGACCGAGCCACAGGGCCAGGCTCATCAAGAAGGCGGTGGTCAGCAGTTCCAACACCCACCAGTCCATGAGCAGTTCTCCTTGTCGGTAGTCGGTGACAGCGGCGACCAGAGCGGCGAGAGCGCCGGTGACGCAACCGATGATGGCGATGGCCCGCCGATGCTGACGGCGGAGACGGCGGTCGTCGTCGATGCTCAGCCGGACACGGGCGAACAGGTCGGGGCTCTCCTCCACGGCGGCGGCGCCTTCGAAGAGGGCGTTGTGAAGCCGGTCCTCGAGGACGGTCATCGTCCGCCCCCTCCGGCAGCGTCGGCCTCCAGCAGCCCGCGGCCCGCAGCCGAGGTCCCAATTCGCGTCTCCATCGTCGCCAGGCCCCGCTTGAGATGGGTCTTGACCGAGTTGCGCGATATCCCGAGCGTGTCGGCGATGTCGTCGATGCCGAGCTCCTGGTAGTACCGCAACACCAGGCAGTCGCGCTGGCGACCCGGAAGGTCACGAAGGGCGTCGATCACCTGACGATGGTCGTCCTCCAGCACGATCTCGTCCTCGGTGGACGCCCTCCTCTCGTCGAGCGGGAGGTGGTGCCTCAGCGACACCAGGCCCCGGCGGTTGTGGTCACGGGCGAGGTTGAGCACGATCGACCGCAGGTAGGCGGCGGCCTTGGTCTCGTCCTTGATGCGAGCGGCCGACCGGGCGAGTCGGATGAAGGCTTCCTGCACGAGGTCCTCGGCGGCGTTGCGGTCGTCGACGAACAGGCGGGCGAGGCGGACGAGCGGGCGCCCCTCACGCTCGAAGAGGTCGACGACCAACCGGTCGACGTCGGTCGCCTTGACGTCCGCCGCTTCCCAGCCCACGGCGGTGCCGGGAACCGGCACCGCTCCGGTCATCAACGCCACTGCTGCCGGGCCCACGACTCCCACAGACGCACCGGCGATGGCCCGCGGGTGACACGCGGTCTGCAGCGCCTCGGCGATCCGCTCGCCGATCGGCCGTGGCGTCACGACGCTCTAGCCTACGGGCGATTCGTGCTCGCCGCGCAGGTGACGCCGACCCCGGCTGAGAGCTACCGCAGGACCCCACACAGCATGCGACCACCGGAGTCGCCCGTGTTGAGCGTGGTGGCGTCGGGACCGGTCGCGCTGTAGCGGGTCGGGATGTTCCCGAAGTTGTCGGGCCCGGCATGGACGATGACGGCCGACCCGTCGGCATCGAGGATCTTGCTCAGGGTCGCCCGGTCGGTGCGGAAGGTGAGCACCGCCCTTCCGTTGCTGTTCACGAGCAGCGACGGCATGTCGCCGTCGTGGCCGGCATGCGTCTGGCCCCCGGCACCGCCGCCCAGGTGCCCCCCGGCGGAGAAGAACGGCGCGACTGCACCGGACGCAGGATCGACCGCGCCCGGATCGCACACGCCCTTGCTGTGGACGTGAAACCCGTGGAACCCGGCGGCCGACGTCGGCAACGTCATCCGGGCGATGACCTCGGCCCCCGATCTCTTGAGCTCGAGCCGGACGGTTCCGGCGTCGGCGCCGCCCACGTCCTTCATGGCCGCGGTCACCTCGGTGCTCCCTCGTGCCGTCTGGATCGTCAACCCGGCAGCCACCGTCGCCACCGGCACCACCACGATCAGGGCACGCGTCATCATGCGTCTCATCTCTTGTCCCCCTACCTTCGTCCGTCCGCCGGTCACGGAGAGGTTCCGTGGGTGGCGATGTGCGGTTACTCGGACCTACTGACGTAGGGAACGGCCGCCCGGGGTGACAGGCACCGGAAATACCGCCTTGCCGACTCGAGGAGCCCTACAGTCGCAACCGTGGACAATGGGGCGGGGCGATCCTGGAGAGCCCTATTCTTCCTCGTCTTCGCCGCCTCGCGATCGGCGGTTTGGTGTTCTGGATCTTCAAGATCCTGGAGGTCGTGCGGATCCCCGATCACCAATACCGGGCCGCAGGAACCGAGAAGGTCACTTGGGTCCTCGTCGTCGCGCTGGCCGGGGCCATCGGTGGCCTCGTCTGGCAGCTCGCCAAGCGTCGTGAGGTGATCGATGCCGCCGGTCGGATGCCAAGTGTGGCCCCCGGGTGGTACCCGGCCCCGGGGACCGAGGGCCTCCGCTGGTGGGACGGCACCCGCTGGACCGAGCACAACCACCCGAGCTAAGGGGCGCCTCCGGGCAAGACGGCCCGACGCACGGCCCGCACGACGGTGTGTTCGGCGTTTCGACTCACCGACATCTCGTCGGTGAGGGCTTCGACCACATAGAGACCGCGGCCCTGCTCGGCGAACGGGTCGGGGACATCGTCGTTGTAGCGGCCGACCAACTCGAAGCCGACGCCGTCGTCCTCCACCTCGACGACGACCGAGTCGCCCTCGGCCCACGCCCGCAGGATCAGGGCGCCCGGGGCGCCGCTGGCATGGCGGATGGCGTTCGAGCACAGCTCTGAGGCGACGAGCAGGAGGTCGGACCGCTCGGCGTCGTCGACGTCGAGGTGCTCGAGCCAATCGGCGAACAGGTGGCGCGAGAGCGGGATGGTAGCCGGGCTCGGCGAGAAGCGGTACTCCAGCGGCGCCAGCGGAGCGGCCAGCGTCGGCGACGGGGGGGAACGGCGGCGCAGCACCAGGGCCAGGGAGTCATCCCGCCGCTCCGCCCCGAATAGGGCCCGCTCCACGAGCGCTCGGGCGAGGTGGTTGGCCGGGTACTGCGCGGTCTGGGCGGCGGCGACGGTGATGCCGTCGAGGCCGACGAGGATGTCCTTCGACGCCTCGATGAGGCCATCGGTATAGAGCACCAGGGTGTCCTGCCGGTCGAGGACGAGGCGCACGATCTCACTCGATCCTGCCCCCGGCCAGCCGATGGCCACCCCCGGGGCGGAGACGAGCCGGACCTGGCGGTCGCTGGACACCACGAGAGCCGGCGGGTGCCCTCCTCCGGCGAGCTGCACGCTGCCGTCGGACGGGCGGTAGCGGGCGACCATCACCGTCGCCACCAGATCGGGGTTCTGGGAGCTGACGAGGGCGCCGGCCCGGGCGACGAGCCGGTCGAGGCCGCAGCCGTCGAGGGCGAGCAGGCGGAGGGCGTGGGTCACGCCCACGGCGTCCTTGGTGGCGGCCACGCCCTTGCCCATGACGTCGACCACGGCCAGGTGCAGGTCGCCGTCGGGAAGAACGAGCCAGTCGTAGAGATCACCCCCGGTGGGCGCGCCGGGGTCGGCGGGGAGGTAGTGCACCCCCAGCTCGGCCAGCGGCACGACGGGCATCGGGGGGCGCACGGCGTCCTGGAGCTGATGGACGATCTCCTGCTGGGCGGCCTGGAGCTCGGTCAAGCGGGTCACGGTCTCGGCGTTGTCGAGCCCTACTCCGAGGTGCGACGCCAGGGCCACCACGGCCGCTTCCCCCTCGACCTCGAAGGCCCCCGGGCCGGGACCGGCCACCAGCAGAACGCCATGGGGCAAGCCATCGGCCGCCAGCACCGCCACTACCAGGCTGGCCGAGTCGTCGCCCAGGCCGGCCCGATGCGAGAAGCTCTGGTAGCGGGGATCGCTGAGGAGATCCTCGCCCCGCCGGACGACGTCGTAGCCGGGACCGGCGTCGAGCACCGAGCGCAACGCCGGACGAGCGAAGCGGTCGACGTCGCCGACCGACACCCCGGCCACCGTCGTCGCCGGACCCGACCCGCCCCCCCGCATGTCGAGGTAGGCGGCCACCGGTGCCCGGGCCACCGAGCGCGCGGCCTCCACGACCCAGGCCAACTTGGCGTCGACGTCGGCGGGGCCGTGCACCGCCCGTGCCGCACTGGCCAGGAGCTCCAGGGCCACAGGTGCCACTGCGGCCAGCGGTGCCCCCATCTCCTGCATTCCCTGCGAGGGTACTTCCCCCTTCGCCGGTAGGCTGAGGCCGAGGTGACCACCCGGACCGTGCCCTGGATCGGAGAGCCCCTCACCGCCGACGGCGTCACCGAGCGGCGGTTCGACCTCGACGTCGAGGGGCGGGTCGTCCCCGGCCTGATCTGGACCCCCGAGGACGCCACCGGCCCCCGGCCCCTCGTGCTCATCGGCCATGGCGCCACCCGCCACAAACGGGTCGACCACGTGCTCGCCCTCGCCACCCACCTGGCCCGGGAGATCGGCTTCGCCGCCGTCGCCCTCGATGCCCCCGGCCACGGCGACCGCCAGGCCGACCGGTCGGCCGACGACATCACCTTGTTCACGGCGTTCCTCGCCGAGTGGTCACGGCCGGGAACGGTCGACGACGTGCTGGCCGAGTGGGAAGCCGTCCTCGAGGCGGTCCGCGGCCTCGACGAGGTGGGCGACGGACCGCTCGGCTACTGGGGCCTGTCGATGGGCACGATCTACGGGATCCCGCTCGTGGCCGCCGAGCCTCGGGTGCAGGCGGCGGTGTTCGGCCTGATGGGCCTGGTCGGCCCCACCCTCGACCGCCTGGCCGCCGACGCCCGGCGCGTGACCTGCCCCGTCGCCTTCCTACAGCAGTGGGACGACTCGCTGCTGCCCCGCCAGGAGGTGCTCGACCTGTTCGACGCGCTCGCCTCGATCGACAAGCGGCTGCACGTCCACCCCGGTGAGCACTCGGCCGTGCCCCTCGAGGAGTTCGAGTTCTCGGTGGCCTTCCTGACCCGCCACCTCGCCCCGAGCTGACACCGACTTCGTCACTCAGCGACGCGCTGTGACGGGTCAGCGGAAAATCCCTCCGGTGGGTCGGCTTTCCACGACGCCGAGGTTCCCGATCGCATCGATCCCGTCATCGAAGACGACTCGTGCCGGGTAGCCAGGTTGTCCTTGATGCAGATGCAGTTGTCAGTCGGTCTATCGCAGCCCTCGCAGACGACCCGACCCTCTTCTTCGTCGAGGCGGACATCCTTGCCGCACATCGCACAGATACCCGTCTCCATGTACCGGAGGTCCCTCTCCACGGCGGCACCTCCAACGGAGTCGGCGGCTTCTGGTGACGATCACCCGCGACGAACCATAGGGGACCGAGGCGGATGTCCTCCGGCGCTGACCGGCGTCCGGCTACCGCCGCCGCAGGTTGAGCTCGCGCACCACCTCCGTGCTCCTCCGGCCGAAGCCCTCGTGCAGCGCCTCCAGTTCCCTGCGGAGGCGTTCGGCTTCCGACGGGTCCCTCACGGCGTTCGCCTGCTGCGTTCGTTCGAGCAACGAACTTGTCAGCTCCTTGAGGCGCATGTCCTTCAACAGAGCCAGTTGACGCACCGCCGTTTGCCGGGCCTTGAACTCTGCGGCACCCATGCCGCCATTGGTCGCCGGGCGCGAGGCGGACTGACCGTTCGTGGCGACGGTGTCGGCCCGCTGCAGCGCTGACTGCACCAGGCCGGCGAGCGCCATCTGGACGCTGAAGATGGTACTCGCCTGGTCGCGGGTCCGGCTGAGGTGGCGTGAGAGCACGCGGAGACCGAGCATCACGGCGGCGACGGTGACGGCGAGCGAAACGATGACGAGAGCAACGACGACGAGTACTGCCACGCGAGGGCGATCGTACGCGTCGAACCCCCCTCGGGGCATCTGGTCTTCTCATTCGTAAGTAGTCAGGGCCCGACGAGCTCCCCGTGTTCCCGACAACTGGCCCGCCAACTGGCCGGCGTCACGGCGACGGCCATGCGGCAGCCGCAGCGAGCACAGAAGCGGGGCGGGTCGAGCTCCGACCGACAGTCGTCGCACCGATCGCCAGGCCGGCCATTGCGTTCGGGCCACGCAGGCCGGCCGCACCCGGTGCACCAGCGCTCCGTCACAGGAGCTTCGAAAGGATCCCCACCGGCATGCGCAGGTCGTCGAGCATCTGGCGGTCCTGCTCCGGCGACCGGCCGAGGGTCGTGAGGTAGTTGCCCACGATGAGGGCGTTGATGCCGGCGGTCATGCCCAGCGCCTGGAGGTCGCGCAGGGTGACCTCTCGGCCCCCTGCGTAGCGGAGGATCACCTCGGGCAGAGCCAGGCGGAACAGGGCGATCCAGCGGATGGCCTCGAGGGGCTCGACGAGAGGACGGTCGGCGAGCGGCGTGCCCGGCCGAGGGTTCAGAAAGTTCACGGGCACCTCGGCGGGATCGACCCGGCGGAGCTCTTCGAGCAGTTCGAGGCGCTGGCCGTCGGTCTCCCCCATGCCGACGATGACCCCACAGCACAGCTCCATGCCGACCTCCCGAACGAGAAGGCAGGTCTCGAACCGCTCCTCCCACGTGTGGGTGCTGACGACCTGGTCGAAGAAGGACCGGGCCGTCTCCAGGTTGTGGTTGTAACGGTGGACGCCGCCGTCGGACAGGCGCCGGGCCTGGTCGGGTGTGAGAATGCCCAGGCTCACGGCCACGTTCAAGCCGGTTCTCTCGCGCACCGCCGTGACCGCCTGGAGGACCTGCCCGAGGAGCCGCTCGTCGGGGCCCCGCACCGCGGCCACGATGCAGAACTCCGACGCCCCCAGACGGGCCGTCTCCTCGGCGGCGGCCACCACCTCGTCGAGGGCGAGCGTCGGTGTGGCCTTCACTGGCGATTCGAAGCGGGACGACTGGCTGCAGAAATGACAGTCCTCCGGGCACCCTCCCGTGCGGGCCGAGAGGATGCCCTCCACCTCGACCACCGGGCCGCACCGGGCCAGGCGTACCTCGTGGGCGAGAGCGGCCAGGGCCGGCACCGACTCGGGTGGGAGCGCAGCGAGCGCAGCCAGCTCCCTGCCTTCGAGTACGCGCCGCTCCTCGACCAGGGCCCGGGACGCCGACTCGAGGAGGGCCCGTGTCTCCATCGTCGCACCCTACGGGCCGGCGCACGCGACGGCCAGCGAGACCGCCCGCCAGGTTGGGTAGCGTGACGCCGACGGGAAGTACGACCCAGGGGAGGGGACATGGCGTTCGTTCAGCTCGTCGAGTTCACAAGCAAGGACACCGACCAGATACGCACGCTCACCGCCAGGTACCAGGAGGAGACCAAGGGCAGCCGCACGACGCTGCGGGCCCTGATCTGCGCCGATCGCGATCTTCCCGACCGGTACGTGGTCGTGACCGAGTTCGCCTCTTACGACGATGCCATGGCCAACTCCCGGCTGCCCGCGACCCAGGAGTTCGCCGCGGCCATGGCCAAGCTGACCGAGGGGCCTCTGTCGTATCGCAACCTCGAGGTCATCGAGACCCTGACCGGATAGCGGGCCCGGCCGCCGTCAGGGTACGAGCTCAACGCCGAAGCCCTTCACCGCCAGCTTGAGCAGCACCTGACCCGGCACCTTCAGCTCGGCCACCCGCTGGCGCGACAGCGCCTCGAGCTCAGCGAGGCGGGCGGCGAGCGCGTCCGGGCCCTGCCGACGGGCAGCGGCCATCAGGCGGGCGTTGCCCCAGACCTTCCGCCGTGCCTCCTTCAGGAACCTCTTGGTGCCGGCCTGGTTGAACGGTGTGAGGGCCCGGTCGACCCAGGTGCGGTCGCCGGGCTGCTCCACCTTCAGCAGTTCCTTGTCCTCGGCGTCGACCCGGGACAGGAGGATGTCGTCGATGTGGGCGTGGTCCTGGCTGCGCAACGCGACGACCTCCCGGTCGTCGAACTCGTCGTCGGTGATGGCGGCGAGCAGCGACTGCGGCAGGTCGTAGTTCACATGGGCGTTCATGCCGAGAAGCGTGTGGCGCAGAGGCGGTAGGTGCTCGTCGCGCGCCGCGTGGAAGGCCACCTCCCACGGGCCCGGTACACCGTGCCCGGCGTTCCAGCGCTCGAGGGCGTCGAGGTAGAGATTGGCGAAAGCGACGTCCCACCGCTCGACCCAGGCACCGTCGCGGAACCCCCCTCGGCGGATCTCGGCGTCGACGGCGACCGTCGTGCGCCGGTAGGTCGCCAGGAAATGGCGGAGCGGGTCATTCCTGTCCTCCAGCGGGCCGAGGAGCCCAACCATTCGCTCCAGCAGCTCGGAGACATCGGCGGGGTCTGGCGTCACGGCGCATAGCCTACGGGCGCGCCGCGTTGCGGGAGGCGGCCAGCGCCGCACCCATGACGACGACGAGGAGGAGGGCGAGCGCCGCGACCGGGGCCCGTCCCCCGCGCGAAGCGACCGGCTCTCCCGCACCGACGGTCTGGCCACGGACCCGCACCGGCCCGTCGACCTCGAGGTGCAGGGGCACGGACAGGAACCGCCCAGGGCCGCCGTCGGCTTCGATCACGACCCGGTACGAACCCCTGGTGAGGGGAGGGGGCAGCGGCCGGATGACCTCGCCGACGTCGACCACCTCGGCCGGGCCGGCACCGGGCTGCCCCGTCGGGGTGACATAGCGCACCGTCACCACGGCTGGGGCGGTCAGGTCGAAGCGCACCACCGGAGTCGACTCGGGCCCGGGCGGCTCGACGCTCGCTGTGCGGGCAGTGAGCGGTTGGTCGCGGCCGACGGGTGGGATGACCCGCACGCCCCCCTTCGCCGGCTTCACCTTCCATCGGCCCACCTCCACGCCTCCCAGAGGGATACCGCTCTCGGAGACGGGCCGGAAGTACCGCTCGGCGGAGACCGTCACGCCGCTCTGGCCGAGAGCCACGGCGACCCGGATCGATGCCGGGAGCTGGTCGCCGCCCAACGTCGTCGGCGTGATGCCGCCGTAGTAGGCGGCCAGGATGGCGTCCGACGACATTCCCTGGAGTGCCTTGCCGTACGCGCCGTACTGGCTCATCCCCATGCCGTGGCCCCAACCTCCGCCCGAGATCACGGCCCTGTCGCCCGAGGTGGCCACACTGAACCGCGGCGACGGTACCGCCGAGGGCAGACCGGGCGCGGCACCCAGCGACGAGTTGGCGCGCCCCCGGAAGTCGTCGGCACCGATGCTGCGCGAGCTGGCCACGCCGGCGGGGTCCTTCACCGTGTAGACGACGGCTCCCTCCTGGCTGGAGACGCCGACCAGGGTGAGGGGCGGCGCCACGCCGAGCATGCCGGCCACGCTGCCGAGGGGCACTGCGTTGCTCCACCGGCTGAGGGGGCTGCGGGCGTCGTCGGGATCGTTGATTGCCTTCAGGTACGGCTTTCCCCCTGCCGTCGACCGGCCGCCGTTCGACGACGAGTAGAGAGCGAGGATCGGCTCGCCGCGAGAGAGCAGGACCTGCCCGGCGGTGGCGTCGGCCGCCGCCACCCACCTGTCGCCGCTGGGCCGCCGCTCGCCGTCCACTCCCCCGTACACCTGGCACTGCTGGGTCGCGCAGATGTCGGCTCCGGCGGCCCGCCACGTGCTGTCGGCCGTGCTCGCCCGCTGGTTCAGGGCGTAGGTACGGGCGGCGACGGCCTGCGCTTCCAGCGCCTCGGCCGGCCAGTCTGCAGGCATCTCGACGATGCCCTTCACGTAGTCGTTCAGCGAGACCTCGCTGATCACGGCCAGGCCGGCGGGCCCGGACCTGACCTCGACCGTGCCCCGGTACGTAGGGCTCCCGTCCACCCTGATGTGACCACCGCCATCGGCCACTGGCTCGAACCTTACCCTCTCGACGACCCAACCGGGCTCGGCCTCCTGGGCCGCGACCACCGGACCGGCCGCGGCGAGAGCGACGGCCGAGAGGAGCGCGAGCGCGGTGGGGGCGGGACGGGCGCGCATTCGAAGCTGCGCGAGATTAACGGCGGGACGGCGCTCGAGCACCGGCTCTCTGTCGTGACTCATGACCCGTCGAGGGTCCGGGGCCCGACGTCGCTATCCGGGAGAACCGGTCGAGCGCCGGGCCTGAGCCTGGGCCAGGAACTCGCCCACCACGTCGGCGTCGGGGCCCGGCGGCGGCGCGGGAGCGGCGCGGCGCGAGCCGTCGGCGGCCCGTGCCGCGGCGTTGCCGGCCGATCCGGGTGCTGCGGCGGCCTCGGTGCCCAGCGCCTGGCGCATCCGCGCCGCGAGAACGTCGAGTTGCCTGGCGAAGTCGTCGTCGGAGAGGGGCGTGGTCCCGGCCGGTTCGGCGCCCCGGTCGGCGTCGCGGGCGGCCCCGTCGCCGTCGGCCTCCGGGGACGGCGCCTCGCGGGACGCAGTTCGGGTCGTGGCTCCGGCGCGGGCCGAGAGGTCGGGCAGGTCACCGCCGGTGCGGGGGGTCGACCGCCCGTTGACGAGATGCTCGAACGTGTTGGCGGCGGCATCGCGCCGGGTGAGCGGCTTGGCATCCGGTGCGAAGAGCAGCCGCAGCGTGGCGGCCACGCTGGCGTGGTCGTAGAGGCGGTCGTCGAGCGTGGCGGCGTCGATCCAGGGGGACACGATGATCGTCGGCACCCGCGCTCCGAGCGTCCGGAAGGTGAAGCGCACGGTGTCACGCTCGATGAACCAGGACACGAACCGCCGGGTCAAGGAGATGCGACGACGGTTCAGGGGGGCAGGAGCGGGTGCCCGGGGCGGGGGCTCGTGGTCGAACAGCCCGCCGTGCTCGTCGTAGGTCACGAGGAACAGGGTCTTCTCGAACACCTGGGGGTTCCGCCGGAGGGCCTCGTAGATCGAGGCGACGAGACGCTCGCCGCGCTCGAAGTCGGTGCTGTCCGGCTGCGGCCTCACGTTGTTGCCCGGATGCTGGCTGTTCGAGCGGGGCCCTTGGTGGTTCGGCTCGATGAAGGTGTAGGCGGCCAGATCGTCGGCGGCGACGTGGCGTTCGAACTCGCCGAACGCGAACCAGTTGGCAATGCGGTCGCCGAGCCAGGTGTTCTGGAACGCCCAGAGGTGCGCCCGGCCGTCGTGATAGACGCGCCAGTCGGCACCTGCGCTCTCCAGGCGCTCGAACACCGTCGGGGATTCGTAGAGCCCGATCTCGATGTCGACCGTTCCGTCGGACGTTGCCGAATGCAGGAAGTTGCGATTGGGCCAGGTCTCACCTGGCACCGAGCAGTGCCAGCGGGTGCAGATCGCGAAGTCCCTGGCCAGAGTGCCGAGCACCGGGATCTTGTCGGGGGCCAGGCACTTCATGATCTCCGGCCCCACGCCCTCGACGACCTCCACCTTCTCGACCGACTTTTTCCATCTCCAGAGCACCGTCGACAACCCTGCGCCGAGGGCGACGAACACGAGGGCCCAGAGGCGCCGGAGCCGGCCGCCGAAGCGGGCCGTCAGCGCAGACACCGCCCCGGCAGCGGCCAGGACCAGGCCTTCGAGTCGCCGCACATGGATGACCGGACGCTCCTCGTGCCCGCTCGCCTTGCGCTCATAGGCGGACACGAAGCCGTTCATCCGCGCCCGGCCCGTGCCCGTGAGCCCCATCTGCTCGAGGGCCGACTTGTGGGAGTGCGGAGGGTCGACCGGCAGCGAGTACCCGGCGTCGGGCGTGACCGCCACCTGGCGCGATCCGCGGTCGGCAGGGTCGACCGGGTTGGCATGGGCCGCCGGGGTCAGTCCGGGGAACTCCGGGCTCGGGTGGTCGAGGAAGCCGAGAAGATGGTCGAACGACCGGTTCTCGAGCATCAGCACGACCACGTGTTGGATCCTGCGCTCGGCCACCGTTGCTCCTCCTCGCGTCGTCACCAGGCTAGATGAGCAGCGGCGGTCATGTCGTTGACAGATACCCTACTGGGGTATAGTGTTACGGGGCGCACAGAGTTGGCCTGGTAAGGGAAAGCGCTGTCGGGGAGGGAGAAGGCCATGCGCGAGGTCACGGTGGAGGACCGGACGGTTGCGGTCGAGGGCACGGGCGGGGCCGACCCGCCGTCCGCCGGACACGACGAGGGCGGGGCGCACGGCGGTCACGGCGACCACGCCGCCGACTTCCGGAGGCGCTTCTGGCTGAGCCTGCTGCTCACCCTGCCCGTCGTGCTCACGTCGCACATGGTCATGGACTGGCTGGGCTACTCGATCGACTTCCCGGGAATCGAATGGGTGGGTCCCGCCCTCGGCACCCTGATCTTCGTGTACGGCGGACGGCCCTTCCTGGTCGGCGGCTGGCAGGAGGCCCGCCGGCGGGAGCCGGGAATGATGCTGCTCATCTCGATGGCCATCGTGGTGGCCTACGGCGCCTCTGCGGCCACGTCGCTCGACCTCCTCGACCTGGAGTTCTGGTGGGAGGTCTCGGCGCTGATAACGATCATGCTGCTCGGCCACTGGCTGGAGATGAAGGCCATCGGTCAGGCGAGCAGCGCGCTCGACGCCCTGGCTGCGCTCCTCCCCGACCGGGCCGAGCGGATACTTCCCGACGGATCGGCGGAGGCGGTCTCCGTCGACGAGCTGACGGTCGGTGACGTCGTCCTCGTTCGCTCCGGTGGCCGGGTCCCCGCCGACGGCGAGATCGTCGAGGGGGCGACCGAGATGGACGAGTCGATGATCACGGGCGAGTCCCGCCCCGTGCCCCGCTCGGGCGGCGACCGCGTCGTGGCCGGGACGGTCGCCAGCGATTCCGCCATCCGCGTCAAGGTGAACGCGGTGGGCGACGAGACGGCGCTCGCCGGCATCCGCCGCCTCGTCGAACAGGCCCAGAGCAGCCGTAGCCGGGCCCAGGCCCTCGCCGACCGGTTCGCCGCCCTGCTGTTCTACGTGGCCACCGCCGCCGGCGTGGTCACCTTCGTCGCCTGGAGCCTCTTCGGCGACGTCGACGAGGCCGTGGTCCGCACCGTGACGGTCCTCGTCATCTCCTGCCCCCACGCCCTCGGACTCGCCATCCCCCTCGTCATCGCCATCTCGACGGCCGTCTCGGCCCGGGCCGGGATCCTCGTGAAGGACCGGCTGGCCCTGGAGCGGATGCGCACCGTCGATGCCGTGCTGTTCGACAAGACCGGCACTCTCACCAAGGGCGAGCACGTGGTGGTCGGCGTGGCCGGCAGTGACGACGTCGACGAGGGCGAGGTCATGCGGCTGGCCGGCGGGGTGGAGGCCGACAGCGAGCACCCCCTCGCCCGGGCCGTCGTCGCCGACGCTCGTTCGCGCGGGGAGACGGCGACGGCCACCGACTTCCGGTCGATCACCGGGCGGGGTGTGGAGGCGACGGTCGACGGGCGGCGGTACGCCGTCGGGGGACCCGCGCTCTTACGCGAGCGCGGCATCAGCGAGCCCTCCGACCTCACCGAGACGATCACCGAGTGGAAGGAGCGGGGGGCGGCCGTCCTGTTCCTGGTGGAGGGCGACCGGGTCCGGGGCGCTCTCGCCCTCGAGGACGAGATCCGGCCCGAGGCCCAAGAAGCGGTCGCCGCCCTGAAGGCGATGGGTCGTCACGTCGTGATGATCACGGGTGACGCCCGCCAGGTGGCGGAGGCGATCGGATCGGACGTAGGTGTCGACGAGGTGTTCGCCGAGGTGCTTCCCGAGGACAAGGACGCCAAGGTCGCCGAGCTGCGGGCCCGGGGCCTCTCGGTGGCCATGGTCGGCGACGGTGTCAACGACGCCCCCGCCCTGGCCCGGGCCGACGTCGGCGTGGCCATCGGGGCCGGCACCGACGTCGCCATCGAGTCGGCGGGCGTGGTGCTCGCCTCTTCCGACCCCCGGGGCGTGGTCGGGGTCATCACGCTCTCCAAGGCGAGCTACCGCAAGATGGTCCAGAACCTGGCCTGGGCAGCCGGCTACAACCTCGTGGCCATCCCCCTGGCCGCCGGGGCCCTGGCGTGGGCAGGCGTCACCTTGCCGCCCGCTCTCGGGGCCGTCCTGATGAGCGGTTCGACGATCGTGGTGGCCGCCAACGCCCAACTGCTACGCCGGGTGCAGCTACGCCCGGCAGTCGGCGATCAGGAGCTGTCGACGACGTCGTAGACCGCAGCGTGTATGGGGTAAGCCTCGAGGAGACCGGCCGCCTCACGGAAGCCGGAGCCCTGGGTGGCGCTGCGGAACGCGTCGGCGCTGTTCCACTTGGCGATGTTCACGAACCGGAAGTCGGGGGCCGCCGAAGCTGCCCGGTGCAGGGCGGTGCTGAGGAACCCGTCCTGTCCGCTCAGGTAGTCGTTGGCCTTCCTCCAGGCGTTGAGGAACTTGTCGACGTCCTCCGCCATCACCTCGTACGCAACGATCGCAGTGCACTCTCCGTCTTCCGCCATGCTCAGCCTCCTCGGGGACTCCACGTAACAGTCGGGCGATGATAGTGGCTCGCCCCCTCCGTCGCCTGTCGTTGCGACCGAGGAGAACGCGCTCAGCGCTGGCGCAGCGGCCTGAGCTTGACGACCTCGCCGCTCCACGGGCAGAACGAGCCGACCGTCTCCACCCAGTACCGGGTATCGCGGTCGACCATCCGGGCGGTGCCGTCGCACAGCTCGATGGTGAAGTCGGCGAAGCGCAACTCGGTGACGTGCCACCTGTGGCCGCTGTTGACCCCGCCATTCCCCCAGGCCAGGGGGCCGAAGGGCACACCGGCGTCGCCTCCTCCGGCGAGCTCCTGACGGGCCAGCTCCACCATCGACGGGTCGGTGATCACGGCCTTGAAGCGGCCTTGGACGGTCTGGATCGTCGCCACGTAGGCCTGGGGTTCGCCGGCGCCGGCGGGCGTCGGGACCAGCAGGGGCAGCACCAGCAGGGCCGGTGCGAGCAAGCGTCGGAACATGAATCCGCTCCTTCAGTCGGCGCTCTCGAGGTCCCCGACCGTAGATCAGCTCGGCACGATCACCGCGTCGAGCTGCTCGGCGACGAGCTCGGCGAGCAGGCGTCCGTCGCCTGTCGTCAGGTCGTCGTAGTGGGGATCGCCCGGCTGCCAGGCGGCGGGATCAGTGGGGAGCCGGTCGCCGAAGAGCAGGAACACGTCGCTGGCGACGGACAGGAGGTCGTCGAACAGGAGCGAGTCGCCTCGAGCCAGCTCGGCGATGCGCGATCGCCAGAGGAGCCCCACCGGCGTGACTTGCCCGATCCGCCGGCGGTGCAAGGTGACCGCCCATTCCCTCGTGCAGGCATAGTGCGTGGGCGCCGTCGCGACGAGCTCCGGGCGAGACAGCCCGACCCTCTCCAGACCGTCATCGGTCAGGTCGACCAGGGGAAGGACCGCGGGTGCCGCCAGTGCAACCAGGCCCCGAGGTGCGAGGTGGAGCGACTCGGAGATGATCCGTGTCCCGCTCTCGTGGACGTCGTGGAACGAGGTCTCGAGCAGGGCGACAGTCTGCGTGGACACGCCGTACAGGGTCGGCACGAACCCGTCCCGGGCCAGTAGCGGGGAGAAGCGGGTGTTCCCCTGTCCCGACGAGTTGAACAGATGGGGCCATTGGTCGCGGCGGTAGGCGGTATGGAACGTCGTCCCTTCGGCGACCCGCTGGATACGCAGTTTCCGGAGGTCGACGTCGTCGGGAGAAGGGACCGGGCACCGCTCCGGGTCGAGGCACCCGGCCGCCGTCACGCCGCCGAGGACGACCGCTGTCGTGCCGCCTCGGCGACGAGTTGGGGGGCGGTGTCGAGCACCTCGGCGGGCACCCGGCCACCGAGCCAGGCCGACGGCGTGGCGAACCACGCCCAGAGCGCCCAGCCATCGTCGCCCGCTTCGCGAATCGCCCGGACGGGCTCGTGGGCCTCGGGTCTCGGATCGAGTTGCTCGTCGAGCAGGAAGGCGGGCACCAGCGTCTCGCCGTCGTGAGTAACGGTGAACAGCCGGAACGCCTTGCGGTTGCGGGAGATCCACTGCCGGGCGTTGTTGGGCGTCATCCCGCGGACGTCGGCAATGGCAGCCGTCGACAGTGCGCCCTGCCGCAGCAACGACCCCCGCAGCGCGGAGAGCCGGCGGGCCTGCTCGACGGTGGCGTAGGGAACGGGGTCGAGGTCGGCCAGGGAGGGGCCCAGCGCCCGTGCCAGCTCCCGGCGTGCGTGAGGCGCCCTGCGCTCCTGCGCCAGGCCTGCCTGAACGACCCTGTAGATCAGGTTGCGCACCTCGGTCTCGGGCATGTGCGACTCGTCGACCACGCCGTCGAGCGCCTTGACGACGAACAGTGCGAACCGCTGCTGGTCGAGCGGCAGGGCGCTGAGGGCCGAGAGCACCGTTCGGGCCGGGTGACTTGCCTTCGACACCATCAGCGACTCCTCGTCAGGGTGTGTGTACTGTACCACGACCGTCAAAGCCGTTACACGTGTGACAGCGCCATTCTGCTCGGGACGACCGAGTGCCCGCCGATCCGCCGGATTGTGGCCAGACTGGGCCGGTGTCGAGGTCCCCGGCTCCTCCGTTGCCCATGGTCCGCCCTCCCACGCCCCTCGGTCCGGGAGGCCGGCCGTTCGCCCGCTGGCGGCCGGCGGCGGCGGTGCTCACCGTCGTCGCGCTCGTGCCCAGTGCCGTGCTCCTCCTGTCCGACCGTGCCCCCGGGCTCCTGCGGCGGCTGTCGACGCGGATCGACACCGGTTCGTCGCGGGCCGTCCGGGTGGCCTCTCAGACCCTCCCGCAGTCCGACTTCGAGATACACGTGTTCGTGTGGGCGGTGGTCGCCGTGCTTCTCGGCCTGACCATGTGGTCCAACCGGTCAGTGCTGATCTCCGCCGTCGCGGTGTTCGTCGGCAGCGTGCTCGCGGAATGGGCCCAGCAGGTGGTCACGACCACCCGGGACCTCGAGGTCCCCGACCTGGTCGCCAACGGCTTCGGGGCGTTGGCCGGTCTGGGCGCGGTCTGCGGTCTGGCCATCCTCATGGGGTGGAACGACCCGCCCGCCCAACCGGGCGACGCGTCTCGTCGGGCCTGAACGCGTAAAATCACACTCTCTCGGGCGGGCCTTGCTGCCGCTGTCCGCAGGGGCTCGAGTCGCCTCACTACGTCAACCGATCGGAGCTCAGAATGAGACGGACCCTGGCCGCACTGGCATTGTTCACCCTGGTGGCTGCCGGATGCGGCAGCGACGACAAAGACACCTCGACCACTGCCGCCGAGCACAATGACGCCGACGTGGCCTTCGCCAAGGACATGGTGCCCCACCACGAGCAGGCGGTCGAGATGTCCGACATGGCGTTGCAGAAGGCGGAGAACGTCAAGGTGAAGGAGCTGGCCACCAGGATCAAGGCCGCCCAGGGCCCGGAGATCAAACAGATGAAGGGGTGGCTGAAGGACTGGGGCGAGTCGGCCGACGACATGGGCGACCACAGCGGCATGCCCGGCATGGACATGAACGGGATGATGACCGACGCCGAGATGAAGGAGCTGGGCGCGGCATCGGGCGCGGCGTTCGACAAGCTGTTCCTCGAAGGGATGATCCGCCACCACGAGGGAGCGGTGACGATGAGCCAGGACGAGTTGGCCAAGGGCAAGTTCCCCGAAGCCAAGACGCTCGCCCAGCAGATCATCGACTCCCAGAACGCCGAGATCGCCGAGATGAAGGCCCTGTTGGGCACCTGAGGGTCAGAAAGACAACTGCCTGCGCGTTCGGTAAGTCACCCATCAGGGATTTTGACCATCACAATGCGCAGGTAGTTATCTTCTGGACCCTGAGGAGGCCCCGGCCGGTCATACCAGGGCGATCTCGTGGTGGAACGGGCGGCCGTCGAACATGGGGCGTAACCGGGCGCCGGCCTCCGCCACCGAGGCGACGCAGATCCAGATGTCGAGGGTCTGGGCCAGGAGGCCCTTCATGGCCGGGGCCAGAGGGTCGGCAACGTCGAGCCCCACGTTGAGAAACGACGATCCCCGCCCGCGGGCGGCGTTGTACGCGTCGACCACGAGGGCACGGAGGACGCCGGGATCGTCGGGGGGGACGCAGAGGTCGACGGCAGTCAGGTTACGGAGGGCGCCACCCGCCGGCGGCAGCCTCGTGGCCCCGACGACGGGCGTCAGCGCGTTGAACCCCGCCCGCACTGCAGCCAGTTTGCGGGAGTACCCGGTGACCCGGAGCCGTTTGAACGCCGACTGGTCCCAAGGGGCGAGGAACCCGGCCAGCTCGCCTCCGGGCCGCCGCGCCAACCGGTAGCTGAACACGTCGAGCGACGGTGCGGCCTCGATCCACGCCGCCAGCGACGAAGCGTCGGTGACCGGGGCGAACTGGCGGCCGGGCGCCACGCGTGCCCAGAGCGCGGCCATCTCCTCGAGATCGGCCGGTCCGGCGGCGGCGACGGTCACCCCCGCGTCGGGCGGCCTGCGGCGCCACAGGAGAGGAACGGTGTGGGTACGGAACGTCGCCACCCGTTCGAGGTGCGGGAGGCCGCGAGGCCCGGGCATCCGGCGGGCCATGGCCCGGTTGCCGGCCAGGATGGTGAGGAAGGTCAGTACCTCGGGGCCCCCGGCCTCGACGCAGGCATTACGGGCCCAGGTGGTGAGAGCGTCGGCCACACCCCCACCCCGCTGGTCGGCCCGGACCTTGAGGTCGCTCACGTACATGGCCTGCACCGGCTCCCCGTTCAGGTACACCGCTCGTTCCGCCACTGCGATGCACCCCACCGGGATGCCATCGGGCCCGTCTACGACACCCACCCTCCACGACTCGCCCTCCAGCCGGTTCAGGGCGAAGAAGTCGGGAGCCCGGTCGACAGCCAGGCCGATGTCGCCCTCCATGGGGCACGCCACCGAGAGGGCGACAAGAGCAGCGTTGTCATCGGGCGTGGCATCGCGCGCCGGCGCGCTGGCCGCGGTCACGGATGGATGTCACAGACGGCGATGCGGCGCTGCACCGCGCTGCGGTCGCGCGCGATGAGGGCGTCGCCCCGGGCGCGGTCTTCGACCACCTTGGCGCGCCAGCGATCGGGCACCTCCGTCCATCCCACGAAGTTCCGGAACACCAGGCGGGCGCCCGGGGCGGCGGTGCGGACCACCTCGGTGAAGAGCTCGTCGGTCTGCTGCGGCGTGAACCACTCCAGGATGTTGGAGAGCGCGAACCCGTGGACGCTGGCCTCCGGGCGGGTCCGTAGGTAGGTCGTGTAGCCCCCGTCGACGAGCGTCAGCCGGTCGAGGGCGGGCGTAACCACCGCGGCGCTCTCAGGGTCGAGGTAGGGAGGGAGGCCGCCGGGCACGCCGACGGGGTACGAGCCGGTGAACATGTGATGTACGAAGTAGTTGGTGGAGATGGGGACCTCGGTCAGGGCGTGCTCGGCGAGCGTCCGGAAATGGCGGGCGAAGCTCGCGTTCTCTACGTGCTCGAAGAACGCCGGGTGGTAGGTCTTGCGGAACACCGCCCGGTTGAGCAGGAGGGCGAACAGCAGCCGCCACCGGGGCGTGTTCCACTCCCGCTCGTAGAACTGCTGTTGCTGCTCGAGCGTCTGGCACGCGAGCAGGCGCCGGATGCGCCTCGGCGGGTGGATGCCCCAGCGGACGGCCGTGATGACGCCGGCGATGAACCGCTCGGTGACGCCGACGTTGATCACACCCCTCTCGATCGACCGGGGATGGGCGTCCCACCAGTCGCGTGCGCCGGCGCCGAGCCGCCCTTTCACGCGGTCGTAGCAGGCACGCCGTTCGTCCGCCGGCATCGGCGCTCCTCCGAGGAAGGCCACCGGCACCGGCGGCTCGAGCTCCGCGACGGCGGCCGCCTTGAGGTCGGTCAACAGGTTCTGTACGCGGTTCAGGTCGACGGCCACCACGCGCCCGGCCCCCCCGGCAAGGAGCGAGAGGGCGGTGCAACCGCCGGACCCCACGACGACGAGGGTCCGGTCCGCGGCCGGGGCGAGGGCCTCGATCTCGAGGACGGGGTCCTCCCGCACCTGGGCGAAGTACAGGCGGTCGTCCGTGGCGTCCGGCAGGAGAATTCGCTCCGTCACCTGTCCCTTGTACCACGGCACCCGTAGACTTGCGTCGTGGCAAGACGGCGGTGATGACCTCCCTGGAACTGCTCGCCCGCTGGCTGCACTCGGGCGACGCAGCCGTCGTCGACCGGGTCGCCATCGCCACCCGAAAGGGTGGGACCTGGGTCGAGCTCAAGTACGGGGAGCTCGACCGTCGGTCCGCAGCCGTGGCCGGGGAGCTGGCCGACGTGGGGGTCGCCACCGGCGACCGGGTGGCGCTTGTGGGTGAGTCGGGGGGCGACTGGGCCGCCGGGCTCTTCGGGATCCTGCGGCGCGGCGCCGTCGCCGTCACCCTCGACGCCAAGCTGACGGCCGGCGAGCTGGAGCCGCTGTGCCGGCGGTCGGGGCTGTCCGCTGCTCTCGTGTCGAGTGCACTCGTGAACCGCTGGACCGACCCCGCCCCGCTCCTGGACCTGCAGACGCCAACGGTCGCTCGGATGGGCGACGGCGCGGACTCCGATCGGGGGGCGGACCATCCCGCCGTCATCGTATGGACGTCGGGAACGACCGGTGAGCCGAAGGGCGTGACGCTCTCGTTCGCCAACCTGGCCTACGTGGTAGGCCGGTCGAGCGAGATCCAGGGGAGCGGGCCTGAGGCCCGCTGGCTGTCCGTCCTTCCGCCCAACCACCTGCTCGAGCTGTGCTGCGGGCTCCTTCCGGCCCTGGCTGCGGCGTCGAGCACCTTCGTAGCCCGCACGGTCGTGCCCTCCGAGCTGGCGACCATGATGCGCGAGCTACAGGTCGACCGGACGGTCTCGGTGCCACTCGTGGTGCGGTTGCTGAAGCGCCACCTCGAGTCCGAGACCCGCAGAGCCGAGGCCGACCACGGCCCGCTGGGCCAGCTGCGGTCGATCTACTGCGGCGGCGCGCCCCTCGATCCGGAGGTGGTGGCGTTCTTCGACCGGCACGGGATCGGGGTGCTCCAGGGCTACGGGCTCACCGAGGCGTCGCCCACCGTGTCCATGAACAGCCCCGGGCACAACCGCATCGGGTCGGTAGGACGACCGCTCCCGGGCACCGAGGTGCGCATCTCAAACGAAGGCGAGATCCTGGTGAGGGGTCCGGGGATCATGCTCGGGTACCTCGACGACAACCGGGCCACCGCCGAGGTGATCGACGCCGACGGTTGGCTGCACACCGGCGACCTCGGCCTTGTCGACGACGACGGCTACCTCTTCGTCACGGGCCGGGCCAAGAGCCTGATCGTGCTCGACAGCGGCAAGAAGGTGCAGCCGGAGGAGGTCGAGACGGCGCTGGCCCGCAGCGAGCGCTTCGCCGAGGTGGGAGTGGTCGGGTGGCGCGTCCCCGACGGCCACCGCGAGACCGGTGAGAGCGTCTGCGCGGTGGTGGTGCCGTCGGTGCCGATGGCCCAGGAGGAGGCCGAGGAGGAGGTGCGCCGCCTGACCTCAGAGCTCAGCGGGTTCAAACGGCCGACGGTCGTGCACCTCCACGAGGGCGAGCTGCCGAAGACCGTCAAGCGGTCGCTGCGGCGCGCCGGCCTCGTACGGTTGCTGCAAGCCGAGGAGGCCCGGCGGTGAGCACCGCCGCTCCCGAGGTGTTCTTGGACCACTTCGGCTCCGCACTCGGCAGCGAGAAGTTCGGCGTCGAGGAGAGCGCTGGGGCTGGGCGCACGCACAATCCGGCCGCTGCGTTCCTGCGGTCCGGGTTCCGCTGGCACCACATCTGTTCCGACGCCGAGACCGCCTACGACCTGGCGCGGGAAGCGGTGCTGTCGATCGGTGACGGGCTCGGCGACCCCGACGCCGTCGTCTACGCCACGTGCATCCCCGCCAACGCCAATCTGGGCGACCCCGGCCGATTCCGCGAGACGGCCGACGTCAAGCACCTGATGGACTTCCCGGTGAGCCGCCTGCAGGCCGACCTCGGGCTCGATCGGGCCTTCGTCGTTGGCGTCGGCCAGCAGGCGTGCACGAGCATGCTGGGGTCGGTGCGGATCGCCCACGGTCTCATCGCCACCGACCCGTCCGTGTCACGGGTGCTGTGTGTCAGCGCCGACCGCTTCCCGCCCGGTGCCTCCTACGAACAGGCCTACAGCCTCATCTCCGACGGGGCGGCGGCGTGCGTCGTGTCCCGCGGTGCGGCCTCCTACCGGCTGCTGGCATGCCACCAGATCACCAACGGGGCCATGGTGTCGGCCGACGACGACGAGACGGTGGGCTCCTACTTCGCCTACACCCACCGCCTGGTCCACGAGCTGGTGGCCAAGGCCGGTCTCACCACGGCCGACATCGACTGGATCGTGCCCCAGAACACCGACGCCAAGGCATGGCAGATCCTGTCTCGTCTGCTGCGGATCGACGGCGAGCGTGTCTGCTGCCCGACCCTCGCCGACGTGGCCCACGTCATCAGCGGCGACAACATCATCAACCTGGCCGCCCTGCACGGGCGGGGCGTGGTGCAGCGCGGTGAGCGCCTCCTGCTCACCATGGCCGGCTACGGGATGAACTGGCAGGGCGTGCTCCTGGAGAGGGCATGACACCCTCCCTCGACGCCCTCGGCGAGACCGTCCGCCGGCTGAGCGCGTCATCACGCCGCACCTACCAGAATCCCTACGAGGCGATCACCTGGCCCGACGAGCTCGACCGCCGGCAGTGGTTCACCAGCCCGCAGTTCGTGTCGCTGCACGGGACACCGGCGTGGGAGGGTCTCGACGTGGGCCGGCGCAAGGAGCTGAGCTTCTGGGAGGCGGTGAACTTCTACAGCCTCAACATCCACGGTGAGAAGGCGCTGATGGAGGGGTTGGCCCGCCGCCTCTACCAGCCGGGCATGGAGCCGGTGGCGGAGTACCTCCACCACTTCCTCGACGAGGAGAACAAGCACAGCGTGTGGTTCGGCACGTTCTGCAACCGCTACGCGGGAAAGGTCTACCCCGAACGCAAGATCGTGTTCCCGAGGGAGTACGCCGAGGGCGAGGACGACTTCCTCTTCTTCGCCAAGGTCTCGATCTTCGAGGAGATCGTCGATCGCTACAACCTGGCGATGGGCCGCGACGACGCGCTCGTCCCGGTGGCCCGTCAGATCAACGCCAACCACCACGCCGAGGAGACGCGCCACCTGGTCTTCGGGCGCCGGATCGTGCACGAGCTGTGGAGGGAGTGGTCCGCCCGGTGGCCGCAGCCGGTCGTCGACGGCATTCGTGCCTACCTCGCCGCCTACGTGACGGCGACGTGGAAGGAGTACTACAACCCGGACGTGTACCGCGATGCGGGTTTCGCCGACGCCTCGGCCGTGGCCGGCGAGGCCTGGGACCACCCGGCCACTCAGGCCCACCGGGCCGGGATCAGCCGCTTCTGCCTACGGCCGCTGGTCGAGGCCGGCGTGCTGGAGGCCTGGTGACCGAGGACGAGATCCGCGACGCCTTGCGGGCGTGGATCGCCGAGCGAAACCCCGACCTGCCCCCCGGCGAGCCCGCCGACGACACACCGCTGATCGAGCGCCGCTACCTCACGTCCCTGCAGGTGGCCGATCTGCTCCTGTACATGGAGCAGTTGGCGCGGGCACCGATCGACCCGACCCGCATGAAGCCGGGCGTGTTCCGGAGCATCGACGCCATCCACTCGGCGTTCTTCTCGTGATCGACGCGCCCGGGCTGCGGTGGAAAGGCAACGGTCAGTCGGTCCTGTCCGGCCCGCTCCTCGACCTGGCCGAACGCCTCGACCGTCGTTTCCTGTCGCTGGCCGCCCGATGGGACGCCGCCGACCACCGCTTCCCCACGTTCATCGCCGCCACCGTGCTCGAGCGCATCGACTGGTTCCGTTCGTTCCCCCAGCTCGCGACCTTCCCGGCATCGCTCGACCCCGACGAGGCGAACCTTGCCGTCTTCACCGACGGCGAGCCGGTGGACGGCGAGGGCCGGGTGCACCCGAGTGGCCTGGCCCCCATCCGCGACGTGCTCACACCCGCCGCGTGCTACCACCTCTACGACCACCACGAGGGACAGACCTTCGACCGTCCCCGCTACTTCACCACCCACAACACCTGCTTCCGACGCGAAGACCACTATGTGCCGCTGGAGCGCCAGTGGAGCTTCTCCATGCGCGAGATCGTGTGCATGGGTACGGCCACCGAGACGCGCTCGTTTCTCGACGAAGCCACAACCGAGGTCGACCGGCTGGTCGCCGGGATCGGCCTCCCGGTGCGCTGGGAGCAGGCCAGCGACCCCTTCTTCCAGCCGTCGAAGAACCCGCAGTACCTCATGCAGCAGGTCGACCCCACCAAGTACGAGCTGTTGTTCGACGACCGCTTGGCGATCGCCTCCACCAACGTGCACCACGACCATTTCGGGCGCGCCTTCGCCATCGGGCGCGACGGCGAGCCGGTGCGGACCGCCTGCATCGCCTTCGGCATCGAGCGCTGGGTGGCCGCCTTCATCCACCACTACGGACCGGAGGGCCCGTGGCCCGCGCCGTAGTGCTCGTGACCGGTCCCGGCGGGTATGTGGGCGGCCTCGTTGCCCGGCGCTACCAAGACGCTGGGCACGAGGTGCTCGCCCACGGCCGGGCGGCGGGCGACCTGTCGAGTGCCGACCCGTTCACGGGCGTCGCCGTCGAGCAGCGGGAGGCGATCACCCGCATCGTGCACTCGGGGGCGATCACCCGGTTCGACGTCGACCGGGAGACGGCCCGGGCCGTCAACGTGGAGGGCACCCAGAAGGTGCTGGCCTTCGCCCGCTCCTGCCCCCACCTCGAGAGCCTCGGGGTGGTGAGCACCGTGTACTCCACCGGCCTGCGGGGCGGCCCGATCTCCGAGCGGCACTACGACGACAAGGCGGGGTTCGCCAACGACTACGAGTGGTCGAAATGGGCGGCCGAGCAGCGGGTGATCGAAGGGGCCGAAGACCTCCCGTGGCGCATCCTGCGGGTCGCGACGGTGGTCGCCGACGACGAGTCGGGAGCGGTCACCCAGCACAATGCTTTCCACGAGACGCTCAAGCTGTGGTTCCACGGACTGCTCCCCCTGGTGCCAGGCGACGTGGCCACGCCTCTCTACCTGGTCACCGGCGACTTCGTCGCCGACGCCATCGTCCGGGTCATGGACCCCGGCGCCGAGGGCGGCGTCTATCACGTGGCACACGCCGCTTCTGACTCCCTGACTCTCGGGGAGGCCATCGACGTGGTGTCCGACGCCTTCGAGGGCATCGACGCCTTCCGGCGCCGCCGCGTGCTCCGACCTCTTGTGGGCAACGAGGAGACATTCGACCTCCTCGCCAGCGGGGTCGACACCTTCGGGGGCGGGTTGGTGCGCCATTCACTGCAGTCGGTGGTGCCTTTCGCCCGCCAGCTCTTCGTGGGCAAAGACCTCGACAACCGCCGGCTGCGCGCCGCGCTGGGCGATTCATACCGCCCACCCGACCCGGCTGAGCTGGTGCGCCGCACGTGCGAGTGGCTGGTAGCGACCAAGTGGGGGCGGCATGCGGTGGCCTGACGTCGAGGAGGAGATGTCGGCGGTGCTGGGCGTCGGCCTCGAGGTCCGCACAGCCAGCCGACCCCTCTCCGTCGCCGACCTGTCGCCGGGAGAGCGGGCCCAGCTTCCCGAGGGCCGCCGCGGCCACGACTGGCTGCTCGGCCGGGCCGCCCTCAAGCAGCTCCTCGACGGTGCCGACACCTGCCGTCTGTCGTTCCCTCACCGGTGCCTTTCGCTCACCCACGCCGCCGGTGTGGCCGTGGCCGCCCGTTGCCGCGATGCCGTGCCTGGCCTGCGTGGCCCGAACGCCGTGGCCGGCGTGGGCGTCGACTACGAGGGATGGCGCACCGTCGACCCGCGCGCCGTCCGCTTCTTCCTGCAGGACCACGAGCGCCACGGCGCAGACCTGTTGCGCATGTGGACGGTAAAGGAGGCCCTCTTCAAGGCGACTCCCCACAACGACCGGGCCGTGTTCCTCGACTACGCGGTCGCCGACCCGACCCCGCTGGCGGGCATGGCAGCCGATGGCGCGGGGCGCACCTTCCGGTACGCGAGCGGCCGCCTGCCTCACGGGTGGCTGACCGTGGCGGTGTGTGATGCTCCTGTCTGACGACGAGCGCTGGGTGCTGAGCTACTACCGCACGTCGGAGATCAACGGGTCGCTGTTCTTCGGCCGCCTGGCCCGCACCCTCAAGCCCAGCCCGATCCAGCACGACCTCACCAAGCACTTCGCCGACGAAGCACAGCACGCGTGGTACTGGACCGACTGCCTCGACCGCCTGGGCACCCGGCCGGTCAAACTGTCCGACGCCTACCAGGACCAGTACCTGGAGGCGGCCGGCCTGCCCGTCAACCTGATGGAGATCATGGCCATAACGCTCGTCTTCGAACGCAGGGTGATCAACCAGTACGCCAAGCACATGGCCGTGCCCGACCTACGGGGGGAGGTCAGCGAGACGATCGACCGCATCATGGCCGACGAGCGATGGCACGTGCAGTGGGTGCGCGACGCGCTCGTCGGCATGGAGGAGAAATTCGGCAAGGACAACGTGGCCGACACTCTCCGCCGGTACAAGGAGGCCGACCGCGAGGTCTACGCCCACACCCTCGCCGAGCACGAGGCCCGCCTGGGCTTCCTCCTCGAGTCCCGCTCCATTCGACCCGACCGGGACGAGTGACGATGGCTGCGCCTACTCACGACGAGATCATCGGACGTATCGCGGATGCGCTCGGTGTTTCCGAATCCCGGGTCCGGCCCGAGGTGCTGCTCGTCGACCTGGTGTCGGACAGCTACCGACTCGTGGAGATGGCCATCGACCTACAGGACGACTACGACGTCATCCTCTCCCAGGCCGACCTGTCGGCGGTGACCACGGTCGGCGACCTGGCCGAGCTGGTGAGGGCCCGCGCCGGGTGAGGTGCAACCGTCGCTGGAGTGGCAGTCGATGCGCTCATGGCCGGCGGGTGCACGAGATGGCTGACGTGGGTGTGCAGCCGGATCCCAGCACGGCATACCGGAGCCGGTACCGGACGGCCAATGTGGCGTCGAAATGCCACGAGACGACGGCTGTGGGGTCGTTCGTCCCTCGACTCGAGCTGACGATCTCGGCTCCCCACTTCGGGGTATCCACTCAGCCGGCGTAGTCCAGTCCTGACCCCTCCTGACGACCCGTACGTTAGAAGAAGCGTTAGAAGTTCTGCCCAGAACGCTCAGTTGTCTGCAACAAACAACTCTCTTCAGGGGACAACACGCTGCTACCCTTGGTCCATGGATCGACGAGGCGGGGCAGACGCCGCCGCCCGCTGGCTCCAGGAGGTGTTGCCCGAAGGCTGGACAACCAGTGTGACGCGCCGGGGCTCGGGCGGTCAGGAGATTCGGGTTACGTCGCCCTCGGGGCCCAGCGCCGACGTCGACTTGGTGGCCGTTACCGACGCCACTCCTCGGTCCGTTGGGGCACTCGCACCAGCGGAGGTGCCGACGCTCGTCGTTGCCGACTGGCTGAGTGAGCGGGCACAGGCGCTCCTCCGGGCTCGGGGGGTCAGCTTCATCGACGCGACGGGCAACGCCGAGGTTCGCCTGAGCGAACCCGGTCTCTTCATTCGCACGGAGGGTGCAAAGCGCAACCCGTCGCCCAGGCCGGTCAAGGGCCCGACCCTTCGGGGACCCAAGGCGTGGGCCCTCCTTCGTACGCTCGCCGAGGTTTCTCCTCCGATCGGCGTGCGGGAGCTCGCCGAAGCTGTCGACGTTGACGCCGGGTACGTCTCCCGCGTCGTCGGTGTGCTCGAACAAGAGTTGCTCGTCACTCGGGCACCGCGAGGCCCCGTCACGGACGTCGAGTGGGAAGGGGTGCTCCGGCGCGCAGTGTCGACGTACTCGTTGTTCGACTCGAACAAGACCTCGACGTGGGTCGCATCAGCCGGACCCGAGCGGCTACTCGCTGATCTCACGGGCAAGCGGACCGGACGGTGGGCGATCACAGGCTCCTTCGCTGCGTCCCGGCTCGCCCCGGTCGCCGCGCCCGAGGTGGGGGTGATCTACGCCGAGGATCCCGATCGTCTCGCTCGCGCCGGTCGACTACTCCCTGTGACTCGCGGCGCGAACGTCGTGATGGCCGAGCCCTACGACCCCATCGTTTTCGAGCGCACGGTCCGCTCCGGCATCGACACGTACGTGTCAACCGCGCAGGTCGCGCTGGACTGTCTTGTCGGCACCGGCCGCATGCCCGCCGAGGGTGAGGCGGTCCTGGGCTGGATGCGCAAGAACGAACCGCGATGGCGGGTCGCGTCGCTCGAGCCTCGATGCAAGACACGGAGCGTGTGATGGCCGAGCAGCCGCTACGCATCGAGTACGTGGAGGCCCGGCGGATCCTCCTCGACGTGCTCACCGCGCTCGAGCCGCACCTCGACGCCGTCGTCCTGGTGGGCGCCCAGGCGGTCTACCTCCGAACCGAAGGCCGGATCCAGGGCTACCAGCCCTTTACCACCGATGCCGACGTCGTCATCGACCCGACGCGGCTCGAACCCATTCCTCCACTCGGCGAGGCCATGACTCGGGCCGGCTTCACCCTCACCGATGAGCCTGGGATCTGGGAGGCGCGGGTCGACCGGCCCGGCTTCGATGAGGAAATCGTCGTCCCCGTCGACCTGATCGTGCCCGAGGAACTGGCGCCGAGAGCGGGCCGCCGCGCCGCCCGTCTGCCGGGCGATCACGGAAAGATGACGGCTCGCAAGAGCCCCGGTCTCGCTGGCGCCATCTCGCCGCTTTGGGGGTATCCACTCAGCCGGCGTAGTCCAGGTCAGGCGCTCTCCATGGGCGTTCGCCGGCGGGCGCTCGAGCGACCGCGGGGTGACCGCATCCGCCTCCTCCGGCTGGCGGCTTGGCCTTGGGTTTCGCGTCGACGACGAGGTCCCTATAGCGGACCGGTTCGTGACCGACGGCGAGCTCGAGGACGCGCTGGAAGACGAGGCCTCTGCTGCGGGACGTACGGCGCAATCTCCAGGTAGTCGTCTGGTGTGTGGAGATCGCCGGCGCGGAGGGCGATGAGATCGTCTGGGTCGCCGCCGGCCTGGGCCACGCCGATCATCGCCTCCCTCGCCGCGAACGCCCCGTGGGCGTACCGGTTCTTCTTGCTTCTTGGCGGCGCGCCACTTCGGCTCGACAATCCGCCGGTAGGCGGCGATGCCGTCTGGGCCGAGCACGTCCGCGTAGGTGGCCGCCGCCCGATGGAACGTGTCGAGCTCGCTGCAGAGCTCCAGGTCGGCCAGACGCCCGGCCAGCTCGAATGGATCGGGGGTCGCCTCCTCGCAAGCCCGAAGGTGCAGCTCGCCCAGTCGCCCCGAGATGTCGGTGAGACAGCCGTCGCTGTCATCGACGTACTGCACGGCCGCGTCGGCACGCCGGTGGGCGTGCTCGGCCAGCTGCACCACCGCGTCGGCGTAGGGGACGAAGTGGCGGCGGTCGCCGAACACCGCGTCAATGCGGTGCTTCCACGTCCGCAGATCCAACGAGCCGCCCCCATCCGTGAGCGCGCGCGCCGTCAACCGCTCGCTCAACCGCCAATCGGACTCGACCTGCTCCATCACAAGGTCCACCAGCGCGTCGTGGTCGAGTCCGGCCACGTAGGTGCGCACGTCCGGCTCTTCGGCTCTGCCCTTCGTTCGGTTCGGTCCACGCTCGGGCCCCGCTTCCGCGAGCGCGACGGCGACACAGTGCTTGCACAACCCGCCGTCCTCGCCGACCGGGCACGTGCACGACCACGCCACCTTCGGGTCGCGGCGCAGCTCAACCCGGTACGGCATCGACCCGCGCACTACCGCGGTGACCGTGTCGCCGCCGCCGTCGTCGATCTCAACCCGTCTCTCCCGCAGGTAGACGAGGCCACGCGTGAACGAACGCGGGTCGGCCAGCAACTCGATCTCCGACTGCGTTCAACGTCCAGACATCCGACGATTCTGCCCTCTCGGCCGGCCACGGCCGCGGTTTCCTTTCGGAAGCGCCGCGCATTCGCCGACCCGCCGCGTCTACTCCTTGGGCGAAGGCTGGTCCCAACCCGCGATGCGTTCGATGGCTTCGCGAAGGTGCCGGGCCGCCAGCTCAGCCGCCTCGGCCTTCTCGTGCAGATAGGCGAGCATCGCGGCACCTTATGCGCTACCCAGCGAAGCTGCGAGAAGGAACCGATCGGATCAGCTCACCGTCCCAACACGCCGCCAGGCGCATCGTGAGGTTCTCTAGGCCGCACAGGTGCATGTTGATCGTCGACGCCTCCGAGTGCGTCTCCATCACTGCGATCGACCCGGGCAGCTCCCGTCGGCGATCCAGCAGCTCGCGGAGGCGGTCATCGATGTCACCCATGCCCGCCAGCCTACGTGCGCGCCGTGCGGGCAGCGGCAACGATGGTGCGGTGAAGCGACCGACAGCGATCGGGCATCTCGTCGAGATGGCGGAGGTGGCGACCGAGCGGATGCGGCTGCGCGACACCGACATCGGCTGGCCACTGGAAGCGATGTGGGTGACCGGTGAACTGCTCGGCCTGGCGGACACACTCGAGGCGGGATCGGTCGTGCTCGTCCTCGACCTCCCCGCCGACGAGTTGCCATGGCTGGCCCGCCATCCCGCCGGCGAATGGGTCGGCGACCAGCTGCGGCTCGGCAAACGCCCGCTCCTGTGGTGCTACCGGCCACTGACCTGGCCGGTCTGGAACCACGAGCATCGGCGACGGGCTCGGTTCTGGTCCGCAGCTGGCGGCCTCGACACGACGGTGATCGAGGCGCTCCGGTCCCGACAACTCGATCACCTCACAGTCGTCGAGCCCTCCGTCAACGACCTCGCCGAGCAGCTGCGCGAGGAGTTCTCGGTGTCTCGACGGCACCTGCGGGCGGTGCTCGACAGCTACTGGGACCACGACTGGCGGCGACACCGCAAGGGCTACGACGAGTCGCCCGAGGATCACCTGTGGCGGGCCGCGACCGCGGTAACAGACATCTCTGATGCCCTCGACGAACTGCGGGGCTGACCGATGGTCATCAGCCGAGCCGCTTGTTTGACACGTTCTCGGCGGCGAAGCCGTCCTCGAAGAGCGATCGAGCGAGCACCTGGTTGGGCTCGTTGCCGGCGAGCCAGGTCCGGACGGAGCGTTCTTGGTCGTCCCGCGAGGCTTCGATGACGTTCAGCTCTTCGAGAAGGTCACCGCCGAGCACCAGCACGCGCGGCTCATCGAGCCGTCAGAGGTCTCGGGGCGTCGCCAACGAATCGACTCATGGCAGTACCTCGCCGTCGACGACAGGTACCCGGCGGCGCGAACGTTCATCATGATTGCCCGGTACGAAGGGCGGCGACACTGCCCATCAGTCCGACCGCAGCCAGGCCATCGAGTAGCTCGGCGGTGGTCATCGGCGGGTTGCGAAGGTGGGCGGCCTGTTGATCGATGACTTCGGCCACAGCCTCGATGTCGTCGACGGTAAGGCGGTGGACGAACTGGTCCGGGGAGGTGGCCTCGATGCCCTCCTTGGCGAGGGCGGCGGGTGGAAAGTCGGCGAGGTTGGCGGTGACGATCAGGCTTGCCTCCCCAGCGATGGCGGCAGCAAGGACGTGCCGGTCGTCGGCGTCGGGTAGTTCGAGCCGGCCGACGTGGTGCTCGTAACCGGTCACCAGCGCGTCGGGGATCGCGAGGTTCATCAGTTCCCGAGTGCGCTCCAGTCGCACTGTCGAGATGTCTGGTCGGTCGGCGAGCAGGCTGGCGAAACACTCGTCGAGGATTCGGTCGCTCCACCTCGCCTGGTAGAGGCCGGCGATGGCGAGACGAACGAACAGATCTCGCAGCCGGGCCGGGTAGAGCACGTTGGCGTCAAGGACGACGACCGGCTGGTAGCGGGTCAATACAGACCGAGCTCCTGTGCTTCGGCGGCCAGGTCCCGGACTGCGCTGAGCCGCCGAGCCTGGTCGATCTCCCGGTACAGGAGAACGTCAGCGAGGCGGAGGCGGCGGCGCGAGCCGACCTTGCGCGCCGGGATCTCCCCCCGGTCGACAAGTCCGACCAGATACGGTCGGGAAACACCAAGAAGGTCGGCGGCGGCGCCGGTGGTGACCTCCTCGTTCTCGGCCACAACCCGAACGGCCTCACCGCGCCGGACGTGGTCCAGCACGTCGGCGAGGACCTTGGCTACCGACGCCGGGAGCTCCACCGGACCCCCACCGTCTCCTTGAGGGATCACCACGGCGCGACCCCGCTCCAAGGCGCCGGCCGCGACGGCGGCCTGCTCAGCCTCGGTCTCGGGTAGAACGGTCTGGCCCATCAGAACTCCTCAACGAGCGCAACGAACGGTCTGAACGAAATAAGCGTACCGCAGGAGTAGCCGGGCGATCGCCGCTCGACCGCGGGTGCGGCATCCGACACTCCTCAGCGCCGAAGATGTCACCGTGGACGAAGATCGCGCTGACCGGGGCGGCCTTATGGACGAGGTGGATCAGCTCAGGGCGGAGAACGCCCGATTGCGTTCGCTGCTCGGCCTCGACCAACGGCAGGCGGACGGCCACGCCAGCACGTGGTCGCCGATGCTGCTACCTGACGTTCGGACGTCGCCGTCGATCGACAACGCAGCGCCGAGCGCCGCCAAGCTGGCCTTGTTCGCGTCGCTGTTCGGGGCACGGTCGGACGTGTACGCAACCCGTTGGGAGAACACCACCACGGGGAAGTCAGGCTGGTCCCCGACGACGAAGGGCGGACGGTCCCGGCAACGGACCTCACGCGACTACCTGCCGCTGACCGAGGAAGTCTTCGCCTCCCACCTTCGAGGTAGCACGACCGTCGGCACCTACCCACTCCTGCGCGGCGACACCTGCAGGTTGCTCGCATGTGACTTCGACAAGGGCACATGGGCCCTCGACGCCCTCGCCTACCTTGACGCCTGCCATGCCAACGGCGTGCCCGCTGCGCTCGAGCGTTCCCGGTCCGGCAACGGTGGCCACGTTTGGGTGTTCTTCGACGGCGCCGTCCCTGCCACCCAAGCACGTGCGATGGGCGCTGCGTTACTGCGTCAGGCTATGGCGGCTCGGGCCGAACTCGACCTGTCCAGCTACGACCGGTTCTTCCCGTCACAGGACTTCCTGCCCAAGGCCGGGTTCGGCAACCTGATCGCCCTACCGCTCCATGGCGAGCGCGTCGCCCGGGGCACGACGGTGTTCCTCGATCCCACCTCGTTGGAAGCGTGGCCGGACCAGTGGGCGTTCCTGTCTTCGATCGCCAGGATGTCGCCGGCCGCGGTAACCGAACTCGCCGCGACGCTCCGGCCGATCGACGCCGGCCCGACCCTGAGCCCGGCCGAGTTCGCTCGGCGGGGAGGTCCCCCGCCTCCCGCGGTGATCCAGGCACGGCTCGGGACGATGCTGTCCATCGAGCGCGCCGGGCTTCCTCCCGCCGTGGTGGCAGCTCTCAAGCATCTCGGATCGATCACAAACCCCGAGTTCTACGAAAAGCAGCGGATGCGCTCCTCGACCTGGGACACCCCGCGATTCATCTCCTGCTACGCCGAAGACCTCGAGTGGCTTCACCTTCCCCGCGGCCTCACCGAACGGGTAACCGAGCTCGTCGCCAGCCTCGAAAGCCGACTCGAGCTCACCGACGATCGCGCTGATCCACCAGCGATCGACCTGACATTCGCCGGTACCCTGCGACCGCAACAAGTCGCGGCCGTCGCCGATCTCGTCGACCACGACCTGGGCGTGCTCGTCGCCCCTCCTGGCGCCGGCAAGACCGTGATGGCCTGCGCCGTCATCGCCCATCACCACGCCCCGACGCTCGTGGTCGTCGACCGCAAGGAGCTCGTAGACCAATGGCGGAGCCGCCTCGCCGAGCACCTGGGTCTCGGGCCGAAGGAGATCGGCCAGATGGGCTGCGGTAAGGACAAGCTGACGGGGGTAGTCGATGTGGCCATGCTTCAGAGCCTGGCCCGCCGGGACGACGGGACGATCTTCGAGCGTTACGGCCTCGTCGTGGTCGACGAGTGCCATCACCTCCCCGCGGTGTCGTTCGCGGCATGCGTGCAGCGGGCGCGGACACGTCGGTGGCTCGGCCTGACCGCGACTCCCTACCGCCGGGACAAGCTCGAGGCGATCATCGGGTTCCACTGCGGGCCGATCCGCCACGAGATCAAGCCCGGTACGGTTGCCGGCGCGGAGCTGGTCCGTCGGGAGCTGGTCGTGCACCAGACCGGCACCGAGGTCAGCGAGGACGATGCCGTGCACATCCAGTCCGTGTTCGCCGCGCTCGTCGCAGATGGGCAGCGCACCGCACAGATCTGCGCGGATGTACACGCCGCCACGCACAGCGGACGGACGTGCCTGGTTCTCACGCAACGAACGGACCATATCGAAGCCATCGTCGATGGACTGAATGCACTCGGCGACACGGCACTCATCCTGAAGGGCGGTCTCGGCAAGAAGGCGAGGGCCGCGGTCTCCGACGCCATCACCAGGCGGCCCGCCAACGCAGGGATCGCGCTTGTCGCCACCGGGTCATACCTCGGCGAGGGGTTCGACTGGCCCGAACTCGACACCCTCTATCTCGCCTTCCCCCTCGCCTTCAAGGGACGCGTCGTCCAGTACGTCGGTCGACTCCTGCGAACCCACGAGGGCAAGCACCACGTCGAGCTCCACGACTACGTCGACTCCCGCATCCCCGTCCTCGATCGCATGCACACCAAGCGCCTCCCGGCCTACGCGACCCTCGGCTTCGACATCCCCAAGACGCCTCGAAGACGCCGTCCTCCATCGCCCAGCGCGAGTGAGCAGACCGACCAGTTCTGAACGGCAAGACACGACAACGGGTGGAGAAGGCTCTCCGGGCTGACGACTTGCTAGTGAATCAGGATCGCCGGATGACCTACATCGTGCAGCGCCGAGACCTCTTCTACGTCGTCGACTACGACGGCATCGACGCCATCAGCGGCAAGGAACGGCGAAGGTGGCACCCCGCCGGCAACCACCGTGCTGACGCCGAGCAGCTCGCTCAGCGGCTTGTCCGCGAAGTCCAGCCACCCGCTCTCCCGGGAGCTGAGAGGCCCATGACAGTCGGAGACTTCCTGACTGGGACGTGGCTTCCGCGCAAACGCATGACCGCGCGAGCGAACACCGCCTACCGGTACGGGGTGGATGACCAGCAAGTACGTCGTGCCCGCGATCGGGCGGGTCGCGCTCGGCGGCCTCAGGGCCGATCACCTCGACTCGTTCTACGAGCAGCTTCTCGCCACCGGTGGAAGATCCGGTAGCGGGCTGGCACCCAAGACGGTGCACGAAGTCCACCTCATCGTGCGCAACGCGCTCGACCTTGCCGTGAAGCGCCGCCTGCTCGATCACAACGTGGCCCATTCCTCGAACCCGCCCCGCTCACGGGCCATGACGCCCACGGGCCCACGGACGTGGACGCCGCAGCAGCTGAGTGTGTTCCTTGCATCAACGCGCCAGGCTCGCCTGTACCCGGCGCTCCACCTCACTGCCTTCACGGGAATGCGCCGCGGCGAGGTTGCCGGGCTGAAGTGGTCCGACCCCGATCCGGCTGCCGGTCGGCTTTCGATCTCGCGAACGCTCCAGAATGTGGGTGGACGGCCAACGGAGTTCGGAGTCAAGACTCGAACGAGCCGCCGGTGCATCGACCTCGACCCGGCAACCGTCGACGTGCTCCGTGTCTGGCGACGACGACTTGGCGACGACGGGCTGCCGGCCGATGCCGATGACTGGATGTTCTGCAACACCAAGGGCCGCTCGCTCAACCCGGAGTCGATCAGCCAGCTCTTTGAACGAGCCGTCGCCTGACTCGGCCATGCCCACCCGGGTTTCACCATGAACACCTACCAGCACGTCCTGCCCGGCATGGGCGCGCTCGCCGCCGCCCAGTTCGCCGGCCTGGTCAACGCCGGGGACGGCCGGTAGACGATCTACCGGATCGCCTACGCCTCGGCCGAACAAACGGGCTGGTCAGCGGCCTGACCGACCCGGTCGGTCGGGCCGAGGCCGGTAGACGCACCCGGTAGACGCCATTGTGGTACAACGAAGGCCCAGGTCACTGACCTGGGCCTTCAGGTGGTTGGTGGCGGGGGCGGGATTTGAACCCGCGACCTTCGGGTTATGAGCCGGGTCGAGGCCGTATCAGCTCGTGTCGCTTGATGCCAGAAAGTGCCGCTGACCTGCGGTTTCACGTATCGGTCGGTGTCGGCGTGTCCTGTGAATAACGCCTCGTGACGCCCCATCCGTTAGAAGATCCGTTAGAAGTTTTGTCCAGAACATTGTGTTGCCTGCAACAAACAATATCGCCTTTTGGACAACATGAGGATAGGCTCCCGGTATGGCTCCACGCGCCCGTCTCGACTGGGCAGCTAACTGGCTCCGGGAAGTGCTGCCCGACGGCTGGAGCGTCAGTGTGACGCGCCGTGGGTCCAACATCGCCGACATTCGACTTACCGCTCCGACAGGCGGCGCCACGGTCCTCGACGTTACGACGCTCAGAGATGCCACGCCTCGGTCGGTCGCTGGGCTCTCGGCGGCCTCGGGCCCGAGGCTGGTCCTCGCCGACTGGTTGAGCGAGCGCTCCCGCGAGCTACTCAGGTCGCGAGGCGCGAGCTTCCTCGACGTTACGGGCAACGCCGAGATCCGACTCGACGAGCCGGGACTATTCATCCGCACCGACGGTGCCGATCGCAACCCGTCGCCCAGGCCGTCGACCGGGCCCGGTCTGCGGGGCCCGAAAGCGTGGGCACTCCTACGGACCCTCGCCGAGGTGCCACCCCCGTTCGGTGTGCGGGAGCTCGCCCAGTCCGTGGGCGTCGATGCCGGCTACGTCTCTCGCGTCTTGCGCGCCCTCGAAGACGAGCTCCTCATCACCCGGAACCCCCGCGGCCCTGTTACCTCTATCGAGTGGGAAGGGATGCTCCGCAAGGCCGCCTCGACTTACTCGCTGTTTGACTCGAATGACACCTCCACTTGGGTCGCGACCTCCGGCCCTGAGCGCCTGGTCGAGGACCTCGCAGGCAAGCGAACAGGATCATGGGCCGTCACCGGCTCTTTCGCCGCAGCTCGCCTTGTGTCGGTAACCGCCCCGGAGATCGCCGTCATCTATACCGACGACCCCGAACGCGTTGCCAAGTCCGGCCGCCTGCTCCCCGCCACTCGAGGCGCCAATGTCATCCTCGTCCGACCCTACGACCCATCCCTACTCTCGGGGCCGGTCAAGCAAGGCGGCGTCGCGTACGTGTCCACTGCCCAGGTCGTCCTCGACTCCCTCACAGGCAACGGCCGTATGCCAGCGGAGGGCGAAGCGGTTCTGGCGTGGATGCGCAGGAACGAGCCCCGTTGGCGCACCGGCCGCCTCGAAACCGGCCAGGACAAGCGGAGAGCCTGATGGACAGTGACGACGTGCGCATTGAGTACGTCGAAGCCCGTCGGGTGCTCCTCGATGTGCTCGTTGCGCTCACCGATCACCTCGACGCCGTCGTTCTCGTCGGAGCCCAAGCCGTCTACCTCCGCACCGAGGGGCGGATCAAGGGGTACCAACCCTTCACTACCGACGCCGATCTGGTGATCGACCCGACGCTGCTCGAAGCGATCCCGTCCCTTGGTGGGGCCATGGAGCGCGCCGGCTTCGTCCTCACTGACGAACCCGGCATCTGGGAAGCCCGGTTCAACCGACCTGGCTTCGACGGCGAGATCATCGTGCCAGTCGACCTGATAGTTCCCGAGGAGCTCGCTCCCGCGGCTGGACGCCGCGCCGCCCAACTCCCTGGCGACCACGGCAAGACGACGGCGCGCAAGAGCCCCGGCCTGGCGGGAGCTGTCGTCGACAACTCCCCGATTGAACTCGGCGCGCTCGAAGCTGACGATCGCCGTATCGTCGTGAACGTGGCGGGCTACGGCGCGCTCCTCGTCGCCAAGCTCCACAAGCTCGGCGACCGCCTGGCCACACCGAAACGGCTACAGGCCAAGGACGCCGGTGACGTCTATCGCCTGTTCGACACCGTCGCTCACGATGAGATGATCGAGTCGCTCCGACGGCTTCTGGCCGACGATCGCTCAGCCGCCACCACGACGAAGGCCCTTGCGTACCTCACCGAACTGTTTCTCACGCCTCGAAGTGTCGGCACTGGCCTCGCCGTGACTGCCCTCCGGGGGCTCCTCCCCGAGACCACGGTCACTGCGGCGATCTCCGCGTATGCCAGCGAGGTGTCCAGCGCCATGGGTCGATGAGCCGACCCGGGGCCCGGCCCAGAGGATCGGCATCCCTCAGCGACACGGTGCATCAACATCTCGGTCAACGAGGAGGGCCAAAGAAACCGATGTCGGGATTCCGGGCTATCCCCCAGTTTGGATTTGACCTCTTTACGTGGTCACGTCCCGTACCACCGCAACGCTCTGACCTGGGCGTTCGCGATTTTGGGGTTCGAGATATCACGTTCCGTGACGCCTTGTGGCGCGAAGTTGACATACATTTTGCATACATCGCGACGACCCTGGACATCGTCGGAACGGCCGTCACTCTCCGTGGTCGCGCTGGAAATCCCCCCCCCAGCGCCGGAGGCGACCCACCGCACTCCGCCCGACAAGTCATCGACGTGCTGCAGGATCGCGCCTTGGACTCCGCCCCGTCCCCCAACCACAAAGCACGTGTGCGCCTCCACGGACGCCGGGCGTGACCGAGGGTCCGGTGCGTGGCGCTACCGGGATCCGAGGCGCCCGGCCCGCTGGACGACCGATTCTGTTACCACCACGGATCCGATGGTGCCCACTCGTGACGCTCCGGACGGGACCCGCGGTCGCGTCCGCATGGCCCTCCGGTCCCGGGACGGTTCATCGGACCACTCTTACGGGACGCGGCCCGTCCCAAAGGCTCGCCGTGGCTGACACGACCCATGGAGGGTTCCCCCTGCGGGACCCCGGTCGTCGTTCCCCCTCCGCCACACCGGTCGTCGTTCGCGCTCCGGAACGCGCGTGCTGCGCGCCCTGGGAAGGCGTTTCGCTTGCGGGACTCGTTCGCGGTTGCAAATACCTCTGGAGTTCTCGGCCATCTCCGAAGACGCATGACCACTCTCTCGCCCTTTCCCCGGCGTCATCGGCTCCGTGGTTCACGCGCCCTCGACGCGGAGAACCGTCCAACCGATCCCGGTACCGACGGCAATGCCCGTATCGTGCCAGGCGACGCAGCTGACGCCACTGCCGAATGCCATCCCAGACATCTCTCCCCAGCCGGGGCTTCGACGCCGGGGAGAGCGGCTACCTCCCGCCACCGGACGCCAACGGAGTGGAGGTCGTGATCCGCCCCGCCAGCGACCGCCTGCAGCGGCTCGAGCCCTTCCCCCCGTGGGATCCGCTCGTGAGTCCGCGTCCCACACCCGCACCGTGTTGTCGTACGAGCCCGAGGCCAGGCGCCGCCCGTCGGGCGACCACGCCACCGAGCTCACCCCCCTCTCGTGGCCGGCGAGCACGGCGGGGGCGGAGCCGGGGGC
>Ga0183260_10000132_pt1 | contig 54663 bp, 54 predicted proteins | sample AntDrymUQ4972206_2_FD_129768 | JGI IMG/M metagenome (GOLD analysis project Ga0183260, IMG submission 129768) | Polar desert sand microbial communities from Dry Valleys, Antarctica - metaG UQ497 (22.06) (version 2) (version 2) | ecosystem: Environmental > Terrestrial > Soil > Desert | place... | reverse complement strand
GGTCACAAGGTCACCCTCGAACCCGCAGCCTGATCAACGACACAGGTTTCGGGGCTCCGCCCCGACCCGGGGTTGCTTCACCGCGGCCGTCGCGGCGAGCGCAAGGGTTATTCACACCTCAGTCAGACCTCCAGGATTATGCCGACCCGCTTCGAGCCACGCGAACTCCCGACCAGCTCAAACACACCTCCGGGTCGTTCCCAGTCGGCATAATCGGGGGGTCGTCATAATGTGGGTTCCACAACAGGGCACGGCACCGACGAACCTGACCCTCGCCCTGGTCGGGGCCGGGGGTGCAGGCGCGGCGACCTACTCTCGTGCCGGATGGCTCGAGCGTTACGTGTCCCGGGGCACGTAGGAGCCCCACGCCCGGGACCGACAGGAGCTGCGCCTCGGCGATCCTGTCTCGCCGATTGATCTTCAGGATGCTGACACCGATGGTGCCGGTCGTCGCGCTGGTGACTTGAACCGTGGCGGTTGCGCCTCGTTTGAGCTTGCCCATGTACATCGCGAACCCCGTTTCGAGCGCTCCCGATCCGCCTCGCCGGGTCGGAGGAATCGGCTCGAACGAACAAGACGGCCGTTGGCGCCGGACCCTGCACAGCAGCTTCGCGCCCCTCCCGGCGGTCGGGCGTTTCCTCCGCCATCTGCGTGGGAACCAGTATGAGCATGGGAGCTGAATCGCTTGTGTGGTTCTTGATCGTGGTTGCGATCTTCGGACTGATCGTCGGTGCGATCGGCCGTCTCCTGGTTCCTGGTCCCACGCCACTCGGAGTGCTCGGGACGATGGGCGCCGGCATCGCCGGAGCATTCATCGGGGGGTTCGTCGGCCGGCTACTGCTCGGGCCGAGGTTGACCCAAGGCTGGGTCTGGGTGCTGTCGATCCTCGGAGCAGCCCTGGTCGTGGCGCTCGCCAGCGGAGGAGGTCGGGCGTACTACCGCCGCCGGCCTCGCCGGGACCTCATCTCTGACCGCGTGTACGACGATCGGGTCGTGTACGACGATCGGGTCGTGGTCGACGACGTCGACGACCGCTACCGGCCCGTCCGCCGCCGCCGCTTCTCCTGAGGCCATGAAGATCCAGATCCAGGGCTCGGTCCGCGTCGACGTGTCCGAGTTCTTCCGCCCGGCGATCTTGCCCGGTGACGGCGTCCCCGAACTGCAGCTGCTCGTCGGCGGCAAGTGGCGAACGGCAGCGAAGGGCGATGTGTTCGACGTCCGCTCCCCCATCGATGGGAGCGTGATCGCCCGGGCCGCCAAGGCGTCCGCCGAGGACGTCGAGGAGGCGATCGCTGCCGCCCGGCAGGCCCGCGGGGACTTCCGGGCCACACCGGCCGCCACTCGCCTGGCGATCTGCGCCCGTGCCGCCTCGATCCTCGCGGAGCACGCGGACACCTTCGCCGGCGCCATCGTTGCCGATCTGGGCAAGACGTCCGAACAGGCGGCGTCAGAGGTCAAGGCCACCCGGGAGCGACTGGAGCTCGTCCGGGAGGAGGTCCGGAAGATCTTCGGGGAGTACATACCGGGCGACTGGATGGACGACAGCGTCGGGAAGTCCGCCGTCGTACTGCGGGAGCCGGTCGGAACGGTGGCCGCCTTCGGCCCGTTCAACTACCCGCTGTACCTCGTGGCGTCGAAGATCATCCCCGCACTCGCGGCGGGGAACACGGTCGTCGCCAAGGCGCCGTCCGAAGCGCCGATACCCCTCGTGCTGTTCGCCCGTGTCTTCGAGGAGGCGGGGCTACCGGCGGGCGTGCTGAACGTCATCACCGGCCCGGGCAGCGAGATCGGCAACCTGCTCGCCTCCCACGCCGACGTGTCGATGATCTCCTTCACCGGCTCCACGTCCATCGGCCGCAGCATTGCCGCCGACGCCGGTCCCAAGCCCATGCATCTCGAGCTGGGCGGGAACGCAGCCGGCATCGTCCTGGCCGACGCCGATCTCGATGTCGCCGTCGAGAAGACGGTGCTGGGCGCGTTCAAGAACGCAGGCCAGCGCTGCGACGCCATCAGCCGCGTCCTCGTGGAACAGCCGGTCTACGAGGAGTACGTGGAGCGGGCCCTGCACGAAGCCGGGCGCTGGCCCGTCGGAGACCCACGGGCCGAGACCACGAAGGTCGGCCCGCTGGTGAACGAGAAGGCGGCGACGTACGTGCACGCACTCGTCGACGACGCCGTCGCCAAAGGGGCGCGGCTGCTCGCCGGGGGCGATTGCCACGACGCCTACCACGAGCCCACCGTCCTGGCCGACGTCCCCCTGGACGCCGACATCGTGTGGGAGGAGACCTTCGGCCCCGTGCTCACCGTGCTGCCGGTCGCCGATCTGGACACTGCGATCGAGCTGGCGAACCGCTCGCGCTACGGGCTGGACTCGGCCGTGTTCACCTCCAACCTCGAGAGCGCCTGGCGCACGGCCCGGGCCCTGGAGTGCGGTCAGGTGACGATCAACGACGCACCCGCCCACGGCGTCGGCCACTTCCCCTTCGGCGGTCGAAAGCCGGACTCCGGCATCGGCCGGGAGGGGCTGGGCTACTCCATCGACGAGTGCACCGTCCTCAAGACGGTCGTTACACCGGTATAGGCGGTTCCCCGAGCCCGAGCACCGCCCCGCGTCGCCGACGGCAGCCTCATGGTACGGATTGTCGCGGGCCTGCCGCTAGTCGCGCTCGGGGATGTTGTCGGCCATTCCCCGGGCCCACTCGGGCTCGCCCTCCTCGACGGGCTCGTACTCGGTGATGTTGTCGATCGACTTGCCCATCGCCGCGTCCGCCTCCCGCTCGACGATGATCTCGACCAGGGCCGGCACGCGGGCCTCCCCGCTGGCCCGGATCGCCCACTCGATGGCCGGCTTGATCTCGTCCGGCGAGGACACCCGCCGTCCGAGCGCGCCCATCGCCTCCATGACCCCCACATGGTCCATGCCCAGGGCGCCGTTCGGGCCCTCGTAGCCGATGTCGACGCCGAAGTTCATGTCGTACTGGTACTTCTCGGGTTGGCGGATCAGGCTCATGTACCCGTTGTTCAGCATCACCAGGACGTACGGCACGTGGTACTGGACGGCGACCGCGATCTCCTCCATGAGAAACCCGAAGGAGTAGTCGCCGACCACGCCGACGACGAGGTTGTCGGGGCGGGCGAGCTTGACGCCGATGCAGGCGGGGACCTCCCAGCCGAGGGGACCGGCCTGGCCGCAGCACAGGTAGTGGCGTGGCTTGTACGTCTTCTGGAACTGGCCGCTCCAGATTTGGTACAGCCCGATGGCGGTGACGATGATCTCGTCGCCGTCGAAGAGGTCGTTCATTTCCTGGAACACCCGCTGGGGCTTGATCGGCACGTCGTCGAAGTCCATCTTTCGGAGCATCGTCGAGCGCAGCTCGTAGACACGGTCCACCCAGGGCCCCGGGTCGCGCGCCTCCGTCAGGTCCCGAGCCGCCTCGAGGAGCGCCTCGAACGCCAGCTTGGCGTCGGAGACGATGCCGAGGTGGGGCCGGAAGACCCTGCCGATCTGGCCCGGCTCGATGTCGATCTGGACGAACGTGCGCCCGCCCCGGTAGACCTCGAGATCGCCCGTGTGGCGCTCGGCGAAGCGGGCGCCCACGGCGAGGACGTAATCGCTCTCGAGGAAGAGCTGGTTGGCATAGCGCTGGCTCGTCTGGATCCCGACGATCCCCGCGTACAGGGGGTGGTCCTCGGGGATCGAACCCTTGGCCATGTACGTCGGCGTGACCGGGACCTGCAGGTACTCGGCCAGCTCCATGAGGGCATCGGACGCGTCGGAGATGATGACCCCACCGCCGGGCATGATCATCGGCCGCTCGGCGGCCACCAGCATCTCCACGGCCTTGCGGATCGCGCTGAGGTTGGGCTTCGGCGGCTCCACCGGCAGCCGCTCGTCGAGAGCGGCGTCGTACTCGACCTCCTGCTCCTTGGTCACGTCGAGCGGGAGATCGATGAGCACCGGCCCGGGCCGTCCGCTGCGGGCGATGCGAAAGGCCTCGCGGAACACCCACGGGACCTGGGCCGTCTCCTTGACCTGCACCGACCACTTGGTGACGGGCTTGGCGATCTCGACGATGTCGACGGCCTGGAACGCCTCCTTGTGGAGCAGATGGGTCGGGGCCTGCCCGGTGATGCAGATGATGGGGATCGAGTCGGCCCAGGCCGTGTAGAGACCGGTGATCATGTTGGTGCCGGCCGGGCCCGACGTCCCGATGGCCACTCCGACTCCGCCGGTCACCCGGGCGAGGGCATCGGCCGCGTGGGTGCCGCCTTCCTCGTGACGTACGGCGATGTGGCGGATCTTCTCCGACTTGCTCAGGGCCTGGTAGAGGGGGAGGATCGCCGCCCCGGGGATCCCGAAGACGAACTCGACGCCTTCGTCCTCCATGATCTGGACGGCCGCCTCCATCACCTTGACGCGGTTGAGGCGGTTCACGTTTTCCTGGTCGTCGCCCATGGTATTAGGAGAGTCCCTCGGTGGCGTCGCCGATCTTGTGCTGGGCGGCGTCTTCGATCGAGGTGAGCAGGGCCGAGTGGTCGAGCCCGCCCCGGTCCTTGACCTGGAGCTCCTGGAGCATCTGGTCGACGAGGGCGGTGACCGGCAGGGGCACGCCGACTTCACGAGCCGTCGCCAGGGCGATACCGAGATCCTTGTGGTGCAGCTCGGCCCGGAAGCCGGGTTCGAAGTCGTGCTCGAGCATCATGTCCCGCTTCTGCTCCATGACCTTGGTGCCGGCCAGGCCGCCGGAGACGGCCTCGATGATCTTGGCCGGGTCGACGCCCGCCTTCGAACCCAGCACGAGCGCCTCGCTCACGCCCTCGATGACGATGCCGACGATGATCTGGTTGCACGCCTTGACGATCTGGCCCGAGCCCGCCTCGCCGACGTGGGTCGCCGTGCCCAGGGGCTCGAAGAGCGGCTTGGCCCGCTCGAAGTCCTCCTCGGCCCCGCCGACCATGAGGGCGAGGTCGCCGCTGATGGCTCCGGGCTCGCCGCCGCTGATCGGCGCGTCGAGCGTCTTCACGCCCTTCTCGTTGGCCTCTCGGGCCAGCTCCTTGGTGACGAGCGGGGAGATCGTGCTCATGTCGATCAGGAGGTCGCCCTCGCTGGCGCCGGCGAGGAGTCCTTCGTCGCCCTTGTACACCTCCCCGACCTGGGCGGAGGCGGGCAGACAGGTGATGACGATGTCGCACTGCTCGGCGATCGCCTTGTAGCTGTCGGCGGTCTCGGCCCCTTCTTCTGTGAGCTCGTCGGCGCTGCTGCTCTCGCTGTAGACCACGAGCTCGTGGCCCGCCTCGATGAGGTTTTTGGCCATGGGCTTGCCCATGATCCCCAGACCGACGAAACCGACCTTGCCTTCGGCCACGTGCGCCTCCTCGTTGTCAGAGATTGAGATCCTCTACCCCCACGTCGCCCCCGCGCTTCTCCTGCGGCAGCCACGCCAGGCTCTCCTCGGTCGCGTCGGTCGTCGGCTTGTACTCGAGGCCGATCCGGCCCTCGTAGGACAGCTCCTCGATGGCGCCGAAGATGTAGCGCCAGTTGAGCTCACCCGTGCCCGGCTCGCCCCGGTCGGGCGAGTCGGCGACCTGGATGTGGGTGATCCCGCCGGCGTGTTCGCGAAGCGTGGCGACGACGTTCCCCTCCATACGCTGCATGTGATACACGTCGTACTGCAGCTTCACGTTGTCCTTCCCGACCCGCTCGATGAAGTCGGCGGCGGCCTGGGTGGTGGACAGCAGGTAGGGCCCGTTCTCGAACGTGTTCACGGCCTCGATCATCACCTCGATGCCGTGCTCGGCGGCCTGATCGGCGGCCCAGGCGATGTTCTCGCGGGCGAGCTCGAGCTGCTCGTCGGTGTCGACACCGTCGAGCTCGAGACCCATCAAGGCGTTGAGGCGGGGACAGCCCACGTTCCGGGCCAGCTCGAGGGCGACGGGCACGTTGTCGCGGAACTCCTGCTTGCGCTCGGGGTCGCTCACCAGGCCACGGTCGCCGCTCGGCATGTCCCCGGCGTCGAAATTGAACAGCGCCACCTCGATCTCTGCGTCCTTAATGGCCGACTCGACTCGACCCAAATCCTCTCCCGAGGGCCACCAGAACTCGACGGCGCTGAACCCAGCCTCGGCGCTGCGCGCAAAGCGCTCTACGAAGTCGACTTCCTTGAACAGCATGGACAAATTGGGGCAAAACCGCACGTTCTATTTCCCCGATCTGGAAGTGACCACTTTGCGCGGCGCAGCTTAGGCCGGTTGGTCAAAAGGGGTCAAGGGGGGCGCCTCTCAACCGGCCCGGCCCAGCTTGGCCTCCGGCCTCAGGTCGTTCGGCAGCCCCTCCCCCCGAGCGGCGCAGGCCAGCGCCCGACCGAGGGCGGGGGCCTGCTTGAAGAGATTGTGGCCGGCGACGAAGAAGATCCCGTCGGACTCCCAGACGGCGACGCCGTCGGGGCCCCAGGGCAGCTCGGTGACCCAGCAGTGGCGGTGATCGACGGGCTGCGGATCGAGGCCGGGCAGGGCCTGCGTGACGTAGGCCGCGGCACGGTCGGCGAGGGCGGCGAGAGCGGCAGGGTCCAGGAGAGACCCGTCCTCCTGCACGTTCACCGTCTGGCTGAGCCCCACCGAGTAGCGGCGGTTGCCGGGCCCCGGCGCCCCGTAGGTGCCGACCTCGCCGAAGTCGCCGCTCCCGTCCTGCAGACAGGCCAGGCGGGCGGGGGGGTCGCCCCGGACGGCGAAGGTGAGGCGGACGTGCGCCGCGAGCTGCACGGGAAGCGAGAGCCCCACCCCCCGGGCCAGCCCGGCGGTGCCGCGTCCGGCACAGACCACGACGCTCGAGTGCTCGGAGCACGTGCCCCCGGCGCGCACCTCGACCCTTCCCGGCCCGGTCGGGCGGACCGAGATCACCTCGTCGCTCACCAGCGAACCGGCGAGGGCGCCGGCCAGTGCCTCGATGGCGGCGGAGGTGCGTATCGCCCCTCCCACCTCGTCGAACATCGCCGGCCCGGAGTAGTCGGCCAGCAGCGGGAGCCGCTCGGAGACCTCCGCCGAGTCGATCGACCGGACGTTCGCGCCGCCGACCTGCTCGAGCACCTGCAACCGGCGCTCGACGGGAGGGCCGAGGGCGACGACGCCGTCGGCGGAGACCATCTCGACGCCCAGGCGCTCCTGCCACTCGTCCCACAGGGCGCGACTGTCCAGCGCGAAACTGACGAGTCGCGGGTCGTCGTGAGCGTGCCGGAAGGTGCGCCCCTCGCCGCCGGACTGGCCGTTTCCCGGCCTCCCGCTCTCGTACACCCGGACCGTCACCCCCTCCTGCACCAGGCTGTAGGCGGTCGAGAGGCCGACGATGCCGGCCCCGATCACGGCGACGTCCGGGGTGGCGGTCACGCGCTCCGGCCGTGCGTCGGGCATGGCGAGCCCAACCTCGGGAATAATGCGGGTGGGACAAGCATGCGAGGAGCCGGGGTGATCGACGCCGGGCTGGTTGAGCGACTCAGGCGCATCTCGGGGGACGAACACGTCCTGACCGACACCCACGAGCTGAGGACCTACGAGTCCGATGGGCTGAGACACTACCGGTCGTCCCCACCCGTCGCGGTGCTGGCCGGCTCCGCCGCCGAGGTGCGTGACGTCGTCCGAGCCTGTCACGAGACCATGACGCCGTGGGTGGCCCGAGGCGCCGGCACGGGGCTGTCCGGCGGTGCTCTGCCCATCGAGGACGGCGTCCTCATCGTTCTCACGCGTCTCAACCGCATTCTCGACGTCGACCTCGACAACCAGCGCGTCGTCGTCGAGCCCTGCGTCACCAACGCCGCCGTCTCCAAGGCGGTCGCCCCGACCCACTTCTACCCTCCCGACCCCTCGAGCCAGGTCGTGTCGACCATCGGCGGGAACGTGGCCGAGAACTCCGGCGGCCTTCACTGCTTCAAGTACGGCTTCACCACGAACTACGTGACCGGGCTCAAGGTCGTGCTCCCCGACGCCGAGGTCGTGACCCTCGGAGGCAAGGAGGTCGACCGGCCCGGCTACGACCTCATCGGCGCCTTCGTCGGCTCCGAGGGGACCCTCGGCATCGCCACCGAGATCACGCTCAGGGTGACACCGGTGGCCGAAGCGCACGAGACCACGGTCGCCTACTTCGACGGGATCGAGCAGGCCGGCCAAGCCGTCAGTGACATCGTGGCCCGGGGGATCGTGCCGGCGGCGATCGAGATCATGGACAAGCTCACGATCGAGGCGACCGAGAACTGGACGCACGCCGGGTACCCGCTCGACGTGGGCGCCGCCCTCATCGTCGAGCTCGACGGGCCGCAGGCCGAGTGCGACGCCCGCTCCGGTGACGTGCTGGAGATCTTCGAGAAGGCGGGAGCGTCCGGCACGCGCGTGGCCGAGAACGAAGAGGAGCGGGCGCTGATCTGGAAGGCGCGCAAGGCCGCCTTCGGCGCCATGGGGTACCTCTCGCCGTACTACTACGTGCAGGACAGCGTCATCCCCCGGACGCGTCTGGCCGAGATCCTGGGTCGGATCGGCGAGCTCTCCGAGGAGTACGGTTTCAGGATCGCCAACGTCTTCCACGCCGGCGACGGTAACCTCCATCCCCTCGTGTGCTTTGACGCCAGGAACCCGGGGGAGTCGGAGAAGGCCGAGGAGGTCGCCGGGCTGATTCTCACCGCCTGCGTGGAGGCGGGTGGATCCATCACCGGTGAGCACGGCGTGGGAGTCGACAAGAAGAAGCACATGACCGAGATGTTCTCGGAGCAGGACCTCGATGCCTTCCAGCGGCTGCGATGCGCCTTCGACCCCGACCAGCTCGCCAACCCCGGCAAGGTGATGCCCACTCCCAGGCTCTGTGGCGAGGTCCCGGGCCCGTACCGCAAGCACCCACTCGAACAGGCCGGCATCGCCGAGCGCTTCTGAGATGGATGCCGCCGAGCCCCGCCGCGAGACGCCGTCGTCGCCCGAGGAAGCGGGCGAGGTCATGCGCACCGCCGGCGAGGAGGGGCGGCGTGTGCGGGTGCGCGGTGGCGGGACCAAGCTGGCCTGGGGCTGTCCATTGCGTTCGGGCCACGCGGGCCGGTCCACCGCCGGGACGGAGATCGACCTCTCCACCGAGCGGCTGGACTCCGTCGAGCACAACAAGGAGGATCTCACCGCCGTGTTGCAGGCCGGCGTCCGCCTGGCCCGGGCGCAGGAGATCTTCGCCGACGCCAACCAGATGGTGGCACTCGATCCTCCGCTCGGCCAAGGCGATGCGGCGACGATCGGCGGCGTGGTGGCGACGGCCGACTCCGGCCCCCTCCGCCACCAGTACGGAGCAGCACGTGACCTGATCCTCGGGATCACCATCGCGCTCTCCGACGGGACGATCGCCAAGGCGGGAGGCAAGGTCATAAAGAACGTCGCCGGCTACGACCTGGCCAAGCTCTTCACCGGATCGTTCGGGACGCTCGGTCTCGTCATCGAGGTCGTCATGCGGCTTCATCCGCTCGCCCGCGACAGGGTCACCGCCCTCGGGGACTCCGACGACGCGGAGGCGCTGGGACGCGCCGCCTCGGTTGTCGCCCATTCCCCGTTCGGCGCCGAGAGCCTCGACGTCGCTTGGCACGACGGGCAGGGCGAGGTCATGGCGCGCTTCGGCGGAGCCGCTCCCGACGACGTCGTGGAACAGGTGGTAAAGCTTCTCGAGGAGGCGGGGCTCCAGGCGGACAGCAGGGCCGACGACGACCCCCTCTGGGAACGGCAGCGAACGGGGCAGCGCTCGGCCGACGGTGCGGTCGTGCGCGTGTCGGGTCTGGCGTCGGAGCTCCCGGCCGTGCTGCGCGCCGCTCACGATGCGGGTGGGTCGCTGGTCGGGCGGGCCGGCCTCGGGGTGTCCTGGGTCACCCTGCCCGGCGGCGACGCCAGCAGCCTTGTCTCGAGCATCGAGGACCTTCGCCGGCGCCTCGACCCGTTCGCGTGCGTCGTGCTGGACGCCCCGCCGCAGGTCAGGGAGAAGGTCGACGTGTGGGGGAAGGCCCAGGCGGTGCCGCTGATGCGAAGGGTTAAGGCTCGTTTCGATCCGCACAACGTGTGCAATCCGGGACTGTTCGTGGGAGGGATCTGATGGCCGAGACGGGGGCATTCGACGCGCACCGACCACCCGGTCAGGACCTGATCGACGTCTGCGTGCACTGCGGCTTCTGCCTGCCGACGTGCCCGACGTACGTGCTCGGGAACGAGGAGATGGACTCGCCTCGGGGCCGCATCGTGTTGATGAACGTCGCCCTCAACGAGGCCGACGAGCTGTCCGACTCGATGGTCACCCACTGGGACCGCTGCCTCGGGTGCATGGCGTGCGTCACCGCCTGCCCCTCCGGCGTGCAATACGACAAGCTGATCGAGGCCACGCGGCCCCAGGTCGAGCGGAACCACCGCCGTCCGCTCGCCGAGCGCGCCTTCCGGCGGGGGGTGTTCGAGGCCTTCACCCATCCGGGGCGCATGCGGGCCCTGGTGCCGCTGGCGGTGGCGGCACAACGGCTCGGGCTGAAGGAGAGGACCGACGGGCGCCTCGAGCGCTTCCCGAAGCTCCGGGTGCTGCGAGACCTCACGCCCGACGTGCGCCTCGACGCTTCGGTCGCCCGCCTGCCCGAGGTCACGCGTGCCCGGGGCGAGCGCCGGGCACGGGTCGGGATGCTCCTCGGGTGCGTGCAGCGCGTCTTCTTCCACGACGTGAACGCGGCGACCGTGCGCGTCCTCGCGGCCGAAAGGTTCGAGGTGTTCGCGCCGCGGAGGGTGCGCTGCTGTGGGGCGCTGATGCTGCACTCGGGGGAGGAGCCGGGGGCACTCGAGCTGGCCAAGAAGATGATCGAGGCGTTCGAGGACTGCGACTACGTGGCGGTGAACGCTGCTGGCTGCGGTTCGTCGATGAAGGACTACGGCCACGTGCTCGCCGACGACGACCAGTGGGCAGAACGGGCCGAGCGGTTCTCCGACAAGGTGCGCGACGTGTCAGAGCTGCTCACCGAGTCGGACCCCGTCGCCACGCGCCACCCGGTCCCCCTCAAGGTCGCGTACCACGACGCCTGCCACCTCGCCCACGCCCAGGGCGTGAGGTCGCAGCCACGCAAGCTGCTCGGCGGCATTCCCGAGCTGGAGGTGGTCGAGCCCGCCGAGTGGGAGATCTGCTGCGGCTCCGCCGGTATCTACAACCTCTTGCACCCCGAGGCCGGAAGTGAGCTCGGTCGCCGCAAGGCGGAGAACCTCCTCGCCACCGACGCCGATGTCATCGCCGCCGGCAACCCCGGGTGCACGCTCCAGATCGCTGCCTATCTGCGGGAGAAGGGCCGGCCGCTGCCCGTCTACCACCCGATCGAGCTCGTCGACCGGTCCATCAGCGGGGCCGGCCGGCCCTGACTGGGGCGCTCGTTCTACTCGGAACGGCCGGATAGGAACTCGTCGAGTCGTGGGTCGGCCAGGCACGACGGGCCGGTCTCGGTGAACCGGACGACGATGTCGGCGTGCTCCGCCGAGGCTCGCACCCAGGTGTCCATTCCCGGCCCGAGCACTTCGTCCCAGAACCGCTGCATCTCCTCGGGGGAAAACGCCTTTCCCGTCTCCTCCCGCAGCGTCGTTTCCCGTTCGAATCGACGGTCGCGGGCGACGTCTGTCGGAATGTCGAGGTGGAGGTGCCAGTCGAGATACGGGAGGATGCGCCCATAGCCCTGGCCGTCGTACCCGATGATCCACCCGTCGAACAGGACCACGTCGGGGGCATCGTCGAGGCACTCGTCGGGGCTGCGGTCATCTCGGGACGGATCGAATCGCGGCAGGACCAGTGGCTGCGACCCGTCCTGAATGGCGGCGAGGGTCTTCACCATCAGATCGATGTCGTGGGACCCAGGCGCGGCACGCCAGGCTATGCCGCGATCTTCTCTTTCCCGGCGGGACAGGTAGAAGTCGTCCAGCGAGAGGGCAACGGCGCCCATCCCCACCTTCGCCAACGAACGGGACACGGCGCGCGCGACCGTCGACTTCCCTGCGCCTGCCGGGCCGGAAATAGCGAACAGCCGAGGGTGGGACGCCCGGATCAACTGGACCACGGGTGCGACGCAGCCGCGCAGCACCGAGTCGTCGGTCGAGTCCCCCGGAGGACCGATCACTTCGTCGGACGCGGTCTGGCCGAGGGCGATCCACTGCCGGGTCCGATCGGTCTTCACGTCATCGTCCCGGGGTGCGTGACCCTGTCGCTCGGGCCGGGGATGGCATCACGGCCTCGGGCCTCGGTCGCCTGGTCGACGTCTCACAGCTCGTCGGCCCATCGCCAGGAATCTCGGGGTCCCGGGAAGCAACGCCGCTCGATACGACCTCACGCCCACGCATGGTCGGCTGAGCGTAGACCGCTAGGGGTGAATGGGCCACCAGCGACCCCAGGGCACTCCCAACGACGTCCTGCAGCTTCAGGGGTTTGGAGGCGGCGAGCGGAATCGAACCGCTGTACAGGGCTTTGCAGGCCCTTGCCTAAACCACTCGGCCACGCCGCCAGCGAGCCCATCGTACCCGGGACGGCGGGCCGCTCCGGTCCGGCCTGCAAGCTACGAGTCGGTCTCGGGCCCGTCGTTGGATCCCACTGACGTTCCGGCCGGGGCCAGCACCCCGACCAGGCCACCGGCGATCGTGGCGAGGAGGGTGGAGAACGAATCCGGCACGCTCCTGCCCTCGTACGCGATCACCGCCCAGGCGATGCCACCGATGATGAAGTAGAGGCCGAGCGAGGCGACGACGAGGACGTAGAGCCAACTGGGAAGGCCGGTTCGGCGGAGCCGGGATTGCATGCTTCCTCCTTCGGTCACGGGACAGCTCCAGCATGGCTCCCGGGAACCGGTGTGAGCACGAAGGATCAGGGGTACGCCGCCCGTCATGACCGACACCCGACCGGCCATCCTGTTCGACGTCGACGGCACCCTCGTCGACACCAACTACTTCCACACCGTCGCCTGGTGGCGGGCCTTCCAGGACATCGGCGAGGAGGTGCCGATGAGCAAGATCCATCCACTGATCGGGATGGGCTCCGACCAGCTCGTCGAGCGCCTGATCGGCCGCGAGAGCGAAGATGCCAGCGACGGCCACTCCCGCCACTACGAGCCGTTCAAGGACGACATCAAGGCGTTTCCCAAGGCGGCCGAGCTGATCAAGGAGGCCGACCGGCGGGGTGCCCGGGCGGTGCTCGCCACCTCGTCGAGCGAGGACGACCTGCCCGTGCTGACCGACGCCATCGGTGCCGGCGACGCCGTCGACTACGTGGTCTCCAAGAGCGACGTCGAGGAGAGCAAGCCGGCCCCGGACATCTTCAAAGCCGCCCTCGACGCCCTCGACCTCGACCCGGGACGCACGCTCGTCGTGGGCGACACGCCGTGGGACGTGGAGGCGGCGGGCAAGCTCGACCTCGACGTGGTGTGCGTGCTCACCGGCGGGGCGACCCGTGAGCAGCTCGATGAGGCCGGCGCCATCGCCGTGTACGAAGACGTCGCCGAGCTGCTCGGCCGGTTCGACACCAGCCCCCTGGGCAAGCTCCTCGGCGACTGAAATCCGCGTTCGTTGCGCTCCTAGGGACGGTGATCGGGGCGCATTTGAGCGGGATCATAGCCCTACGGCTGCAGCAAACAGGCCATCCGTCCGGATGACAGTCCCCGGACCCGCAAATGCACGAGGACCCGCCCCGAAGGGCGGGTCCTCGCAGAGGTACTAGTGCTGCTGTGCGGGCCAGAGGCCCGGGGGCTCAGGGGCTCAGTCGGGCTCGGGGCCCTCGCCGTTGCCCTGGTAGCGGGTGCCGTGCGCGTCCTGCGCTGCGTAGGACCGCATGGTGTAGGCGATGTGGCGGTCGTTCTGCTCCGCCCGCTCGAGGGTGAAGCCGGGCTCCACTTTGGGGCGGTTGACGATGAACGACAAGCCGAGCGTCTGCTTGGTGTACCGGGCGTTGTAGCACTGAACCTTGATGTAGTGGTTCGGGTACGCCTCCCGGCACTTCTTGACCTCCTCGAAGCATGCCGACGCGTCGTCGAGGTCGAACATCGGCAGGCCCCACATCTCCCAGTAGATGTTGCGGGGGTGAGGGTCGTCGGTGAACTCCACGGAGATCGCCCAGTCCTGGTCCAGTGCGTACTGGATCTGAGCCTTGATCTCGTCGTCGGTCAGATCCGGCAGCCAGGAGAACGTTCCTTGGCGGATTCGCATGGTGTGCTCTCCTCTCTCAGGCCGACGTCGGCGTCGGCGTCGAGTCCGGCGTGTCGGTGGATTCGTAGTCGAAGGAGATCTCGCCCCAGGTGTCGAGAGCGGCCTGCAGCGACGGGTAGCTCTTGGCCGCCTTCTTGAGGATCTCCTCGCCCTCCTTCATGTAGTCGCGGCCCTCGTTGCGGGCCTTGATCATCGCCTCGACGGCGACCCGGTTGCACTCGGCTCCGGCCTCGATGCCCATGGGGTGGCCGATGCTGCCACCACCGAACTGGAGCACGACGTCCTCGCCCAGGTAGTGCAGCAGCTGGTGCATCTGGCCGGCGTGGATGCCACCGGATGCGACCGGCATGACGCCCGGCATCGACGACCACCACTGGTCGAAGTAGATGCCATTCTGGGCGTTCTTGGGCACGAAGTCGTCTTTCAGCGTGTCGTAGTAACCGGCGATCATGTTGGGGTCGCCCTCGAGCTTGCCCACGACGGTGCCGGCGTGGATGTGGTCGACGCCCGCCATGCGCATCCACTTGGCGATGACCCGGAAGCTCACACCGTGGTTCTTCTGGCGCGTGTAGGTGCCGTGACCGGCGCGGTGGAGGTGCAGGATCATACCGTTGGCCCGGGCCCACTTGGCCATCGACTGGATGGCGGTGTAGCCGATGGTGAGGTCGATCATGATGATGATCGAGCCGATCTCCTTGGCGAACTGCGCCCGCTCGTACATCTCCTCCATGGTGGCGGCGGTCACGTTCATGTAGTGACCCTTGATCTCACCGGTGCGCTCCTCGGCCCGCTTCACCGCCTCGATGCAGTGGAGGTAACGGTCACGCCAACGGCCGAAGGGCTGGCTGTTGATGTTCTCGTCGTCCTTGGTGAAGTCGAGGCCGCCCTTGAGGGCCTCGTAGACGACGCGGCCGTAGTTGCGGGGCGACAGACCGAGCTTGGGCTTGACGGTGGCGCCCAGAAGGGGACGGCCGTACTTGTTGAGCCATTCCCGCTCCATGACGATGCCGTGGGCCGGGCCCTGGAACGTCTTGAGGTAGTGCGCCGGGATCCTCATGTCCTCGAGGCGCAGGGCCTTGAGGGCCTTGAAACCGAAGACGTTGCCGATGATCGACGAGGTGAGGTTGGCGATCGAGCCTTCCTCGAACAGGTCCATGTCGTGGGCGATGTAGGCGATGTACTGGCCCTCGATGTTGGGGACCGGATCGACCTTGTAACACTTGGCCTGGTAGGTCTCGTAGGCGGTGAGGCGGTCGGTCCACACGACGGTCCACGTGGCGGTCGACGACTCGCCGGCGACGGCGGCGCCCGCTTCCTTGGGGTCGACGCCCTTCTGGGGCGTGATCCGGTGGGCGCTCAGGATGTCGGTGTCCTTGGGAACGTAGTCGGGCTCCCAGTACCCCATCTTGGCGTAGGGAATGACGCCGGCTCCCCAGCGCTCGTCGTCCTTGTCCTTGTCCGGGGGGGCCTTCGGCTTGTTGGTGCGCGCCATCTTCGACTCCATCGACGCGTCCTGTTCGGTTCTCTGACTGGCTTCCTCAGTCTTCTGACCGTTCTCTGCCATGGCGCCTCCTAGTGGACGGAAGGGGGGTTGTTCTCCCTACCCGATTCTGGCCGACCGAAGATAGCCTGTCCATAACGCATTCCCAAGTTCCCATAACATAACGGTTATGACTCTGACCCAGCTGCGGGCCTTCGTGGCCGTGGCCACCACCGGGTCGGTGCGGGCGGCGGCCGAGCGGTTGTTCGTGAGCCAGCCCGCGGTCTCGGCGGCGGTGGGCGCCCTGCAGAAGGAACTGGAGGTGCCGCTGGTCACCCGGCAGGGCCGAGGGTTGCAGCTCACCCCCTCGGGGCGGGTGTTCGCCGGCTACGCCCGCCAACTCCTCGGGCTGCTCGACGAGGCCACCGCCGCCACCGTCGGCACCCTCCACCCCGAGCGCGGTCGGGTGCGCCTGGCGGCGGTCACCACCGCCGGCGAGCACGTCCTCCCCGGCTTTCTCGCCACCTTCCGCGCCGAGTACCCCGAGGCCGGCGTCTCCCTGGAGGTGGGCAACCGTGCCCACGTCTGGGACCTCCTCGAGCACCGGGAGGTCGACCTCGCCTTCGGAGGGCGACCTCCCGGTAGCGGGAGGTTCGCCACCCTGGCCACCAGGCCCAACGTGCTGGTGCTCGTCGCCGCCGCATCCAAGGAGCCGGCCACCGGCGGCGTGCGCGAGGTGCCGCTCGACCGGCTCCGCGACCAGGTGCTGCTCCTCCGCGAGCCCGGTTCGGGCACCCGGAGCACCGCCGAGGAGCTCCTCGACGAGCTGGGCATCTCCCCGCCCACCCTCACCCTCGGATCCAATGGCGCCATCCGCGAGTCCGTGCTCGTGGGCCTCGGGATCACCCTCATCTCCCGCGACGCCGTGGCCCGGGAGCTCGACGAGGGCGCGCTGGAGGAGTGGCGCGTCGTCCCTGACGGCGCTAGCGGTGACGCGGTCCATGCCGTCCCCCGCCACCGGGCCTGGCACCTGGTGGCGCGCAGCGGCGACGAGCTCGATCCCACCGCGCGACTTTTCCTGTCCCACCTGGCACAGCCCGACGGCGCCGCCAACGCCGACTGGTTCACCCCGGTCGATCATGCCGGATCCCCCTTCCTTCCGGTGAGGTCCCCCGGCTAGCGTGGCTGGTTTGGAGCGCCTTTCGCTCCGAGCGGTCCGATCACACGAGGAGGACGGGGAGTTCCATGAGTGGCAACGACAACGATCTGAAGGCCATCGCCCAGGCCATGGTCGCCCCCGGCAAGGGCGTGCTGGCCGCCGACGAATCGGTGGCCACCATGAGCAAGCGCCTCGAGTCCATCGGGGTGGAGTCCACCGCCGAGGTTCGTCGTGACTATCGCGACATGCTTCTCACCACCGAGGGGCTGGGCGAGTACATCAGCGGCTCCATCCTCTTCGACGAGACTCTGCGCCAGAAGTCCGCCGACGGCACCGCCTTCCCCCAACTCCTCGAGAAGCTCGGGATCCTTCCCGGCATCAAGGTCGACACCGGGGCCAAGGTCCTGGCCAAATCGCCCGACGAGAAGATCACCGAGGGCCTCGACGGCCTGCGCGAACGCATCGAGGAGTACGTCTCGCTCGGGGCCAAGTTCGCCAAGTGGCGCGCCGTCATCACGATCGGCGACGGCATCCCCAGCACCTACTGCATCAATGCCAACGCCCACGCCCTCGCCCGCTACGCCGCTCTCTGCCAGGAGGGCGGGCTCGTCCCGATCGTCGAGCCCGAGGTCCTGATGGACGCCGACAACGACATCGACCGCTGCTTCGAAGTGACCGAGGCCACCCACCACGCCGTGTTCGCCGAGCTGTTCGAACAGCGGGTCGACCTCGAGGCCATGGTGCTCAAGCCGAACATGGTGCTCTCGGGCAAGAAGTGCGAGACCCAGGCGAGTGTCGAAGAGGTGGCCGAGAAGACACTGGCGCTGTTGCGGCGCACCGTGCCCTCGGCTGTCCCCGGCATCGCCTTCCTCTCCGGCGGCCAGAGCGCCGAGGTCGCCACCGCCCACCTCAACGCCATGAACGGAATCGGCAATGCCCCCTGGAACCTCACCTTCTCCTACGGGCGGGCGCTCCAGGACCCGGCTTTGAAGGCATGGGCCGGCAAGGCCGACAACGTGCCGGCCGGCCAGCAGGCCCTCCAGACCCGCTCCAAGTTCAACAGCCTGGCCACGTCGGCCGGCTACAAGCCCGACATGGAGTCCGAGGCCGCGTAGCTGTTCCAGCCTCGCAACCGGCCTCGAGGCTCGAGCCGAACAGCCGAACAGGTGGGTCAGCCCGGCTCACCGCGGGCTTGGCCGTCGATCGTCATCCGGGCGCCGGTGGGCAGACCGTCGCCGATCGCACGGAGGGCGGCCGCGACCGCGTCGGTCGTCCCCTCGAGGGTCATGGTCAGACGCACCGGATCGCCCGGCCCGCCACGCCCGTCGGGGCGTTGTGGTTTACCCGCCGACGTCAGCTCGACACCGTCGGCGTTTGCCAGCAGGGTGGCGGCGCGCACGGCGAGCCCGGAGGGGCCTTCGTAGGTGATCCGATGCGATGTCACCGCACAAGCGTCGCGCGCGTAGGGGCCCGTAGGCTCTGCGGGTGCCGGCCATCGTGCCCATCCACGATCCCGACGACGACCGGCTGGCGGACTACGTCTCGCTCACCGACAGCGATCTCCGTCGCCTGCGGGCCCGGTCGAGAGGCGTCGAGGGTGACGTCCTCATCGCCGAAGGAGCGGTCGTGGTCCGCCACCTCCTGGCATCTCGCCATCGCGTCCGTTCCCTGCTGGTCACCGAGCGCGGGCTCCGTGCCCTGGCGACCGACCTGGACACGATCGACGCCCCCGTCTACCTGATCTCTCAACCGCTCGTCCGGGCCGTCGCCGGGTACGACTTCCACCGCGGCGTCCTGGCTGCGGCCGATCGTGCTCCTCTCCCCGACCCGAGCGGTCTGCTCGCCGGTGCCGGGCTCCTCCTGCTGGCCGAAGGGGTCAACGACCACGAGAACCTCGGGGCGCTCTTCCGCAACGCCGCCGCGTTCGGCGCCGACGGGGTGCTGCTCGACCCCACCTCGGCCGACCCCCTCTACCGCCGCTCGATCCGGGTGTCGATGGGCCACGCCTTGCGGCTCCCCTTCACGAGGATGACCGACTGGCCGGCCACGATCGGCCGGCTCCAGGAGCGCGGCTTCGAGGTGCTGGCCCTGACTCCGGACGCTGTTGCCGAGGACGTGCGCCAGGTGCAGCGCCGACCCCTCCAGGCCGTGCTGGTCGGCACCGAGGGGAGGGGGCTCTCACCGGCGGCGCTGCGGACCGCCGACCGATGCGTCCGCATCCCACTGAGCTCCGGCGTCGACTCGCTGAACGTCGCTACCGCAGCCGCCATCCTCCTGCACCAGCTGGCGCCCCCGGTTCTGGGTGAGGAAAGCGGCTGAAATCCGGTCGCTTTCCGTACCGAAACTCGGGGCTCCGCCCGCCGGCGGCACGGGCTCCCGTTCCGGTACCGGAAAGCGGCACGTGTGAGTGCCGCTTTGCTGACACGAAACGGCTCAGGGGCGGGGAACGGTCACCTCGATGGTCGTGCCGCGGTCGGGCCAGGAGGACACGGTGAGGTGGGCGCCTATGAGCTCGGCCCGCTCCCGCATGCCCGCCATGCCGTAGGAGTGACGGTGTTCGGCACCGTCGAGGACGTCGCCGACGATGCCCTTGCCGTCGTCGTCGACGGCCAGCCGCACCCCGTCGGCCGTCGGCAGGAGCGAGATCCGCACGACCGACGCATCGGCGTGCTTGACCACGTTCTGCAGCGCCTCCTGGGCGATCCGGAACAGTGCCACCTCCACATGGGGAGGCAGCCGCTCGGGCACGACCTCCACCTCCACCGCCAGGCCCGTCAGGGTGCGGGCCAGGCTCTCGAGGCCGGGCCCGAGCCCCAGGTCGTCGAGCACCGTCGGACGGAGGCCCAGGATCGCGGCGCGGGTGTCGTCGAGGGCGGCGGTTGTCAGCTCCTTGGCGACACCCAGCTCTCGTCGTAGCAGCTCGGGGTCGGCGGCGGCGTCCTCGGCGGCCAGCAGGTGGTACCAGAGGCTCACGAGCCTCTGGCTGATGCCGTCGTGGATCTCACCGGCGAGCCGCCTCCGCTCGACCTCCTGTGCCTCCACTGTCCGGGCCGCGAACCGCTCGAGCTCCCCTTCGCGCTCGGCCAGACGCTGGTACAGGCGGGTCTTCTCGATGGTGCGGGCCACCAGCTTGGCCACGTCGGTCAACAGGGCGAGGTCGTCGGGCCCATAGCTGCGCGCCTCTCGTGAGTGCACGTTCAGCACACCGACCACCCGGCCCCGCACGAGCAGCGGCACCGACACCAGTGAGACATAGTCCTGTCCCCGCAGAACCGGGATGTAGCGGTAGCGGTCGTCACTCCACTTGTCGGGCACGACGGCCGGCTCGGCATGACGGGCCACCCACCCGGCGACGCCCTCCCCGATGGCCAGCTCGACCGTTCCCACCGCCTCGTCGAACGGCGGCGTGGCCCCGGCGAGCACGACCCGTTTGCGTTCCTCGTCGACCAGGTGGACGAAGCACACGTCGGAGTCGGTCGCCTCGGTGACGAGGGCGGGGACCCGCCGCAGCACCTCAGCCAGGTCGAGCTCACCTCCGGTGAGCTCGATGACCAGCCGCAGCAGCCGGTCGCCCACGTCGGGGCGAGCCGATGTCAGTGGAAGATCCCCTCGCGCAGGGCGGTGGCGACGGCCTGGGCGCGGTCGGCCGCCTCGAGCTTGCGGTAGACGCCGCGGGCGTGAGTCTTCACCGTCTCCTCGCCGATGAACAGTCGCTGGCCGATGGCCCGGTTGGAAAGTCCCCGGACCATGAGCTCGAGCACCTCGCTCTCCCGTTGGGTGAGGCCGAGTCGTGCCCCCGGCCAGAACTCGCCGCTCTGAAGGCGGGCGGCGGTCAGGGCTACCCGCCCGGCGAGGGACGAGTCGATGGCCACCTCGCCCTCCATCACCCGCTCGAGGTGGGCGGCGAGCTCCGGGGCGGTGGTGGTCTTGAGGAGGAACCCCGACGCCCCGACCCGCAGGGCCTGGAACAGGTACTCCTCGTCGTCGTAGACGGTGAAGAAGACGACCTTGATGCCGGGGTGACGGCGGATCAGCTCCTCGCAGACGTCGAGCCCGCTGGCCCCACGCAGCCGCACGTCGAGCAACACCACGTCGGGGGCCAGACGGCCGGCCAGGTCAAGGGCCTCCACCGGGTCGGTCGTGGCCCCGACGATCTCGACGCGGCCCCGCTGGGAGGCCAGCATCGAACTCAGGCCCTCGAGCACGACCTGGTGGTCGTCGACCAGGAAGAGCCGGACGGGTGCCCCGGGCGTGGGCTCGACATCGGTCACGGCCACACCCCAAGGTATCCCCCCCTGCGCCACCCCCGGGGGGGAGGCGCCGCGCACCCAAGAGGCGTAGGTTGACGTGTCCAGACCTGGCAGTTCGTCTGCCGCGACGCGAGGGACCCCGCCGATGACAGCGACGACCACCACGACCGACGCCCCCACCGACGCACGCAGCGGGTCCGTCTCCATCGTGCCCTCGGTCCTGCCCGCCGACTTCGCCCGCCTGGGCGACGAGGTCGCCGCCCTCGAGGACGCGGGGGTCGACCGTATCCAGTGGGACGTGATGGACGGGCGGTTCGTACCCAACCTCACGTTCGGGCCCGACGTCATCGCCGCCTCCCGCAAGCACTGCTCGGTGCCCTTCGAGGCCCACCTCATGGTGGTGGAGCCCGACGAGCTGATGTCCAAGTACGTCGACGCCGGCTGCGAGCTGGTCATCGTCCACGCCGAGGCCTGCCGCCACCTGCACAAGACCCTCTCCGCCATCCGTGAGACGGGGGCCAAGTCGGGCGTCGCCCTCAATCCCTCCACGCCGCTCGACGTCGTCCGCCACGTCCTCGACCTAGTCGACATGGTGCTGGTGATGACCGTCAACCCCGGGTTCGGGGGCCAGGCCTACATCGCCACCATGGAGCCCAAGATCGCCGAGGCGGCGGCGCTGATCGAGGGCTCGGGCCACCAGATCGAGCTCGAGGTCGACGGGGGCATCAGCCCCGACACCGTCGGCGGCGCGGTCGCCGCCGGTGCCCGCATCCTGGTCGCGGGCAGCGCGCTGTACAAGCACGAGGGCGGGCTCGGCGATGCCGTGGCCACGCTTCGGTCCCGGGCCGAGGCGGCCCTTCCGTGATCAGGGGAGCGTCCATTTCCCGGAGAGGAGCGTGCGCGCGATGATGGCCGGCCGTTATTTGCCCAGTTGGGCCGCTGGGATTCCCCCTCGGGGGAGCCGGGCCGCCACCCTCCAGCCCACAGGCCCGGAGGTGAGCTCCATTCCCGACAAGCCGATCACGATCCAGCGAGCTTGGCGGAGCAACAACGGGGAGAGTCAGACGAGACCGATCATGCTGGCCATCGCCGGCGACAGCGCTTCCGGAAAGACCACCATCACCAAGGGTCTGGTCGAGGCCCTCGGTCCCGAGCGAATCAGCTCGATCTGCGTCGACGACTACCACAAGTACGACCGCGAGGAGCGCAAGGACAAGCCCCTCACGCCCCTGCACCCGGACTGCAACTACATCGACGTGATGGAGCAGCACCTCCAGTTGCTGGCCATGGGCCACCCCATCCTCAAGCCGGTGTACAACCACAAGGATGGCACCCTCGACCGCCCGGAGCTGGTGGAGCCCCGGGAGTTCATGATCGTCGAGGGCCTCCTGCCGCTGCACACCAAGCTGGCGCGAGCCTGCTTCGACGCCACCGTCTACCTCGCCCCGCCCGAGGAGATCCGCTTCCAGTGGAAGATCAACCGTGACACCAAGAAGCGGGGGTACCAGGAGGAGCAGGTCCGCAAGGAGATGGAGAAGCGGGAGCCGGAGTCGGCCGAGTTCATCCGGCCCCAACGGAGCCACGCCGACATCGTCATCCGCTTCGCGCCCATCGAGGAGCGCAAGGATGACGAGGCCCTGAGCGCCACCATCCTCCTGCGGCCGACCATCGAGCACCCCGAGCTGTCCAAGATCCTCACCGACGCCCACCGCGAAGCCATGCATCTCAAGCTGTCGCGCGACGAGGACGGCAAGCCGGTCGACTCCCTGCACATCCACTCCTACGCCGACCGCGAGGTCACCCGCGAGGTCGAGGAGCAGATCTGGGAGGAGCTCGGTGTGCCCGAGCCGATCCCCGAGTCGCTGGGCACGATCGACAACGGCGAGCGCAGTGAGCCCCTCGCCCAGGCCCAGCTGATCCTGCTCTACCACCTCTTCCAGGCCCGCCACGGCTAGGAGGAGCTCAGGGCATGCCCGTCTCCCCTCAGGGGACGGGCAGGTGGTGCACCTCGTTGAACGACCGCAGCACCGGGCCCCGGCCGCCGATGTCGATCCGCGTCACCGACGCCACGTCGACGAACATGCGCCAGGCGACCTCGTCGGCTGCGCCTAGCGCCCAGGTCACGGCCGCCTTGATGGGCCCGACATGGGTGACCACGACGACATCGCCTGCCGCCGCCTCCTCCCGCAACTCCTCGCAGGCGGCCCGCACCCGCCGGCCGACGTCGGCCAGCGACTCTCCGCCCGATGGCGTGAACTCGGCGTCGGCCTGCCACCGCTCCCACAGGGGTGACCACGCCTCGCTCACCGGGCAGCCGTCGAGTTCGCCGTAGTCGACCTCGATCCAGCGTTCGTCGACGCGAACCGGTACCCCGAAGGCGGCGGCTGTCTGGCGGGTCCGACGCAGCGGGCTGACGATCAACTCGTTCACCCCACCCACCGACGCAGCCAGGGCCCTCGCCTGACCCTCGCCCCGCTCCGTGAGCGGCGGGTCCATGCGTCCGACCAGCAGCCGCTGCGCGTTGGCAGAAGTCTCCCCGTGCCGCACCAGGACGAGCGTCACGCAGCGATGTCTCGGGGGGTGCGGCCGGTGCGGAGGAAGGCGGCGCGCACGGCAGGGTCGGCCAGGCGGAAGCGGTGCCAGAACCAGACGAGGGCCACCGCCCCGGCCATCTCCTGGACGACGAGGAGAGCGGCAGCGTGGTCGAGGGCCGGGAGCGCGTCACCGAACCCGGAGCCGAACGCCGGCCACCAGAACGTCTCGGTGCGCGCCCACATGCCGTCGAACACCAGGTGGAGCAGGATGCCGACGGGAACGAAGATCCAGCGTCGGCGGGCGGCCCGGCGGCCCCTCGTGGCCAGCATGACGACAGCCAGGAGGGTGGCCCCGAACGCCACGGTGTGGAGCAGGCGCGCCCCCCCGAGGGGCAGCTCGACGAGGTCGGGCAGCACGGCGCCCAGCATCACGACCCGGTGGTCGATGGCCGGGTCACGAAAGACGAGCCAGACCGCCACCAGGGCCATTCCGGCCGGCCAGAGGACCATGGCGCGGTCTAGGGCCTGACCAGGATGCGGCCGCACTGGTCACACGACACCAGGGCGTCGGGCGGCTCCCGCCGGATGCGGTCGATCTCGGTGGCCGGGAGCGTGAGGTGGCAGCCCCCACAGCGCACCCCCACCAGCGGCGCCGCGCCGATGCCGTCGAGCCTGGCGCGGAGGCGCTCGTAGAGCGCAGCGACGTCGGCGGGGATCACCGCTGCGGCGTCGGCCCGACGGCTCTGTTCGGCCACCAGGTCGGCGTCGATGCTGGCCTGGGCTTCGGCGACGACCCCTCGCAGGCGCGAGCCCTCGGCGTCGAGCCGCTTCCGTTCGGCCTCGTGAGCGGCCACCTCGGCCTCGACGGGCTCCCGCTCGCCCATCACCTCGAGCACCTCGTCTTCGAGGGAGGAGCGCCGTCGCCGCAGCGATTCGTGGTCGGCCTGCATCGCCTGGAGCTCCCGGGGAGCGCTCACCACCCCGGAGTACATGCGCCGCTCCACCTCGGCGATACGTTCCTCGGTGGTCGCCAGCGTGTCCTCCAGCGCCCGCTCGCGACGGGCGATCTCGGCGAGCCGCTGCGCGGCGTCGGCCATGGCCGACTCCACGTTGGCGAGTGAGTCCTCGACCGCGTCCAGCTCGCCCAACTCGGGAAGCGTCCGGCGCCGGTGGCGCAGGCGGTCGGCCGCGGTGTCGTGCTCCTGCACACGGAGGAGCAGCTGGAACACGCTCACCCGAGGTCTGCGCCGGAGATCAGGGTCGGCGCCGGTCCCGTACCCGGTAGCGTATCTGGTCGGCAAAGTCGAATTCGACCGAATCGACGAGGTCGGGTTCGACCTCGACCGGCGGTTCGTACACGTCGACCGGGTCGACCGCTGGCGGCTCGACGGCGTCAGGGAGAGGAGTCGCTACCCTCGGGGCCGCCGCCTGGAGCCTCGGCCCGCTGGGGGCAGACCGCCGCTCACCGCGGGAGGCCGAACCACCCGAGGCTTGGGGGGCGGGGAAGGAGACCGGCTCCATCCCGGCCAGGGCGGCACTCATGTAGGCACGGAAGATCCGGGCCGGGTAGGTGCCGCCGTACACGCGGATCCCACCCACGTTGGTCATGGGGACGTCGCCTTCGGGGTTACCCATCCACACCGCCGTCGACAGGGTCGGCGTGTAACCGACGAACCAGGCGTTGGTGTGGTTGTCGGTCGTGCCGGTCTTACCCGCCACCGTCCAGGGGGGTACGGCGGCGGCGGTGCCCGTCCCCCGCTGGACACCCTGGGAGAGCACCTGAGTGACCGACCGGGCGTTCTGCTGGGACACGACCTGCTCGCCCTTGTGCTCCGCCGCGAACAGTTCCTTGCCCTGGGCGTCGACGACGCGTTCGATCCCGTAGGGAGCGCGGCGTACGCCGTCGGCGGCGAGGGTGCTGAAGGCCGAGGCCATCTGCATCGGCGTCACCAACGACGAGCCCAAGGTGATGGAGAGGTATGGCGGAATCTCGCTGGTGATCCCCATGCGGTGGGCCACGTCGGCCACGCTCTCGGGGCCGATCATCTTCACCAGCCGGGCATAGGCGCAGTTGACCGATTTCACCGTGGCTTCGGTGAGGGTCAGCACGCCCCCCGCCGACCCCTCGACGTTGCCCGGCTGCCATACCGGGCCTCCCGGGTTGGGGATGACACACGGCGAGGAGGCCAGGATGCTGTCGTACACCGAGAACCCCTGCTCGAGGGCGGCCATCAGGGCGAAGGGCTTGAAGGACGACCCTGGCTGACGTCCGAGGCCATCGGTGGCCAGGTTGAACTTGGAGCGATCGAAGTCGGGCCCGCCGACGAGGGCGCGAACAGCCCCGGTCGTGGGTTCGACGGACACCAGTGCGGCGCTGAACTGGCCGGCCGAGTCCGGGAGGATGCCGGCCACCGCATCCTCGGCGCTGCGCTGGAAGCCGGGGTCGAGGGTGGTGTGGATGGCGAGGCCCCCCCCGAACACCGCCTGGATCCGCTCGGCAGCGGTGTCACCCAGGCGCGGGTCGGCGAGAAGCTGCTGCTTGACGTACTCGGCGAAGTAGTCGCTCCCCTTGGCCGGGTCGGGCGGGGGCGGCGTGGGAAGAGGCTCCCCCTTGATGCGGTCGACGTCCTCCGGCGTCACATGACCGAGGTCACGCATCCGGTCGACGACCTTGCCGCGCCGCTCCCGGGCGGCGGTCGGGTCGACCCACGGGTCCGAGCCCACGGGGTCACGGATCAGGCTGGCGAGAAGGATGGCCTGGCCCACGTCGAGCTTGTCGAGGTCGGTGCGGAAGTACGTCTCCGCCCCCGCCTGCAGGCCATAGGCGTGGTTCCCGAGGTAGACGGTGTTGATGTAGCGCTCGAGGATCTGCTGCTTGGTCAGCGCCTTTTCGAGGCGCGTGGCCAGCACCGCCTCTTTGACTTTGCGATCGGCTCTCTGGCTCGGGTTCAACAAGGTGATCTTGACCAGCTGCTGGGTGATGGTGGAGCCACCCTCATAGACGCCACCCGACTCGATGTTGGTGACGAGCGCCCGGGTGAGGGCCCGGGCGTCGAGCGCACCGTGTTCGAAGAAGCGGTCGTCCTCGGCGTCGAGCACCGCCCGGATCACGTGCTCGGGCACCCGGTCGAGCGTGACCGGTTGACGGTTCTCCTCGTCGTGGAGCACGGTGAGGACGGTGCCGTCCCGTGCGTAGACGACCGACCGGGCGGCGAGCGGCCTCAGGTTGATGGGGTCGCCCTCGGTGCCGGTGACGGCCTCGGAGAACAGCCGGTCGAACTGGCTGGCGACTCCCATGGTGCTGAGGGCCGCCACGATTCCCGCGACGACGACGGCGACGACGAAGCGTGTGAACGCGCGCATCCCGGTGGGAAGGATACCGCCCGCCTTCAGTTCGTCAGCCCCACTCCTCGCCCAGCATGGCCTCGAGCCGTTCCTTGCGGCGGGGACGCTCGGTCTTCGGCGTCTGCTTGGCCCGGCACCGTCCCGAGAGCCCGTGGAGCCAGAGCGCAGTCTGGGTGTCTTCCTCGGCCCCGACCGTCACCCGTGCGTAGCACTCCGGACAGCGAATGATTCTCGACATTGTCTTCCCGGGCACGACTGCGATGTCCCTTCGGCGTCCGGCGGTATGGACAGGATACCGCGCCGGCAGCCCCTACTTCCCGGCCCGGTCGACCATCCTCGTCAACACCGACCGCTCGACGTCGGCCGAGAACGGTTCGCCCTGGTTGAAGAAGGCCACCGACATCTCCAGCTTGCCCATCCGGACGTTCACCAGGTCGAGATAGGCGGTCGATGTCGGGTAGGTGATCGTGGCCCGGAACGAGACGGTGCCCTCGCCCGCGGCGAGGCCGGGAAGCCGCGCCACGGTGACATCGCGTGGGGCACTTCCCGGCGTTGACTGCCGGTCGAGTTGGGCCCGCAGGCGCTGGCGGAGGCAGCCCACCGCCCGATCGCCGTCGAGGGCGGCGAAGTCGTCACGGACGATGTCGAGGTTGCGGACGGTCTGCACCGTCGAGCTGGCCCGGCTGCGTTCCTCGACATGGAACTCCGGCGACACCTCGGTGGCGGTGCGGACGGTCTTGGGCTCGGGCCGGCCGACACACTGTGCGAAGCGGCTGGCGTCGCCCTCGTTCTCGACGGCCGTGTCCGGCGGTGACGCCACCCAGCCGGGCGGAAGATCTTCGATGCGCAGCGTCGCCGCCTCGACCTCCGCCTTGCCGCGATCGGCGTCGCTCGTGCACGCGGCACCGAGCAACGCGACCGCCACGACGCCGGCGACGGCCCACACGCGAACGAGGCCACCCAGTCTGGGTGGCCTCGCTCGATGCGTCTTGGTCAGCGCTGCTTCGACTTGCTCTTCACGTAGTTGACGATCGTGTCGGTGGGCACCTTCACGCCGTGCTTCTTCCGGACGTGGTCTGCCACCTTGGCCATCAACTCGTCCTCGGACGATCCGCTTCCCTGCCAACGGCAGGTGTGGTTTTCGTCCCTTCACCTGAACGTGTACGCCACGTCTCCTCCTGTCACGGCCGCCGGTCGGTCGCCGGCTCAGCCGTTGCTCACTTGTGTTCGGAGCCGACACCCGTCATGGACGAAGGCTGCACTCGGTACGCCACAACCTAGCGCCCTCAGGGCTAGTAGCGACGCCGGGAACCAGCCCTCCAGCCGAAACCGGCAACCAGGGCGATCAGGAAGATGACCAGCAGCAGCACCAAGAGCTCCACGGCGTTTCCTCCTAGACGAAACGTCTCCGCTCGGCTACTCCGGGCGGCTGACCGGTTGTTACCCCAGACTCCGGCGAAGTAGTCGTGTCAGCCGGGATGGCGTCTGCCGTGACGCACGCCCAGGCGCCAACCGACCCAACCGGCGCCCACGGCCACCGCCACGAGCTGCACCACCCGGAACACGGTCCACGCCAGAGCGACCAACCACGACGCGACCAGGACGATGACAACGCCCAGAGCCCCCAACACCACCACCGTCCCGCCCCGCGAGGCTGAACGGCGCCCGACGGCCCCGGGAGCGCTCCCCACCCGACGACTCCCCCGCCGGGCCGGCTCCAACGTTCGACAGATGAGGCACGTCTCAATCGTCATCCCATGCGAGCAGGTGCCCGCTCCCCGATCGCCCATGCTGCACCGTCACTTCCCGACGTCGAAACGTTCTTCGGTGGGCGCTGAGGGACTCGAACCCCCGACCCCATCCTTGTAAGGGATGTGCTCTTGCCACCTGAGCTAAGCGCCCGGAGCTCCGAGGCTACCGGCCGGCTGTCAGGGTCGATGCCGAGCGTGAGCAGGGGCGACGTGGCGGCCGACCTCATGCGCCAGTACCTCAGGGAGATCGGCGCGGCGCGACTCTGGCGCGATTGAGCCCGCGTGGTCAGGATGGCGGATGCGCGGCGCGGCGGGCGCGGTTGACGGCCATGATCGCCCGCGCCGACTCGCCCTGCAGGCGAGGGAGGTTATCGAGACTGAACCAGCGGGCCTCGAGGATCTCGGGTGACTGCGGGGACGGCTCCTGGTCTCCCGTCGGCCGGGCCCGGTAGATGATGTCGACCCGCCGGGAGCGGGCGTCGACGACGACGGTGGGGGCGTCGTTGACCACGAGCTCGAGGCCCACCTCCTCGGCGGCCTCGCGGGCGGCGCCGTCGGCCGGTTCCTCGTTGCGCTTGAGCAGCCCGCCGGGAAGGCCCCAGCTCTTCCGATAGGACTGACGGACGAAGAGCACCGCCCCGTCGGCCCGCTCCACCATGCAAAGCGCTCCCACCCAGAACGAGGGCGTGATCCGGCGGACGGCGAACACCCGTACCGGCCAGGGCAGCACCCGCCACACCCGGTACAGGACGCCTTTTAGGCGCGACGACATTCGCCGAGCCTAGGAGCCATGCACGGCCCGGTCGTGCTCAGGGTTGTCCGTTGGGCGGTGCGGGGCGGTCAGAACCCGGACCGGGCGGCCACCGCCTCGGCCAGAAGAGCCGGGGTCGCGGCCGCCACCGGGATCCGTCGGTCACCCGGCCCCCTCAGAACCAGTGCCCGTCCGCGGGCGTCGGCCACCGAGGCGCCCGCCTCCTCGCAGACCAGCATCCCGCCCAGGTAGTCCCACGGCCCGTGGGCATCGGCGCTGCAGTCGACATAGGCGTCGAGTTGCCCGGACGCCACTGCGCAAAGGTCGAGGGCGGCGGCCCCCAGGGCCCGGACCTGGCGCCACCCGAACCGGGCCGGCGGCATGCTCGTGACGCCGACCAGGGCGGTGCCGAGCGATGTGCATGCGGTGGGCACCGTGGGGGCGTCGTTGCGCCGGGCACCGCCACCCCGGACGGCTTCGAAGCGCTCCCCCGTTGCCTGGTTCACAACCAATGCGGCACGGGCCCCCTCGGCGTCGAGGACGCACACGCTGGTTGCGAACCAGGGGATGCGTCGGGAGGCGTTGGTCGATCCGTCGACGGGATCGAGGACCGCCACCAGGTCCCGGTCGGGGTCATGCAGCCCGCTCTCCTCACTGAGAACGCCGAGGCCGGCTTCGGTGAGCACGTTCAGCGCAGCAGCGTCGGCCGCCAGGTCGCTGCGGTACTGGCCGGGGCGGGTGCCGGCCGGCCCCCAGTCGTCGAGGCCGTCGAGGGCCTCGCGCACGGCGACCGCCGACGCCCGCAGCACCTCGATCAGCTGGTCGTCGCGCATCACACGACCGTACCGGCCGCCGCGGCGGCGCCCTATCGGGTCCGAGCGCCGGGGAGCCCGGTCCGGTACCTGGCGTACGCTCGGGCGTCATCGCTCCCGTCGAGGAGGTTTGTTTGGCCGCGATCGACGTGGCCGGCTACGTCGCCGAGCTCAAGGATCACGCCGTCGACCACGGCTTCCACGTCCACGACGAGCGCCACTTCGTCGAGACCTACTCCCTCCGCCAGGTCTGGGAGGTCGACCTGCACCCCGAGGAGGGATGCGGCGGCCCCCTCGACCTGCATCTGGCGCTCGAGGTAGAGCCGCGCGTCCTGCTGGCCTTCGAGGACGTCGTGGCCGACCTTCCCGACGACGACGAGCCGGCCGACGAGTTCCAGTTCCCCCTCATTTTCACCTGGGCCCTTCCACCCCTGCCCAAGGGCCCCGACCTCCTGCTCCTCGCCACCGACCTGGCCGGGGTGGGCGGCCCCGAGCTGCCGCTCGAGGTGTCGGCCATCGACTCGTTCGGGTCGGTCACCGACGCCCCCGAGCGCAGCCTCACCGTCGTCGCCCGCCAGCAGGTATCCCTCGCCCGGGTCCTGGCCGGCGAGGAGCTGCTCTGCGACGTCCTCGACCGCTGCCTCGCCGTCAGCCGCTTCGTGCTCAACCAGGCGCCGGGCTGGGGGGTGTAGGGGCTGGTGCGGACCAAAAAACCTCTTGACCCCCGGCCGCGGCGGTCGTACAGTTCATGTTGAGCCCCGAGAGGGAAACCGAGGCGGCACTCGAAAGAGTGGCGCCAACGGACTTTCTCGGGGCTCTCTCGCGCCTGCGGGTCGAACCCCTCGGCGATACTGAGGCGTGGCTGCTGGGACCGAACGGCGTCCGCTGACCCAATGCCGGATCGATCAACAAGGATGAGGCGCGTGCCAGCGGCGGAGTAGCCTTGTCGTGACTGCCGCCCTAGCCCAACCGGCAGAGGCCCGGGTCTCAAACACCCGACAGTGTGGGTTCGAATCCCACGGGCGGCACAGTTCGAGCTCGCTCAACTCTTGGCGCCGATGAACATGTGCGGGCACCGCGCGAGGGCGATTCGGCCTACGCGGCGAGGCGGTCCCGCAGGAGGGCGACGAGGTCGTCGATGGCGATGCGCTCCTGTTCGAGCGTGTCGCGGTCCCGCACGGTCACGGCCCGGTCCTCGAGGCTGTCGAAGTCGACGGTGACGCAGTAGGGCGTGCCGGCCTCGTCCTGGCGGCGGTATCGGCGCCCGATCGACTGGGTTTCGTCGTAGTCGGCCATGAAGTGGGGCTGCAGGAGCTTCAGCACCTCCCGGGCAGTTGGGGTCAGCGTCTCCTTCTTGGACAGCGGCAGGACCGCCACCTTGTAAGGGGCGAGCCGGCGGTGCAGACGAAGGACGGTGCGCTTCTCGCCCCCGACCTCGTCCTCGTCGAAGGCGGCGAGGAGGAACGCCATCATCGAACGACCGACCCCGGCCGCCGGCTCGATCACGTGGGGCAGGTAGCGTTCGTTGGTGGCCTGGTCGAAGTACTCGAGGCGCTCACCGGAAAACTCGGCGTGCTGGCGCAGGTCGTAGTCGGTGCGGTTGGCGATGCCCTCGAGCTCACCCCAGCCCCAGGGGTAGTTGAACTCCACGTCGGAGGTGCCCGTCGAGTAGTGCGACAGCTCCTCGGGGTCGTGAGGTCGCAGGCGCAGCTGGTCGGCAGGGATCCCGAGGTCGATGTACCAGTTGAGACGCTCGGCGCACCAGTACTCGAACCACTTCTCGCCATCGGCCGGCGGCACGAAGAACTCCATCTCCATCTGCTCGAACTCGCGCGTGCGGAAGATGAAGTTCCCCGGGGTGATCTCGTTGCGGAACGACTTGCCCTGTTGGGCAATGCCGAACGGCGGCTTCTTCCGGCTCGTCTGCAGCACGTTGGCGAAGTTCACGAAGATGCCCTGCGCGGTCTCCGGCCGCAGGTAGGCGATCGACCCCTCGTCGTCCACCGGGCCCACATGGGTCTTGAACATGAGGTGGAACGGGCGGGCCTCGGTGAGGTCGGTGGAGCCGCAGTTCGGACACTCGCTGACATTCCATTCGGCCAGGGAGGCAGCAATCTGGTCGGCGCGCCACCGCTCCTTGCACTTGCGGCAGTCGACGAGGGGGTCGGAGAACGTGGCCAGGTGGCCCGACGCCTCCCAGACGCGCGGTGCCATGAGCACGGCGGCGTCGAGGCCCACGATGTCGTCGCGGCCCTGCACCATCGACCGCCACCACGCCTCCATCACGTTGCGCTTGAGCAGCACACCTAGAGGCCCGTAGTCCCAGGTGGACCGGAAGCCGCCGTAGATCTCACTCGACGGGAACACGAAGCCCCGTCGCTTGCACAGGTTGACGACCTGCTCGACCCGATCCGTCATGCCCGCGACAGTACTGGTGAGTCCGCTGGCTGCCGGCAGCCACCCCAGGGCGCGAAGCTTCGCCCATGAAGGCCCGCATCGTCATCGTGGTCGGTCTGGTCGTCATCCTGGGTTTCGGCCTGTGGCGCACCGTCGGGACCGACGACGGCCCGGACAGGCGCACGGACGGAGGCCCGGCGCCTCGGGTGCGCACCACTCGACCCATGGCTGTGGGCCTGTGGGGCGACATCCCCTACACCGCCGACGCCGTGCCCAAGGTCGAGCGGATGATCGGCGACATGAACGCCGCCAACCTCGACTTCTCGGTGTTCGACGGCGACATCAAAGGTGGCGGTCGCTGCGACGACCGCGTCTACACCGAGGCCCGGGACCGGTTCAACCGCTTTGTCGCACCCTTGGTGTACGTGCCGGGTGACAACGAGTGGACCGACTGCCACGGCACGGGCGCCGACCCTCTCGAGCGCCTGGCACACCTGCGGCAGGTGATGTTCCCGAGCGCCAACAGCCTGGGGATGCGCGCCATGGCGCTGGAGCGCCAGAGCGACCGGTACCCCGAGCACACCCGCTGGCGGGCGGCCGACGTCGTGTTCGCCGGCCTGCACGTCGTCGGGAGCAACGACAACAAGGTGACCGACGCGACCGAGGCCGACACCGGCCAGCCAAGAGCTCCGCGCCAGCGTGCCGCCGCCAACGCCGAGCACGAGGCCCGGTCCGAGGCCGCGGTCGCGTGGATGCGGAAGTCGTTCCGGGTGGCGAAGGAGACGGACGCCGCCGGTGTCATGGTGGTGATCCAGGCAAACCCCGCCTTCGACGTGGTCCGTCCCGGGGACCGGGCCGAGCGAGGGGTCGACGGCTTCGACCGCTTCCTGGAGGCCCTGCGGGAGGAGACCAAGCGCTTCGCCCGGCCCGTCGCCCTGGTGCACGGCGACACCCACCGGTACCGCCTCGACCACCCTCTCCTCGACGCCGACGGGGTGCCGATTCCGAACCTGGTCCGCCTCGAGACGTTCGGCTACCCCTTCGTCTCGTGGGTGAAGGCCACCGTCGACCCGAACGACCCCCTGGTCTTCCGGTTCGAGCGCCAGCAGATGTACTGAGTATCAGGAACGGTCGAGCACGGTGGCCGACTTGAGACGGCGCTCGACGTGGTGCTCGAACGACCTGGTGGTGAGCCGGTCGACCTCGGAGGTGGCCGGCCCCGCCCCGTGGTTGAGGGCACCGGCCAGGTCGCCGGTGAGGACCCGGTGAACCAGGTCGAGAGCCTCGGGGCTGATCGCCGGCGCTGACACCCGCCCGGCGCAGGCGGAGCACAGGGCCCCACCCTCCAGCAGGTCGAAGCCGACCAGCGGCGGCGGCCCGTCGCACCCTGCGCACCGGCCGGTGACCGGCTGGGCGCCTTCGCCGGCGAGAACCTTCAGGATGAATGCCGGTACGAGCAGCGGGGAGTCGTGGGCGGACAAGGCCCGCAGCGCCCCGACGAGCATCTGGTACAGCTGGACGTTCGCCTGTCGCTCCTGGGCCACCTGGTCGGTCACCTCCAGGAGCACGTGGGCCTTGGCCAGGCGGTCGAGGTCCTCTCGGATCAGGCGGAAGGTCTCGAGCGAGTCGGCCTGGGTGACGATGTCGAGCTCCCGTCCCTCGTAGAACAGAACGCTCACGTGGCCCAGGGGCTCGAGACGGCCACCGAAACGGCTCTTGGTCTTGCGCACCCCCTTGGCCACGGCCCGGACCTTGCCCCGGCCCAGGGTGAGCAAGGTGACAATGCGGTCGGACTCCCCGAGCCGCAACGTCCGCAGCACCAACCCCTCGTCGCGGTACAACCCCACCCGGGCAGTATCCCAGTGCCGGGCATCTAGCCAGGGGACCCGTCGACCCCTCCGAAGCGGCGGTCGCGGCGCTGGTACTCGCGGACGGCCTCGAACAGGTGCTCGCGGCGGAAGTCGGGCCAGAGCACCTCCGAGAACACCAGCTCGCTGTAGGCCAGCTCCCACAGGAGGAAGTTCGAGATCCGGTACTCACCCGACGTGCGCACGACCAGCTCGGGGTCGGGCATCTCCGGGTCGTAGAGGTGCTTACGGATCGCCCGCTCGTCGATGCGCGACGCGGGCACGTTGGAGGCGACGAGCGCCCGCACGGCGTCGACGATCTCGGCCCGGCCCCCGTAGTTGAAGGCGATGGTGAGCGTCATGGTCCGGTTGCGGGCGGTGAGGTCGAGGGCCTCGTCCATTCGCCGGATCAGGCGGCGGGGAACCCTCCAGTCGCGCCGGCCGACGAACCGGATGCGTACGTCGCGCTCGTTGAGCTCGTCGCGCCGGCGCACGAGCATCGACTCGTTGTAGCCCATCAGGTAGCGGACCTCGTCGACCGGGCGCTTCCAGTTCTCGGTGGAGAAGGCGTAGACGGTCAGCCAGCGGATCCCCAGCTCGAGCGCACCCTCGACGGCGTCGAACAGCGCTTCTTCCCCGGCGGCGTGCCCGTCGGTGCGGGCCAGGCCTCGCTGCTGGGCCCAGCGCCCGTTACCGTCCATCACGACGGCCACATGGGTCGGTACCCGGCGAGGGTCGATCTCGTCGAGCCGGCGGGAGCTGGCCATCGGCCCTAGCGTAAGTGACCCCGCGGAGGCCCGAGGGCCGCACGCCGAGCCCTCCCGGGTGACGGCGGACACCACCGTGGGTACGAAGGCTCCATGAAAGCCAGGCTGCAGAAGCTCGGAGAGCGGTACCGCTGGGTGGGCGTCGCCCTGCGGGTGCAGGACCGCTACCGCGAGCTCAACGGCAACCACCTGGCCGCGGCCATCACCCTGGCCGGCTTCATCTCGCTGTTCCCCCTGCTGCTCGTCGTCATCGCCATCATCGGGTTCGTCTCGCACCAGTCGGTCGACCTGGCCTCCGACGTGGTGGCCCGGCTCGGCCTCACGGGTGATACGGCGAGGATCCTCACCGACACCATGGACAAGGCCGAGAAGAGCCGTAGGTCAGTCTCGGCGATCGGGCTGGCCGGCCTCGTGTGGTCGGGGCTGGGCCTGATCGCGGCAATCCAGTACGGTCTCAACACCGTCTGGCAGGTACAGGGACGGGGCATGCGTGACAAGCTCACGGGCCTGGCCTGGCTGGGCGGCGCCGCCGTCCTCTTCCTCGCGTCGTTCGCCCTCACCGCCGCAATCCGATTCGTGCCGCTCCTCGCGCCGTTGAGCATCCTGGTCGGGGTGGCCGTCGGTGTCGGCCTGTGGATCTGGACGATGAAGGTCCTGCCCAACCACACCGTGGGCTGGAAGTCGCTCCTCCCGGGGGCGATCTTCGGGGCGGTTGGCCTGGAGGTGCTGAAGGTCGCCGGCTCGATCTGGGTCCCCATGGCCGTGGCGTCGTCGTCGGCGCTCTACGGCTCGCTCGGCGTGGTCTTCGCCGTCCTCGCCTGGCTCCTGTTCTTCGGGCGCCTCGTCGTCTACAGCTCGGTGCTCAACGTGGTGATGTGGGAGCGCCGCCACGGCACCGTCACCGTCGACGTCGAGGTGCCGCGGGTGCCGGGGGAGGTGCCCCTCGCCGCCACCCGGGCCGGAGACGCCGTCCCGCGCCAAGTCCCGGCCGGGTAGCGGGCGGCACCGGGCTTCCTGTACCGAAAAGCGGTGCCATGGCACCGCTTTTCTCACCCAGAACCGACGAGGATGCGGCGGGCGGCGGCCACGTCGAGGGCCATCTGGGTGACGAGGGCGTCGGCCGAGTCGAAGCGCTCGTCGGCCCGCAGGCGGCCGGCGAAGCGCACCCGGGCCGCCTCGCCGTAGAGGTCGCCGTCGAAGTCCAGGAGGTAGGCCTCCACGAGCGAGGTGGGCGTGGCGTCGCCGAAGGTGGGCCGACGGCCCACCCCGATAGCCGTTGGGTGGGCCCGGCCGTCGGGACGGACGTACCAGCCGGCGTACACACCGTCGGCCGGCAACAGGATCTCGGCAGGGACGACCAGGTTGGCCGTGGGATACCCCAGCTCCCGGCCCCGGCGGTCACCCGTGGCCACCACTCCGCGCACCTCGTACGGCCGGCCGAGGAGCGCCGCCGCCCCGGCCACGTCGCCCTCCCCCACCAGGGCGCGAACAGCGGTCGACGACACCGGCCCGTCGGCACCCGGCAGCTCGACGAGGGGCAGCCCCGCCACCTCGAAGCCGAGCTCGGTCCCCATGGCGCGCAGCAGCGCCACGTTGCCCCGCCGGCGACGGCCGAAATGGAAGTCCTCTCCCACCACCACGAGCCGGGCGGCCAGCCCCTCGGCCAACAGCTCGGAGACGAAGCTCTCGGCCTCCTGGGACGCCCGGACGCCGTCGAAGGGAAGAACCACGGCGTAGTCGACGTCGCCGGTGGCGGCCAGCGCCTCGAGCCTCTGGTCGAGGTCGGTGAGCAGCTTCGGAGCCGACCCGGGGCGGACGACCGCCGCCGGGTGCCGGTCGAAGGTCAGCACCACCGTGGGCAGGCGCCGCTCGGCCGCGAGCCGCCGGACCTGTCTCAGGACGGCCTGGTGCCCCAGGTGGACTCCGTCGTACGCGCCGATCGTGACGGCCGTCCCGGCCCGCTCGCCGCCCACGGCTGCGGGGTCGGTGATCACCTCCACGGCGGCTCCACTGGCGGCCGACCCTAGTTGGAGGCCAGAACGACCGTGGGCTTGGCCGAACCGTCAGGGCGGCCCTCGTAGACGGCGAGAAGCGCACCCTCTCCACCCACGACCGCCCACGGACCGTCGCCCACGAACCCGGTCGCCGCTCCGGGAAGCACCGACCCGTGGGCCACGGCCGCGGCGGTCGGGGCGTCGACGGTCACCCGGGGCAGGTGGCCGACCGCCTCCAGGGGGGGGAGCACGGCGTCGGGGCCCACGGCGTCGAGAGGTCGGGCGCCAGCCACCCTGAAGTGGCCTACGGCGGTCCGCCGCAGCGCCCGCAGATGGGCGCCCCCGCCGAGAGCGGTGCCGAGGTCGGCGGCGAGCGTGCGCACATAGGTGCCGGAGGAGCAGTCGACGGCGATCGACAGCACTCCCGGCTCCGGTCCCTCATCGACGTCGAAGCGTAGGACCACCACCGGCCGGGCGGACCGCTCCACCTCGAGGCCCTCCCTGGCCAACTCGTGCAGGCGCCGGCCGCCCACCTTCACCGCCGACACCATGGGCGGCACCTGCTCGATCTCGCCGACCAGCCCGGCCGCAGCCGTCCTGGCGTCGTCCGGTGTGACGCCGGCCATGTCATGGGTGGCGACGACGGCGCCCCCGGCATCGAGAGTCGTCGTCTCGGTGCCGAGCACGACCTCGCCCACGTACGACTTGGGGAGGACCGAGCAGAAACGCAGCAGCCGGGTGACGGATCCGAGCCCGACGAGCAGCACACCCGTGGCATCGGGGTCGAGGGTCCCGGCGTGGCCCACCTGGCGCTGCCCGAAGATGCGACGGCAGCGGGCGACGACGTCGTGCGAGGTGATGCCCGCCGGCTTGTCCACGACGACCAGCCCGTGCCACCCCGCGGGTCGCGAGCGCCTGGTCACGCAGCGCTCAGGACGGCGTCAGGGCGAGGAGGGCAGAACGGAGCGGATCGCGTCGAGGACCTCGTCGACCGGCCGGTCGGAGCTGAAGCCCGCCGCCTTGCGGTGGCCACCGCCACCGAACGACGTGGCGATGGCGCCCACGTCGACGTCGGAGATGGCGCGCAGCGAGACGCGCGTGCCCTCGGGGGCCTCCTTCAGCACGCACGAGACGTCGGCCTCCGAGGTGCAACGCACCAGGTCGATGAGCCCCTCGGTCTCTTCGATCTGGACGTCGTTCTCGGCCAGGTCGTCGGCCGTCACCCACGTGGCCACGAAGCGCTTGTCGACGTCGAGCTCGACCCGCCCGAGGGCGGCGGCCACCAGGTGCAGGTACGCCAGGCGGTGCTCCTCGAACAGCTGACGGGTGATGGCCGCTACGGGCAGGGCGAACCGGGCCAGCTCGGCCGCCAGCTCGAAGACCGCAGGCGTGGTGTTGTCGTACTGGAACCGGCCGGTGTCGCACACCAGGCCGGTGTAGAGGCAGACGGCCGACTCGTGGTCGAGGTCCCAGCCCAGCCGCTCGAGCAACCGGCGCACGATGACCGCCGAGGCGGCGGCGTCGGGGTCGATGAGGTTGATCGCCCCGTAGCCGTCGTTGGTGACGTGGTGGTCGATGACGACGAGGGTGGCGGCCGCCCGGGCCGGCTCGGCCAGCTCCCCCAGACGGGCGAGAGAGCCGCAGTCGAAGGTGATCATCACCTCGGGCGTGGCGGGGAAGTCGGCCGGCTTGGTCGCCAGGTCGAGACCGGGAAGGAACGAGTAGTGGGGCCCAGAGACGAAGGGCTCGGGCCACGAGGCGATCGACGGCTTGCCGGCGGCCAGACTGAGACGGTGCAGCGCCAGCATCGACCCGAGGGCGTCGCCGTCGGGCGTCTGATGGCAGGCGAGGGCGAGGGAACGAGCTGAGGAGATGGCCTCGGCGGCCTGGTCCAGCTCGCGGTGCTGAGCAGAACCCGCCTGTGAGTTGCGCGCCTCCGCTTCGCTTCGGTGCTCACTCATGTTCGCCCCTCGGCGGGGCCGGATCTGCTCTCCGGCACCGCGGTGTCGCCCGTCGGTTCGTCGCCCATCGGGGTGAGCCCCGAAGGGTGTTGTAGACCCCGCAGGATGTCCTCGACTCTAGACGCTACGGCTACCGACGGGTCCAGCTTGAACGTCAGTTCCGGGGTCCGTTTCAGGCGGAGCTGGCGGCTCACCGCCGCCTGGAGCCGCGCCCGGTGGTGGGCCAGCGCCGCTTCGGTGTCTTCGCCGCTCGCCGGCGCCGACATGGCCGAGTAGAAGACGCGGCCATGGCGCAGGTCGCGGTCGACGTGGGTGCCGGTGATCGTCACCAGCTCCAGGCGCTCGTCGTCGATGAGCTCCAGCTCGTCGGCGATCACCTCGCGAACGGCTTCGTTGACTCGGTCGACCCGGGAGTACCGGCGGTCGCTGTGCCTACTCATCGTCGAGCCTCATTCGTCGTCAAAGCAGGACCAGACGCGGTCGAACTGGAAGACCTCGACGTCGGGGCGGCTCCACACCCAGCGTTCGACCGAGTCGATCACCGCCGCGGCATGGTCCTGCGATCCTGCCACCACGGCCAGCCCCACGAGGGACCGCTGCCACTTGTCCTGGTAGCCCACTTCGGCCACCGACAGGGAGAAGCGGCTGCGAATGCCCTCGATCACGGGTTTCACTGCCGCCCGCTTGTCCTTCAGCGACCGGCTGTGGGGTATGTGGAGCTGGAACCGCACGACGGCGACGTGCACGGCTGTCCCTCGGCCCTAGGTGCGGGGAATTTCCCGCTCCTCGTAGGTCTCGATGATGTCGCCGCTGTGGAGGTCCTGGAAGTCGGACAGCCCGATGCCGCACTCGAACCCGGTGGCGACCTCCCGGGCGTCGTCTTTGAAGCGCCTGAGCGACGTGATGCTGCCCGTCCAGATGACCACTCCGTCACGGAGGAACCGGACCTTCGACCCCCGGGTGATGACCCCGTTGCGGACATAGCAGCCGGCCACGCCCCCGATCTTGGGAACCCGGAAGACCTCACGGACCTCGGCCTCGCCGGTGACGACCTCCTCGAACTCGGGCGCGAGCAGACCGACCATCGCCTTCTCCACGTCCTCCAGCACCTGGTAGATGATCTGGTAGGCACGGATCTCGACGTCTTCGGACTCGGCCAGCTCTCGGGCTCGGCGGTCGGGGCGGACGTTGAAACCGATGATGGTGGCATTGGAGGCCGACGCCAGGTGCACGTCGTGCTCGGTGATTCCCCCGACGGCGCGGTGGACGAACGCCAGCTTGACCTCGTCGCGCTCGAGCTTGCGGAGGCTCTCGGTGAGCGCCTCCAGGGACCCGTGCACGTCGGCCTTCAGGATCATGTTGAGGGTGGCGGTCTCGCCCCTCTGGATCTGCTCGAAGATGTCCTCGAGACGGACGCCGGCGCCGCCGACCATGGCCCGCTCGGGGCCGATGGCCATGAACCGGTGCCGCCGTTGGCGGGCCTCGGCCACGATCCGTGCGACCTTCTCGTTCGGCGCCACCCGGAACTCGTCACCGGCGCTGGGGACGTCGGCCAGCCCCAGGATCTGCACCGGCATGGAGGGCAGTGCCTCTTTGAGGTTGTCGTTGCGGTCGTCGAGCAGGGCCCGGACCTTGCCCCAGGCGGCGCCGGCGACGATGGGGGCGCCGACCCGCAGGGTGCCCCCCTGCACGAGGACGGTGGCCACCGGGCCCCGCCCGACGTCGAGGTTGGCCTCGAGAACCACACCGAGGGCACGACCCTCGGGATTGGCCACCAGCTCCTCGACCTCGGCGACGACGATGAGCTGCTCGAGCAGGTCCTCGACGCCGTCGCCCTGGAGCGCGGACACCTCGACGACGATCGTCTCCCCACCCCACTCCTCGGGCACCAGGCCCTGCTCGGAGAGCTGCTGGCGCACGCGGTTGGGGTCGGCGTTCTCGCGATCGACCTTGTTGATCGCCACCACGATGGCCACTTCGGCGGCCTTGGCGTGGTTGATGGCCTCCACCGTCTGGGGCATCACGCCGTCGTCGGCGGCGACGACCAGCACGACGATGTCGGTCGCTTCGGCGCCCCGCGCCCGCATGGCCGTGAACGCCTCGTGGCCTGGCGTGTCGATGAAGGTGATCAGGCGCCCGTCCTTCTCCACCTGGTAGGCGCCGATGTGCTGGGTGATGCCGCCGGCCTCGCCCGCCACCACGTTGGTCTGACGGATCTTGTCGAGCAGCATGGTCTTGCCGTGGTCGACATGGCCCATCACGGTGATGACCGGCGGACGGGAACGGAGGTCTTCATCGGCGTCGGGCTCGTCGTCGAGCAGGTCGCGGAACCCCGCCTCTTCCTCCTGGCCGGGATCGACGAGGAGCACGTCGACACCGATCTCGGCGGCGAACAGCTCGATCATGTCGTCGCTGAGCGACTGCGTCGCCGTAACCATCTCGCCCTGCTGGAGCAGGAAGCGGACGACGTCGGAGGCGGTGCGGTTCAGCTTGGGGCCCAGGTCCTGGGCGCTCGACCCGCGCTCGACCACGACCTCGCCCTCGGGGACGGGCGCATCCGAGCGGCTGTAGGTGGTGGCCTGTGTCGGCTCGAGCTCCTCGAAGCTGCGACGCCGACGACGCCGGCGCTTGGGAGGACGGGGCCGGCCCTGACCGGGACCGCCACGACCAGGAGGGCCGCCACCGGGACCGCCGCGACCGGGAGGACCGCCACCGGGACGGCCGAAACCGGTGCCCGGCCCACCGCCGGGGCCTCCGCCGGGACGGCCGGGGATACCGGGACGCCCGGCACCCATGGGGCGACCGGCACCCCCCGGACGGGGCGGACCACCCGGACGGCTCCCGGGCCCGCCGGGGCGACCGCCCGGCCCACCGGGACCCCCCGGACGGGTGCCCGCGGAACTCGGGCGGCTCGACCCAGGAGGCGGCGGGATGGGCTTGCCGGTCTGCGAACGCGGGTAGCCGGGGGGCGGCGGGATGGCCTTGCCGCTCGGCGAACGGGGGCTCGGAGCCGCAGGGACGGCATCGCCCGGAGCGGGACGGGCACCCGGAGGTGAAACCGAAGGGGGCGGCCCTGCCTCACGCCCGGCCGGGCCGGAAGTGGCGGGGCCGGACGGTGCCGACGGCGCCGGGGGCGCGGCGGGAGCCGACGGTGCCGCGGAGGCGGGCGGCGCCGGTGGCGCTTCGGCCGGTGCCGGAGGCGCGGATGGCGTGGCGGCCCGCGCAGGGGCGGCAGGCGGCGGTGGTGGCGAGGTGGCCGGTGGGGGCCCTGCCGGACGCGGCTGGCTCGGCGGGGGCGTGGCGGGCGTGGGACGGGGCTGGGCGGCGTGGGCGGGGCGTGGGCTCCCGCCGAGGTCGGGCTGCTCACTGGCCGGGCGGCTCGTAACCAGACGATGGGGCGGGTCAGCCGGCCGCGACGGGGCGGCGGCGGGAACGCCGACACCCGGGTCGGGGCGGGTCGGCCGGTCGGGCCTCGGCGCCGATCTCACCGGATGGCCACCCGGGGTCGTCGGGGCGGGGGCCTTGGCCGGCGCCTCCTCGGGGGAGACGGCCCGCGTCAATCCTTCGCGCTCGGCCTTCCGGCGCACGCGGTCGGCCTGGGCGTCCTCGATGCTCGAGGAATGGCTCTTGACCCCGATCCCGAGCGCGATGCACAGGTCGAGGGTCTCCTTGTTGGTGAGCCCGAGCTCGCGTCCCAGCTCGTAGACCCGAATCCTTGCGGCCAATTTGTCGGTGTTCCTCCGTGAATCTTGCGGTGCGGGGCGGCGGCACGCCCAGCGCTGATCAGGCCTCGGGAGGCCCGATCCCCTCCATCCTCCCACGACTGGCCACGGCAGCACGCAGGGAGGACACCGCGTCGGGCTCGATCTCGGTTCGGAGGGCCCGGCTGAAGGCCCGGCGACGACTGGCGGCGTCGATGCAGACGACCGAGCCGGCGCACAGCCACGCTCCCCGGCCGGGCCGCGAGCGGCCCTCGGCGAGCCGGCCGTCGGGAGTGGCTACCACCCGCAGCAGATCACCCGGCGGTGCCACCCGTCGGCATCCGATGCAGGTACGCAGCGGCCCTATGCCGTCGTCTCCTCCTCGGTGGGGAGCGGCGGCGAGGGCTCCGCCGCCGCAGGTACCGCCCCGTCGGGCGCCGGCGCGGTGTCCCCGGGCTCACTCCGGGCGGCACCGGGCGGCGGAGCACCGGCGACCGAGCCCTTGTCGCCCCTGGCTCCGTCGGGCGGCGCCGGGATCTCACCGGTGGGCGAGTCGGCGTCGTCGCCGTGCGACCACTGGTCGGCGGAAACACCCTCGCCGCCCTCCGCCGGTTGCCACACCATCTCACCGGCGTCGTTGGTGACCCACTCGCCCTGAGCCCATTCGTCGCCGGCGTACCCCGCCTCTTCCTCGGCGAGCTGCGTCTCGCTCTTGATGTCGACTCGCCAACCCGTCAGGCGGGCGGCGAGGCGGGCGTTCTGGCCTTCCTTGCCGATGGCCAGCGAGAGCTGGTAGTCGGGGACGATGACCTCGGCCGTGCCCGTCTCCTCGTCGATGCGCACCTGGCTCACGCGCGCCGGCGAGAGGGCCTTCATCACAAATTCCTGAGGATCTTCGGAGAACGGCACGATATCGACCTTCTCGCCCCGGAGCTCGTTCACCACCATGCGCACGCGGGCACCGCGGGCGCCGACGCAGGCGCCGACCGGGTCCACGTTGTTGTCGTTGGACCACACCGCGATCTTCGTGCGGTGGCCGGGCTCGCGAGCCACGGCCTTCAACTCGACGACCCCGTCGCTGATCTCGGGCACCTCGAGCTGGAAGAGGCGCATGACCAGGCCCGGGTGCGTGCGGCTGACGACGATCTGCGGGCCCTTGGTTGTCTTGCGCACCTCGACGATGTAGGCCTTCAGGCGCGCGCCGTGGTCGTAGCGCTCGTAGGGCACCTGCTCGGCCTGGGGCAGGAGGGCCTCGACGCGGCCGAGGTCGAGCAGCGTGTAACGCTGGTCGTTCTGCTGGATGATGCCGGTGACGATCTCGCCTTCGCGCCCGGCGTAGTCCTCGTACTTCATCTCCCGCTCGACCTCGCGGATGCGCTGGAGGATGACCTGCTTGGCCGTCTGGGCGGCGATGCGACCGAAGTCCTCGGGGGTGTCCTCCCACTCGCGGGAGACGTTGCCGTCCTCGTCGAGGTCCTGGGCGTAGACGTGCATCTCCCCGGTGTCGGGGTCGATGGTGACGAAGGCCTCCTCGGCGGCGTTGGGCATGCGCTTGTAGGCCGAGACCAGAGCGTTGGCGAGAGCCTCGAGAAGGGTGTCGATGGAAACCCCCTTCTCGCGCTCGATGACCTGCAGCGCCTCCATCAATTCGAAGTTGGAGCTCATGACCGGCCTGCCTTCGCCCTCGTGGGGGTGGAACGCTTCGTCGAGGTCGGCCGCTTGGGCGCCGGGCCCCAAACGAAGACCGTGTGGGCTCGCTCGATGTCGTCGTGGGACAACCGCCGACCGGCGACGACGATGGTGGTGTCGTCGGCCGACTCCAGCACCCCTTCGGTCCGCCGGTCACCCTCAGTGCCGGGCCGGGTACGCACGGCGACGGCGGAGCCCACGAAGCGACGGAAGTGCTCGGGGGTGCGCAGCGGACGCTCGACGCCAGGGCTCGACACCTCGAGCACGTAGCGCCCCGGCACCACGTCGTGGCGGTCGAGATCGTCGGACACGATGCGGGAGGCGGTGCTGATCGTCTCGAGGTCGACGCCACCCGGGCGGTCGACGGTCACCCGGAGGACGCCGGCGCGGTGGTCGACGTCGACGACCTCGAGGTCGCAAGCGGCGAGGGCGGGCCCGACCAGCTCGCGCACGCGTTCGTTCACGTTCAGGTCGTCCACCTCCCTTCCTCTCCTACGGTCGTCGTGACACACAAAAGCGTGGGCACACCGCCCACGCCTTCCACACCAGCCTCGTTCGAACGGTAGAGCGGGGGAAGTATACCGGTGAGAGGCCGGCGCCGGGCGCCTTCCCGACCGCTTCTCACCCTCAGGACCTCCGGTAGGCGATGACGCGGAACGACTCGGCGTGCGGAGGCCGTCGACGAACGCGACCTCGCTGTCCATGTACCCGAGGAACGCCGACATCGGTGACCCCACACCGCTGCCGCCCGCCGCGCTCCGGCGGTGGCGTCGGTCACGGCCGGCGAGGCTATCGGCAGGGTCAGCCCCCGCCGAGCTCCTTGTGAATCAGCTCCACGGTCTGCTCCACGGCGTTGGGGTCGCTGCCCTGCACCGAGATCAGCTCCTGGCGGGCCCGCTCGGCCTCCTCCGCGGCCCCCACGTCGGCGGCCGCCAGACGGGCCTCGAAGCCCTCGGCCACCAGCCGTTCGGCCTCCTCCACCAGGGCGGCGACCATCTCCGCCTCGGGAACGACTCGGACCACCTGGCCCCGCACGAACAGGTGGCCCTTGCCCCGGCCGGCAGCGATGCCCAGATCCGCGCTCCGAGCCTCGCCGGGCCCGTTGACCACGCAGCCCATCACCGCCACCTGCAGCGGGAGATTGCGCTCCTCGAGCGCGGCCTGCGCCTCGGCCGCCACCGCGATCACGTCGACCTCGGCCCGACCGCACGAGGGGCAGGCGATCAGGTCCAGTCCCTTGCGCTCCCGCAGCCCGAGGGCCTCGAGCAGTTGGCGCCCGGCCTTGGCCTCCTCCACCGGATCGGCGGTGAGGGAATACCGGATCGTGTCGCCGATTCCCTCGGCCAGCAGGGTGGCGATGCCGGCGGTGGCCTTCACCAACCCGGCCGGGGGCGGCCCGGCCTCGGTCACTCCCAGGTGCAACGGGTGGTCGGTGACCTCTGCCAGCTGGCGGTAGGCCTCGATCATCAGGGCGACATCAGACGCCTTCACCGAGATCTTCACGTCGGTGAAGTCGACCTCGGCCAGGTAGCCGAGCTCCCGCTGGGCCGATTCCACCAGGGCCTCGGGCGTGGCCCCGCCGTGGCGGGCGGCGATGTCGGGGTCGAGAGAGCCGGCGTTGACGCCGATGCGGATCGGCACGCCGTGCGCCTTGGCCTCGGTGGCCACCGCTTTCACGTGCTCCGGCCTGCGGATGTTGCCGGGGTTGAGGCGCAGGCACGCCACTCCCGCCTCGAGGGCGGCCAGGGCGAGGCGGTGCTGGAAGTGGATGTCGGCCACGATCGGCACCGGCGAGCGGGGCACGATGCGGGCCAGCCCCTCGGCCGCCTCCGGCTCGTTGCAGGTGCAGCGGACGATGTCGGCGCCGGCGGCCGCCAGTGCGTAGATCTGGGCGAGCGTGCCGTCGACGTCGGCGGTCTTGGTGATCGTCATCGACTGCACGCTTACCGCTGCCCCACCACCCACGGCCACCGAGCCGACCTTGATCTGGCGGGATGGCCGCCGCTCGAAGCGCGCCGCGCTCACTGGAACGGGTTGGCGGGCGGCTGGAAGACGTCGAGCCAGATCGAGGTGAGCCCGAGCGCGACCATCACCACCACCACGGCGACGGTGAACGGCATCATCTTGGTGATGTCGGCGAAGTACCGGCGACCTCGGCGCGACCGGATGCGCTCGTAAGTGGCGATGGCGATGTGGCCGCCGTCGAAGGGCAGCAGGGGGACCATGTTGAACACGCCCACGAAGATGTTCAGCACCACGAACAGGTTGAGGACGTTGAACCACCCCGTCTCCGCCGCCTGCCCGGCGATGCGCACCACTCCGACGATCGACACCGGCCGGGCCTCCTCGTCGGCGTTCGAGGTGGACTTAGCGCCGTCGGTGATCAGGGTCGCGTAGTTCTGCAGCGAGCTCGGGGAGAAGAACGACCCCAGCGCGCCGATCGAGCGCCACGTGAGCACCCCGACGTCGTGGCCAGCGCGGAGGGAGCCGGTGACGAGGCCCTTGGTCTCCGTCGTCGGGTCGGGGCCGAGGCCGATGAACCCGACCGTCTCGCCGTCGCGGGTGACCGTCGTCGGCGTGGCCGTCAGGGTGACGTGCGCGCCGTCGCGATCGACCACGAAGGTGATGGGCTTGTCGGGCCGGCTGCGGATGTACGTGGGCAGCTCGTCCCAAGCGAGCGCTGTCCTCTCGTCGTAGGACACGATGCGGTCGCCGACCCGGAAGCCGGCGCGCTGCGCCGGGCTCTCGCCCGTCTGGAGGCGGCTGATCTCACCGACCGTGAGCGAGGGCTCGTCGGTGGGGACACCGACGACCGTCCACATTACGGTCAGGACGAGGACGGCCACCACGAAGTGGGTGACGATGCCGGCGACGGCCACCACCAACCGCTTCGGGTAGGACTGCTGGCGGTACGTGCGGGGCTCGTCGGCGGGATCGATCTCCTTTTCGAGGTTGCTCATCCCGATGATCTTCACGTAGCCGCCGAGCGGCGCCGCCTTCACGCCGTATTCGGTCTCGCCCCGTCGCAGCGACCACAGGCGGGGGCCGAACCCGAGGAAGAACTCGGTGACCTTCATACCGGACCACTTGGCGGTGACGAAGTGGCCGGCCTCGTGCAACATGATCATGGCGATCACCGCGAACACGAAGGCGAGGAGCGGGAACGACCCGGTCGTCAACGAGAGGACCACGACCACGACCACTCCCCCGACGAGGGGAGCGAGCTTCCGCCAGCCCTCACTCTCGTGGGGCCCGGTGGGGCCGGAGGAGCCCGGTGGGGCGGGTGTGGTCTCGTGGATGTCGGTCACCTGTTGTCTGTGTCCTTCCCCAGCAGCCGAAAGCGATGTCCCTGCTTCAGGTTCTCGTGTTCGCTACGGCGTCTTGCGCCCGTCGGCGTGCCCGACGGTCGGCCTCCAGTACAACGCCGAGGCTGTCCGGCGCTGTTCCATCATGGCCCTCCAGGGTGTCCTTGATGACGTCGGCAATCGCAACCCATGGGATGAGCCCTTTCTCGAAGGCGTCGACCGCCACCTCGTTGGCGGCGTTGAGCCAGGCGGGCGCCGTCCCGCCCGCCCGCCCCGCCTCGTAGGCCAGGTCGAGGCAGGGGAACGCCCGACGGTCGGGCGGCTCGAAGTCGAGCCTGGTCGGTGCGGCCCAGTCGAGCGCCCCGAAGGCGACATGGCCGCGGTCGGGGTAGGCGAGGGCGTAGCCGATCGGCAGGCGCATGTCGGGGCACGAGAGCTGGGCCACCGTCGCCCCGTCGGTGAACTCGACCATCGAGTGCACGATCGACTGGGGATGGACGACCACGTCGATGCGGTCGTAGCCGACACCGAACAGCTCATGGGCCTCGATGACCTCGAGGCCCTTGTTCATGAGCGTCGAGGAGTCGATGGTGACCTTCGGCCCCATGCTCCACGTGGGATGGGCGAGGGCCTCGGTGAGAGTGACCTCGGCCAGCTCGCCGGCCGAACGACCCCGGAAGGGCCCGCCGCTGGCGGTGAGCACGATCCTGGCGACCCGGTCGGCCCCGCCCGCCCGCAGGCACTGGTGGACGGCGCAGTGCTCGGAGTCGACGGGAATGATCTCCGCCCCCGGCGTGGCCCGGGCCCGGGCGACGACCGGTCCGGCGGCGATCAGCGACTCCTTGTTGGCCAGCGCCAGCCGGGTTCCGGCCTCGAGGGCGGCGAGGGTGACCGGGAGCCCGGCGAAGCCGACCACACCGTTGACGACCACATCGGCCCCCGTGGCCACCTCGGCGAGGGCATCGGGCCCCGCCAGCACCTCGGTGCCGGCCGGCACCCGGGCGGCCAGCTCGGCGGCCAGGGCAGCGTCGGCGATCGCGACCCGCTCGGGCCGCAGCCGCTGCGCCTGGTCGGCCAGGCGCTCCACGGAGCGGGCAGCAGCCAGGGCCACCACCCGGTAGTGCTCGGGCTCGGCGCAGATGACGTCGATCGCCTGGGTGCCGATCGATCCCGTGGAGCCGACCAGGCTCACGGTTCTCATGGGCCCAGTCTTCCAGGGGGCCGGCGTACCCCTCGCCGGTCTCCCGCTCTAGAGCGGGAGATCGAGGACGCGGGCCAGGTAGTAGGTGGCGGGCACCACGAAGAGCAGTGAGTCGATGCGGTCGAGGATCCCTCCGTGGCCCGGCAGGATCGACCCCATGTCCTTCACCCCGAGGTCGCGCTTGATCATCGACTCGCACAGGTCGCCCAGCGGCGCCACGACCGACACCACCACGGCCAGCAGGAACGCGTCGCCGCCGTCCCACGGACCGATCTGGGCCACCACCGCCAGGCACACGACCATGGTGCCCAGCGTGGCGCCGACGGCGCCCTCGACGGTCTTGCCCGGGCTGATGTCGGGCGCCAGCGGTGTCCGACCTGCCCACCGCCCGGCGAAGAACGCGCTGGCATCGTAGGCACCGGTGGCGATCACCGCCCCGAGCAGGATCCCCACGCCGTCGTCGCCGTAGGCCTTGAGGATGACGGCGGCGAACGACCCGAGGAAGCCGACGTAGAGGAACCCGAACGCGGTGCCGGCGATGTTCATCACCGGCCGGGCCCGAACAACACCGGCCAGGTACCAGAGGAAGCAGAAGACGACGAACAGGGCCAGCACCAGGGGCATGGCCTCGCCACCGCGCCAGTAGATGCCCCACGACAACCCCGCCGTCGACGCCACGCCGAGCAGCGTGGCCGGGTGATAGCCGCGCGACCGAAGCGCCTGGTACAGCTCGCCGACCGCCATCACCAGCACGATGCCGATGAGCAGGACGAAGCCGCGGGGACCGGCGGCGGCCGCCATCCCCACCACTGCCAGGGCGATGGCTCCCGTGATGACCGACGTGGTCACGTCGCGAGGAGGACCCGCCGTTGTCTCCCCGGGGTCCCCCATCACCGGGCGGGCGCTCGGCCGCCTACGGCGGGCGCTCGGCCGCCTACGGCGGGCGGAGGCGGGCGGAGGCGGCGGGGGCGGCGGGGGCGGGGGGCGGGAGCCGATGCTGACCGGTGGCCGGCGGAGATCGTCGTCGAAAGCCTCGTCGTCGGTGACGCCGGGGTCGGCCCGAAGTTGGCCCATCCTCGATTCGGGGTCCTCGAGGATGTCGTCCTGGAAATCGGCTTCGTCCCAGTCGGTCGGGTGGTCGCGCCAGCGGGGCGCGGCCGAAAGCGTCGACCAGGCCGTCAGGTCGTCGTCGGACCCCGGCGGATCGCTGTCGGGAAGGATTCGGGGGTGCTCGCCGCTTGGTGGTTCCGTCCAGTGGGGCAGGTTCCGGGAAGCGGTTTCCGGAGGCGGTGGCCGGGAGGGGCCTTCGGGCCGGCGGGGCGCGGCCGGCGAGGGGTCGTCCCAGAACTCCGAGGACGCGGGCGAGCCCAGGCCTTCGTCGTGCTCGGTTCCCCGGTCCATGTCGCGGGGAGCGTAGCGGGCCCCCAGTGCCGGACTGGGGGACCGTGCACCCTGCGGACGGTCTGGATCGGGGTCGTCGCCCCAGAACTGCCCACCGACGTAGGGGTCTCGGGGAGGGAGCGGTGGAGGCGGCACTGGCGGGGGCTTGGGCACGCTCGCAGGGTCGGCGCCCGGGAAGCGCAGCGATGGCCGGGGCTCGGCCGGGAAGTCGGGAACGTCGCCGTAGCGGGGCTCGTCCTCCGGGCGGCGACCGGCGATCTGGCCGGCTTCGATGGCCGCTGCCGCCTCCTCGGCGCCGATGATGCGCACCCCCTCGGCCGGCTGCCGGGGCCCACGCCGGGCGCCGACGCCTCCCCAGACGTCGCCCAGGCTCTCGTCGGCCTCGGCGACAGGTCCCGAGAGATCGATCCCCTCGGTCGGATCGTCGGTACGACCGTCGTCCACGCGCGTGGCCTCCTCTCGGGCGTCGCTCCGATGGGCGGGTCAGGCCCGCCCCTGGTCTCTAGACTTCCAGCAACTCCTGCTCTTTGCGGGTCAGCATGCGGTCGATCTCCGCCACCTGGTCGTGGGTGAGCTTCTCGAGGTCCTTCTCCGCCCGTTCGAGCTCGTCGGCCGAGATGTCGCCCTCCCGCTCCAGCGTTTCGAGGTGGTGACGGGCGGCCCGGCGGACGTTGCGGATGGCCACCCGACCGTCCTCGGCCTTGTGGCGGACCACCTTCACCAGCTCCTTGCGTCGCTCGGTCGTGAGCTCGGGGAACACGAGGCGGATCACGATCCCGTCGTTCGACGGTGTGATGCCCAAATCGGAGTGCTGCAGGGCACGTTCGATGGGCTTGATGGCGGCCTTGTCGTAGGGCTGAATGACGAGCAGGCGGGCTTCGGGGACGGAGAACCCCGCCAGCTGCTGAAGGGGTAGCTCACTGCCGTAGTACTCGACCTTCAACTTCTCCACCAGCGCCGGGGTGGCCCGCCCCGTGCGGATACCCGAGAACTCCGACCGGGTGTGGATCACCGCCTTCGACATCTTCTCGCTGGCGTCGAGGAGCGCGTCGTCGATCATCTTTCGTCCCTCAAGAACGAGAAGATGACTACCTGCGCAGGTCCCAGTGCCCTGACCGGTGATCGTGAAAAACGTCGAAGCGAGCAGGTAGTCATCTTTCGTCCCTCACGTAACCAGCGTACCTATTGCCTCCCCTTCAAGGGTGCGACGGATGTTCCCCGGTGTCATCAGGTCGAAGACGAGGATCGGGAGCTTGTTGTCCATGCAGAACGTGATGGCCGTGGAGTCCATGACCTTCAGGCCCCGGTTGAGCACCTCGATGTAGTTGACCTCGTCGAACTTGGTGGCGTCCGGGTTCACAAGGGGATCGTCGGTGTAGACGCCGTCGACGCCCGAGTGGGTGCCCTTCAGCACGGCCTCGGCCCCGATCTCGGCGGCGCGCAGGGCGGCGGTGGTGTCGGTCGTGAAGAACGGGTTCCCGGTGCCACCGGCCATGATCACGACCCGGCCCTTCTCCAGGTGGCGCTCGGCCCGGCGGCGGATGTACGGCTCGGCCACCTGGGCCATCTGGATGGCCGTCATCACCCGGGTCGGCTCACCCAGCTTCTCGAGGGCGTCCTGAAGAGCGAGGCCGTTGATCACGGTGGCCAGCATCCCCATGGTGTCGGCCTGGGCCCGGTCCATTCCCGCCCCGGCACCTGCCATCCCCCGCCAGATGTTGCCACCGCCGACGACGATGGCGATCTCGGTGCCCAGGTCGCGGCGGACCTCGGCGACTTCGGCGGCGATGCGGGCCACGACCAGCCCGTCGATGCCGTAGCCGATGGTGGCGTCGGCGAACGCCTCGCCCGAGAGCTTGAGGACGACCCGCGACCAGCGGGGCGCGCCGTCGACGCGGGCCGTACCGGTCACGGCCGGCAGCCGGGAAGGGGCCCCGCTGCTCGGAGGAGGCCGGTGCCCGGTCCGGGGCGGCGGCCCCGGCGACCGGTCATCGGCCGATCTCCACCTGGGCGAAGCGGGTGACGGTGGCCTCGCCGAGGAGCTGGGCGATGGTCTGCTTCTGGTCCTTCACCCAGGCCTGCTCGAGCAGACAGTTCTCCTTGAAGAAGCCGTTCAGCCGCCCCTCGACGATCTTCGGAATGGCGGCCTCGGGCTTGCCCTCGTTGCGGGTGAGCGTTTCGAGCACCTGACGCTCCTCGGCCACCCGCTCCGGGGGGACCTCGTCACGCGTGAGCCACCTGGGCCGCTGGGACGCCACGTGTAGAGCGACATCGTGGGCAACGGTCTTGTCGGCCCCGTTGACCTCGACCAGTACGCCGTTCACGCCCCGGCCGTTCTGCACGTGCAGGTAGGCGTCGAGAACCGCCCCCTCGGGAGCGACGAAGCGGCGGACGTCGCCGAGCTGGATGTTCTCCTTGAGGGTGATACGCATGTTGTCGAGGTCGTCCTGGTGCTCGGCGACGGCGTCGGTGCCCCGGGCGGCGACGGCTTTGGCCAGGGCGTCGATCAGAGACGCGAACTCCGGCGACTTGGCGACGAAGTCGGTCTCGCTCAGAAGGGCGACGACCGCGACCGAGCCGCCGTCCTCGGCGATCGAGACCGCCCCCTCGGAGGCGACCCGGTCGCCGCGCTCGCTCGCCTTGGCCAAGCCCTTCTCCCGCAGCCAGCGGTTGGCGGCCTCGAAGTCTCCGTCGTTCTCGGACAAGGCCCGCTTGGCGTCCATCATGCCCACGCCGCTCGTCTGACGCAGCCGCTGGACGTCCTTGGCCGTGAAATCGGCCACCGCTCAGCCCTCCTGGGGGCCGCCGGCGGCGGAGGTCTCGGGCGCCGAAGGCGGCACGCTGGCAATAGGAGCGGCGGGCACTGACGGGTCACCTGCAGCAGGCGCAGGGCCGGGCTCGGGAGCAGGGGCCGGCGCCGGTGCCGGCGCCGCCGCCTCGTCGGGTGCGTCGGCCGCCGGGACACCCGAGGCGGCCGGCGCGGTCTCGGGCGGTGGAGGGATGGGCAGCGATGCCACATCGCCGGAAGACGAAGGCCGGCGCCCGGTGGCCATCCGCGCCTCGCGCTCCTGGGCCTGGAGCGCCGCTTGGCGGCGGGCCTCGGCCTGCTGCTGGAGCCGACGGGCGTCGGCTTCGGCGTCGACGGCCGGCGCCGGGGCGGCCGTCGTCGTCCTGGCGTTGCGCCGGGACGCGATGTGGCGCCCCTCGTCGACGGCGTCGGCGATGATGCGGCACATCAACAGTCCCGCTCGGATGGCGTCGTCGTTGCCGGGGATCACGTACTGGATGAGATCGGGGTCGCAGTTGGTGTCGACGACGGCGACGATCGGGAGCTTGAGCTTGTTCGCCTCGGTGACGCCGATGTGCTCCTTCTTGGTGTCGATCACGAAGATGGCATCCGGCATGCGGGCCAGGTTCCGGATCCCCCCCAGGTTCCGCTGGAGCTTTTCGAGCTCCCGGCTGAGGATCAAAGCTTCCTTCTTCGGCATGGCCTCGAAGTCGCCCGCCTCCTTCATGCGCTCGTACTCCTGCATCTTCTTCACGCGCGCGCTGATCGTCTGGAAGTTGGTGAGCATCCCGCCCAGCCACCGCTCGTTGACGTAGGGCATGCCGCACTTGTCGGCATAGGAGGCGATGGCGTCCTGGGTCTGCTTCTTGGTTCCGATGAACAGGATCGACCCGCCCCCGGCAACCAGGTCCCGGACGAACGTGTAGGCCGTGTCGATGCGCTGCAGGGTCTGGTTGAGGTCGATGATGTAGATGCCGTTGCGCTCGCCGAAGATGAACCTGCGCATCTTCGGGTTCCAGCGCCGGGTCTGGTGGCCGAAGTGCATCCCGGCTTCCAGCAGCTGCTTCATGGTGACGACTGGCACGTGTGTTCCTCCCCATCGGTTCGTCTCGCCTGGCGCGGCGCTCCTGCCGGAAGCGACCGTGGGTATGCGCGCAGGCGTGAGTTTCCCCGAGCGGTGGTGCTCGAGGCCTCCGGAGTCTACCGCCGTGCTGTCTGCGGCTTCGCCGCCCCGGCTGGGGCCCCAACCCCAGCCTCCTCCGAGCGACGGGGCCCCTTCCCCGTCGCCGGCCGTGCTGTCTGCGGCTTCGCCGCCCCGGCTGGGGCCC
>Ga0183260_10000131_pt1 | contig 55300 bp, 53 predicted proteins | sample AntDrymUQ4972206_2_FD_129768 | JGI IMG/M metagenome (GOLD analysis project Ga0183260, IMG submission 129768) | Polar desert sand microbial communities from Dry Valleys, Antarctica - metaG UQ497 (22.06) (version 2) (version 2) | ecosystem: Environmental > Terrestrial > Soil > Desert | place... | reverse complement strand
AGCACGCCGCGTCGCTCGGGTACCAGGCCCGGACCTCGGCGTATGAGGCCGGGTACTCCACCCCCGCCCTCGGCGATCCGTCCGGCACGCCACCAGGTTACTGCACCAAGATGGAGGACCCGTATACCTTAACCGGATGAAGTCGCTCGCCAGGGATGGCCAGGCCATCGGTTGGTGGCTGACCGTTGCAACCGCCGCGTCGGCGACTCTGGCACTCGCGGCCTTCGGGCCTCGCCTCGACCCGGTGCTCCGCTGGGGCATCCTCGGCCTGGGAGCATGCGCCCTGGCGCTCATGGTGTGGTCCGACCGTCGACGCGCGCGGGAGGCCGATCGCGAGGCCAAGAGGGTCGCCCTCCGCGATCCGCTCACAGGGCTGCCCACCGCCGACGCGTTCGAGCAGCGCGCTGCCGGAGAGCTTTCCCGCGCCCGCCGGCGCGGGGAGGGCTTCACGCTCGTCTATATCGAGCTCGACCACTTCGCGCTGGTCGAGCAGGAGCTCGGCTCGGCGGCGGCCGAGGAGGTCCTGCGGACGGTCGCATACGAGACGCTGGCCGTGCTCCGGGGCGAGGACGTCATGGCCCGCTACGCCGAGCGCGACTTCGTCATGCTGTTGCCGGGGATTGCGGCGGAGGAGGCCGAGCGCGTCGTCGCGCGCGCGGTGACCGCGTTCGAGCGCGCGGTGCCGGGCGCCGGACCGCTCGCGCGGGTCACCGCGAGCGTCGGGTCGGCCTGCTACCCCGAGGAGGGCCAGACGCTGACCGCCCTGTTCGCGGCGGCGCGAGGGTCGCTCGGTGCGGCGCGGCGCCGGCGCGGCGCGGGTCAGGACCGTCTCGGAGCGAGCCTGGTCGCGGAGGGATCGATCGCTCCCGGCGAGGAGGAGTCCTGCCGCGTCGCCGATCGGGAAGGGGAGCGTCGCGCGCTCGTGGTCGCCGGGACCTTGGTCGCTGGCACGGTCGCCGCCTGGCTGGCAGCCGGGGGCGACGCCGCTCCGGTGCGCGCCGCGACCACCGCCCTCGCGATGCTCGTGGCGATCGGGGCGTGCGCGCTGGCGGCGTGGGAGGCGACCGGACGCGCGCGCATCGCATGGTCGCTCGTCGCGGTGGGGCTCGCCCTGTGGTTCGTGCCCTTCGCCGGTCTGCCCGCCGGTATCGCGAGCGCCATGGGCCTACTGGTCCTCATCGACGACCGTTGGCTGCGCGATCGCTACCGCGTCCTCGACCTGGCCGGCGTCCTGCTCGGCGTGAGCGCCTTCGCCGCAGCGCTGCTCCTCGCCGTGCTCGTCGACGAGCCGGTCTCCCATGCGCTCGTCGCGAGCCGGATCTCGGCCGCCGTGCTGGGGGTCGCGCTCGTCGCCGCCGCGCTGCAGGTCGCCTACTGGACCCACCCGCGCCAGCGGCTCGACGCCGCTCTCGTGAGCGCCGGCTACCTCGTCGCCGTGATCGCCACCGTTCCCCGGGCGCTGAGCCTGGACGACACCATCCTCGTGCCAGGCACCTGGTGGGAGATCGGGCTGCCGCTGGCGGCAGCCGCCATAGCGGCCGGCGCCTTGCTGGGCCCCAGCGGAGCCGAGGTCCAGACGACCGACGGCGGGCTCGAGTCCCGCACCCTGGAGGCTCCGGTCACCGGCGACGCGCTGCTCGCCGTGCTCGTAGCGGTGGTCTTCATGACCGGCCAGGAGATCGGCGGATTGGTGATGGCCGCGATTCTCGTGCTCATCCTCCTCCTTCGCGACCTGCGCACGCGGCTGCTCGAGCGCGACCGGCGCGCCCTGAAGAAGACCGTGCTCCGCGGGCGCCGCGAGCTCGCGCTCCAGTGGCGCGCGAACCTCGTTGCGCTGGGGGCCGCGCTGGAGGCCCGCGATGGCTACACAGGCCGCCACAGCGAGGCGACCGTGACGCTGGCCTCGGCCGTCGCAACACGGCTCGGCCTCTCCGTGGCCGCCATCGACGAGGTGGAGGCCGTCGCGCTCCTGCATGACGTCGGCAAGATCGGAATACCCGACGAGATCCTGCTCAAGCCGCGCTCGCTCGACGAGCAGGAGTGGCTGATGATGCGCGAGCACCCCGTGATCGGCGAGCGCATCCTCCGAGCCGTGCCGAGCCTCGAGCAGATAGGCCGCTCGGTTCGTCACGAGCACGAGCGCTGGGACGGGACAGGCTACCCGGACGGCCTGGCGGGCTCGGCGATCCCGCTGCCCAGCCGCATCGTCTTTGCCTGCGACGCCTTCGAGGCGATCGTGAGCGGCCGCCCCTATCGCTCCGCCCGCTCCCCACGCGTCGCGATGGCCGAGCTGCACCGGGGCGCGGGCACGCAGTTCGACCCGGCCGTCGTCCACGCCCTCCTGGACGTGGTGGGCGAGCAACAAGGCGACCTCACCGGGCATCCGCGCGGAGGAGCGGCGATGCGGCAGGCGGACCGAACGCTCGCCTGAGTAGGCGTTACCGGGTCACGCCACGACCCGCAACGGCCGCCCGAACGCGCGCTCGAACTGGTCGACGTGGCGCTCGGCGACCCAGCGGGCGACGCTCGCGTTCTGCGAGGAGATCGCCCGGAGCGAGACCAAGCCGTCGTCATCGATTTCGATCGCGGCCTGCTCGACGATCTGGTCGCGGCTTCGCTCGAGCGATTCGGCGAGGCGCAGGAGGGCGGCGCCTCGCTCGAGCATCGCCTGGTCGCCCTTCTCCAGGAGCGGCTCCAAGTCGTCCAAGGACGGCGTTCCCTTGCGGTGGTAGCGGGCCATCTGGGCGACGATCGCCGTCTCGCGCGGCGTGAAGCCCGGCAGACCAGCGCTGAGGATGAGGTAGCGCGAGTGCTTGTGATGGTCGTCGTAGTCGACGGCGACGCCGATGTCGTGGAGCATCGCCGCGGCCCATAGGAGCTCGCGCTCCTGCGCGTCACCGGGATGCAGGTCGGCGTCGGCGAGCGCGTCGAAGAGCCCCAGCGCGAGCTTGGCGACGTGCCGTGCGTGCACCGCGTCGGCCCGGTACTGGGCCGCTAGGTTTGAGACCGAGTCGGCGCGAACGTCCTCGAAGAGCGGCGGCTCGGCGGGCGCGAGGTGCTCGGCGAAGAAGATACCCTCGCGCAGGCCGGCCTCGGTCACCTCGAGGCGCTCGAAGCCACCGGCCTCCATCACGGCCCGCAGGACCGCCGCGCCGGCGAGGATGAGGTCGCCGCGCTGGGGCTTGATGCCCGGGACGCCGCCGCGCTCTGAAGCCGGGAGCTTGGCCAGCTCGGAGAGGAGGTCGTCGAGCTCGTCGCCCGTCACCGCGAAGTCCTGCACGCTGGGCACAGGAAGGTCGGCCCGCTTCTGGGCGGCTCTCGCCAGGTTGCGCACCGTGCCGCCGATCCCGACGAGTCGCGGGCCCGACCGACCGAGCCAGTTCGCGGCCTCGAGCTCGCGTGCGACGTGGTCGCGCAGCGCGCGCAGCTGCTTCTTGGAGGCGGTCTCGTCGGGGAGGAAGCGCTCGGTCATCCGCACCGCCCCCAACGACCAGGAGCCTGACTGGACCGCCTGTCGCGCGCGCACGTCGACGAGCTGGAGGCTTCCTCCGCCCAGGTCGAGGACGGCGCCGTCCTCGAGCGTGGTGGAGTTACACGCCGCCAGGTAGCCGTAGCGGGCCTCTTCGTCGCGCGAGAGCACGCGGATCTCGAGGCCGCTCTCCTCGCGCGCCCGCACGAGGAACTCCTCGCGGTTGGCGGCGTCGCGAATCGCGCTGGTCGCGACCGCGTGCACGGCCTCTGGCTCCAGCGCGCTCGCTCGGCAGAAGTGGGCGTAGAGCCGGATGGTCTGAAGCGCGCGCGCCATCGGCCCCTCCCCCAGCCTGCCTGCGGCGTCGAGGCCCGCGCCGATGCGCACGCCTTCGTGAATTTCGTCGGTGCGCTTCCACCACGAGCCCGGGACTGAGGTGTAGACGACCAGCCGAAACGAGTTGGAGCCGAGGTCGATGACCGCGGTGCGCCGCTCCTCCTCATGCTCCGTCGCACTCTTTGGGTCCGGAGCGACGGCCGTGCGGCTCACGCTCGGAGCCTATCGCTCGCTCAGGAGCCGCAGCTCTCGGCGCTACCCGCGCTCGATGAGCTCGATCCTGTACCCGTCCGGGTCACGGACGAAGCACAGCCGCGAGCCGCCCTCGCGGACCGTGTAGGGCGGCTTCTCGGGCTCGATGGCCTTCTCGGCGAGCCGCTCCAGCGTCCCGTCGAGATCGTCGACGGCCACCGCTACATGGTTGTAGCCCGTGCCGAGGTCGTAGGAGTCGACGCCGAAGTTGTGGGTCAGCTCGAGCCGCGCGCCGTCGCCGGGCAGGCCCATGAAGACGTTGATGGCCTCGTCTCCGATCGGCATGCGGCCGACCTCCTCGAAGCCGAGCGCCTCGTAGAAGGCGACGGAGCGGTCGACGTCGCCGATCCGATAGCAGGTATGGATCAGTTCCATGTAGGTACCTGGGGGGTGTAGGGGGGCGAAGCCCCGCTGGTATGAACTCCATGCCGGGCGGAGCGTAGCGCGCGGGCCGGGTAGCATCGTGCCCGTGATCCGCGAGCGCTCCATGGCCGACCAGTGGCTGTCGAACACCTACCTGGTCGGCGACGAGCCGGGCGGTGGGGCGGTCCTGATCGACGCGGGCGGGCCGGTCGCGCCGCTGCTCGACGCGATCGGCGAGCACGACCTCACGCTCTCGCACGTCCTGCTCACCCACCACCACCACGACCACGTTGCCGAGCTGGGCAAGGTGCTCGAGCGCTTCGGCGACGTCGAAGTGCTCGCCCATCCCGCCGAGGGCGAGGCGGTCATCGGCACGACGGGAACGATCGAGCCCGGCCAGAAGCTCACGATCGGCGGCCTCGAGATCGAGGCGATCCACACCCCGGGCCACACCGCGGGAATGCTCAACTTCCTCGTCAACGGCTCCGACCTCTACACCGGCGACACGCTGTTCAAGGGATCGGTCGGCGGTGTCCGCGCGCCCGGCTCTACCTCCTACGGGGATCTGCGTGCCTCCGTCATGGACACGCTGATGGCGCTGCCCGAGGAGATCGACGTCCACCCCGGCCACACCGACCCGACGACGATCGGCGCCGAGTGGGAGGGCAACGCGTTCATCCGGACGTGGCGCGGCCTCGACCCAGAGGGCGACGAGCCTTGCACGGTCTTCGGCGACCAGGAGGCGACGCTCGTGCTCCTCGGCGCCGACTACGACGGCGGCCACAAGGCTTGGATCCGCTGGCCCGACGGCCGCGACGACATCGTGCCGGGCTCCCAGGTTTCGCGATCCGCTGCCTAGATCTCGTCGAGCACGTAGGACATCCTTGCCGGGGTACTATTCCTGAGGCGAAGTCCAGCGCCCCCCGGTAGCTCGTGAAAAGAGGGACTTTCCGCTAGGCGAGGGCGTAGTCGACATCAATTCTGTCCGGGCCCAGCACATCGGCGGAAACCCGTTCCCGGACCTCGCGGGCAATATTCCGGGCGACCCAGCCCGTGATGTGGTCGAGGGTAAAGACGACCCAGACCTTGCCCTCCACGGTGTCGGCGCGAGCAGTAATGCCGAGGGCACCTTCCGGCGCGACGCGCACAGAGGCGTCGAACAGCGTCGCGGTCCACTCTCCCTCGAGGTCACCCGCCGGAACCTTGAACGGGATGGTCACCCTCCAGGGTCCTACGGCAGTCATCGGACGATTCTCGATCATAGGAACACCACTCTCATCATATGCAGATCGGCAATCCGCCGGCGGCGTTTGAGTGCGCCGACTCACACGTCCAGTCCAGCGGCGCGGAACAGCGCCAAAACGTTGTCGTAGGCGTGGTGGTCGCTCGAGGTGCCATGGACCATCACCTGCCCCCTCTGGTCATCCGCCAGCCACAGGATGCCCGACTTCTTCGCCTGAGGCCACCAGCCGGCGTTCCACGCCGCCTTCTGTAGCTTCTTCAGTTCCTTGTCCCCCGCCCAGATAAACGCCTGCTGGGGGTTCGTTCTTCGCTTCGGATGCACCACGGCCTCCTTGGTTTCCGTCCGGGAGCCGTGCGAGCCTTTGCTTTACCACACCTGCTCGTCAGCACCGAACGCCTTGGCTGACTTGGACGAGCGCCCGAGGTGCGCGCCGGACAAGCTGTCGTCGCCGCCGCGCTACCCCACGCGGCGATGCGGCAATGCCCTCAGTGGTCCGGATGAGCCGGGCTTCAACATCCTCGCCAGGGGAGTTAGTTGCACCAAGGCCCGGCAGCTGGCTCGTGAGCAAATTCGAGGCGGGTGCCCAGCCGATCCTTCCGCCTGCGACATCGATGGCTTCTCCTGTAATAAGCGCTCAACGGGCGATCTCTATCGCGTTCAGTGCAGGCGTGGTCGGCGCTCGTTCAGTTGGGGCGGTGGCAGCTAGCGGGTTCGGGTCAGCGCGTCCGAGAAGGTTCGAACCTGGGATCCCATGTTTCGCGAAACTGACTCCCATCGACGCGCCGAGCCTCCAAAAAGCTCCGGCGCGAAAACGACGATGGAGGAGCTCGCGATGAGGCGGCATGGGTTCAAGGCGCTCGGGACGCTCGCGGTGGGGCTGGCCGCCGCCGGGGCGGCCGGCTGTGCAGGAAACGACACGTCGCACAAGGACAGTCCAACCGGCAGAGTGGACCGCTCTCGAGCCGAGGTCGCCGCGATGCCCAACGACTTCGGGAACGTCGCCAACAAGTGCGACGGGCACGGCCACCGCATCTTCGTCACCACGAACACCGACAGCAACCCTTCCCAGCTCGTGGTGCTCAACGACCCGACCTGCCCGAAGGAGTGACGCTCTAGATCAGCTTGGGCTCTTGGCGCTCGGCGCCGACGCGCACGACGTCCCACGCCAGGCCCGTCGCTTCGAGCCCCCGGATCACCAGCGCCGAGGGGTCGATCTCCCAGGGCCGGAGCCCGTGGGCCGCGGAGGTGGGGAAGGCGTGGTGGTTGTTGTGCCACGCCTCGCCCATCGAGGGGAGCGCGAGCCACGCGAGGTTGCGCGACTCGTCACCGGTCGAGAAGCGCCGCCGGCCGAAGAAGTGGCACAGCGAGTTGATGCTGTAGGTGACGTGGTGCAAGAGGAAGACCCGCACGAGCCCACCCCACAGAAGGCCCGTCAGCCCGGTGGTGATAGAGCCGCCGATCGAGAGGCCGAGCACGAAGGGGGCGGCGAGCCCGAGCGCGACCCACAGGACGAAGGTCCGGTCGATCGAGCGGATGAGCGGATCCTCGACGAGGTCGCGCGCGTAGCGCAGCTTGGAGCCCCGCTGCGTGTGGATGAAAAGCCAGCCCACGTGCGCGTGGGCGAGCCCGCGCAAAGCGCCGCGCCAGCCCACGCCGTGGTCGACGTGGGGGCTGTGGGGATCGCCGTGCTGGTCGGAGAAGGCGTGGTGCTTGCGGTGGTCGGCCACCCACGAGATCACCGGGCCCTCGATGGCGGCAGAGCCCAGCGCGGCGAGCACCGCGCGCACGCCGCTGCGCGCCTTGAAGGCGCGGTGGGTGAGGTGGCGATGGAAGCCGACCGTGATCCCCAGCGCGGTGAGCGTGTAGAAGACGGCGAAGACGACGACATCGGACCAGTGCAGGATCCGCTCCCAGGCCAGCCAGCCGCCGACGCCGAGCGCGAGGAACGGCAGGAGCGTCACCGTCCCGGTGATGATGCGATCGCGCGTCTCGTTGGCCACCGGCTGGACGTCTTCCGGCCCTGGCGCGGCTACGAGCGCCTCACCCTGCCTCCCATCCATCCACGCCTCCCCGTTGAATTGTCCTGGCGGGTGGGATTCTAGGCAAAGCCCGCCGTGGCCTACGGAAAGGGATGCTACGTACCATTCCCCGGTGGCCAAAGATCGGATTCCGACATCCCGCGCGCACCGTACGGCCAAGGTCGGCTCGCTAGCCGCCGGTCAGGCCCTGCGCCAATTCGGGACCCGCGCCGCCAACGTCACGCGTTCCGACGAGGGTCGCGACCGCGCGCTCGAGCGCCGGCACGTCGAGGCCGCCGAGCAGATCGTCGCCGCGCTGGGAACCATGAAGGGCGCGGCGATGAAGCTCGGCCAGGTCCTTTCGTTCCTCGACGTCGGAATGGTCCCCGAGGAGCACCGCGAGGAGTTCCAGGCCAAGCTCGCCCAGCTCCGCGACGCGGCCCCGAAGGTCCGCTTCAAGGACATGCGGCAGGTGATCGAGGACGAGCTCTCCGAGCCGCTCGCCGAGGTCTTCGCGGACTTCGAGGAGGAGCCCATCGCTGCCGCGTCCATCGGTCAGGTCTACCGCGCGACGCTGCATGACGGTCGCGACGTCGCCGTGAAGGTCCAGTACCCCGGTGTCAACAGCGCCGTGCGGGCCGACATGCAGAATCTCGGGATCATCCTGCGGCTCATGAAGCGGGTTGCGCCCGGCCTCGACGTCAAGGCGATCGGCGAGGAGATCCGGGGGCGGATCATCGAGGAGCTCGACTACGAGCTCGAGGCCCAGAACCAGCGTGCGATGGCGCGAATCTTTCGCGGCCATCCGTTCATCGTGATTCCCGAGGTGGTGACGTCCCTCTCGCGCGAGCGCGTCCTGGTCTCGGAGTTCGTCGAAGGGGTCGGCTTCGAGGAGATCAAGCAGTCCGACCAGGCGCAGCGCGACCGGATCGGCGAGATCATCTTCCGCTTCTTCTTCGGCTGCCTCTACCGCCACCACCAGTTCTCGGGCGACCCGCACCCGGGCAACTACCTGCTGCTCGCAGACGGCCGGGTCGCCTTCCTGGACTTCGGCCTCTTCAAGCGCATGGACCCCGAGGCGGTGGCGCTCGAGATGCACACCCTGCGCGCGGTCGCCGACGGCGATGGCGAGGAGGTTCTGCGAACGTTCAGAGAGCACGGGTTCCTCGCCGACCCCGACCGCTTCTCCGCCGACCGGCTGCTCGCCCAGCTCACGGACGGGACGGCGTGGTACATGACCGACGAGCAGGTTGCGCTCACGCCCGAGCTCGCGAGCGAGATCGTGATCGAGACCTCGGACCCGCGCTCGAGCTACTTCGACCAGATGCGCCACCAAACCCTCCCGGGCGAGCACCTCTTCGCCCGCCGCGTCGAGATGCTGACCATGGCGGTGCTATCCCAGCTTCGCGCAAGCAACAACTGGTTCAGGATCATGTGCGAGTGGCTCTACGACGACCCGCCGGCGACCGACCTGGGCCGGGAGGAGAGCGAGTTCTACGCTCGCGCGGCGGCCTGACGCCGCACGCCCCCCGGCCGACATCGGCGCGTCGGACGGCGCCGAGACAGTGGCGGGCAAGACGCCGCCGGCGCGTTAGCCGCCTGCGGCGAAGACCTGCTCGACGAAGAACCGAGCGCCCGCGTCGAGCCGGTCGCCGAAGACCTGCTCAGCCACAGCGAGCACCTCGGTGGCGGCTACAAGTCCGAGCTCGCTGGCCAGGAGACGGAGATCGTCCTCGTCCTCTCCCGAACGGTGGGCGAGCACCTTCAGAGCGAGGAGCATGGGCGGGGAGGCAACAAGGCAGCGCAGGCCTGGCAGCTCGAGCACCGGCGCGGCGCTCGGGTCCTCGCCGCCGAGGAAGCCCTTGACCGCGTCGTTGAGCCAGCCCACCGGCAGGCCGAGCTCCTCGGCCATATCCGCAGCGACCTCGTAGATCGCGAGCTTGGGCTCGAAGACGGCGTCGATGTCTCTGGTCGCGCGGCGAGGGTCGTAGGCGAGTGCGATCGCCGCCCCCCCGACCAGGTACATCTCGCCCTGGATCCCTCGTTCGTGGAGGCGCTGGGCGAGGGCGGTGAGCGCCGCCAGGATCTGATCGCGGTCCATCGAGCGCCTCGCTCAGACCCGGTGCAGCGCACCGGGCCCGATGAAGATGCCTCGGCGCCGGAAGGCGGCGGGGGAGTGCACGAGCGCGAGGGCTCGGAGTCCCGGCGTCTCGCTCACGAACCAGAAGCGGTCGAGGAAGCGCGAGGGCTCGAGGGTCCATTCGGGGCGCTCGAGGCCGTTGGTGACCGCGAGGTGCTCGCCGAGCGCGGCGAGGTAGGCGTCATGGCGCGGGTCGCCCGTGAGCGGCGGGCGCTCGGCGAGGGCGCGCGCACGCAGCTCGTCCCGCGGGAGCAGCGCGAACTCGTCGAGGAGCTCGCGCACGACGGGATGAAACGGCTCCCCGGAGCGGGGCCGACGAGCTGCGCCGGCGAGCGTCTGGGTGAACGCTTCGTCGGGCGGAGGATGCTCCCGGAGCCACTCCGCGAAGGTCTCGGGCGTCCGGCTCACGGCGCGATGATCGCAGGGCGCCCGGTCAACGGATCACGATCTCAGCGCCGTCGGCAAGCGCGATCGCGGCCGCGCGCAGGCCGGGCGGCTGGTCGTCGACGATGCGCAGCGGGAGCTCCGCGGCGGGGCCTACCCAGTCGTCCAGCCGCCGCTCGTCGCCCGCCAGGAGCCAGGCAAAGCCTCGCGGCGCCACCCCTCGATGCTCGACCGGCGTGCGCCCCGGCAACGCATCGGGGTCCTCCCAGGCGAGCAGGCCGGGCAGCGGTGGATCGGCGATCATCGTCTCCAGTCCGGCTAGCCGCCAGCGCACCTCGCTGCCGTCTGGGCGCTGGCGCGCGAAGGTCTCGGGCTGAAGTCCGAGCGCCGCGGCGCGCTCCGCGAAGCCCTCGCCCGCCGCCATCCAACCGAGGAAGCCGTCGCCGCGGGAGATGCGCTGCGCGGCGAAGCGACCAAGCGGCGTCTTAGTCGCCAGCTCGGGGTCGAAGACCGTCATCAGCTCGAGGTAGGCGTCGCCCAGCGGGACGATGCGGTTCTCGGTCCCCCACGCCGGATGGCGGCCGCCGACCACTGATGCGAGGCCGTGCTCCTGGTAGAGGCGATTCGCGGCGGCATCGACGTCGCCAGTGCCGTAGATGACGTGGTCGACGTGGAGCATCGGGCGTGACTGCTCAGCCCTCTCCTGCCGTCTGGACCTGGAAGAGGCTCGTCGTCCCGGGCGCGCCGCTGGGCAGGCCGGCCGTGATGCCTACGCGCTGGCCCGGCGAAACCCACCCGAGCTCGACCACCCGGCTCACGGCGTCGGCGATGAGCGCCTCGGTTGTGTGGTGGCGGGCGATGCGCTCGGCCCGGACGCCCCACATCAGCCCGCAGCGGCGCACCGTCTCCTTGCCCGGCGAGAGCGCGTAGATCGGCACCTGCGGGCGGTGGGCGGAGACCAGGCGCGCTGAGCGCCCCGAGAGCGTGGGGATCACGAGGGCCGCGAGATTGAGCTCGCGCACGGCGTGGCACGCGGCGTGGGCGATGGAGTAGGCGGGGTCGCGCACGCCGCGGCGCACGCGATGCTCGTTCCACTCCTCGTAGGGCGCGATCTGCTCGGTGCGCGTCGCGATCGAGGCCATCATCGCGATTGTCTCCACCGGGAAGTGCCCGACCGCGGTCTCCTGGGAGAGCATGACCGCGTCGGTGCCGTCGAGGATCGCGTTGGCCACGTCGGTCACCTCCGCGCGGGTAGGGCGCCGCGAGGTGGCCATGGAGTCGAGCATCTGCGTCGCGGTGATCGAGGGCCGGGCGAAGCGACCGGCCAGGGCCAGGATCTGCTTCTGGACGATCGGGACCTCCTCGACTTCCAGCTCGATGCCCAGGTCGCCGCGGGCGATCATCACGCAGTCCGCCGCGGAGACGATCTCCTCCGCGTGCTCGACGGCTTGGGGCTTCTCGATCTTGGCGATGAGCGGCAGTCGCGTGTGCCGCCGCACCGAGTCCACGTCCTCCGCGCTGCGAACGAAGGAGAGCGCGACGATGTCGACGCCGATGCGCTCTCCGTCGGCGAGCAGCTCGAGGTCCTTCTCGGGCACGGAGGGCAGGCCCTTGGTCTCGCCGGGGACGTTGAGTCCCTGGCGGGAGACCACCGGCCCGCCGATGCTCACCGAGGCGTCGAACTCCGCTGCCCCCTCGCGCACCTCAAGGACGCGCAGCCGTACAGAGCCGTCGGCGAGGTAGAAGTGGTCGCCCGGGTTCAGCACGCTTGCGAGCCCCGGCCAGGCCACCGTCATGCGCCGCTCGTCACCGGGCTCGTCGGCGCCGCAGATGAAGGTCACGTGGTCGCCGGCGCGGAGCTCCACCCTCCCGCCGTGCAGCTCGCCGAGGCGCAGCTTCGGGCCGGGAAGATCCTGGAGGAGCGCGACCTGCCGCCCTGCCCGGTTCGCCGCGCTGCGCACGCGCTGGGCGGTCTCCGCGTGACCGTCCGGCGTGCCGTGCGAGAAGTTCAGCCGCGCGACGTCCATCCCAGCCTCGACCATCCGTACGAGGACCTCGGGATCGTTGGAGGCGGGGCCGATGGTCGCGACGATCTTGGTGCGGCGCACCCCGCGGACGGTACCGCGCGCCCTGGAGGTCAGCCGGCGAGGCGGCCGCGGTCGAGGATCGTCTCGCCGTCTGCCGTCAGCCTGCCGCCCTCGCGCAGGTCGCAGATCATGTCCCAGTGCACGGCTGACTCGTTGACCCCGCCCGCCTCGGGGTAGCTTCGGCCCACGGCGAGGTGGACGGTGCCGCCCATCTTCTCGTCGAAGAGGATGTTGCCCACCGGCCGGTCGATTCCGGTGTTCGTGCCGATGCTGATCTCGCCGAGCCGCCGGGCCCCCGGGTCGGTGGCGAGCGTGCGCTCGAGGTACTCGCCGCCGCGCTGCGCGTGCGCTTGGACGACCTCGCCGTCGCTGAAGGTCAGCGTGATCCCGCTCACCTCGACCCCGGCGGGGCTCGACGGAACGGTGTAGCGGATGGTGCCGTTCGCGCTGTTCTCGAGAGGTGACGTGAAGACCTCGCCCGAGGGCATGTTGCGCCGGCCGTCGGAGTTGACCCACGTGCGGCCCTCGACGCGCAGGCGCAGGTCGGTTCCCTCCGCCTCGATGCGCAGCTCGCGCGTGTCGCGCACGCGCTCGATCAGGCGCTCCTGATTCGCGCGCAGGTCCTGCCACGCCCGCGCGGGATCCTCGCGGTCGAGGAAGAGCGCGCGGTTCACGAAGGCTCCGAAGTCCGCGAGGCTCATCCCGGCCTCCTGCGCGGAGGCGGCCGTCGGCCATAGGGTGAGCGACCAGCGGCGGCTCAGGGCGGCCTCGCGCACCGGCTGGCGGGCGCGCGCGGCGCGGGCGATGCGCGCAGGGTCGACTCCGGCCAGAGCGCGCGTGTTCTCCGGCGCGATGATCCGCCGCTAGGCGTCGACCCCTTCGATTTCTGCGAGCGCGACCGCGGGAAACCCGTCGAGGTGCTCCTCTTGTGCGTGCGCGAAGAACGCCTCCGTCTCGCCGGGCAGCTCGATGCGCAGCAGCGGCCACCCGCCCCGCGCGAGGATCGCCCGCTGGAGCTCTGACAGGAGCGGCGCTGCGAGCGTCGTCGAGCGGACGAGCACCTGCTGGCCGTCTTGCACCTCGAGGCAGTAGCCCGTGAGCAGGTCGGCGAAGCGAGCGGGGTCGGGGCCGGGTGAGCGGAACGGCTCGGCGGTTCCCGGGCGAGTCGCTTGGTTCGGGCGGGGCGGCTCGGCGCCCCCGGGCCGGGCTTCGCCCCCGCTCACGGCGCGGGCAGCTCGGGGAAGTGCTCGGCGAGATGCTCGCGCAGCACGTCCCGGATCCACGCGCGCTCCTGCTCGGAGGCGAAGCGGAAGCGGGCCAGGAGGTCGTTCTGGCGCTCGATCGGCAGGCCGGTGACCGTCCAGCGCACGGCGAGGCGCTCGAAGAGGAGCTCGCCCGCGCGGTGCCACGCGTCCTCCCGGGAGAGCGGCGAGCCGGCGAGCGCGGCGCGGTAGGTCTCGCGCGTCCCAGGGGTCATGGAGCCGCTCAGCTCGAGGACGTTTCCCTCCGCGTCCTCATAGTCGGTGCTCGGGGCGGCCAGGCGCTCGCGCTGGCGGTTACGGCGCCCCATCGCTACGTCGTGTCCGCGGCCTGCTCGAGCTGGCCTCGGACATCGCCGGTCACCGGCTCGGCGTGCCCCGGCCAGGCGGCGGCCGGCTCCAGGGCGGCCAGCTTGCGCACCGACGCCCGCGCCTGCTCGGTGTCCTGGTTGAAGCCCGCGTGCGGGACCCGCGGCGACCCGTTCACGAAGAGCTCGACGTTCGCGGTGTAGAAGCAGTCGCTCACGAGCGCGAGCCGGTCGGACGCGCGCCACAGGCCGATCAGGCCGGGCGCGTGGCCGGGCAGGTGGACGACCTGAAAGCCGGCCACCTCGTCGCCCTCGCGCAGCGTTCCCGCCACCTCGACCGGCCCGCCGTCCCAGCTTTGCAGCAGCACGGGGTAGAGCCACCGGGCGGGGATCGCCAGCTTCGAGAGGGCGCTGTAGTGGCGCCCGCCGTCGCCCTGCGCGTCGGCGGCCTCGGCGTCGTGGACGTGGACGGGGATCCCGCGCAACCCGGCCGCCCCGCCCCGATGGTCTACGTGTGAGTGGCTCAGCACGACCCGGGTTATCCCGCCGAGCTGGGCGCCGGCCATGGCCAGCGCGTTGGTCATCTGCCTGACGCCCGCGTCGTACATGACCACCCCGTCGCCGTCGCGCACGAAGTAGGCGTTGAAGGCCTTGCGCGGGAAGCCGCCGCGAACGATCCACACGCCCTCGGCGATCTCCTCGGGCGGATCAGCGATCCGGCGGGCGAAGCGCGTCCGCGCATTGAACGCGGCGGTCAGGCGCGCCTGCGTTGAGGACCCCTCGGCGGGCAGCAGGCCGAGCTGGCGCGCCACCGTGGTCCCGTCGGCGAAGGCGTCGTTGTGGGCGATCTCGTTGCCCTCGACCCGGAGCACGTCAACGCCCTCGAACGCCACGCGCGAGCCCGTCGGCTGGACGCCGTCGATGGTCCCAGGGCCGGCGAAGGTCGCCGTCGCGGTCCAGCGCACGACGGCGCGGTCGCCCTCGGCGACGAGCTCTGAGACCTCCATCCGGAAGTCCGGCATCGCCGCGAAGAGCTCGGTGAAGTAGCCGCGCACGCCCTCGGGCGCGACCAGCTCTGCCCGCCCGACCATGCGGTCGACGCCGCCCGGGCGCCAGCAGGAGACCATCCCCTCGACATCGCGCTCCGCCGCCGCGGAGAAGTACCGCCTGGCGACCTTCTCGCTCTCGGCGGCGACGCCGCGGCGGGCCCGCCGCGGCGCGGGCTTGGGCTTTGCCTGCGTGGCTGCGTCGGCCATCCGTCGTCCCCCTCGTCCTCGATCCGAAGCGGCTGAGTCTACGAAGTATCCGGATGGGCTCTCGCCATGCCGGAGGCAGCCCGCAGGCGCGAGGTCGGGCGCGGGGAGCGGATGCTGACGGGCAAGGTGAGTCCTTGCGCCAACCTTGACACAACCGTGGTAAGGTTCGTCGATGCGCATCGACGCGATCCTCGCCTCCAAGCAGGAGCCGGTCTTCTCCTTCGAGTTCTTCCCACCAAAGACCGAGGACGGCGAGGCCAACCTTCGCCGAGCGCTGAGCGAGCTGGCCCCGCTCGAGCCCGACTTCACCTCGGTGACCTACGGGGCCGGCGGCTCGACGCGGGAGCGGACGATCGACATCGTCAAGTCGATCAAGGCGGAGCACGGGATCGAGGCCATGGCCCACCTCAGCTGCGTCGGTACGACCAAGGAGCAGCTCTCAGAGATCGTTGAGGAGATCCGCGATGCGGGCATCGACAACGTGCTCGCCCTGCGCGGTGACCCGCCGCGCGGCGAGACCGAGTGGCGCGCGACGCCAGGCGGGCTGGAGTACTCGACCCAGCTCATCGCGCTGCTCGCCGAGCGCTACGACTTCGCCGTGGGTGCGGCCTGCTTCCCCGAGGTCCATCCCGAGGCGCCCGACCTCGCCTCGGATCTTCGCTTCCTCAAGGAGAAGGTGCAGGGCGGCGCACGCTTCCTGATCACCCAGCTCTTCTTCGACAACCGGCTCTACTTCGACTTCGTGCGCGAGGCGCGCGCCGCCGGAATCGAGGAGCCGATAATCCCCGGCATCATCCCCGTGACCAATGTCGAGCAGATCAAGCGCTTCACCTCCATGTGCGGCGCGTCCATCCCTGCGGGCCTGCTCGAGCAACTCGACCTCCGCGCCGACGACCCGGCCGCCGTGATCGAGCTCGGCGTCGCCTACGCGACCGCCCAGTGCGCCGACCTGCTCGCGCGCGGCGCCCCCGGCGTCCACTTCTACACGCTCAACAAGTCGCCCTCCACGCGGGCGATTCTGTCGGCGGTCAAGCTCCTTCGTCCGTGGGAGCGCCAGGCCCCCCTTCTCGAGGACTCTCGCTCGGCGGCGTGACCTCGAGCGCGTGCGCGACGAGCATCTGCCCGTCGCGCTCGTAGCGGACGTCGATGACGTCGTTCTTGCGGTAGGTGCCGATACCCCACGCCCCGAGGAACCACCGCCACATCCCGAGCCGGCCCTCCTGCGCGAGCGGACGGTCGAAGATCAGCTCTCCCCCGCGGACCTCGTAGTCCTCCTTGGAGCGCTGGGGCACGCCGTTGACGTAGACGTCGAACGGCGGGCGCACCCCGCGCGGCAGCTTGATGCGTGAGCGGGTCACGCCGGTCAGTATGGGACACTCGTGCCACTGGATGGCGAAGGACATCTCCTACAGCGTGCGGCGCTCCGACCGGGCTCGGCGGGTCAGCGTCAACGTGGGGGCGGGGGACGGCGTCGAGGTCGTGCTTCCTCGCCGCGCGGCGCTCCGCGAGGCCGACGCGGCGGTGCGCGAGCTCCGGCCGTGGATCGACCGCCGCCTGCGGGCGCTGGAGGAGGCACGGATCGAGGTGGGCGCTCCTGCGGGCCATGTGCCCTATCTCGGGGAGCACCTCCGCCTCTTGCCCCAGTGCGGTCGCACGCGCGCCCACCGGCGCGGCGGGGTCCTGCTCGTGCCCGAGGAAGATCATCTGCCGGCGGTCGAGCGCTGGTATCGCCGGACGGCCCGCGGCGAGATAGCGCCTCGGGTCGAGGCCGCTGCGGCGGTCGCGGGCCTGGATTACCAGCGTCTCACCATCCGCGGCCAGAAGACCCGGTGGGGAAGCTGCTCGACCACCGGGACGCTTTCCTTCAACTGGCGCCTGCTCCTGGCCCCCGAGTCAGTCCTCGACTATGTCGTCTGGCACGAGGTCTGCCACCTGCGGGTGATGGACCACAGCCCGGGTTTCTGGGGCATGCTCGCCCAGCACTGCCCGGCCTATTCGGCGCACGAGCGCTGGCTGCGCCGCTACGGCTCGACGCTGACGCTCTGACCCCCGAGGGCGCGGCGGAGAGCGTCGAAGGGCGACTCGTCCTCCCGCTGCTCGACCACGTGGCGTCGCAGGCGACCGGTGAAGGCCTCCATCGAGCCGTCGCCGCGCAAGTCGACGCCCCCGCGCAGGCGGCGCGGGCCGGCGACCTCGGCGCGGGCGGCGACCTGCGCGACCGGCTCGAAGCGCCTTACCCCGAGGTCGATCGCCTTCCGGCGAGCTTGGCTTGCGAGGCCGGAGAGCTGCTCCTCCAGCGCGTTGAGCCCCTCGTCGAGCGTCGCGAAGTGATGGCGCTCGACCCGGGCGCCGCTGGCGCCGCTGAAGCGTACGGTCACCGTGACGGCGCCGGCCATCACACCGTTGTGCGGCGCGCCTCGAGCAGGACGTCGCGCGCCTGCTCGGCTGGCATGGGCCGCGCGAGCAGGAAGCCCTGGGCCAGGGGGCAGCCGTGCTCGACCAGGAAGGCGCGCTGCTCCTGGGTCTCGACCCCCTCGGCGATCGGGACCTTCCCCAGGGCCCCGGCGAGTCGGACGATCGAGGCGACAATCGCCCGCGCCTCGCGCGACTCGGGGATCTCGGGGAGGAACGATCGGTCGATCTTGAGGATGTGGACGGGCAAGGTGCGCAGCCTGGCAAGCGAGGAGTAGCCCGCTCCGAAGTCGTCTACCGCCAGGCGTATGCCCAGCGCCGCGAGGTCGCCCAGGACCGACGCCGTCGCGGCCAGCTCCACCATCGCTGCCGACTCGGTGATCTCCGCGCTCAGGCTGCTGGCATCGACGCCGGAGGAGACGAGCTGCTCGCGGACCCTTTCGGGGAGGCTGGGCTGACGCAGCTGGTGAGGGGAGAGGTTGAAGGAGACCTGCGGCGCCAGCCCCTCCTGCGTCCACGCGGCCATCTGCGCGAGCACCGCGCCCAGCACCCAGTCACCCAGCGCGGAAATGAGTCCCGTCTCCTCGGCGAGCGGGATGAAGTGGGCCGGGAGGAGCAGGCCGCGCTCGGGGTGCTGCCAGCGCACGAGCGCCTCCATGCCTACGACTTGGTCGTCGGCCAGCCGGACGACGGGCTGGTAGTGCATGACGAGCTCGTCTCCCTCGATCGCCCGCCGCAGCTGGGTGGGTGCGGACAGGCGCTCGAGCATCGAGAGCGTTTGAAGGTCGGGGTCGTCGCTCTCATAGACGCTGATGCGCCCCCGGCCGGCGCCCTTGGCCTTGTACATCGCCGCGTCGGCGTGGCGCAGAAGCGACTCGCCGTCCGTCGCGTCACGGGGATAGATGCTCACCCCGATGCTGGCGTTGACCTGGAACTCGGATCCGCCGAGCTGGAACGGCTCCGTGAGGGCGGCCCCGAGCTTTCCGGCGACGGCGGCGGCCCTCACCGGCGGGTGCTCCCCCAAGTCGGTGACCAGCAGGAGAAACTCGTCGCCGCCCTGCCGGGCGAGCAGATCCGAGGCGCGGGTGACCTCGCGCAGCCGCCCCGCCACCTCGCGAATCAGCTCGTCACCGGCGATGTGCCCGAAGCTGTCGTTTACGAGCTTGAAGTTGTCGAGGTCGAGGAAGAGCAGCGCGAGGCTGTTCTCCTGCCGCGAGGCGCGGGCCACGGCCACCGCGAGGTGCTCCTCGAGCAGCGTGCGGTTTGGCAGGCCGGTGAGCCGGTCGTGAAAGGCGAGATAGGTGATCTGGCGCTCGGCGGCTCGGCGCTCGGTCACGTCCTCGCCGCTGGAGACCGTACCGGTGATTCGACCGTCTTCGCCGCGCAGCACGCCGTTGTGCCAGGCGATCGTGCGTTCCTCGCCCTCGGCCGTGCACACGGGGTTCTCGTAGAACTCCAAGGCCTCGACCTCCCCGGTCACGAGGCGTTCCAAGACGGCACGCATGTGGGCGCGTTCGCGGGCGGGGATCGCTGCGCCGAACCAGTCCTCGCCGATCAGGTCCTCCCGCCGGCGCCCCAGCACCTCGCACCCCTTGGGGTTGACGAGCACGATGGCGCCCTTCTCGTCGAGGACGACGATCATCGTGCTGGACACTTCGAGGTAGCGCTTGGCGAGGTCGCGCTCCTCGCGCAGCGAGCGCTCCGCCGCCCGCCGCTCGGTGATGTCGGCCAGCGACGCGACGACGCCGTGCGGCCGATCCTCACCCGGCCGTTGTAGGGGCTGGACGTTGAGAGAGACCCACACCTCCTCTCCGCTGCTGCGCGAGATCCGGAGGATGACGTCGCGCTGCGGGACACCGGTCTCTAGCGTCTGGAGTGCAAGGCTCGTTTCGGGGGTGTAGAAGGTGCCATCATCGCGCAGCACCTCGGGCACGGGTACTGCGCGGGTGGCTCCCAGATCGCGCGAAGGGCGGCCCAGCAAGGCGTCCGAGGGCACGCCGAGGATGCGCCCGGCGCTCGCGTTGGCCGCGACGATCCTCCCCTGCGCCTCATAGACGAGCACGCCCTCCTCCAGCGCGGCCACCACCGAGCGGTTGAGCTCCTCGCTGTCGGCGAGGCGCTCGACGGCGGCCCAGCGCTCGAGGACCTGGGCAAGGTGCGAGCCCACGGCGGCGAACATCGCGAGCAGATCGGCATCGGGCTCGCGAATCGTCGCCGACCAGAGCTCGAGCGCGCCGTGGAAGCGCTCGCCCACGGCGAGCGGGAAGGAGACCGCCGCGACCAGCCCCGCGCGCCGGGCGGCGTCGCGCGGGCGCACGGTCTGCTCGCGGGTAATGTCGGGGATCCAGACGGGCTCCCCGAACGCCCACGTCCGGCCCGGCAGCCCCTTGCCCCGCTCATAGGCGAGCGCCATGGTCTCGGCGCTGAACTCAGCGAGCTCTGAACCCGGGCGCTGCCAGGTCGCGCGGCAGCGCAGGCGCTCGTCGCCGCCGCGCGCCCAGGCCGCGCCCCACGTCCACCCAAGCGACTCGCCAAGGCTCGCCAGGACGTGCTCGAGCAGCTCCGTGCGCGACCGCGCCCCGGCGATATGGCCGGCGATCGCCTGCTGTACACGCAGCAGGAGCTTTGCTTCTTTCAGCGCTCGCGCCGATTCGGCCATCCGTGCCCCCCGCCGGAGAGCCTAACCCGGCGAGCCCGTGCTTGCCAGCGAGCTATGAACGCTGGTCGACCGGCACGTAGTCACGCTCCCGCGCGCCGGTGTAGATCTGGCGCGGGCGGGCGATCTTCTGCTCGGGATCCTCGACGAGCTCGAGCCACTGGGTGATCCAGCCGCCCGTCCGGGGGATCGCGAAGAGGACGGGGAACATGGAGACGGGCATCCCCAGCGCCTCGTAGATGAGTCCGGAGTAGAAGTCGACGTTGGGGTAGAGCTTTCGCTCGACGAAGTACTCCTCGGCGAGCGCGATCTTCTCGAGCTCCATGGCGATGTCGAGCAGGGGGTTGGTCCCGGTGACCTCGAAGACCTCGTCGACGGTCTTCCTGATGATCTTCGCGCGAGGATCGTAGTTCTTGTAGACCCGGTGGCCGAAGCCCATCAGGCGCTCCTCGCCCTGCTTGACGCCCTTGATGAAGTCGGGGACGTTCTCCTTGCTCCCGATACGCTTGAGCATGCGAAGCACGGCCTCGTTGGCGCCGCCGTGGAGCGGGCCGTAGAGCGCGGCCACGCCGGCGGCGACCGCCGAGTAGGGGTCGACCTGGGAGGAGCCGACGCTTCGCACCGCGTTGGTGGAGCAGTTCTGCTCGTGGTCGGCGTGCAAAATGAAGAGGACGTCGAGCGCGCGCTCCAGGCGCTCGTCGGGCTCGTACTTGAGCTCAGTCATCTTGTAGAGCATCGAGAGGAAGTTGCCCGGGTAGCGGAGGTCGTTGTCCGGATAGACCAGGGGCTGTCCGTTGGAGTGGCGGAAGGCAAATGCGGCCAGCGTCGGCATCTTGGCGATCAGGCGGATGATCTGGATGTAGCGGACCTGCTCGTCCTTGATCGCGATGGCGTCCGGGTAGAAGGTCGACAGCGCGCCGACGGAGGCGAGCAGCATCCCCATCGGGTGGGCGTCGTAGCGGAACCCCTGCATGAAGTTCTTGATGTTCTCGTGGACGAAGGTGTGGATCGTGATCTGGTGGCACCACTCCTCGAGCTCGGGCTTGGTGGGCAGGTCGCCGTGGAGGAGCAGGTAGGCGACCTCGAGGTAGGTGGAGTGCTCGGCGAGCTGCTCGATGGGGTAGCCGCGGTACTCGAGGATTCCCGCTTCGCCGTCGAGGTAGGTGACCGCGCTGCGACACGACGCCGTGTTCATGAAGGCCGGGTCGTAGCTGAGCAGGCCGAAGTCCTCCTCGGAGACCTTGATGTCGCGCAGTGCGGTGGCGCGGATCGCCCCGTCGACGATCTCGAGCTCGTACTGCTTGCCGGTCCGGTTGTCGGTGACGCTCAGCGAGTCGCGGCGGCCGGGGCCGTCGGGGGTCGATCCACCGGGCTGCTGCGTGTGGGTTTCGGGTGCGTCCATGCCTGGTCCTCTTTCGCTCGCCAGGTCCTACCAGCAGGTACCAGGCTACCTCCGTCGCCATCCGCCCCCGAGGAAGCGACCTATCCGGCCGGCCCGAGGATTGGCCTGGTACTCCGGCGCGGCGCGCTTGTACTCGGGCAGCTGCTCGGCCTCTGAGGCGTCGATCGAGAGCGTCACCCTGCGCTCGGTGATCCGGGCGACCTCGGGAGCGTCCACGAAGCGCCGGCCGGCGGAGGGCGTCTCGACCACCAAGCCGTCGAAGATGTTCTCGCGCAGGTTGTCGAGCACCTGACCGACCGTGCCCAGCTCGGCCCCGTCGGCGGTGACCACGCGCACCCCGCGCTCGAGCGCCTTGTAGGAGATCGCATGGCCCTCGTCGTCCACGAGGGTAGCTAGCTGGTGGCGATGGAGGAGCTGACGGTGCCGATCATCAGCAGCGCGGAGATCGCATAGACGGCGCGGGCGGCGCCCCCGGAGCCGGGGAAATCGGGCCGGGTGAGTCCGATCGCCGAGACGAGGACCGCCCATCCCGCGAGAAGGCCACCGAGGACGTAGAACGGCGTCTTGCTCAGATCCGCCTCTTCGGCGGCGAGCACGATCAGGCTCAGTGCATGCACGGCGCGCGAGCCTACCGGACGCCGGGCCGCTTCCGCGCCCCCTCGTACCGGCTCTCGGTGGCGGCCGCCTGGCCCTGGTAGTGGCTGCCCAGCTCCGCCGAGCCGTAGGGCCGTTGCGCCGGCGCGTCGAGAGCCATGAAGGAGAGCTGGGCGATGAGCATCCCCGGCCAGAGCTTGATGGGTATGCGGGTCAAGTTGTTGAGCTCCAGGGTCAGCGCGCCCTTCCAGCCGGGATCGCAGAATCCCGCCGTGGCGTGGACGATGAGGCCGAGTCGGCCGAGCGAGCTGTTGTGGGTTGGGATGAACGCCCGGCTGGCGAGGAAGAGACCCTCCGGATGCGCTATTTCGATGCACCGGACGGGAACGCTCTTCACCGGGCGAACGTCGATGATGGCGAGCAACGCGCGCCGCGCTTCGCGGGCCTCGAGATAGGCGCGAGGAATGGGCTCGCTCACCAGCAGGCCAGGCGTACCACGGCGGGTCGAGATGGAGCCGGCGCAGGGGGGGATCTCGAGCTCCTGCTCGGCGTACTGAACCGGAGCGGCCTGCACCACGTGGTGATTCCACTCTCGCCCGTAACGGAGGCTCGACCCGATCTCGTCGGTCGTGAGCACCCGGCCGGGGCCCGGCCGGTGCGCGGCCCGATCGACCTTCGTCCTGACCGCCCAACCGTGCGAGGCATCGGCGACGATCGTCGTCCCGTCCGAGAACACCACCTCCCGGCACGGCCGCCCGGAGATCGGCTCCGTCGCGGCGAGGATCGCCGTGGGCCACCCACGGTGGTCGAGCACCTCGTCGCCCGGCTCGAGCCCCCCCATCGTCTTCCAGCCCTGCGGCGTCGGGATCGGCGTGTCGAGCGCGAGGGCCTTGCCCTCGATCCGCGCGACGATGTCGTCGGGCAGCTCCACCCATTCGAGCGTCGTCGCCAGGCAGAACTCTCCGGGGTGGATCACGAACGGCTCGTCGGCTCCAATCTTGATCTCCTCGGTGAGGTTCTGCGGCGGCTCCCTGAGGTCAATCGCCGACGCGCGGTGGTTATGGAAGACGCGGAAGGAGTCACCCAAGCGCAGGTCGACGCTCGCGGGCTGGACGAGCGAGGGATCCCAAGGGTCGATCCTCACCCGCCCCTTCTCGACGAGGCGGAGGATCGTGCCATCGGACAGGACGCTGCCGGGCGCGAGGTCGTTCACCGGCCGGATTCTTCCAAGCCGCGCGGCGCGGCGCCTTGGCTCGTCGCGCGGTCGAGTTGCGCAGGCCTCAAGAGCTCTCGGCCGCGGCCGTTTGAAATGCACGGGGAGGCGGCCGGCATCGCGGATCGCGCTCGAGCCGCCCGGGAGAGGCTGCCTGCGTGATTGTCCCGCCGATGATCGCCGCGTAGAGCTCCAAGGCGTCGGCGAGCTCGAGATAGACCATCCTTGCGCGGGACGCTTCCTTAAGTGGCGGCGTCAAGTGACTTCGCCGGTGTCGGGTGCACGCGCGTGCCCGGCAGTAGATCGCGACCACGCTGCACTGCGGGTGCGAACCTCTGGAGGTAGGTCTCAAGGCCCTTGAGGATCTCGTCGGCATAGCCCTCGGCGCCGAGCCGGATCTCGCGCTCGGGAACGCGAGCCTTTTCGATGATCTGGGTGGCCCGCCCCTCGGCCTGCTTGGTGATCTCCTCGACGGCGAGCAGCCGGGCCGATTCCTGGCGTGCCTCGCCGAGGATTCGCTCTGCCTCGCGCTTGGCTTCGGCCAGCATCTCGTCGCGCCTGCTGGCGATCCACCGCGCCTGCTTGACCTCCTCGGGAACCGCGCGGCCTATCTCATCGACGATGGCGCAGATCTCCCCCCTGTCGACCCGCGCGTGACCCGTGAGGGGCTCCGACCTGGCGTCCTCAACGGTGTCCTCGAGCGTGTCGACCAGGAAGAGGAGCTCCCTCACCAGTCTTCATTCCTCGGCGCCTGAGCGCCTCCTGCCACCCCGGTTTGGTTGCCGGCGAGAGGAGCGCGTCCGGCGAGGCGGAGACGGACGCCGTCACGCCGCCCGCGGGGTCGGCTTGGGCCGGCCCGCTCCCTGTTAGCGCCCGTTATCGCGCGTTGCCCGCCCGACGGGCCGGGGTCCTCAACTGCGCCCGCGTCGGTCCAGCAGAGTACGCCGCTGACCTAGCCTCGGCGCTCTTACGTGGTGCCGTGCCCGCTGATCAGTGGTCGTGCAGCGTGCGCGCTCGGTATGCGCGGGTCCGCATCCGGGCGGGTGCGGGAGTGGCGGGCGCGCCGTGCGGGCCGCGGCGCGACGGGCGGGGACGCCGCGGCGGGCGGCGGTGCGGGTGGCGCCGGATGCCGCCGTAGTCACTGTCGTCGACGGGCTCGGTCTCCTGGCGAACTGCCCACCAGACGATGTAGAGGAGCATGAAGATCGGGATCTTCAAGATGAACATCAGCCAGATGAAGCCCCAGGTCATCGCCGCCATTCCTCCACGTTGGGTCGACTGTACCCATAATCGCGATCTGGTTGACGGGAGCTGGCGCGGCTGTGCTCGCGGGGCGGTGGCCCGGTGGCGGTGAGCGGGTGCGCTGAGGGGCGCGGTCGAGGGCGACCGCGCTAGGCGCCCGCGCGCTCGGCGCTTCGCAGGCTTCGCTGCGCCCACACCGTAAAGAGCGCGATGAGCCCGAGGCCGACGGCGAAGGCCAGCGCCACGTGCTCGGGCCGGCCGGCGATGAGCGAGCGGCCGGCTCGAGCAGCGCGGTGGCCGGATTGACCGACGCTACCCCCTTGATCCAGCCCGAGAGGAGGTCGAGCGGCACGTAGACGGGGGCGAGGAAGAGCGTGAGGAAGACTGGCATCTGCATCGCCGGGCCGGCCTGCATCGTGCGCAGCCGCATGGCGACGCCTCCCGCGAAGAGGATGGCCGCGACGTTCAGCAGCAGGGCCAGGCCGTAGAGGCCGAAGAGATCGATCGCGCTCCCGTCGACCTGCATCCCCACGGCGAGCGCCACGACGGTGATCAGCGCGATGGTGAACATCGCGCGCACGAGCGCGGCGAGCACGTAGCCGAGCACGATGGCCTCGCGCCGCGGGGCCGCCAGGAAGAGGCGCCGGGCGAAGCCGGACTCAAAGTCGCGCGCGACCGAGAACCCGGTGAAGATGCCTCCGAACGCGGCCGACTGGCAGAGGACGAAGACGAACTGGAAGGCGGTGTAGCCCGGCGGGAAGTCGAAGCCCGGCACGTTGGAGATCCGCGACAGCCCTCCGGCGAAGGCGGTGAAGAAGAACAGCGGGAAGATGAGCGCCGGGAGCACGAGCGCCGGGTTGGAGAAGAAGTTGTGGAGGTTGCGCCAGGCGACGGCGCGCGCGGTGGCGATCACGTCCGGGCCATCCTCGTGCGCAGGGCCGACGCCGCGGCGGCGAGCGCCAGCGCGGCAATCGCCGCGGCGCACCCGAACCCGGCTAGCAGCGCGTGGACGTCCCACCCCTCGATGAGCAGGCTGCGCACGCCCTCGAGCAGGTAGGAGACCGGGTTCCAGGTTGCGATCGCCCGGAACCAGCCGGTCTCGATGAGGTCGCGCGGCAGCGACATCGATGAGAGGAAGAGCGTCACGAAGAGCAGCGGGAAGAGGCCCTGCACGGCCTCGCCCGAGCCCGTGCGCAGCGCCATCGCCGCGCCGATCGACCCGAAGCCGAGGGTGATGAGGAGCGAGAGCGCGAGGATCACCAGCGCCCCGGCGGCACCGGCCGCCAGGTCCGCTCCGGCGATGAGGCCGACGGCGAGGAAGGTGATCGCCTGAACGACGCCGAGCACCAGCACGCCCGAGAGCTGGCCGACCAGCAGCCAGACGCGGCGCAGGGGGGTCAGGGAGAGGCGGCTGAGGAAGCCGGTCTCGATGTCGTTGGCGACGTTGGTCCCCGTGCTCATGGCGGCGAACAGCGCGCCCTGCATGAACGGGATGGCCAGGGCGAAGCTCAGGTAGGAGCCTGCCGGGAAGCCCGGGATCTTGGTTGCCGCGTCGAGCCCACCCGCGTTGACCGCGAGCAGGAGCAGCGGAAAGAAGACCGCCGGGACGATCATGGCCGGCTGGCGCATCGTGCGGACGATAGGTCGCCGCGCGACGGCGGCGACCTGGATGCGCGCCGCTCCGCTCGTCACGCCAGCACCGACTCGGCCTCGGCCGCCTCCACCTCGCCGGCGCCCTCTAACGTGCGCCCCGTCTTGGCTATAAAAACGTCGTCGAGGGTGGGCTCGTGGAGCTGGAGGTGGGCGACCTTGACCCCCTCGGCGTCGAGCGCGCGCACGACGTCGGCGAGGTCGCCGCCGTTCTCGAAGCGCACGGCCACCGCCTTGGAGTCCGAGGGGACACGGCTTCCGAAGCGCCCGAGCACGCCCTCCAGCGCCGCGCGGTCGTCGGGGTCGACGGGCTCGACCTCGACCGCGGCGCGCCCGATCTCGGCCTTCAGTGCGCCGGGAGTGCCCTCCGCGACGATGTGCCCGTGGTCGATGATCCCGACACGGTCGGCGAGGACGTCGGCCTCCTCGAGGTACTGGGTGGTCAGGAAGACCGTAACGCCGTCGCGGGCGAGGCGGCTGACCTCGTCCCACAGCGCGGTCCGGCTCTGGACGTCGAGGCCGGTGGTGGGCTCGTCGAGGAACAGGATGGACGGCCGGTGCACGAGCGCCAGCCCCAGGTCGAGCCGGCGCTTCATGCCGCCCGAGTAGCCGCCCACCTTGCGGTCGGCGGCCTCCATGAGGCCCACCCGCTCAAGCAGCTCTTCGCCCCGCTTTCGGCGCTCCGCGCGCCCGAAGCCGTGCAGCGCGGACTGGAGGGTCATGTGCTCGCGCCCAGTCAGAAAGGGGTCGAGCGCCGCCTCCTGGAGGGCGGCGCCGATGCTCGCGCGCACCTTGGCTCCCTCGCCGACGACGTCGTACCCGCCCACGCGCGCCGTTCCCGCCGTCGGGGGCAGCAGGGTGGTGAGCACGAGGACGGTCGTCGACTTGCCCGCGCCGTTGGGCCCGAGGAAGCCGTAGATCTCCCCCGGCGCGACGGTGAGGTCGATCCCGTCGACCGCGCGGGGGCCCTTCTTGAACTCGCGAACGAGCCCTTCGACCTCGATGCTGTTGGTGTTCGCCATGGAAAGGACCCTACCTCAAAGGTTGAGCTTGTCAAATGTTGATGGAATCGAGTATCATCTGGCGCATGGCCACTTCGTCGGCTAAGGCCGCGAAGAGGGAGCGCGGGACAAACGCCGCTCCGGGCGGGCAGGCTCCCGCCCCGAACGACCGCGGGCCCGCCTCGTCCGGGGCTCCCGCCCCACACGGCGGCGATCCCGCCCGCGAGGCGTGGGAGCTCTTGGGGAAGCTGTTCGTCGCCCAGCGGGGCCGGATGCTCTCGGTGGCCTCCGAGCTCAAGCTCAACCCGCCCCAGCTCCTGGCGCTGCAGTGGCTCGAGGAGCCGCTCCCGATGGGCGAGCTGGCCGGCCGACTGCACTGTGACAGCTCCAACGTGACCGGAATCGTCGATCGCCTCGAGAAGCGCGGCCTCGTCGAGCGCCGGCCCGGTGAGCACGACCGGCGCGTGAAGCTGCTGGTCCTCACCGAGGAGGGACAGCGGATGCGCGAGCTCTTCGTGGGTCGCATGCAGGAGCCTGCGCCGGCCATCACCGCCCTCTCGCGCGCCGAGCAGCGCGCGCTGCGCGACCTCCTGCGCCGCGCCGTCGAGCAGCCCTGATCGCCCCTTCGCACCGGGCGTTGGCGCAAGCCGGCGTGCGGCGGTCCGGGCGCCCCAGCCGCAGGTGGGGGCCCACGAACAACGGCGGCAACGAGGGGAGCGAGACTTTCCTTCATCGCCGGTGAAGGCACCGGAGCGTTCTGCGTCGCCTCAACCGCGGATAGCGCGGTCCAGACGGCGCAGAACGCTCGGGCCGCCCTCACCCCTCCTTCGTCGATGCCGTTCGCGCGGCGCAGCGGCCCCGGTCGGCTCAGGCGCGCAGCTCGATCGGGGCGTCCTCGAAGTGGGTGATGCGCTGGAGCTCTGAGACGCGCTCGACGATCTCTGAGCGCTCGAGGCGCTGAATGCGCTCGGTTCCGAACTCCTCGACGTTGTAGGAGGCGATCGCCGTGCCGTAGGCCATCGCGCGGCGCAGGAGCTGCCCGCTGGGCGCCTCGCCGGGGTGGGCGGCGACGTAGCCGATGAAGCCGCCGGCGAACGAATCGCCGGCGCCGGTCGGGTCGAGCACGGTCTCCAGCGGATAGGCGGGGAGCGAGAAGAAGCCGTCCTCGGTGATCAGCGCAGCGCCGTACTCCCCCTGCTTGGCCACCACCACCCTCGGTCCCAGCGCCATGACGTCGTGCGCGGCGGCGAGCAGGCTCGGCTTCTTGGTGAGCATCCGCAGCTCGTCGTCGTTGAGCATCACGCAGTCGACGGTCTTGATGGTTTCGAGCAGCGAATCGCGGGCGATGTCGATCCACAGGTTCATCGAGTCCATCGCGACGAACCGCGCGCCCTCGCACTGCTCGCGCACCTGTCGCTGGAGGTCGGGCTGGATGTTGGCCAGGAAGAGGACGTCCGCCTCGCGCGAGGCGGCCGAGAGCTTGGGCTCGAAGTCGCCGAAGACGTTGAGCTGGGTGTCGAGCGTGCGGCGGACGTTGAGGTTGTACTCGTACTCGCCCGCCCAGAAGAACGTCTTGCCGCCCTCGACGTGCTCGATGTCGCTCGTGTCGACCCCGCGCCCGCGCAGCACCGCGTACTCGGCCTCGCCGAAGTCGTCGCCGACGGGCCCGACGACCCGGACGTCGTCGAAGAACGACGCCGACAGCGCGAAGTGGACCGCGGAGCCGCCGAGCATTCGCTCGCGCTCCCCGAAAGGGGTCTTGACCGCGTCGAACGCGATGGAGCCGACGACCGTGACGCTCATGCGAGCGCGGAAGGGTAGCGGGAGGGCCGCCGTCCCTGACGCGGCGCAGGCTTCATGCCGAGGTGCTCGGCGGTAGCGGCCTGCCGTCCCTCGCGCCCCCGCCGCTCAGCCTCGGGCCGGCTCCAACCGCAGCTCGACGCCGCGCACGCGCGTCCCGTCGACCGCCTCGATCACGCGCTGGGCGTCCTGGGCGGGGACCTCGAGCAGCGCGAAGCGCTCGAGCATGCGGACGTTGCGAATCGCTTCGCCGTCGAGCCCCGCGGCGCTGGTGATCGCGTGGACGAGGTCGGCGACTTCGAGCCCGGCGGCCCGACCCCCGCTGACGATCAGCTTGGTCTGGGGCTCGTCGCCGTTGCGCATGACGTGCGGCTTTGCGTGACGGCGCGGGCGCTCGACGACCGGCGCCGGGGCGACATGCGCGCCCTCCGTCCACGGCGCGATCGTGGTGTTGGCGTTCTTCTCGATCGCGGTCAGCTCGCGCTTCTGGCTCGGCTCGACGAAGGTGATCGCGCGGCCCGAGCGCCCGACGCGGCCCGTGCGTCCGATGCGATGGACGTAGACGTCCGGGGAGGTCGGGACGTCGTAGTTGACGATGTGGGTGACCGTCGAGATGTCCAGGCCCCGCGCGGCGACGTCGGTAGCCACGAGGATCTTGACCCGACCGTCCTTGAAGGAGATCATCACGCCGTCGCGGGCGCCCTGGCTCATGTCGCCGTGCAGGGCCTTTACGTCCATCCCCTTGTCGCGAAGCGTGCGGAAGAGCTGGTCGCAGCGGATCTTCGTGCGTACGAAGACGATCGCCTGCCGGGGCCGCTCGGCGCTCAGGACGCGCACCAGCGCATCGACCTTCTCGCGCGGCGGGACCTCGAGGCGGAACTGCTCGACCGTGTCGATGGTCAGCGTCGCCGACTTGACCTTCACCGTCACCGGGTCGAGGAGGTACTTGTCGGCCAGGCCGCGGATCTCCGTCGGAATGGTCGCGGAGAAGAGCGCGGTCTGCCGGCTGCCCGGCGTGAGCTGGAGGATCTTCTCGACGTCCTCGAGGAAGCCGAGGTCGAGCATCTCGTCGGCTTCGTCGAGGACGACGAAGCGGCAGCCGTGGAGCATGAGCGAGTGGCGCGAGATGAGGTCCAGCACCCGGCCCACCGTTCCCACCACGACTTGGGCGCCCTTGAGCTGAGCCTGCTGCGTGCGGATGGGCGCGCCGCCGAAGACCGCCACCACCTCTACGCCCTTGCGCGCGCCGTAGGCGCGCACGGCCTGGGTGACCTGGATGCACAGCTCGCGGGTCGGTGTGAGGACGAGCGCCTGGACGGAAGGGTCGTCGACGTCGACGTGCTCGAGCAGGGGCAGGCCGAACGCGGCGGTCTTACCCGTGCCGGTCTGCGCCTGGCCGATGACGTCGCGCCCCTCGAGCAGCAACGGGATCGTCTGCACCTGGATGGGGGTGGGAATCTCGTAGCCGACGTCGCGCAGCGCCGCGAGCGCCACCTCGGAGAGGCCGAGCTGCGCGAAGGCGGTCATAGGCCGGGGTCGAGCATGAGCTTGCCCGTCGTGCGCCGCTCGGCGAGGTCGGTCTGCGCCCGCGCGGCCTCGCCGAGCGCATAGGTGCCGCCGACCACGACGCGCAGCGCGCCGGAGCGCACGCGCTCGAAGAGGTCGGAGAGGGCCTCGTCGATCATCGCCGGTCGGCCGATGCAGTGCATGAGCCAGAAGCCCACGACCGCCTGGGAGCAGCGCATCAGCGCGCCGGTCTGCACGTAGTTGGGCTCGCGCGAGGCGATGCCGTAGGTCACGCAGCGGCCGAAGGGCGCGAGCGCCTTCATCGACTCCTCGAAGACCTCGCCTCCTGCCATCTCGAAGACGACGTCGACGCGCTCGCCGAGGTTCGCCTCGATCAGCCGCTCGGCCATGCCGTCAGGATCGGAGTCGATCGCCGCGTCGGCGCCCAGGTCGGTTGCCAGCGCCCGCTTCTCCTCGGTCGAGGCCGTCGCGACTACTCGCCCGGCGCCCAGCGGCGTGCCGAGCTGAACGGCCAGCGATCCCACTCCTCCAGCCGCGGCGTGGACGACGACCGTCTCCCCCGGACGGATCTGCGCGCTGGTCCGGTAGAGATGAAACGCGGTGAGCCCTTGGATGAGCAGCGCGAGCGCCTGGCCGTCGTCGATCCCGTCAGGAATCGGAAAGGTCAGCGCCGCGGGGGCGGTCGCGTACTGCGCGTAGCCGCCGGTCCCGGACATCGCGACGACGCGCTCGCCGGTGTCCTCGCGCACCCCGGCGACCTCGCCCCCGGGGATCATGGGCAGGGACGCCTTGGCCAGATAGTCGTTCTGGCGCTGGTGGGTGTCGGCGAAGTTCATCCCCGCGCGCGTGACGCGGATGAGTACCTCGCCCTCGCCCGCCTCCGGCGTCGGAAGGTCGACCAGCTCAAGCACCTCGGGCCCGCCGAACTCCTGGATCTGGATCGCGCGCATGCGGGCGAGACTGTAGCTCCGAAGACGACCCGTCGACCGGCTGCCTCGGCCGTGCGAGGATATCTCTCTCAACCGCGGACCTCGGCTCGCACACCTACAGCCATAACCTCAAGCCGCTCGCCGGCCCAATCGGGTGCGCCAAGCCGACAGCGACGCCGCGCTGCTCGTCTACGGCCGTCTCCCGCCAGCCTGCTGACTGCGCCCGTAATAAGCCATTCGGCGATGTCGTAGCGCTCGAAGAGCAATAAGGTCAGCCCGCCTCCAAGGCCGCCATCAAGCGCCAGACCGCCCGCCAGCGCACGACAGTCCTCTAGGCTTGCACCTCGCCTCCCACCGCATGAGCCAGAAGTGGCGCGCCTCGGGGCCGCTCAAGTCGAGGTGGTGCTCTGCCGATGGATGGGGTACTCTAAAGTCCACAAGGCCTACAAAGCCGCTACCGACGGCCGCGCCGGTACAAGCTGGAACGCTGAGACCGGGGCGGCGACAAGGACTGATTGACATGGCTACCGACCTTCTGAACGTGCGTGAGACCGCAGACCGTCTCGGCGTGCACGAGAACACCATCCGCAACTGGCAGACGAAGGGGCTGCTGCGCGCCATACGTCTGCCTGGATCTAACTTCCGGCGCTTCCCGCGCGAGGAAGTCGAGCGGATGCATCGCGAGATGTTCCAGACCAGTCCGCCGCTGGTCGATGTCCCCAATATCACGGAAGGCGTCCAGGGGATCGTCGTCGATGGCGACCTGATCTAGCGTCCCACCCCAGAGGGCGCGCGGGTAAGCTCCCGCGCGCTCTATGGCGGCCAAACCGCAAAGACCCGCCGACGATGACTACTTCGTCGGGCCTTGGTCGCCCGTCTTCTTTCAGGGCGACATCTTCGAGAACGTCCCGCTCGGATTCCCGGCCCCACCGGACGCAGTCATTCTCCAAGAGGGCACCCGCCGTTTTATAACCGGCCCATTCGATGCGGGCTTGGCAATGCTCGTCAACCCCACTTGTCTAATGGCGGCTCAAGGGGCGCCGGAGGGCTCCTACGCGCATCCAGCGCGGACGCTGGCACCGATCCGGCCGGTCGATGAACTGCTCGCTGACAAAGTGATCAGCGAGAGCAGCCTCGGGCATCTCAGGGGCGACCGCAAGCGTGGCTTCATGTACTTGCCTTCCAGCGCGGAGTTGGGCTGGCGCGAGAGCGCCGCGTTGCTGTATCTCCCGATCACCATCCACCACACCGTGATCGCGCAGGATCGCGTGGCACAGCTGACCGGGAGCGCGTTCTGGCACCTTCGGGTGCTGCTGATGGCGCTTTGGGGAGGCCTCGCCGTCGATTCAACTGAGGCGTCGGGGCGGCGCCCGCCCCCCACGATCGCCAGCAGTAGCCCCCAACCAGACGAAGCGCGATTTTACCGGCGATCGCGTAGCCAGGAGGGCGCCAACTCCGGCTTCGGCTCGGCGGCCTCGATGGGCAGCTTTTCCTCCGGAAGTCCGAACTTCCATCGGTCAAGGAGCTCGTCGACGGTGTCGACCTCGGGCACGAGCATCACCACCGCGTCACACAGCGTAGCTGCCCCGTCGGCACGTCCTCCCAAGCAAGCACCGGCATGCCCCAGAGCTCACCGATCTCGAGCTCCTCAAAGTCGCCCGAGCTGATTGCAATGGCGCGTACCCGATCGCCGCAGCGCTCGGCATGGGTATCAAGACAGGCGCGCACTCCGTGGATGACCCGTGTGATCCGCGCAGCTCGCGCGCTAAGCACCGGTTCCGGGCATCAGCCCGTCGAAGCGTACGAGAAGCGAGGCGATCCGTCGAGCCGGGCGCCAGCGACGGTAAAGACCGTGGTCGGATGTCGGCGTGCCGGGCGAGGCCTACCGGGGGGGCGCGCGGTCCGCCGCCCGCTTGGCGCGCGCTTCCGCCGGGTAGCTCGCGAAGGATGACCGAAGTCGATCCTCCCGCACCCGTTCCGGAGTCGCACTCGCTCGACGCGCTGCGCGCGGCCGTGCACGACTGCCGCGCCTGCCCTCTGTGGAAGCCGGCCACCCAGGCCGTGTTCGGCGAGGGCGTGGAGCGCTCAGAGCTCTGCTCGTCGGCGAGCAGCCCGGCGATCGCGAGGACGTGGAGGGCAAGCCGTTCGTCGGGCCCGCAGGCCGGGTGCTCGACGAGGCGCTCGAGGAGGCCGGGATCGTGCGGGCCGACGTCTATGTCACCAACGTGGTCAAGCACTTCAAGTACCGCGGGCGCGGCAAGCGGCGCATCCACCAGGAGCCCGACGCCGCGGAGATCGGCGCCTGCCGGCCGTGGCTGGAGGCCGAGCTCGAGGCCCTGCGGCCCACCGCGCTCATGGCGCTGGGCGCGACCGCGGCCCAGGCTCTGTTCGGCCGCCAGTTCCGCGTGACCAAGCAGCGCGGCGAGCTGCTCGACTCAGACCTCGCCCCGGTCGTCAGCGCGACGTGGCATCCCTCGGCGATCCTGCGCGCGCCCGACGAGGAGGCGCGCCGGGCGTCGATGGGCGAGCTCATTGCCGACCTCGCCGGCGTGGCACACGCCATGGCGGAGCGAGACGGCGGGCCGGCGTAGAGCTCGCGGCTCGCTAGGGTGCCGCCCATGCCCTCCACCGCCACTATGTACACGACCGCCGGCCCGATCGAGCTCCAGCTATTCGACGAGGACGCGCCAAAGACGGTCGAGAACTTCCGCAAGCTCGCCTCCGAGAGCTTCTACGACGGGATCATCTTCCACCGGATCATCCACGACTTCATGATCCAGGGCGGCTGCCCGCAGGGAACCGGAACCGGCGGTCCCGGCTACACCTTCGAGGATGAGTTCAACGCCAACAAGATCGTCCGCGGGGCGCTCGCCATGGCCAACTCGGGGCCGAACACCAACGGCTCGCAGTTCTTCATCGTCACCAAGGACGCCGCGCCCTGGCTCGACGGCAAGCACACGGTCTTCGGGCAGGTCGCGTCGGGCATGGAGACCGTCGACGCGATCGAGGGCATGCCCACCGGTCGCAACGACCGCCCGAAGAACCCGCCGAAGATCGAGCGCATCGAGCTGGCATAGCGGACGGGCCTCCGTCGTTCCGGCCGGGGGCCTCAATCAGACAGAGGCCGCCTCTTCCGGCGACAGCGCCAGACCGCCTGAGACCAAGTCCCGGATGTCGCAGCTGACGAGCCGCGCGCCGATCGCCGCGGCGGCGGCGACGTAGGCAGCGTCGTAGACGGACAACGTGTGCGCGGTGGCCAGGTCGGCTGCCGCCGCGATCAGCGCCTCATCGGCTCGAACCAGGCCGCCGTCGGCTGCGAGGGCGGCGACGACCCCTCTCAGGCGCCTGGCTGCTGCGACGTCTTTCCAAGCCCTGGCCGCGACGTTGGTCACCTCGTAGTAGGCGAGGTCGAGCGTGGCGATCGGCTCTGGTCGCTCCAGCAGCAGCCGCGCGTGGTGGTGATGCTCGTCGTCGACATCCTCGCGCGCCAGGAGCACGCTCGAATCAGCGAGCCAGCTCGTCATGTTCGGGGGCGATGGCGCTTGACCAGCTCGGCGGCATCTCCTCCATGCGAAGCGCAATCGCGCATGAGCTCTGCGATCCGAGCAGCGCGCTCCGCGCTTCGACGGCGCAGGCCTTCGTCGGCGAACGTGCGCAGCAGGCCGCTTCGGGTCGTTCCGCGGCGCGATGCCTCGGTGTCCACCGCCTCGAGCAGCTCGTCGGGGAAGGAGACCATGACCTTGGCCATCCGCCGCAGTATACCCGGTATTGCTCATCGCGCATGCGCCATGCCGCTTCAGCTTCGGGCGAAGCCCAGCAGCACGAGGCACACGACGACCTCGACCAGTGCGACGGACGCGCCGAGCGTGTCTCCGGTGCGGCCTCCGACCGACTTGCGCGCCCACGCGGTCACCGCCAGGCCCGTGACCGCAGCCGCGACGACGGCGCTCGCGGCTTGCGTGGGGCCGGCGATGGCAAAGGCCAGCGCCGCAGCCGAAACCGACGCCATGGCGAGCGGGAGGCGCCCGACCGCGAACGTCGCGCCCAGACCGTCGCTGCGGCCAGGCGGGGTGAGCACGGCCTGCAGCAGGGCGCTCCAGCGGCCCAGCGCACAGGCGACGGCCAGGGCGCGCAGCGCTTCGCCGGGCCCTAGGCCGGAGAGCGCCGCGACGAGTGCCAGCAGCCAGAGCACGAGGGCCAGCACGCCTAAGACGCCGACGTGGGGGTCTCGCATCACGGCCAGCCGGCGCACGCGGTCGCCGCGCACGCCGAGCCCGTCGGCGCAGTCGGCAAGGCCGTCCTGGTGCAGGGCGCCGGTCGCCGCGACGAGCACCGCCGCCGCGAGCACGGCCGAGGCCAGCGGCCCGAGGAGCGAGTCGAATCCCAGGCGCGCCGCACCCGCGAGCCCGCCGACCAGCGCGCCGACGACCGGGAACCATGCGGGCATCCAGCCGGTCTCGGGCCCGGGACGCACCGGCACCGGCGCGACGGTCAGGAAGGTCGCGGCTTGCGTGAAGCCGTCGGCCGCCCGGCGCAGGGGTCCGGCAGAAGGCTCAGCCGCGCCGGACGACGCCGGCCTCCTCGAAGGTCGCCATGCCACGGTACAGGGCCCCCGCAGCGGCCACGATGGGCAGGGCGAGCAGCCCGCCCGAGGCCTCGCCCAGCCGTAGGCGCAGGTCGAGCAGCGGTTCGAGCCCGAGCTCGACGAGGACGATCTCGTGCCCCGGCTCCGCCGATCGATGGCTGGCGATGAGCGCTTCGGTCACCGCCGGCGCCATCCGCGTGGCCGCCAGCGCCGCTGCGCCGACCGCGTACCCGTCGAGCACGACGGGCAGCCCGCGGCGCGCCGCCTCTCCAGCTGCGCCGGCGAGCGCGGCGAGCTCCAGGCCGCCCACCGCCGCCAGCGCCCGGCGGGGCTCGAGCGGCACGCCGTGGAGCGCGAGCGCATCGGCGACCAGCTGCCGCTTTCGCTGCAGGCCCGGGGCGTCCAGCCCGGTGCCGCGGCCGACGGTTACGGACGGCGACGCCCCGGTGAGCGCGCACACGAGCGCGGCGGTCGTCGCCGTGTTGCCCATCCCGATCTCGCCCAGCACGAGGCAGTCCACGCCCCGTTGCGCAAGCTCGCCGGCCAGCGCGGCGCCCACGGCGAGCGCCGCCTCGACCTCCTCGTCTGACAGCGCGGGGCCGTCGAGCATGTCTGCTGTCCCGGCGCGGACCTTCACGTCGCGCGCTCCCGGCGGCGTCGGGGCGGCGAGCCCGACGTCGGCGACGATCAGCTCGTGGCCCCCCTGGCGCGCGAGCACGCCGACGGCGGTCTCCCCGCGCGCGGCGGCGGCCGCGACCTGGGCGGACACGTCCGCGCCGTACAGGCTGGTGCCGCGATCCACGTGACCGTGGTCGCCGGCGCAGACGAGAACGCCGGCTCGTAGGGTCGGTTGCGGCGCGCCACCCGTGATCGACGCCCAGCGCTCGACGAGCGCCTCCAGCGCCCCGAGGCTGCCTGCCGGCTTGACGAGCCGGTCGAGACGGTCGCGCGCGGCGATGGCCGCCTGCCGGTCGAGTCGCGGGCGCTGCGCGGGCTCATTGACCGCCGCACCCACCGGATCCGTCCATCGCTCCTCCATGAGGACGCTCTCCAGCGGCGCTCGCGCCGCCCAGCCGGCCGCCTCGAGCCCGGGCCTGAGGGGACGCTCGTCCGGCCAGCCGAGGCAGAGGTAGGCGATCGGCTCGACGTGGGCGGGGATGCCCAGGACCGCGCGCATGTCGTCCGGGCGGTAGAAGCTGACCCAGCCGACGCCCAGCCCCTCGGCCCGGGCCGCGAGCCAGAGGTTCTCGATCGCGCAGGCGGTGCTGTAGACGTCGGTCTGCGGGATCGTTCCGCGACCCAGGATCTCGATGTCCGGGTCGCCGGGGTCGCAGCAGACGCACAGGCCGATCGGCGCCTCGAGGATCCCCTCGACCTTCTGGTCGAGGAAGTGCCGGGCGCGCTCGTCGAAGCGGCCGGCCTGGCGCAGGCGCTCGCGCTGAGCCAGGCTGCGGATGGCGACGCGCCGGGCCGGCTCCCGCACGACGATGATCCGCCACGGTTGCATCAGCCCCACCGACGGCGCGCGATGCGCGGCCTCCAACACGCGCCGCAGGACGTCGTCGGGCACCTCGTCGGGCCGGAAGCGCCGGATGTCGCGGCGCTCGGCGATGACGCGGTGCACCGCTTCGCGGTCGCCGTCCGTGAAGCGCCAGCCGCGCGGGTCGGCCGCGCGCTCCACGGCGCGCGAGGGGTCGAAGCCCCGGGGAGTCGGCGGTCGGCGCATGCGATCGGGGGCCGTCACGGCGCGAAGCCTAGACGCGGCCCGGTGCATGGAGCGCCGAGCAGGTAGCATGCCCGCCTCTCAGCGCGGCGGCGCGTGGAACCCGGTGCAAGTCCGGGATGGTCGCGCCACTGTGACCGGGGACCCAGGTGCCCGGAAGTCAGGAACTCGTCCGCCGCGAGCCCTTCCACGACGGGACGCTCGATCCCAGGAGGTACCAAGTGCAGGCGGCGAAGGAGCAGGACCCGGCTCCCGACGGGGCGTGAGGCGACTGCTCCTCGTGCGCCACGCGCCGACCGGCGCGACGCGTGCGGCAGCGTTTCCGCTCGACGAGCCGCTGGACGAGCGCTCGATCGCGGCTGCCGCCGCCCTGGCCACCGCGATCCCGCACCGCTGCGAGGTGCTCTCGAGCCCAGCCCTGCGCTGCAGGCAGACCGCCGAGGCGGCAGGCCTGAGCGCCACGCACGACGCGCGCCTGGCGGAGTGCGACTTCGGGCGCTGGGCGGGGTCCACGCTCGCCGACGTCCATGCCGCCGACCGGGAGGCTGCGAGCACGTGGATGCGCGACCCCGACGCGGCGCCCCACGGCGGCGAGCCGCTGCGCGCGTTCGCCGAGCGGGTCGCCGGGTGGCTGGACGACCAGGCCGGCGGCGAGGGGGCCGTGGCCGCGATCACCCACGCCGGCGTCGTCAAGGCGGCGCTCGTCCACGCGCTCGCCACTCCGCTGGAGGCCTTCTGGCGCATCGACGCCGCGCCGCTGTCGCTCACCGAGCTGCACGCGCACGACGGTCGCTGGACCGTCACGCGCGTGAACTGCCCGCTGCCCGGAAGCGCCGTGTGAGCGCGCCCGCCCTCGCCGGCGGCTACGCGGCCGACCTCCTGCTCGGCGACCCCGTCCGCCTGCACCCGGTCGCTGGCTTCGGCCGGCTCGCGCATCGCGTCGAGCACGCGGTCTACGCCCCGACGCGGTGTCGCGGGGCGGCCTACGCCGCCGGGCTGGTCGGGCTCGCCGCGCTGGCCGGCGAGGCGCTTGCGCGCACCTCGCACTGCGCCGGCCCGGGCCGCGGCGCCGCGTTGCTGGGGCTCACCTGGGCCGCGCTGGGGGGGCGGTCGCTGGGCCGCGAGGCCGGGCGAATCGCGGCCGCGCTGGACGCCGGCGACCTGCCCGGCGCTCGCGCCGCGCTGCCCGCCCTCGCGGGGCGCGAGGCGCAGCACCTCGACGCGGCGGGCATCTGCCGCGCGGTGGTGGAGTCCGTCGCTGAGAACACGAGCGACGCCGTCGTCGGCGCGCTGCTGTGGGGGGCCGTCGCCGGTCCGGCCGGCGTGGCCGCCTACCGGGCGGCCAACACGCTCGACGCGATGGTCGGCCACCGCAGCGAACGCTACGCGTCCTTCGGCTGGACGGCCGCGCGGCTCGACGACGCGATGAGCTGGCCGGCGGCGCGCGCCGGGGCCGGGCTGGCGGTGGCGTGCGCGCCGCTCGTCGGCGGCTCGCCGCGCGCGGCATGGCGTGTCTTGCGGCGCGACGGCGCCGCACACCCGAGCCCGAACGCCGGTCGCATGGAGGCGGTCTTCGCCGGAGCCCTCGGACTGGCCCTCGGCGGCCCCATCAGCTACGGCGGGCGGATCGAACGGCGCCCTGCGCTCGGCGACGGAGCCGCGCCCACGACCGCCGACGTGCGGCGCGCCACCCGCCTGTCTGCGGCCGTGGGGGCGGCGGCCGCGGCCGCCTGCACGGGCGTGCGCGCGATCCGAGACCGCGGGCGATGAGGGGGGCCATCCTCGTCTGCGGGACGCACTCGGACGCGGGGAAGTCCGTCGTGGCGGCGGGCATCTGCCGCTGGCTGCATCGCGAAGGGGTGCGCGTGGCGCCGTTCAAGGCCCAGAACATGGCGCTGAACTCCGTCGTGGCCCCCGATGGCAGCGAGGTCGGCCGCTCGCAGGCCGTGCAGGCCGCGGCCGCCGGCGTCGAGATCGAAGCCGCGATGAACCCGATCCTCATCAAGCCGTCTGGCACGCGCCGTAGTCAGGTGATCGTCATGGGCCGCCCCTACACCGACGCCGACGCGCGCTCCTACCAGCAGCTCAAAGGCGAGCTGCGGCCCGTCGTCGCCGCAGCGCTCGCCGGCCTGCGCGAGCGCTTCGAGGTCGTGGTCTGCGAGGGCGCCGGCAGCCCGGCAGAGGTCAACCTGCGCGACGGCGACCTGGTCAACATGGGGCTCGCGCGCGAGGCCGGCCTCCCGGTGATCGTCGTCGCCGACGTCGACCGCGGCGGCGTCTTCGCCTCGCTGCTGGGCACGCTGGCGCTGCTGGACGCGGCCGACCAGGCCCACGTCGCCGGCTTTGTCGTGAACAAGTTTCGCGGCGACGCCTCGATCCTGGCGCCCGGGCTCGAGCGCCTCGAGGCGCTCACGGGACGCCCGGTCCTGGGCGTGCTGCCCCACGTCGAGGACCTGTGGATGGACGTCGAGGACTCGCTGGCCCTTGACGCTCGGCGGCCGGAGGCCCCCGCCGAGGCCGAGACGCTCGACGTGGCCGTGGTCCGGCTGCGCTGGATGAGCAACTTCACCGACGCCGACGCGCTGGGCGCCGAGCCCGGCGTGCGCGTGCGCTTCACGCGCTCGCCCGCCGACGTGGAGCGCGCCGACCTCGTGATGGTGCCCGGCACCAAGGCGACGGTGGAGGACCTGGAGCGCCTGCGCGCCGCCGGGCTGGACCGCGCCCTGGCCGCCCGCGCCGCGGCCGGCGGCCCGATCCTCGGCGTATGCGGGGGCTACCAGCTGCTGGGCGAGCGCATCGACGATGACGTGGAGTCGGGCCGCGGCGCGGTGGCGGGCCTGGGGCTCCTCCCGGTCACCACCACCTTCTCCCCCGACAAGCTGCTGCGCCGGCGCAGCGGGCGCTCGGACTGGCTGGGCACCGCCGCCGGCGGCTACGAGATCCGCCACGGTCGTGTACGCCGCCACGGCGGGGAGGCGATCGTCGCCGACGGCGACGGCGAGCCCGAGGGCTGCCGCGCCGGCGCGGTGCTCGGGCTCTCCTGGCACGGCGTCCTGGAGCACGACGCGTTCCGCCGCGCGCTCCTGTGCTGGGTGGCCGGCGCGCGCGGGCGCCGGTTCGTGCCCGGCTCCACGCCGTTCGCGGCGGCGCGCGCCGCCCGCCTCGACGCGCTGGGCGACCTCGTCGCCGGCCACGTCGACACGGACCGGCTCGCCGCACTGATAGAGGGCGGACCGCCCGCCGACCTGCCGACCCTGACGACGGAGGTGCGCCAGTGCTGCGCTTCGTGACGACCGCCGACACCGAGATTCTGGCCGCCGCCGCTGCCGTCGAACGGCTGCCGGCGGACTTCCCGGATGTCCGCTGCGCCAACCCGGCGACGGCCGGCGACCACGCGGCGCTGGTCGACGAGGTTCTTGACGGCGCGCGCGTCGTGCTCTGCCGCATCCTCGGCGGCCGGCGCGGCTGGGTCGAGGGCTTCGACCTGCTGCGCGAGCGCTGCGCGCAACGCGGGGTCGTTCTGCTCGCGCTCGGTGGCGAGGCCGAGCCCGACGCGGAGATGACCGCGCTCTCGCTCGCTCCAGCGGGCGCGGTCGCCCAAGCCGGCGAGTACCTGCGCCACGGCGACGTCGACAACGTCGAGCAGCTCCTGCGCTTCCTCGCCGACACCTTCCTGCTCGAAGGACACGGCTTCGAGCCGCCTCACGAGGTGGCCGAGCTCGGCGTCTACCTGCCCGGGACGGGAGACGTCCCGCTCGCGGAGGCGCTCGCGCGCCTGGACCCCGCCCGTCCGACGATCGGTGTCTGCTTCTACCGCTCGCACCGCCTGACCGGCAACACGGCGTTCGTCGACGGGCTGTGCGCCGCCATCGAGGAAGCCGGCGGCAACGTCCTGCCGGTGTGGAGCTACACGCTGCGGCGCGACCGCGACGGGCGCGTGGCCGCGCTCGAGCAGCTCGATGGCAACGTCGACGCGCTCATCACGACCATGCTGGCCACCGGTGGCTCGGGCGCCGGCGACGCCGCGGCGCCCGCGAGCGAGGGCGTGGGCGAGCAGTGGCAGGAGTGGGACGCGCAGGCGCTCGCCGCGCTCGGCGTCCCCGTCATCCAGGCCGTGTGCGCCACCACGTCGCGGTCGGCGTGGCTGGCCTCCGACACGGGCCTGGCCCCGCTGGACGCCGCCACCCAGGTGGCCATCCCGGAGTTCGACGGCCGGCTGCTGGGCGGCGTGATCTCCTTCAAGGAGCGAGACGCGGAGGGCTCCCCCGTGGGCGTGCCGGTGCCGCACTACGCGCCCGACCCCGAGCGCTGCGCACGCGTCGCGCGCCTGGCGGTACGCCACGCGGCGCTGCGCCGCCGGCCGGCCGGCGAGCGGCGAGTGGCCGTCCTGCTCACGAGCTTTCCCACCAAGCACGCGCGGGTCGGCATGGCGGTCGGCCTCGACACGCCGGCCAGCGCGCTGGAGCTGCTGGGGGCGCTGCGCGCCGACGGGATGCACCTCGAGCACGACTTCGCTGACGGCGACGCGCTGATGCACCGGCTGATCGCCTCCGGCGGCCACGACCCCGAGTTCCTCACCGACGACCACCTCGCCCAGGCGCCGCTGCGCCTGGCGGTGGCCGACTACCTCGCCTGGTACGCCACGCTGCCGGCGCAGCTGCGCGACGCCGTCGAGGAGCGCTGGGGCCCGCCGCCCGGGGATTGCTACGTCGACGGTGAGGACTTCGTCATCGCCGGGCTCGAGCTCGGCAACGTCCTCGTCGCGATCCAGCCGCCGCGCGGCTATGGCGAGGATCAGGTCGGGATCTACCACGACCCCGAGCTGCCGCCGACCCACCACTACCTCGCCTGCTATCGCTGGATCGACAGCGTCTGGGGTGCCGACGCGATCGTGCACCTCGGCAAGCACGGGACGCTGGAATGGCTGCCCGGCAAGATGCTCGCGCTCTCGGCCGCCTGCGCGCCGGACGCCGCGCTGGGCGACGTCCCGCTCGTCTACCCGTTCGTCGTCAACGACCCCGGCGAGGGCGTACAGGCCAAGCGCCGCGCCCACGCGGTGATCGTCGACCACCTCGTGCCGCCGATGATGCGCGCCGACACCTACGACGAGCTCGCCGAGCTCGAGGCGCTGCTCGACGAGTACGCCCGGCTGGAGGTGCTCGACCCGCCCAAGCTGCCGGCGCTGGCGGCCCGCATCTGGGCGGCGATCGAGCGGGCCAACCTGCAGGCCGACCTCGGCGTGCACGAGCGCCCCGACGACGTGGGCGCGCTGGTCGGCCACATCGACGGCTACCTCTGCGAGGTCAAGGACATCCAGGTCAAGGACGGCCTGCACGTGCTGGGCCGCGCGCCGGAGGGCGACCAGCTGCGCGGCCTCACCGCCGCGATGCTGCGGCTGGGCTCGGGCGACGTGCCGGGGCTGCGCGTGGCGGTCGGCGCCGCCTTCGGCCTCGACGAGCCCGCGCTCGTCGCGGCGCCGGGCGCCCCGGCGCCGGCTGCGCCGGCTGCGCTGCTGGAGCGCTTCCGCGGCCCCGCCGCGAGCGCCGGCGACCTGGTCGACCGTCTCGAGACTGCCCAGATGGCGCTCCTGGACGCGCTGGCCGCGCGTGACTGGGTGCAGGACGCCGCCGCGGAGGTGTGCGCGGCCGTCCTTGGCCGGCGCAACGACGGAGTCGAGCGCGTGCTGCGCTTCGCGGCGCGCGAGGTCGTGCCGCGCATCCGCCGCACCGGCGACGAGCTGACCGCGGTCGTCGCCGCGCTCAACGGCCGCCACGTCTCCGCCGGCCCCTCGGGGAGCCCCACGCGCGGCCGGCTCGACGTGCTGCCGACGGGGCGCAACTTCTACTCTGTCGACCCGCGTGCGCTGCCCTCCGAGCTGTCGTGGGACGTGGGCAAGCGCCTGGCCGACGCGCTGCTGGAGCGCCACCGCCGGGAGACCGGCGAGTTGCCTCGGATGGTCGGCCTGGTCGCCTGGGGCACGTCGGCGATGCGCACGCAAGGCGACGACGTCGCCGAGATCCTCGCGCTGCTGGGGGTGGCGCCCACGTGGCACCCCGAGACGCGCCGCGTGACCGGCGTCGAGGTCGTCCCGCTCGCCGAGCTGGGCCGGCCGCGCATCGACGTCACCATCCGGATCTCGGGGTTCTTCCGCGACGCCTTCCCCCACCTCGTCGCGCTGCTCGACGACGCCGTAGCCGCGGTCGCGGCGCTCGACGAGCCGGCGGAGGAGAACTACGTGGCCGCCCACGCGCGCGCCGACGCCGAGCGCCTCGCCGCCGAGCTCGGGGCCGGCGCCGCCTGGCGGCGTGCGACGACGCGCGTGTTCGGCTCCAAGCCGGGGACCTACGGCGCCGGGCTCGCGCAGCTGCTGGACACCTGCGACTGGCGCGATGACGCCGACCTGGCCGAGGTCTACGAGGCCTGGGGCGGCTACGCCTACGGCCGCGACCTGGGCGGAGTGGCCGCCGCCGACGCGATGCGCGACTCCTACGCGCGCATCGACGCGGCGGTCAAGAACGTCGACAACCGCGAGCACGACATCCTCGATTCCGACGACTACTACCAGTACCACGGCGGCATGGTCGCCACCGTGCGAGCGCTCACCGGGCGCGAGCCGGCGGCCTACCTGGGCGACAGCTCCGACCCCTCGCGCGTGGTCGCGCGCACGCTGGCCGAGGAGACCCGGCGCGTGTTTCGCGCGCGCGTGGCCAATCCGCGCTGGATCGCCTCGATGATTCGCCACGGCTACAAGGGCGCGGCCGAGCTGTCGGCGACCGTCGACTACCTCTTCGGCTACGACGCCACCACCGGGGTTGCCGAGGACTGGATGTACGAGAAGGTGGCGGAGCGCTACGTGCTCGACGAGGACGTAGCCGCCTTCATGAGCCGCTCCAATCCTTGGGCGGCGCGCGCGATCGCCGAGCGGCTGCTGGAGGCCGCCGACCGCGGCCTCTGGGCTGAGCCCGAGGACGCCACCATGGCCGGCATCCGCGACCGCTTCCTGGCGCTGGAGGGCGAGCTCGAGGAGGCCGGCGCCGGGCACAGCCCGACCGGTGACGGGAGGCCGAAGGCCGGCAGTCGCGATCAGAGCGCGGGCCTGGATGCCCCGCGGAGGTGACCATGCCCGGCTTCCCCCTCACGGCGATCGTCGGCCAGGAGCCGCTCGTCGAGGCGCTGCTGATCAACGCCGTGGCACCCGACGTCGGCGGCGTGCTCGTGCGCGGCGAGCGCGGCACCGCCAAGTCGACCGCGGTGCGGGCGCTGGCGCCGCTGCTCCCGCCGGTGCGCGCCGCCGCGGGCCACCTGTTTGCCTTCGCTCCCGGCGAGACGGCGCCGGACGGCCCCGTGCCGGGCGGGGCCACGGTGGCCGAGCGGCCGGCGCCGCTGGTGGAGCTGCCGCTTGGCGCCACGCTGGACCGCCTGGTCGGGGCGCTGGACCTCCGGCGCGCGCTGGCCGGCGAGCAGGCCTTCGAGCCCGGGTTGCTGGCGCGCGCCCACCGGGGGATCCTCTACGTCGACGAGGTCAACCTGCTGCCAGACCACCTAGTCGACGCGCTGCTGGACGCCGCCGCCTCCGGTGTCGCGCGCGTGGAGCGCGACGCGGTGTCGGTGGAGCACGACGCGCGCTTCCTGCTCGTCGGCACGATGAACGCCGAAGAGGGCGAGCTGCGCCCCCAGCTACTCGACCGCTTCGCGCTGGGCGTGGAGGTCCACGGCCCGGCCGACCCGGCGGTGCGGGCGGAGATCGTGCGCCGCCGTCTGGCCTTCGAGCGCGACCCGGTGGCCTTCGGGCAGCGCTGGAGCGCCGATGAGCAGGCGCTGGCCCAGCGCATCGATCTGGCCCGCGAGCGCCTCGGCCGGGTGAGGCTGCCCGAGCGCGAGCTCATGCGCATCACCGGCGCCTGCGCACGCCTGGGCGTCGACGGCGTCCGCGGCGACATCGTCTGCGCCCGCGCCGCCCGCGCGCTGGCCGCGCTCGAGGACGCCGACGAAGTCGCCGAGGAGCACGTGCGCCGCGCCGCCGCGCTCGCGCTGGCCCACCGCCGCCGCCGCGATCCCCTGGAAGGCCAGGCGGCCGGCGAGGACGACCTGCAGCGCGCGCTGGATGGCGACGAGGACCCCGAGCCGCCCGGCGATCCCCGCGGCGGTGGCGCTCCGGCGCCCGAGCGCGGGAGCGCGAGCAAGGATGGGCCGGGCGCCGAGCGCGGGAGCGCCGGCGGGGACGGGCCGGGCGCCGCGCGCCCCGGCGAGCCGGCGCAGGCGCCCGCGGCGAGCGCGCAGGAAGGGCGGGTCGACCCCGCCGGCCCGGCGCGCGAGCGGCGCGATCCGCCGGCCCCGGCTCGGTTGCCGCTGGAGGCGCTGGCGCTCTCGGGCACCGGGCGCGGCCCCCATGGCCGTCGCGCCCGTGCCGGCGGCCCGGCCGCCGGCACGATCGACAGCCGCCCGGCGGGCGCCGATCCGACCGACCTCGCCGTCGTCGCCACGCTGCGCGCGCGCATGACCGGCGCGCAGGACGCCCATCTGCGCGAGCACGTCCGCGCTGGCCGCGAGGGGGTGCTGCTGTGCCTCGTCCTAGACGCCAGCGGCTCGATGGGGGCGCGGCGGCGGCTGGCTCGCGTGAAGGGCGCGCTCCTCGGGATCCTGCGCGACGCCTACGCACGGCGCGACCGCGTGGCGGTCGTCGCGTTCCGCGACGGCGGAGCGCAGCTGCTCGTCACCCCCGGCGCGCCGCTGGAGCGCGCCGCCGAGGCCGTGCGCGCGCTGCCGACCGGCGGGCGCACGCCGCTGGCCGCCGGCCTGGACGCGGCCGAGCTGCTGCTCCGCCGCGAGGCCATGCGCGAGCCCGACCGGCGTGCGATCGCCGTGGTGCTGACAGACGGGCGGGTCGCCGATCCCGCGGGCGAGGCGCGGGCCGCCGCCGCGCGCCTCGCCCGCGCCGCCGCTGCGGTGCACGTCGTCGACACCGAGGACGGGCCCGTCCGGCTCGGCCTCGCCGCCGCCCTCGCGGTGGCCGCCGGCGGCCACCTGCACTCCCTCGACCCCGCCTCCTCCAGGAGCGCCGCATGACCGAATCCCCCTCCACCACTCCGCTTGCCAAGCACGGCGGCGGCAATGTCGACGTCCCGCACCGGCCCGGGGACCTCGGCAGCGCGGAGCCCAAGCGCCGCAAGCCGCGCGACAACCCGCTGCTCATCGTGCTCACCGGCCACGGTAAGGGCAAGAGCACCTCGGCGTTCGGGATGCTCATGCGCGCGTGGGCGCGCGGCTATCGCTGCGGGGTCTTCCAGTTCGTCAAGTCGGGCAAGTGGAAGGTCGGCGAGGCCAAGGCCGCGGCGGCGCTGGGCGGGATCGACTGGGAGAAGATGGGCGACGGCTGGTCGTGGCTCTCGCGTGACCTCGAAGAGTCAGCTGATCTCTCCCGCGAGGGCTGGGCGGAGGTGCGGCGGGCGATCGAGCAGGAGCGCTACGAGTTCCTGCTGCTCGACGAGATCACCTACCCCCTGAAGTGGGGCTGGATCGACGCGCAGGAGGTCGTCGAGACGCTGCGCGCCCGTCCCGGGTTCCAGCACGTCGTGATCACCGGCCGCGACGCGGCGCCGGAGCTGATCGAGGCCGCCGACCTCGTCTCGGAGGTGGTCAAGGTCAAGCACCCGATGGACGTGGGCATCCGCGCCCAGCAGGGGATCGAGTGGTAGAGGTCCTCGTCATCCCTGACGGCGCGGCGCAGCGGCCCCGCGCCGGCGTCGCGACCGCCCTGGAGGCGGCGGCGACGCCGGTGCTGGACGGGCTGGCCGCCGAGGGGGCCGTGGTGCGCGTCGCTACCACGCCGGCCGGGCTGCCCGCCGGGTCCGAGACGGGAGTCGCGACCCTGCTGGGCGCGCCGCCGAGCCGCGCGGTCGGCCGCGGCTGGGTGGACGCCGCCGCCTACGGGGTGCAGGTGCCCGACGGCCTGACGCCGTGGCGCGCGGACCTTGTCTACCGCAACGGGCGGCGCGCTTCGATCCGGCAGGCGCGCGACGTGTGCTCGCACCTGGGGCGCGACGCTCACGCGGTGGCCGGCCACCGGCTGGTGCTGGTCGCCGAGAGGCGGCCCGCCGACCGCCGGCTGCTCGGGCTGCACGTGCGCGTCTGGCCCGGCGGCCCGGCGCCCGACGGCGCCGTGCCCACCGCCACCACGGTGGTCTGCGCCCGCGGCGCCGCGGCCGGCTGCGGGCGCCTGCTGGGAGCGCGGGTCGTGGTGCCGCCGGGCGCGACGGGAGACGTCGACACCGACCTGCACGCCAAGGCGACGGCGGCGGCCGCCTCGGTGGCCGCCGGCGCCGAACGGGTGGTCGTACACGTCGGCGCGCCGGACGAGGCCGCCCACCGCCGCGACCCCGGCGCGGTCGTGGCCGCCCTCGAGCGCCTTGACGCCGAGCTGCTGGCGCCGCTGCGCGAGGTCGTCCAGGCCGCCGGCGGGCGCCTCGCTGTGTGCCCCGACCACGGCACCGACCCGGTGACCGGGCGCCACGACGCGGCCCCCGTGCCGGCGGTCGTCTGGGGAGCGGGCGTCGCCGCGCAGGGCCCGCCCATGCTGAGCGAGCGCGCCGCCGCCCGCGCGGCCCTCATCTCCTCGGACGCACTGCTGCCCGTCGCGGTGAGGGCGACGTGATCCCCCGGGTCGTCCTCGCCGGCACCAGCTCGGGCGCCGGCAAGACATCGGTGACCTGCGGCGTGATCGGCGCCCTGCGGCGCCGCGGGCTGGCCGTGCAAGGCTTCAAGGTCGGTCCCGACTACATCGACCCCAGCTACCACGCGCTGGCCTCCGGGCGGCCGGGGCGAAACCTCGACGCCTTCCTCAGCGGCCCCGAGCTGATCGCCCCGCTGGCGCGCCATGGGGCGCGCGGAGCCGACCTGGCCGTCGTGGAGGGCGTGATGGGCCTCTTCGACGGCGCCTCCGGCCGTGGCGAGCTGGCCTCCACCGGCCACGTGGCCAAGCTGCTGCACGCCCCCGTCCTGCTGGTGGTCGACGCCGCCGCGATGGCGCGCTCGGTCGCTGCCGTGGTCCATGGGTACCGGACGTTCGACCCCGACATCGACGTCGCCGGGGTGATCTTCAACAAGGTCGGCTCCGATCATCACGAGGAGCTGCTGCGCGAGGCCGTCGCGCCGCTGGGCGTGCCGGTTCTCGGGGCGCTGCGCCGCGACGAGCGCGTGACCGCGCCTGAGCGTCACCTCGGGCTCGTGCCCGCGCTCGAGCATGAGCAGCGCACGCGGGCGGCCCTCGCCGCGCTCGCCGACGCGGCGCAGCTCCACGTCGATCTGGAGGGGATCGTCGCGCTGGCGCGGGCCGCCCCGGGGCTCGACGGCGCCGCCTGGAGCCCGGAGCCCGCGGAGCCGCAGGCCGGCGCGCAGCGCGGGGACGGCGCGCAGCGCGCGGACGGGGCGGAGCGCACGCGGATCGCGATCGCGCGCGGACCCGCGTTCTCCTTCCACTACCGCGAGAACCTCGAGCTGCTCGAAGCCGCCGGGGCGCAGCTCGCGCCCTTTGATCCGCTGACCGACTCCGAGCTGCCGGGCGGGGGGGATGAGATCGGCGCCCTGCTGCTCGCGGGCGGCTTCCCGGAGGTCTTCGGCCCCGACCTGGAGGCCAACGCGCCCCTGCGCGCGGCGGTGGCGGCCTTCGCCGCGTCGGGGCGGCCGGTGCTGGCCGAGTGCGGCGGGCTCCTCTTCCTCTGCCGCGAGCTCGACGGCCGGCAGATGTGCGGGGTGCTGCCCGCGAGCGCGCGCATGACCGGGCGGCTGCGCCTCGGCTACCGCGAGGCCACCGCGGCGACCACGACCCCGTGGATCCGGGCGGGCGAGCAGGTGCGCGGGCACGAGTTCCACTACTCGCAGGTCGAGCCCGCGGACGGGGCGCCCGGCGCCGCCTGGACGCTGGCGGCTCGAGGCCGCGAGCGCCCCGAGGGCTTTGCGGCGGGCTCCGTCCAGGCCAGCTACCTGCACGTGCACTGGGCTGCGCACCCCGAGCTGGCCCAGCGCCTCGTACGTGCAGCGCGCGCCGTGCCCGCAGCGGCGGCATGAGCCTCACGCTGGTCCTCGGCGGCACCCGCTCGGGCAAGAGCAACCGGGCCGAGACGCTGGCGGCGGCCACGGGGCGCCCCGTCCGCTATATCGCCACCGCCGACGCCGCCGACCCTTCGATGGCCGCCCGCATAGCCGACCACGCCGCACGGCGCCCCGCCGCCTGGACCACCGTCCAGGCGGGCGCGCGCCTCGCCGACGCGCTGGAACCCGACGAGCGCGCCTGCGTGCTCGTCGACGGCTTGGGGCCCTGGCTCGCCCGTGCGTTGGAGGACGGCGGAGCGTTCGCCGAGCCGCGCGGCGGGAGCGCGCCGGCGCGTGTGCGCGACGCCGTCCTGGCCGACATCGACGACGCCCCGGCGCGCTTGCATGACGCCCTCCCGGACCGGGTCGACGCGCTGGGGCGCGTGCGCGACGCCGTCCTGGCCGACCTCGACGCCCTCGTGGCTGCCGCTGCGCGCCCCGAGCGCGCCGTGATCGTGGTCGCCGAGGAGGCCGGGCAGGGCCTGCTCCCGGCCGATCGCGGCTCGCGCGCGTGGCTAGACCTGCTGGGCGACGCGGCGCAGCGGCTGGCCGCCGGCGCGCAGCACGTCGAGCTCGTCGTGGCGGGCCGGCCGATCGTCCTGGCCGGCGCCCCGGCGCGGCCGGACGAGCTGCGCCGCCACGGCGACGAGCTCGTGCGCCCGGGCGACGCCGACCACGCCGTCAACGTCCTGGCCGGCGGACCGCCGCCGTGGCTACGTGAGGCGCTCGAGGCGGCCCTCTCCACCCGGACGGGTGCCTACCCAGACGAGGCCGAGGCGGTCGCCGCGGTCGCCGCGCTGCACGGCCGCAGCCCGGAGGAGATCGTCCCCACCAACGGCGCCGCGCAGGCGCTGTGGCTGCTCCCCGCGGCTCTGCGGCCCTCCTTCGCCGCCTGCGTGCACCCCGGCTTCACCGAGGGCGAGGCCGCGCTGCATGCGCACGGGGTGCCCGTGGCGCGCGTCCTGCGCGATCCCGAGCGCAGCTTCGCGCTGGACCCCGCCGCCGTGCCCGAGGCGGCCGACCTCGTGCTGGCCGGCAACCCCGCCTCGCCGTCGGGGACGCTGGACCCGGCCGCCGCGCTGCTCGCCCTGCGCCGGCCGGGGCGGACCGTCGTGGTCGACGAGGCGTTCATGGACCTCGTGCCCGGCGAGGCGGGCAGCCTCGTGCGCGACGCGCCCGCGGACGTCGTCGTGGTGCGCAGCCTCACCAAGTCGCTGTCGGTCCCGGGGCTGCGCGCCGGCTATGCCGTCGCGGCGCCCGCGCTGGCCGACCGCCTTCGCGCCGTGCGCCCCCCGTGGTCGGCCAACGCGCTGGCCCTGGCCGCGCTGACGGCGGCGGCACGGCGCCCTGACGCCCTCGCCGCCGCGGCCCAGCGGGCCGCCTGCGAGCGCGAGGACCTCGTCCGCGGCCTAAAGGGCATAGAGCGTCTGCGCACCTGGCCGGCGAGCGCGAACTTCTGCCTCGTCGAGGTGCCCGATGGCACGCACGTCGCCGGCGCCCTGCGCGACCACGGCATCGCGGTACGGCCAGCAGCCTCGTTCCCCGGGCTGGGCCCCTCCCACTTGCGCATCACCGCACGCGGGCCGGCCGAGAACGCCCGGCTGGTCGCCGTGCTCCGCGCGGCGGTGGCGACATGCCCGTGATCGCCGTGGTCGGCATCGGCGCGGACGGCTGGGTCGGCCTGAGCGAGCCCGCCCGCGCCGCGGTCCTCGCCGCCGGCACGATCGTCGGCTCGGAGCGCCAGCTCGCCCTGGTGCCCGAGACCCCGGGCGCCAAGCGCGCCTGGCCCTCGCCCGTCGACCCGCTCGTGGACGAGCTCGTGGCCGGGATCGACGGGGCGGTGTGCGTCCTGGCCAGCGGCGACCCGATGCTCCACGGGATCGGTGCGACCCTGGCCCGCCGGCTCGGCCCAGAGAGGCTGGCGGTGCACCCGCATCCCTCGGCCTTCGCGCTGGCCTGCGCGCGGCTCGGCTGGCCCGCCGCCGAGGTCGAGCTCGTTAGCGCCGTCGGCCGCCCGCCGGAGGTGGTCGCCGCCATACTGGCGCCCGGTCGCCGCGTCGTCGCCTACGTGGCGGGCGCGGGCGGCGCGGCCGGCCTGGCGCAAGTGTTGTGCGAGCGCGGCTTCGGCCCGAGCCGCTTCGTGGTCCTCGAGCAGCTCGGCGGGCAGGCCGAGCGGATCGTGGAGAGCACGGCGCAGACCTGGGGCGAGGCCAAAGCCGACCCGTTGCACGCCGTGGCGATCGACTGCCGCGCGGCGCCGGGCACGGTCGCGCTGGGCCGCACCCCCGGGCTGCCCGACGAGGCCTACGAGAGCGACGGCCAGCTGACCAAGTGGGCGGTGCGCGCGGTGACGCTCGCCGCGCTGCGCCCCGGCCCCGGGCTGCTGCTGTGGGATGTCGGCGCCGGCAGCGGGTCGATCGCCGTCGAGTGGCTGCGCGCCGACCCGCAGGCGCGCGCCGACGCCGTCGAGCCCAGGGCGGATCGCGCGGCACGCATCAGGGCCAACGCGCTGCGCCTGGGCGTCCCGGCGCTGGCCGTCTACGAGGGCTCGGCTCCCGCGGCGCTGCGGGGGCTCGAGCCGCCAGACGCGATCTTCGTCGGCGGCGGGCTGAGCGCTCCGGGCCTGCTCGCTGCGTGCTGGGAGGCACTGCGCCCCGGCGGCCGGTTCGTCGCCAACGCCGTCACGCTGGAGGGCGAGCAGGCGCTGCAGGCAGCCCGCGCCGCCCACGGCGGCTCGCTCTTGCGGCTCGCGGTGAGCCACGCCGAGCCCGTCGGCGGCTTCGAGGCCTGGCGGGCGCAGCTCCCCGTCGTGCAGTGGAGCGCCGAGAAGGATCCCGCATGACCTGCGTAGCCCCAATACCGTTGAGTTAAGCGTGCACCGTTTCGTATTCGGGCGCCTGCTTCGCGTGTGGGATGCGACAGCGAAACGAGAGCCCGGAGGACTGTCGCAGCTCGTCCCGAGCGGGCGTGTGGAGCGGTGCAACGTGCGCTCTTCCTATCACAAGAGGGAAGCGAGCGCTTGCGCTCGGCACACTTCACGCGAATGCACAAGCATTGCCCCGGCGACGTGGGATGCAGGACATGTGAAATCGCTACGGGTCGTCGTCCGAAGCGGTTGTGCTCACGAGCGGCGGAGGGAATTGTGACCTTCGCTCAATGCAGGACCGACGGACGCCGCGATAGCGTGGTGGGGTGGCTGCCGGACCCGTGGCAGTGGACATCGTTGCGGCGAGCGCTACGACTGCCGCTGTCGTGGTCGCGCTTTGGACGAGTCAGCGTGTCCTCAGGCTGGGTCGCCGCAGCCTCCAGGTCGAGGGGCGGCGACAAGCGGCGCTAGACATCTCACGGTGGCTGCAGGCAGCAGAAGTGGGCATCCTCGCCTGGCACGATCCCGATAACTGGCGGATTCCAGAGGGTGTCAAGTTCGGGCCAGAAACCGGGATCGAGCCGGGGGACACCCTCCCTCCGAGCCAGGGGCGGATGGGTCCGGCGGTCGAACTGGCGATCAAGCAGTTCGACTCTGTGCGCGGACTCGCCCGGCTCGCCTTCGGTCCTGCTCATGAGGTGACAGCACTAGTCGCAGAAGTGATCGACGCCATTCAGCACGTCGCCGACCGTGGCGTCGTTTACGCAGAGGAGGATGGACCGACGCCGCGCGACTACGTGGATCGCACGTTCCTGCCCCTTTCAGCTGACCTGTTCGAAGCCCTCGCGGAAGCGTGCGAGCTGAGAGACCCTCGCGAGCGCGCCCCGCGCAGCGGTGTGCGCGCCAGCTAACAACGGCCGCCTGGTTATCACTGAACCGGTTCTCGGCCATCTCGGCTTGGCCCATCTGCCATCTGCCCTTCCAGGCCGAGCACAAGCACTTCCCGCTCTACGGCGGCACTGAGCAAGCCGTACCCCGTACCCGTACCCGCGCGCCTGTATCGGTCGGCGGAAGTGGTTAGCAACGCGGCTGCCAGCCGCGCCGGCCTTGTCCGCGCGGTCCGGTCGGCGAGGGGGTCGCGGACATTGGCTCGGACGCAAGAGTTTCCTGGCACCGTCGGATCTTCGCCACCGGATGGCTCCGCCATGCTTGAGAGAATCCATCCTGCATGGAGATCATCGGCTTCGTCGTCGCCATAGTCGGTCTGCTGCTCGCCCTGTTTGCGGAGTTAAGCGGCGCGGGGCGGAGCACGCGCTCGCATCCGGGAGGCCGGCGAGGACGATCAGGCTGACGCCATGATGCACCGTCTTCAGCAGGTGCTCGCCGCGGTCGGTGTGTCGGCCTGCGTGGGCGTCGTGGCGTCGCTCTGCAGGAAACCCTTGAAGCCCGCGGATCGCTGCTTCTCTCCACAGAAGGTGGACCGACGCGGGAGCCGATCGCGCGCTGGCGGAAGCTTGCATCTCGTCCCGATGCAGGAGCCGAGGCTCGCTGGCCGCCGCTATCGCTTCGCGCCGGGAGGAATCGCCCGACCGGGCGAGGCGGTCGCTACTCCTTTCCGCGAAAGCAGAAGCGCCGACGGCCGCTGCCCCCTCTGCACAGAAGCAGCACTGTCGACCTCGCGGCTCCGCGTGCACAAGAGGAAGTCGGGGTGTCTTCGCAAGGACGGGGGTCTACCCTTCAGCCCGGTCGCCGGAACCTGTCAAGCGGTTTGAGACGGTTCTAGGTCGAATTTAGTGAGTGTCCTCCTTGCTGTCGGGCTTGTTGATCCACGCCGCGGTGGGCAGTGCCGGTGGTGTGGGTGGCTGGCGGACGAAGCGCTCGGGATTGCGGGCGTAGGCGGCGTCGAGCGCGCGGGCGCGCTCGGCGTGGAGCTGCGGCGCGCGCCCGTAGTGGACGGCCGCCGGGGTCATCAGGCCGATCCCCGAGTGGCGGTGCTGGTGGTTGTAGTAGTCGAAGAGCTCGCGGCAGACGGCGCGCGCGTGCTCGATCGAGTCGAACCGGGCGGGGAACCCGGGCCGGTACTTCAGTGTCTTGAACTGGGCCTCTGAGTAGGGGTTGTCAGTCGAGGTGTAGGGCCGGTTGTGCGTCTTGGTGATACCGAGGTCGGCCAAGAGGAACGCGACGGGCTTTGAGCGCATCGAGGGGCCGCGGTCAGCGTGGACGGTGAGCGTGCCCGCCGCGATCTGCTGCTGGCAGGTCGCCTGCTCGATCAGAGGCCAGCTGCGAGCTCTCGCGCTGCTGGACGGTCCACCCGACGACATAGCGGCTGTAGACGTCGAGGATCGCGTAGAGGTAGTACCAGGTCCACTTCGCCGGAGGATGTCCCGCTCGCCGTGGAACTTGGCGGTGGCGGTTCGGTGATCAGTGAGCGGTCGCGAGAGTAGTGGCCTCCTCGGTCGTTGTGTGGTGGGTGGGAGCGATCGACGGGGTCTGGGTCT
>Ga0183260_10000130_pt1 | contig 55312 bp, 55 predicted proteins | sample AntDrymUQ4972206_2_FD_129768 | JGI IMG/M metagenome (GOLD analysis project Ga0183260, IMG submission 129768) | Polar desert sand microbial communities from Dry Valleys, Antarctica - metaG UQ497 (22.06) (version 2) (version 2) | ecosystem: Environmental > Terrestrial > Soil > Desert | place... | reverse complement strand
TTGGGCGCCGACTCATCGGTCTCCGGACGCGGCCGGCTGGGACGGCTGCGGTGGTGATAGACGGGCACCAGGTTCTCGGCTCGAAGCACCCGCAGGGTCGTCGACGGCGAGCAATAGACCCGAGTTGTCGGAACCATTGCCGTAGTCGGCCTTGTCCCAGTACGGCGGCGATGTCACCACGAGATCTACTGAGTCATCAGAGACGGCATTGAGGTCTCGGGAGTCTCCGTTGATTACTTTGACGGTTGCATCCGTCAGCACACCGGCTAGATCGGCGGTCATTCTCTCGACATATGCGTCGCTCTGGTCCACGAGTACCGCATTTCGATTCAGGTTCAGCGCTACTCGTCCAGTCGTCCCAACTCCCGCAAACGGGTCAAGGATCGTCTCGCCGACAAACGAGAACATCTTGATGAGCCGATTGGGAATCTCCTCAGGAAAAACGGCTGGGTGACCTTTGTCAGTCACATTCGCGATGTGCCAGACGGTCTTGGTGAACTCGCGCCATTCCTCTTTGGTAAGTCGACTAGCTTCCTTGATCTCATTCGGAATCTTGTTGTCAGTCATACGGCCACCCATCCGGTCAGAGCTCGCCCGTCACGACGAACGCGCTTTGGATCCTCGAAATCGACCACCGTGGTACTAAGCACGAAATGCCTTAGGAAATCCACGAATCTCTCTGGCAGCTCAAAGGCCTCGAGAACGAGATCATCGACCTCATCTAGAAGCTCTGGCTCAGCGTAGGGACAGTATGTGACAGTTTCCCGGCCGCCATTGGTGCTGACGATGGGACGGCTGGTAATTCGCTCAGCGAGACGCCCACCGAGTTCGGCGAGCCTGCGGCGCTTGGCTCCCGCCTGCAACGATTCGGGATACGGGAGCGAGGCCACGAACTTCTTCGGCACGTGAAAACCATCTCCCTCGACTCGCCACAACCAGTACGTCATACGGCTAGAAAGGAACGCATAGGCAGCCCATTTCCACGTCAGGTCCTTGAATTCCAGCTCCAAAAACGGAGTCGCTGCAGGGAATCTGATCTGTGAAACCGCCGTATTTCGGTCGGGAATCAGCGAGATCCAGTTGTAAGCGGTACCCGCAATCCGAAGTGCAGTCGTCGACGATTGGTCCTCAAAAGAGGAGCGGAGAGATCGGACCCATAAGTCCTCGAACCGAAGAAGCCCATTGCCTCGTATTCGTCGATAAGCGGCGGCCTCTAGCTGACTCCCAATCTTCGGAATTCCATCCAAGAGATCAACGGGCTTCATTGGCGTATAGGAAATGGACGTGAACAAACGGGATCGAGTTCGACTCGTCCAACGCTGCAGCGGTCCCGTCGCCACGCTGAAACTCGCCGCATCATGGCGCACCAGAATCGCGCATCGCTGTTTCACGTCGTCCCCGAATAGTGCATCCGGAGTTCGATCAAAGAACGCGAACTTCCATTCTCCCTTTGCATCGTGGATCGCACTTCGAAGGGCCGAGATTTGATTGTTGGAGCTATAGGCAACCGACAAAGGCACAACCATCACAGCAGCGCCACCTGGAGCGCCACCTGGAGCGCCAAGTTTCCACATCAGTTCAACGAACGGAACGTAGGAATTTGTTGCCGCCCCCCAACCATCCCGAAGGCTTCGGAATCTCGTTCTCAGCTCAATAGGGTCATAGGCACGGCCAAGACGAGTGTAGGGAGGGTTGGCCACCACATACTCAAAACCGTGTTTGGGAAGAGGGGGTGGGCACGTAGATGCCAGGTCGAGGCGAAGGGCATCGGTGCAGAGCAAACGCGATCGAAAGTCCATCCACAATTCCAGCGCAGAGTTCGGGCCGGAGCCCAGGCGTATTGCTTCGGCGGTTAGAACGAATGCGCAAAGCTCCACCGCCCATGCGCTGATATCAATTCCGTAAAGACGCTTCGCCGCGGCGTCTACCGCATGTCCTCGATTGACCGCACGTCGAAGGGCAGCACGAAGGAACACCCCGCTTCCGCAAGCTGGATCAACGAGATTCCCATCTAGAGCATCGAGGGCTCCGACTGAGTCCAACATGAATTCCGCCACGTCAGTGGGTGTGTAGTAGATCCCCCCATTTTTCCGAGCAGCACGAGCTTTTCCTTGATCCGTGTCTTTGATGACTGCTCGTCGTGTTCCGAGACCAACAGGATCAAGCACATATGGAAGGAGATCAGCGAGTCTCTCGCTATCCGTGATTGCGCTCAAGTGACTCAACGCATCATCCTCGAGGTCACGGGAAATGCACGGAGCTAGATGCGCGTCGCCCGCGAACCAGTCCTCGGCGTCGTGTAGGCCTGCGTCAGCCGCAAGCGCACCCGACGCACGTCCGACGACCCACATAGCAATGACGGCCCACGCCGCGCGACCTTCCATGTCGCCCGATTGAGCTGAAGGAAAGCGATGCGCGAAGTCGTTTTGCCCAAGCGAGGCGTCAAATCGGAGACTCAGGCGCGAATCGGCCCCTGCCCGGATGACATTTGCTGCGAAACGCAGAGGACCAGCGAGTGCCTCGGCCTCGCAAAGAAGGGTGCGGCCTGGCCCTGGCGCCGAGAACCGCTCCAGCTCGCCCATTGTCACCAGTGCCTGCGCGGTGACCTCACGACGCGACGCGCTCTGATTGGTTCAGGTATTCCAGAAGAGCCGACTCAACAATCTTGGTAACCGTCGTCTCTCGATCAATTGCTTCGTGGTGAACCTTCTTGTAGAGCGGCTTGGGCAGGCGAACCGCCATTACAGGTCTCTCCTCGAGGTACTGCTTGGGCCGACCTCTGGCTCCCATCTCAACTCCTTCATTCGGCAGACCCTCTCAACGTACGCGCTCCAGAGTCGAACGAGCCGGATTTATCGCGCGATTGTTAAGTCGCGCGCGGTATTTGTTCGGCTCCCGAATTAGTTAGCCGAAAATCCCCCGGCTCTGTCGCACCCTTGTGCCATCGTGAGTCCAGGCAGAATTCGCGACCTGGGGAGGCGTCATGTACGAGATCGATTTTCTGCCCGTCGGAGATAAGGGCCAGTCGGGCGATGCGATCGCCCTGCGCTTCTCCCGCTCCGATGGTGCCGGGAACGCTGTGATGGTCATAGATGCGGGATTCCAATCGAACGGCGACGCCCTCGTGGCGCACATCGATCGGTACTACGAGACCGACCAGGTCGACGTGGCGGTGCTCACGCATCCCGACGGCGATCACATCGGTGGCATGGGCAGGGTCATCGAGAACCTCGACGTCGCGATGCTGTGCCTCCATCGGATTGGTGACCGGGGTGGAGACTCCCTACCGGCGGCGGACGCAGTCCAGGAGCTCATCGAGCTCGCCGAGAGCCGCGGGACGACAGTCGTCGAGCCCTTCACAGGGAGCTACACATTGGGTGGGGCGGTTACTTTCCTCGGGCCAGACGAAGCCTGGTACGAGCAACTCGTGAAGGAGCAGGTTGCCGAGGCGCCCGAGATGGCGTTGCGCAAAGCCAGAGGTCCCGGTGCTCTACGCACGTTAGGTCAACGAGTCCTCGCGGCCTTGCCCGTCGAGGTTCCCTTCGACGACGACGGGGGTACGAACCCTCGTAACAACTCCTCGATCATCACCCTTATCCAGGTCGACGGCCAGCGACTCTTGTTCACGGGTGATGCTGGCGTTCCTGCTCTCGAGAGCGCCTGGGAATGGCTAGTGAGAACCACGGGAGACAGCTCACCTCCATCGTTTATCCAAATCCCGCACGCGGGGAGCCGACACAACGGTTCGACGGGCGTGCTGAACCTCATCCTGGGTGCTGCCGGTCAGAGTGTCTTGCGACACGCGCTAGTCAGCGTCGCCTCCGAGTCGAAGAAGCACCCGTCACCGAGAATCGAGAATGCCTACATGCGGAGAGGGTGTGCGGTCTACGAAACGCGCGGCAAGACGATCTGGACTCCGGACTCGGGTGCGCCCGACCGCGGGTGGCCGTCGGCAACGGCGCTCCAACCGATGGACGAGTCGGAGGACGACTGAGCCAGGTGCCAGATGTATATACATGGCGCGCTCGAATAACCCCGGCTGGTGTCGCGGCCGCACCACCGCTTGCGTTCATGGTCGCGGGAGGTATCAACCTCGACGCCACGACCGGCATCGTTTCCCTCTTGGTGGGGGCCTTTGGTGTGATCGCAGCTGGGATGGCACGCGACGCGGGCTATCGACTTCAAGCAGATCTCTGGAAGTCTTGGGGCGGGAGTCCGACCGTGCGGAAGCTTCGCTGGCGTGAGTCGACCAACCCCACGCTTCTCAGACGGCTCCACGATGACATCGCGCTCGTTATCGGTAACGCCCTACCAACCGCAGAAGGCGAGGCTCAAGATCTGGTGGCCGCGGACGCGGAGTACAACGCGGCAATCTCGGTGCTCCGCCAACGCACCGGTGACGCAAAGACCTTCAACAAAGTATTCGCCGAGAACATGGAATACGGGTTCCGTCGAAATTGCCTGGGCCTGCGACCAATAGGAGTCGGCTTTGCCGCAATCGGCGTAATCGCAGCCCTTGCCATTTGCATTTGGGGAAGTGGACCCAGCGACAGCCGCTTACTCCCCTGGGGATGGCCGGGTCTTGTGTCAGCTGCGGGGCTGATCTTCTGGGGATGGATCGTTACTCCGGCGTGGGTCCGGCGGCCGGCGGAGTCGTACGCTGATCGGCTCTTGGAAGCAGTACACACTCTCAAGAACCAGACGCCTCCGAACAGCACCTAATTGGACGCGTTTCGCTTGGCCGAAATCCCCCTGGCAGGCGGTCGAGCACAGCGCTCTGCGCGCCCTTCTTGCAAAGCAGGTGCTCTACCAATTGAGCTACCGCCCCATAGAATCCTCAGTCTAGCTTCGTAGACGTTCGAGAGGCAGACCTGGCCCTCAATCAGTTGGCGGTTGGGCTGTCGAGCAGTAGCCGTGTCCGGTTCGTGGGTGGCTGAGTAGGGAATATAGCCTTGTAGAGGGTGTTTTCACCTTCGAAGGCATCAATAACTGAATCCAGGAGGCGGTAGGTCGTGTCAGAGATGCAGGCAGTCGGCGACAAGGACTTCAACGAGGTCGTGCTGACCTCGGACACTCCCGTGGTGGTCGACTTCTGGGCAGAGTGGTGCGGCCCGTGTCGCCTCGTTCACCCCGAGCTCGAGAAGATCGCCCAGGAGTACGAAGGCAAGATCAAGGTCGTCAAGCTGAACATCGACGAAGCTCCGACGGTAGCGGCGAAGTACGGGGTCATGAGCATCCCGACGATCGCCCTATTCGCCGACGGTGACATCAAGGCTCAGGTCGTGGGCGCTCGTCCGAAGGACGACATCGTTATGGGTCTGGGCCTCAACGCCTAGGCGCCGCTCAGTCACATCGGATCGTGGGGGCCTCCGGGCCCCCATTTTCGTACGCCAGGACAGCTTGGGGCGGCGGGTAGGATGCCGTTCCGCTTCGGGGCCCATAGCTCAGCTCGGTTAGAGCGCACCCCTGATAAGGGTGAGGTCGATGGTTCAAATCCATCTGGGCCCACCGTGACGAACGAACTCGAGCTCCTCGATTGGAAGCGGCGTGCGTTCGAGCTCTACGCAGCCGTGCGCGCCCAGCCCGACGGCGCGAGGGCGTGGTCGATCTGGCGAGAGCAGCGAGACGACCTGTTCGCTCATCATCCGCAATCTCCGATCCCCGAGAACGAGCGCGCCGGCTTCACCGGTCTGGAGTACTTCGACTACGACCCGGACCTGCGCGTCATCGCGGATGTGCGCGCCGTCGAGACCGAGCACTTCGAGATCCCCACCAGCGGTGACGACACCATGGGGTTCACGCGCGTCGGACTCGCGGCCTTCGAACTCGCGGGCCAGTATCTCTCGTTGGAGATGTACTGGCTTGACGGGTACGGCGGGGGTTTGTTCGTCCCTTTCGCCGACGCCACCAGCGGGGACGAGACCTATGGCGCGGGCCGCTACCTGCTGGACACGATCAAGGGCTCCGACCTCGGGAGCGAGGGCGACGACCGTCTGATCCTGGACTTCAACTTCGCCTACAACCCATCGTGTTCCTACGATCCCCGTTGGGTCTGTCCGCTGGCCCCCCCGGCCAACCGGCTAGAGGTGCGGGTCCGCGCCGGTGAGAAGCACACCGAGAAACCGACCTAGACGCACAAGGGCCCGCCACGTAGGCGGGCCCTTTTGTGCGCTTTAGATGCGCTCTGCTTACTCCGCCGCCTTCGCTAGATCGCTAACAGCCGACAGACCGAACTCATCGGCCGTCTCCTGGGTCACGACGAACGCGTTCGTGTCGTTGGCCGCAGACGGCTCCAGAAGCGTGAGCCCGTCCTTCTCTACCAACGGCTGCAACAGGTCGACGTTCTCGGTGGGCTCCCCGCTCGCCGCGGCATCGGGGTCGAGGAAGAGAAGCAGTGAGCCAAGGTACTCGGGCGCGACCTGAATCTCGCCGCTCTTGAGAGCGGGATAGAGGATCTCGCGCGACCGCAGGTTGGTCTGGCGATTCACGGTGTAGCCCGCTTGCTCGAGCACCTGCGCGTACATCTCGGCAACGATCTGGTTCTCGGCGAACGCAACCGCGCCGACGGTGATGTCCCCGGATCCACCGCCCCCCTCAGCCGAGATGCCCTCATCCTCGAGGAAACCGGCGGCGACATCCGCGGGATCGTCTTGGTCGATCTCGACGCTACTGTTCAGCTCGAGCATAGTCTCGGTCGTGATCGCAGCGGACACGTCATTCAATGCTCCTTCGACCGTGTCGTCGAGCGCATCCTGCCGGATGAGCGGCGTGATGCTCTCCGCGGTTTGCAAACCCTTGTCATCCTCGAGGGCTACGAATTCGTTCGCCTTGATGGCGCTCGAGGTCGAGAACAGCAGGCCGACATCGATCCGACCCGCCTTCAGTGCGTTCACAGTTTGAGGACCACCTACGTCGAGAGGCTGGAACTCTTCGAACTCGATGCCATACGTCTCTTCAAGTCCCGGGATGCAGAACGGTCTATCGGGACACTCCGGCGGGCCGCCCAGGATCATCGAGCTGGCTACCGGTTCACCACTGCCTCCTCCTCCAGAGGAGTCTCCTTCGTCGTCGCTCACTCCCGACCCGCACGCGCCCAGTAACAGCAGCAACGTGAGCAGGGCCGCCCCATGAGCGTTCTTGCGGAAACTCCGCATGGGTTCCCTCCCATCATCTGTAGGCAAGGCGGTTCGCCTCGCTCCCGACCAAGCGGCAACATTACCTGCGTGGCCGGACAATCGACCCAGGGAACGACGCGATCTTCAAACACCGAACCAGATCGAGAAGCGTCGACCTTCAGGACGCGGAACCGGCCTCCGAGCCGATAGCCGGGCCCGGCAGGACGCGCCTTCCACCAGCCGATCGCTGCGAACGGGTCTTGGGCGTCACTACGCGTTCGAGCAAGCCGAACCCGACCTCGGTGGCCACCGCAAGAAGAGCAACCAACAGGGCGCCTCCAACGATCTGCGGGTCGTCCCCCACCGAGAACCCATCAACTATGAAGCGGCCGAGCCCGCCCCACCCCGCCACCGCCCCCAGCGTCGCCGTTGCAACCACCTGAACCGCTGCGAGGCGTAGGCCGGAAACGATCAACGGGGTTGCCAGCGGCAGCTCGAGACGAGTGAGCACCTCTCCCTCCCGCATGCCCATGCCGCGTGCCGCCTCGACTGTGTCCGCGTCGACACCTTTAACCCCTACATAGGTATTCGCCAGGATCGGGGGAATGGCAAGTAAGAACAACGCGATGAACGTGGGCCAGAAGCCGATGTTCCCCGGCCAGTTCAGCGTGAACGTGTAGGTCAAGCCGAGGATCCCGAAAGAGGGAAGTGCCCGGCCAAAGTTCCCGACGGTCACCGCTACGAACTCGAATCTCCTCTTGTGACCGATGTACACGCCTGCGGGAAACGCGATCAGGGCGCCTAGGATCGTCGCCTGAGCCGACATCTGGATGTGTTCCCACAGACGGACCGGGATCCCGGCCGAGCCCGACCAGTTCTCGGCTGCCGTCAGCCACGTCCACACGGCACCGAACAGGTCCATCAGATCGTCGCCCTCCGCTCCCTGTGAGCCCAGGGCGTCACCAAGCGTTCGACCCGGACGAGGAGAAAGTCCACCAGGACCGCCAGTCCCAGCGAGAGGATCGAGCCGAGGAGGGAGGCGGTCGGGAAGTTGCGGTCGATGCCCATCAAGATGAAGAACCCAAGTCCGCCCTTTCCGATCAGGGCGGTGACCGTGACCAGACCGATCGTGGTTACCGTTGCGATCCGGATCCCGGCGATGATCACCGGCGTCGAAAGAGGAAGCTCAATGCGCCACAGGAGCTCCGATCGCGAATAGCCCATCCCAAGCGCCGCTTCGCGCGCATCGGAAGGCACTCCGCTCAATCCGGAGACGACACCGCGGATCAGGATCAATAACGTGTAGCTCACTAACCCGATCTCCGCAGTCAGGACACTGAGACGCGTGTACGGGACTAAGAAAGCGAACAGGGCGAGGCTCGGGATTGTGTAGAGCAGTCCGGTCACCGCCGCTATGGGTCCGTAGCTCCTGCGATGTCTGTGGGCGAAGATCGCGAGAGGGAACGAGATGAGCATCCCTATCGCTACTGCAAGGAAGGTCAGGTAGGAATGCTCGATCAACCGCGTCCACACATCGTCCATGTGGTCGGCGATCCACCCCCAGTCGATGTAAGGCTGGCCCTCGACCTGAGCCCGGATCAAGTCACGATCTCCTTCGAGATCTTCTCGAGAGTCAGTATGCCCTTGTACCGCTGGCCCTCGGTGGCAACGACGGCCACCTGGGTGCGAGACGTGACGATCGAATCGAGCGCTTCTCGAAGCGTGCTCTCGCCGGTCACGTAAGCACTGAAGGGGCGGGGATCAACGTCCGACACCCGCTCGGCCTTCTCGAGGCCGGAACGATCGACCCATCCCAGCAACTCCCCGTCCTCGACGACGCTGATCCAGTCGAAGTCGAACCGGGCCAACTCCTCGAGCGCGTCCTTGGAGCTCGAGCCGGGCGCCGTTACCGGCCCATCTTCGACCCGGATCTCCTCCACCTTCATCAAGGCCAGGCGCTTCAGGCCCCGTTCGACGCCCACGAACTTCCTGACGAAATCGTTGGCCGGTTGGCGCAAGATCTCCTCCGGCGTGGCGAATTGCTCGATCTTTCCTCCCACGTTCAGGATCGCTATCCGATCCGCGATCTTGATCGCCTCATCGATGTCGTGCGTCACGAAGACGATGGTCTTCTGCAGCCTCCGTTGGATATCCAGGAACTGATCCTGGAGGCGCTCGCGCACGATGGGATCAACCGCGCCGAACGGCTCATCCATTAGCATCACGGGTGGGTCGGCCGCGAGGGCTCGGGCAACCCCTACCCGCTGACGCTGACCGCCCGAAAGCTCGCTGGGATAACGCTCGAGCATCCGCTCGTCGAGGTCGAAGATGGACACGAGCTCGCTGATGCGCTCTTCGATCCGTCCTCCCTCCCAGCCCTCTAACTTCGGAACGGTTGCCATGTTCTGCGCAACCGTCCTGTGAGGCAGGAGGCCGATACTTTGGATCACGTACCCGATCCCGCGTCGCAAGCGCACGGCGTCCTGCTCGAGGACGTCCGTGCCATCGACGAAGATGTGACCCGAGGTTGGTTCGACCAACCTGTTGATCATCTTCATCGTGGTCGTCTTCCCACATCCCGACGGACCCACGAGGACCACGGTCTCTCCATCGGCCACTTCCATCGAGAGACCCTCGACCGCAGACTGATCCGTCGAGTCGAACCTCTTGGTCACGTCTTCGAGCCGGATCATCGCCTCGGGCACCGGGCTCCCTTCTCGGGGTGGATCGTCGGGGCGACATCCTATGGGCGAAGCTGCTCGGGCCGCAGACGGCCCCCATCTATAGTGAGCATCGTGGCAGGGAAAGTCGTTCGGGCTCTTGGCTTGGCGGCACTCGCAGCCGTTGGGGTGTGGTGGGGACGCCTGATCGCGCACTCGAAGGATCCGGCGCCGGAGGGGCGCTGGCGCGAGATCTCCGACGACGCGTTCGAATGATGCTGTGAACGTGCTTCTACTCGGCGCGACCGGCGCCGTTGGCAGGCGGGTCGCCGGCGAGCTGGCGCGCTCCGACGCCGTTACCCGCCTCGTCGTCTCATCGCGGAACAGCGCGGACCTCGAGGCGGTCGCGCACAACCTCGGTGGCGTCGACCGCGGGGTATTCCACCTCGAGCTGGATGCATCGGACGAGCATGGCCTGGCTCTGGCCGGCCGGGAGTTCGACGTCATCGCTTCCTGCACCGGGCCTGCGTATCTCTACGAAGAGACGGCCGTCTCGTCTGCGATAGCGACGGGCACTTCATACGTTTCCCTGTGTGACGACGCTGCGACGGTGCAGGCCCTCGTCGAGTCCTCGGACTCAGCGGCTACTGCGGGCGCGACGATCGTCTCCGGATGCGGGTTGAGCCCCGGCCTCACCAATTTCATGTGCCGCCTGGCCGCTGCCCAACTCGACGAGGTGGACGAGATCGCGATCCAAGTCGCTCGCTCCACAGCTGATGCCGCTAGTCCAGCATCCCTTCGATCGCTCGTGCGAACCGTGGCCGGGGGGCCGCCTCCGTCGTCCAGGGGGCCGGGGGACCCGGGCTCAGCGACACCGCGCCCATCGTTCTTTCCGCCCCCTGTGGGATGGGTCGAGACCTTCGGATACGACCACCCCGAGCTCTTGACGCTGCGCCGTTCGTTCCCTGGCGTTCGATTGGTGGAGTTCCGCGCGGGCCTGGCCGAGAGGGCGGCCATGGACATAGTGCGTGCGCTCGCCGCCGTGAGCGGGTCCGAGGGCTCTGGAGGGAAGTCGACCGTCGCGTCCGGGGTGTTGCGCCGGATTCTCGAGCGGATGCCGGTCCGAGGTGCCGAGTGGGCAGCCGCTCGAGTGGATGTCGAGGGCCGCCACGAGGGAAGGCCCCTATCGATCAGCTACGGGATCGTCGACCACCTCACGAACCTCGCGGCCTTACCGATGGCTCAGGCCGCGCTCGCTCTAGGAACCGGTGACACGGCGGCCCCGGGTGTCCACGCGCCGGATGAGGTCTTCGGAGCAAAGCCATTCCTACGGGCTCTGAGTCACAGAGGGCTCCGCATCGCTCGGCTAGAGCCCTACGAGGTTTAGAGACTAGTCGTCTCGCTCCGAGAAGGTCATGTCGATACCGCCGGCCACATCCGAAGCCAGGTTATAGATGAACGCCAGGAGCAAGTTCAAGAGGGAACCCAGGACCACCAGCGTGAACCCGATGAGCAGGGTCCACTTCTCGAGAAAGCCGAGCGTGATCCGGAAGTTCTGTTCGAGCTCGAAAGCCGTCTGGACATCTTCGATCGTTCGGAATAGACCGGCGGACTCGAGCAGCCAGTAGATGACGGCAACGAACACCAGGCCGACCACCAGGCAGCACGCGTAATAGACGAACGACAGCTTGAGGACGCTGATGGGGTCAACGTGGCGGAGGGTCCTCTTGACTCGCCGCACGGTGGGCCGGTAACGAGGAGAAGGGCTTGCGTAACGCCCTGAGGGAGCTTGGCGCGGGATGACGTCGGTCCTCACCGGGCGCGGCGCCACGCCACTGTCGCTCTGGGTCCTGGAGGTGGTGCGCTCCGGGGTTCGGCGCGGCGAACGTCCCGTCGCTACCGCTTCGACCCTTTCGGGAGGGACTTCGTCCACGGGGTCGAACAATGGTCCGGTCGCCTCGGGCTGGACGTGGCCGCCGGTTGCCGAAGAAGCCGGGGTACCGGCGCTCCAGACTCCCGACCGCTCGTTACTACTGGCCATCGCTTTCTCCCTTTGACGCCCGACCTTGGCATTCAGTATGGGCGAACGCCGGCGATCCCGCTAGCAATGGGGCCTGACGATCCGGGCTCTCAGAGCGGGTCATTCCTACCCTTCGGCGGTCCCAAGGCACTCTTTAGACGCTGCCGCACCGCCAACGAGTTCGCCCGATCAGGTCGGTAGCTCGCCCTGAGCCTTTTCTTCTTCTTCGTCTTCGTCGACGGTCACCGACGGCGCTATCGCCGACACGGTCATGTCGGCGGAGAGATTCATGATCCGAACGCCGGTTGCCGGACGCCCCTGCCGTGAGATGTTCTTCACCGCCACACGGATGACCTGACCGTCGCTCGAGATGAAGAACACCTCGTCTTCGAGGGCGACGGAAACGGCGCCGACGATCGGGCCCCTTGGTTTCGTCAACTTAGCGGCGATAACCCCTTTGCCTCCACGGCCCTTGCGCGGGAACTCCGGAAGCTTCGTCCGCTTGCCGTAGCCGAACTCGGTCACCACCAGAAGGTCCGAAGTCTCGTCCCGTGTCACGACCTCGCACGCGACCACTTCATCGTCAGGGTCGAGCTTGATGCCGATCACTCCCGTCGCGGTGCGACCCATCGGGCGAACGTGATCCTCCTTGAATCGGATCGCCTTGCCCTTCTTCGTGATCAGCAAGACGTCGTTGTCGCCGGCCGTTGGACGAACCCGCACGACTTCGTCGCCGTCCTTCAGGTTCAGGGCGATGATGCCCTCCTTGCGCGATGAGTCGTACTCCTGGAAGAGTGTTTTCTTGACCATGCCGCGCTTCGTCGCGATCAGCAGGTAGCGGTTCGTCTCGTAATCGCGCGTGTCGATCACTGCGGCGACGCCATCCTCGGGGCGCATGGGCACGACATTCACCACGGCGGTGCCTCGAGCCGTCCGGTCCCGCTTCGGGATCTCATGTGCCTTCAGGCGATAGACCCTGCCCGTGTTCGAGAACAACAGGAGATAGGAGTGCGCGGTCGTCGCGATGAGGTGGTCGACGATGTCCCCCACTTTGAGGGCTGCTCCCCGAACCCCCCGGCCCCCACGGCCCTGACGCTTGTAGGTGTCGAGTGGCACCGTCTTGACATAGCGGTCCCGCGATACGGACACCACGAGATCTTCGTCCGCGATGAGGTCTTCGATGTCGAACTCGCCCTCGTCGGGGACCAGGCGAGAACGGCGCGCGTCGGCGAACTTCTCTTTGACTTCCTTCAGCTCGTCCGCGACGATCCGACGCACCTTCCCGGGGTTGGCCAGGATGCCCTTCAACTCCGCGATCGTCTTCTGCAGCTCGGCATGTTCCTCGCGCACCTTGTCCTGTTCGAGGGCGGTGAGTCTGCGAAGTGGCATGTCGAGGATGTGTTGCGCCTGAATCTCAGTGAGAGCGAACCGGGCGATCAAGCCGCCACGTGCCTCCTCGACGTCTGCCGCGGCACGGATCAGTTCGATGATCTCTTCGATGTTGTCGAGGGCGATGATGAGCCCCTCGAGGATGTGTGATCGCTCCTCGGCCTTCCGCAGGCGATAGCGCGTCCGGCGCACGGTAACTTCCACCTGATGAGTGATGTATGCCTCGATGACCTGAGCCAGATTGAGGGTGCGCGGGACCCCGTCATCCAACGCCAGCATGTTGACGCTGAAGTTCTCTTGCAGCTGGGTGCGTTTGTAGAGTTGGTTCAGCACCACCTGAGGGATCGCGTTCCGCTTCAGATCGATGACCATCCGGATGCCCTCACGTGAGGATTCGTCCCGCAGGTCCGCGATGCCTTCGAGTCGCTTCGTCACCACGAGCTCGGCGATCTTCTCGGTCAACCGAGCCTTATTGACCTGGTACGGGATCTCGGTCACGACGATCCGGGGGTTCCCTCGTGGCCCTTCCTCCACCTCGCAGACCGCCCGCATCTTGACCGAGCCGCGGCCGGTCGTGTAGGCGTCCCTGATCCCCTGACGACCGAGGATGAGGGCGCCGGTCGGGAAGTCCGGCCCCTTCACGTGCTTCATCACGGCCGAGAGCGTCTTCTCCTTGTCCTCCGCGAGCTCCGGGTTCTCGAGGATCTCGACCACCGCGTCTATGACCTCGCCGAGGTTGTGTGGAGGGATGTTCGTGGCCATTCCGACTGCGATCCCGCTGGATCCGTTCACCAACAGGTTCGGGAAGCGCGCCGGAAGAACCAACGGCTCGTTCTCATAGCCATCGTAGTTCGGAGCGAAGTCGACCGTCTCTTCGTCGATGTCACGCAGGAGCTCCATCGCCAGGCGGGACAGCCTGCACTCGGTGTAACGCATGGCGCCGGGCGGGTCGCCATCGATCGAGCCGAAGTTTCCCTGTCCGTCGATGAGCTCGTACCTGGTCGAAAAGTCTTGCGCCAGGCGGGCGAGGGCGTCGTAGATCGACTGGTCACCGTGCGGGTGGTACTTCTTCATCACGTCACCGACCAGCGCGGCGCACTTCCGGTGCTGGCGGTCGGGACGCAAACCGGCCTCGAGGCCGGCGAACAGGACCCGTCTGTGCACCGGTTTCAAACCATCTCGCACATCGGGAAGTGCGCGGCTAACGATGACCGACATCGCGTACTCGAGGAACGAGTACTGAACCTCCTCTTCGAGGCTTATCTCGGAGATGCCGATCCCATTACCCGAGGCGGCTTCATCGTGCAGTTTGTCTTGAAAGGGTTCGTCAGGCATGTCTACCTAAATGTCGAGGAAACGGATGTCTTTCGCATTGCGCTGGATGAACGTCTTGCGGGCGTCAACGTCCTCGCCCATCAGTGTCGAGAAGATCTCCTCGGCGAGAGCAGCGTCCTCCATGGTCACGCGCAAGAGCCTGCGGCGTTCCGGATCGAGGGTCGTGTCCCACAGCTCGGAGGGATCCATCTCCGAGAGACCTTTGAAGCGAGCGGCTTCGATCTTCGCCCCGTTCGATTGCGTGCGATAGACATCGAGCTGCTCGTCGTTGAGGAAGTAGAGCACTTTGCCTTTGTGCTTTACGCGGTAGAGAGGAGGCTGGGCGACATAGACGTAACCGGCGTCGATCAGCTCCGGCATGTACCGGAAGAAGAACGTCAGCAACAGCGTCTTGATGTGCGACCCATCCACGTCCGCGTCGGCCATGGAGATGATCTTGTGGTACCTGCACTTGGTGAGATCAAATTCCTCGCCGATGCCGGTGCCCACCGCCGTGATGATCGCCTGAACCTCTTTGTTCTCGAGGATCTTCGCCAGCCGGGCCCGCTCGACGTTGAGAATCTTCCCCCGCAAAGGCAGGATCGCCTGAACCGCGCGATCGCGCCCCTGCTTCGCGGTGCCCCCGGCGGAGTTCCCCTCGACGATGTAGAGCTCAGCCTCGGCCGGATCCCGGGTCTGGCAGTCGGCCAGCTTCCCGGGGAGGGTCGACGACTCCAGCAGTGATTTGCGCCGCACGAGATCGCGCACCTTGCGCGCTTCGAGGCGGGCGCGCTGGGCGGACAACGCCTTGATGCAGATCGCTCGAGCATCGCCCGGATGCTCCTCCAAGAACTCGCCGAATCGCTGGTTCATCGAGGTCAACACGAAGGAGCGGATCTCGGTGTTACCGAGCTTCGTCTTCGTTTGCCCTTCGAACTGCGGGTCACGCAGTTTCACCGAGACGATGGCGGTCAACCCCTCGCGAACATCCTCGCCCGTCAAAGGATCGTCTTTCTCTTTCAGGATCCCTTTCGCTCGAGCGTAGGAGGTGATGACTCCCGTCAAGGACCTGCGGAAGCCCTCCTCGTGCATGCCGCCCTCATGCGTGTTGATGTTGTTGGCGAACGTGAAGACCGACTCGTTGTACGAGTTCGTCCACTGCATCGCAACCTCGAGCTCGTGGTTCTCGCCCTTCGCCTCGAAATAGACGACACGTTTGCTAACCGCATCACGGGAGGCATTGAGGTGTTTGACGAAATCCACGATCCCGCCGGTGTAACGAAAGACTTCCTTGGCCTCGGGCTCGACGCGCTGGTCGATGAGCTGAATCTCGAGACCTTTGTTCAAGAACGCCATCTCGCGCATTCGCTGCACCAGGGTATCGAACTTGAACTCGCGCTCTTCCGTGAAGATCTCGGGGTCCGGCCAGAAGGTAACCGTCGTTCCCGTGCGCTTGATCGGCCTGACCTTTTTCAGAGCTGCTTGGCGGGCTCCCCGCCGGTACTCCTGTTGCCACAACTGACCCTCGCGCGCGACCTCGACCAGCAAGCGCTCGGACAGCGCGTTGACGACCGACACCCCGACGCCGTGCAGACCACCGGACACCTGGTATCCCTTGCCACCGAACTTGCCGCCGGCGTGAAGGGTGGTGAGGACGACCTCGACCGCGGGTTTGCCCTCGCCCTTGACGGTATCCACGGGGATGCCCCGGCCGTTGTCCGAAACGCGGCACCCGCCGTCGGGGAGCAACTCGACCTTGATGCGGTCGCAATAACCGGCCATCGCCTCGTCGACGGCGTTGTCCACAACCTCGTATATGAGGTGATGAAGCCCGCGCAACCCGGTGGATCCGATGTACATGCCGGGTCGCTGGCGAACAGGATCGAGGCCCTTGAGGACCGTGATGTCCTGCCCGGTGTAAGACGGTTTCCCGCTGGTTCTGGACGCGGTTGCCGGTGCCTTAGCCGAGGTCTTTCTCCTTATCTAGAGGGGCCGAAGCGTGGCCGTGGTCCTCGTGAGAGATCTTTGATCTGCGTTCCACTCATCGCACCTTGAGGCGCGCGGCTGAAGGCCGCTGTGAAGTGGGTTCACGTTGGCCCAATAATAGCATCTACCAGGGAGTTTCCGGTTTTTCGCGGGGCTGTTTGGAGGGTGTTCAACGCGCCTCCTCGTGCCGTCTCGACCACGCGTCGCGAGCGCGCTCGAGTGCCGACCTCGGGTCCTCCTGACCGACCTCCGGGCGGCCGCGACCGACCGGTTCGTAGACCTGTCGTGGCTCAGGACCAGACGATGCGATCGCGCCGGGTGCGGTCCAGACGCGTACCTCCGCGACGAGCTCTTTCCCGGCCACCTGATTCGCCGCTCGTTTGATCTCTTGTCCCAGGTATCCCACTTCCGTCGCCCACGTCGGAGAGTCGGTCCGGATCCTCAGCACGCCCTCTCGAAGCGAGGTGGGTTCCGCGTGTGCGGCGACCGTGTCACCGACGATGTCGTTCCATCGTGACCACACGAGGCCGGTCTCGACCGCACCGCCCATGCCTAACCGCGCGCCGGCGCCCTGGAGGAGATCCTTCAGCCTCTGGGGGTTACTCATCCGGCCCTCAATTGACCCGACACGACTTCGATGACGTTACCGCTGCCGGCTGCTTCGATCGCTCCCGGCTCGGCGGAAGTGAGCACGGCTTGTTCGGCGGCGCGGACGGCGTCGCTCAACCACGTTCGGCGGCTCGGATCCAGTTCCGAGAAGACGTCGTCGAGCAACAGGATGGGCTGCTCACCAAGGACCTCGGCGAGGAGGTCGAACTCGCCGAGCTTCAGGGCCAGAGCCGACGTGCGTTGCTCGCCCTGCGAGGCGAACAAGCGCGCGTCCAACAAACCGGCGTCGCTCCCTTCGGAGGCGAGTTGGATAACCACGTCGTCACGCTGCGGCCCCACCAATGACATCCCCCGCTCGAGTTCTTTGCCGCGGATCTTCTCGATGCTCTCTCCTAGTTCCGACGCGAGAACACTCTGATCGATCCCGCGTGGGTGCGCCAGCGACTCCATGACCAGGTCGCCGGTCAGCCACGAACTGTCGTAGGTGAGGTGGATCTCCCCCCCTCCGGCGATCCCCTCGTACCGCTTCGCCACGAACGGCATCAGGTCCGCCAGCACACTCAGGCGAGCGGCCGTGAGTGCCGCGCCGGCGCGGCACAGAGCCTCATCCCATACCTCGAGAGTCTCCAGCACCTGTTTTCCGGCCGCACGCGGCGCGCTCTTCAACAGCGCGTTCCTTTGCTTGAGTGTTCGCTCCCATTCACGACGAAGCCCGTCGCGCGTCGGGCGAACCTTCACTACCAAGTCGTCGAGGAACCGTCGTCGGCCTTCCGGAGAACCCTTGATAAGCGAAAGCTCGTCCGGACCGAAGAAGACGCTGACGATCAATTCGCTCAGCGAGCCGAGACCGGGGGCCGGCGCCTTGTTGATCAAAGCGCGCGTTCCCCGGCCGGGACGGATCTCGAGGTCGGCCTCGATCCGGCGTTCACCGCGCGCGACCTCTGCATGGAGAAGAGCTCGTTCCGCACCTTCTCGAACGAGAGACGAGTCCGGGCCACGTGGCGACCCAAGCCCGCTGAGGCAATAGATCCCCTCCAGTAGGTTCGTCTTCCCCTGAGCGTTCCGGCCCACGATCAGGTTGAGCCCAGGGTCGAACTCCGCCCTGGCTCGCGTGTAGTTGCGGAAGTCCTCGAGGACGAGGCGGTCGACTCGCAATTCCCCGCTAGGAGAGCCTCACCGGCATGAGTAGGTAGGTGAAGCTCTCGTCGTTCTCGGCTCTGAGGATCGCCGGCTTCAGTCCATCTCCGGTCTCGAGAACGAGTCGCTCGCCCTGGATCGCGGAACCGCCGTCGTGGAAGAACTGGGGGTTGAACGCCATCACCATCGGCTCGCCCTTGTACTCGGCGTCGATCACCTCTTGCCCCTCACCAACATCGGGTGTATGTGCCGAGATCTCGAGCTCGTCGCCGAGCTGCATCTTCACGGGCATGTTGTTCTGCGCGAGCAAGCCGACCCGCTTCACGACTTCAAGGATCGCCTCACGATCGACCGTCAGTTTGTTCTGGTAGCCCTCGGGGATCAGCTGGCGGTACTTCGGGAACTCGCCTTCGATGAAACGCGACCCGATCACGAGTTGCTCGGAGGAACCCTCCGGCGGCTCGACCGTGAAGACGATCAGGTTCTCCTTGACCTCCGCTCGCACCAGCCCTCCGGATTGAAGCGCACGGGCCAGCTCCGCCAGCGTTCTCGCCGGCAGTACCACGTTGCGCGCGTCCGCGGTGCCTCCTTCCACCGCGATCGTCCGCACCGCCAGCCGGTAGGAGTCGGTGGCCGCGAGGGTCAGGTTCCCCGATTCGATCTCCCATAAGACACCCGTTAGCACCTGGCGGCTCTCGTCGCCCGACGCGCTGCGCACGGCTTGGGAAAGGGCGATCGCGAGCGCGCTCCCGTCGACCTGGACGCTGATCGATCCCTCTTCCTCCTTGCGCTCTTCGAAGGGCAACGCCGGGTAATCATCCGGTGCGAGGGCCTTGACGCGGAACTGCCCGCGCCCCGAGCCGATCTCGAGCTCACCGTCCCCCGTTGCGAGGCTCACCTGCCCGGCGGAGAGACTCCGCGTCATCTCGCCGAACAACCTGCCGGGAACGATCGCCTTGCCGGGCTCATCAACCCCGGCGCGAAACGCAGTCTCCATCGTGAGCTCGAGGTCCGTGGCGGCGACGCGGACCTTGCCCTCTTCGGTTGCTTCGATCCGGAGTCCCGATAGGACCGGCAGGGTGGCGCGGTTCGAGATCGCCCGCGACGCGAACTGCACTGCCTCGAGAAGATCGTCTCGCTCACAACGGAACTTCATTTCGTGCCTCCGATCTCGTAACCCCGTGTCTTTACTCTAGAGGGGTTGTTTTCAACGGGGTTGGTTTCTAGTAAATAGATCTTTCTCTCTGTAGTACTAGTAGGGGCTGTGGAAACGGTGGACAACCAATGTCGGGGCTGGTAGAGGCCTGGATCGGGTTCTGGATAAGCAGGGGACACAGGGTCGCGTAATCCCCAGGGCCGAGTCGCCGAAGCCGGCGAGGGTCCTTTGTCCACGGGTTCGAGGAGGTCATCGGAGTTATCCCCGTGTGGCCCGTTGACGGATGCGCGTAGTGAGCTCCCTGACCTGTTCGTAGGCACTTTCTCTTTCTTGCATCTGATGGCGGATCTTGTTGGTGGCGTGCACCACAGTGGAGTGATCCCGACCGCCGAAACGCTCACCGATCTTGGGGAGAGAGAGATCGGTGAGCTCGCGACAGATGTACATCGCGACCTGGCGAGCGTTCACCAGGGGCCGGGACCGCGAGGACGATCGGATCTCGTCGGGCGTGAGATCGAAGTACTCGGCGGCGAGGCTGATGACGAGGTCGGGGGTCACGCGGGCCTGGGCGGAATCCGGCAATAGAGACTGAAGCACACCGTGAGCTAGTTCGAGCGTCACCTCAGAGCGGGTGAGGGATGCGTACGCGGCGACTCGGATGAGCGCTCCTTCGAGCTCGCGGATGTTGGTTTGGATGCGGCTCGCGATGAACGACAGGACATCGGCTGGAACGGTGAGCCGCTCTGTTTCTGACTTGCGTTGGAGGATGGCGAGACGGGTTTCGAGATCGGGCGGCTGGATGTCGGTGATGAGGCCCCACTCGAAACGCGTTCGAAGGCGCTCCTCGAGCGTGGAGATCTTCTTCGGAGGACGATCCGAGCTGATCACGATCTGGCTCGTGGGGTGCAAGGCATTGAACGTGTGGAAGAACTCCTCCTGGGTGCGCTCCTTGCCCTCGAGGAACTGGATGTCATCGATGAGAAGAAGGTTCGCCGCGCGATACCGGCGGTGGAAATCGGGGATCGTGCGTCGCTGAAGAGCGAGGATGAACTCGTTCATGAACTGCTCGGTTGACACGTAGCGGACGACCAAGCCCCCGTGGAAGTCACCGACATACCGGCCGATCGCGTGGAGTAGGTGTGTCTTGCCAAGGCCTGCTCCCCCGTAGATGAACAACGGGTTGTAAGCCTGGGCGGGGGCTTCGGCGACCGCCAGTGCGGCGGCATGAGCGAAGCGATTGGACGAGCCGATCACGAAGGAATCGAAGTTGTACTTCGGGTGGAACGTGGACGAGTCGTCGAGGGACGGAAGTGGATCGGGTGACGTCGGGGGCACCGAGTCCACGAGGACCTGCTCGTGGTCGTCGTCTGCGTTGGCGTCGCCGGCCACTAGAACTACGTCGAGGTCGCGGCCGGCGGCGCGCGAGATCTCTTCACGCAGCAGGCCGAGATACCGGGCTTCAACGGACTCCTTCGCGAACGGGTTGGAGACCTCGAGAACGAAGGTGGCCCCGTCGATCCCTTGAGGTCGAGCCCCCCTGAACCACAGGGCGAAGTTGCCCTGCGAAAGGTGCGCCTTCACCCGTTCCGAGGTGCGCCTCCAGATATCGTCGGCATCCTTGCCGGAGCCCGTTGTGATCTGTGTGTCGTCCTGCGCGTCCGCCCCGGTCAGACTGCTCACCAAGGAGTCCCCCCCTCGCTGTCGCTTCGCTGTTATCCACAGGCGGCATGGCCCGCGGACCTTCGTGTCCCGAGCGCGGTCCTGAGGATCGTCGGGCGGGGAGCGGGTGCCGAGCAACGCGCACCGTAGTCAACAGAGATATCCACACCTGTGGACAATGCCGTCTTCTGCAGCACACGTCGGTTCGCCGAGAGTATCGGGGGGAAGTGCCGCAACCCCGCCCCCCTCGGGGGCCGGGCCTGAGACAGTGACCATCCTACGCGGCCCCTCGTCCCGCCCGTCAAGGGGAAGCGAGCATTTCCTGCGCACCGCCCCCCGAACGGCGGTTTAATGGGAGAAACGCGATGCCGCTATACTTCGCCGGCACCTCCAAACGCCCCCGTGATTTCGCGACCATGCAATTCGGGTCGGCGCGGTGGGTTGATCGTCGAGCCTCGGGACGTGACTTTATGACAAAACGTACATACCAGCCCAACACCAGGCGTAGGAAGCGCAAGCATGGTTTTCGCGCCAGGATGAAGACGCGTGCTGGACGGGCGATCCTCAAGAACCGGCGGGCCAAGGGTCGCTCCCGGTTGTCCGCCTAGGCGGGCGACTTCCCGGTCCCATGAGATCGATCCCGAGGCTCAGAACGGCTGCCGACTTCAATCGCGTCACCAGCTCCGGACGCCGCTCCCGGCGCGACGGGCTGGTCGTGTTCGCGGCCTCGGCCCCCGGCACGCGGGTTGGGTTCGCGATACCGCGGTCGGCGGGCACCGCGGTCGAGCGGAATCGGGCGCGTCGCCGGCTGCGAGTGCTGGCCGCGAAGCACCTCGGGCCCGGCTTCGACGTCGCCGTCCGCGCCGAGCCGTCGGCGGTGACCGCCTGCTTCCAAGAATTGGAAAGTAGCTTGGCTGGGGCCCTGCGGGAGCTCGGAGCGGGAGCGCCTTCATGACCCCGCCGGCACGGCTTCTGGCCGGCGCTATCGCCCTCTATCGTCGCTTCGTCTCGCCCTTCCTGCCGCCCAGCTGCCGCTATGAGCCCAGTTGCTCGGCGTACGCCCTCGAGGCGATCCGCCTCCACGGGGCAGTACGGGGCTCGGTCATGGCGCTGCGGCGGGTCGCCCGGTGCCATCCGTGGGGCCCCGGCGGCATCGATAGGGTTCCCGTGCGACGGGCCGCGCCGTGACCGAATACTTCAAGATCTTCGGAACCGCCCTGGCCGGTTTCTACGCCCTGATCCCGAGTTTCGGGCTGGCGATCATCTTGCTCACGATCCTCGTTCGGATCGTGCTGCTCCCGCTCTCGATCAAACAGACGAAGTCGATGCGCGAGATGCAGCGGATCCAGCCCGAGATCAAGAAGCTCCAAGCCAAGAACAAGGGCAACCGCCAGAAGATGAACGAAGAGCTCATGGCCCTCTACAAGGAGCACGGGGTCAACCCGCTGGGGGGCTGCGCTCCGCTGCTGCTGCAATTCCCGGTGCTGATCGGGCTGTTCTACGTCATCCGGGACCCGGAGAAGTACGTGTCGGTCGCCACGAGCCTGGCAGGAGATCTCACGAGCCAGAAGCTCGCCGTCCATCAGTTCCTCGGTATCCGCCTCGACTGCTCGTCGTCCGCCGCCATCTCCGGCGCCGACCCCTCGAGCGTCGGCCAGGTGTGCGGCAGCGGCGTGGTCTCGGCGTTGCCCTACCTCGTGTTTGTCCTGCTGATGGGCTTCACTACCTACTACCAGCAGAAACAGATGCAGGCTTCGAGAGGCCCGGGCGATCAGCAGCAGCAGCAGATGCAGATGATCATGCGGATCATGCCCCTCATGCTGATGTTCTTCGCCTTCACGTTCCCGACCGGGGTCGTCCTGTACTGGCTCACCACGAACGTCTGGACGATCGCCCAACAACGCCTGATGATCCACGGCCGCCCGTCCTGGCTGGGGGGTTCTCCGGACGCAGCCCCCGCCCCCGTGCCGAAGAAGATCGCGCCCCAACCGGGGAAGGGGAACTCGAAGAAGGCGGCGCTCCAGCCCGGGGAATCGAAGAAGGTACCTCCGAAGCGCGCGGCATCGGGTGGCAAGTCATCGGGCGGGACCCGCCCGTCTCCGAACAGGAAGAAGAAGCGATGAGCGATACGGGGACACCGCTGGAACCCGAGTCGAGCTCCGAAGCGGTGCCGACCGCCGATGGAGCCGCTGGCGAGCAGGTTGTCACCGGATCCACGTCGCCTGCGGAGGCCGGATCCACAGCACCGGAGGAGGTCGGATCGACAGCGCCGGCGGGGGCCGAACCGACCGAACCGGCCCAGTCCGAGGAACCGGCAAGCCTCGACGACATCGCCGCAACGGCCCGGGAGTTCGTTTCGGGATTGCTCGAGGCCATGTCCCTCGAGGCGACCGTGGACGCGTCGGTCGAGCCGAATCGTGCCGTGATCGAGGTGAACGGCACCGACCTCGGGGTGCTGATCGGCCGTAGGGGGCAGACCCTGGACGCCCTTCAGGAGGTCACCCGTACCGCGGTCCAGCGCCGGCTCCGCTCGCGCGTCCGGCTCTTGGTCGACGTCGAGGGCTACCGCTCGCGCCGCCGAGCCTCGCTGGCCGAGTACGCCACCGCCATGGCCACGCGCGCCAAGGAGCGGGGAACCGAGATCGAGCTCGAGCCCATGAACGCCTACGAGCGAAAGATAGTCCACGACGCCGTGGCGGACGTCGACGGCGCCTCGAGTTTCAGCGAGGGCGAAGAGCCCCAGCGGAAAGTGATAGTCCGCGGCGAATAGCGGTGTAAATCGAGAAAACATCCCTGACCAGGGAAAACTCTCCGATTACGCGGCCCTCGTGAGGCGCTGGGCCCCCCACCTAGATCTCGTCTCGCCGAGAGACCTGGAGCGCTTCGAGGATCGCCACATCGCCGACAGTCTCCGCCTCGTGCCGCTGATGGACGACCTGCCGGAGGGCCCCTGTATCGACGTCGGCTCCGGAGCCGGGCCCCCGGGCATCCCGCTGGCCATCGTCCGCCCCGAGCGCCACTGGCGGCTCCTGGAGCCACGCACCCGCCGTGCGGGCTTCCTGGAGGAGGTGGTTCGGTCCCTGGGCCTGGCCTGCGAGGTGCTCCATCTGACCGCCGAGGCCGCGGCCGAAGAGGACCGGCTCCGGAGGGCCCACGTGCTTGCGACCGCCCGGGCCCTGGCGCCGCCCCCTGCGGCTGCCCGGCTGATCGAGCCGCTGGTGCACCCGGGGGGGATCGGCGCGATCTTCGTGGGCCCCGACGCCGAACTTCCCGCGAGAGCCGCTTTATGGACCACCGGGGTTGCTATCATCCGAACAGAGTCCCCCGAACAGGGAATATCTGGATGACAACCACCACGAAGAGTGTCCCGGGAGCCGATGCCTGGAAACTCCTGGAACAACGGCCCCTCCCTTCGGACCGCGCCCGCATCATCTCGATCTCGAACCAGAAGGGCGGCGTGGCCAAGACGACGACCGCCATCAACCTTGGCGCCGCTCTAGCGCTCGAGGGCCTGCGTGTGCTCGTTGTGGATGTGGATTCGCAGGCCAATGCCACGACCGGTCTCGGTCTCGACCACCGGTCGCTCGAACGGTCGACCTACGATCTGCTCATCGAAGGCACGCCTCTGGCCGAGATCGCCGTGCCGACCTCGGTGGATGGGTTGCACTGCGCGCCGGCCTCACTCGACCTCGCGGGCGCCGAGGTAGAGCTCGTTGCGATGACCCAGCGAGAGCTTCGACTTTCGGAAGCCTTACGAGACGCGCGTGGCGAGTACGACTTCGTATTCATCGACTGTCCCCCGTCGCTCGGCCTCCTGACGCTCAACGCCCTTGCTGCGGCCGAGGATCTGATCGTTCCGGTGCAGTGTGAGTACTACGCCCTCGAGGGCCTGGGACAACTGCTGGGTAACGCGGAGCGCGTACGACGCGCGCTGAACCCGGGTTTGCGGATCGCAGGGTTTCTTCTGACGATGTACGACGCGCGCACGAAGTTGTCCAGTCAAGTTGCCGACGACGTGCGAAGTCATTTCGGTGATCTCGTTCTCGCAACCGTGATCCCGCGCACCGTCCGTTTGTCCGAAGCGCCGTCTTTCGGAGAACCGGTGGTGACTTTGGATCCGACCTCGCGCGGATCGATCGCGTATCGTCTCGTCGCGCGCGAGCTGATCGCTCGTTACGGGTTGGAGAAACGCGTCGTCAAGAAGCGGCCGGAGAACGCACCTGTGCCGGCCACCCCCGGCCCGGGTGGACGAGGCTACGGCGTCGTTGCGCCCGAGCCCGAGGGCCTCGACCGAGCGTGGCCGCGAACGCAACCGTGGATCGCAGCTTCGTGAAGCGCAAGGGCGGTCTCGGGCGCGGCCTCGACGCGTTGCTTCCTCCGCAGACAGCCGCTACGGACGAGGCCGATCCCAGGCTGCGACACGTTCCACCGGAGTCGATAAGCGCCAACCCCAGACAACCCCGAACGGTCTTCGACGAGGAGTCGATCGCCGAGCTGGCAGCATCGATCGGTGAGTTGGGCTTGCTCCAGCCGCTCCTGGTTCGCCCGACGGAGGATGGTGGCTACGAGCTGATCGCGGGCGAACGTCGACTCCGCGCCGCGCGTCGCGCCGGTCTGGTTGAGGTGCCGGTCGTGATCGTCGAGACGGACGACCGTGGATCTCTGGAGCGAGCACTCGTCGAGAACGTTCACCGCGAGGATCTGAATCCGATCGAGGAAGCGGCCGCATACCGACAACTGCTGGACGAAGGTGGTTTGACGCAGCAGGCGCTCGGCGAACGTCTCAACCGTAACCGCGTCACGATCAACAATGCCCTGCGTTTGCTCGACCTTCCGACGTCCATCCAGCGGCTTCTCGTCGAACGTCGCATCACCGCGGCGCACGGTCGGGCTCTCCTGGCGCTCGATCGCAGTCCTTTCACCGAGCGGCTGGGGCGTCGCGTTGCGGAGGAAGGCCTGTCGGTCCGCGACACCGAGGAGCTCGTCCGGAAGTATCAGTCGATGGCGTCCGGGTCGGACACTCCTGCGCTAGCTCGCCCTCAGAACGCCCAGCTGATCGAGGCCCAGCGACGGCTAACCGATCATCTTCAGACACGCGTCAGGGTCGATCAGTCCAAACGCAAAGGGAAGATCGTCGTGGACTTCAATTCACCGGATGAGCTCGCGCGGCTTACGTCCTTGATCCTCGGGCACGACCCCACGAACGTGTCGACGGTCGTCCCCGACTAGTCACTCCTCGACCTCGTAGTAGTCGCGGATCGCATTCGTGATCGCATCCGCAAGGACGCTTCGAAAATCCGCATCTTCAAGCATCTTCGCGTCGGCGGGGTTACTGATGAACAGCGGCTCGATCACAACCGCCGGCATGCGCGTCTCTCTCAGGATCCGATAGGCGCGGGCGTGGCTCCGGCAGTTGCGCAAGCCCATCTCCACCAGTCGCTCCTGCACCTTGTCGGCCAGCAGCTCGCCGCCTTTCGATCGGGGGAAGTAGTAGGTGGACGCCCCTTCGGCAACCTCGACATCGTGAGAGTTGAGATGCAGGGAGACGAAGATCTCTGCGCCGAGAGTGTTAGCGCGGGTGGCCCGCTCGGTCACTCCGGGAGCCTCGGTCTCGGTTCTCGTGAATCGCACGCGTGCCCCAGATGAGGCGAGCTGTGCGGCCAGCCGGTTGGCGAGCTCCCAGCAAAGGTCCGCCTCGGACGCGCCCAGAGGATTCACCTCGCCTTTGTCGTCACCGCCGTGACCGGGATCGATAACTACGACGGTTCCGTCGAGGCCTTTGCGTTCCGTCCGCTCGAGTTCTTCTCGCAGAGGGGCGGCCGTCGACGGACGATCGGCCCGGAGCCCACTGAGAGCGGCGTTCGACCGGCCCCCGAAGATCCCGTCTTCCGCGATCCCGTACTCACGCTGAAACGCACGCACCGCGCGATCGGAGTCGCGCCCGAAGATCCCGTCTTCGCGTCCGGCGTCGAAACCCAGGGCGTTCAGGCGAGCCTGAAGGGCAAGGACGTCGTCGCCGCGCAGAAGCGGGATCCGCAGATAGAGGACGCGATCTCCCAGCCGCCAGCCTGCCTCTACGAGTTCGCTCCAGGTGTCCCGCCCAACGATGCCGTCTGAGTTGATGTTCCGCTGCTGTTGGAAGAGGCGCACCATCTGCTCGGTGCCGGGGCCGAAATAGCCATGCACGTCATCGATGCGGAACCCAAGGGCTCGGAGCCGCGCCTGAACGTCCGCCACCTGTTCGGATCGGTCGCCCCCTCGGATGATCGACGGGCCGGCTGTGGCGCCGGCGAAGCCAGCCGGGGTCATCGGCCTGCCTCCGTCGCAGCTCGATAGAGGCGCTTCACCAGGGGATAAGGGTTCACCCAGGTGCCGTCCGCTTCCTGGATGCCCAGATGCAGATGGTAGGTGAACTCATCCGCGTGTCCCGCGTCGGCTCCGTACCCCGTGTTACCCACGAGGCCGATGGCCTCGCCCGCATCGACCGACCGACCGATCTGCATCCCGGCGGGGAACTCGCGCAGGTGCGCGTAGAACCAGTACCGCCCGTCCGCCCCCCTGATGCCGATCCGCCAGCCCGAATAGAAGGTCCAGCCGACCTGCTCGACGACTCCCTCGATCACGGCCCTCACCGGCGTCCCGGGTTCCGCGAAGATGTCGGTTCCTTCGTGCACCCCGATCTGCCGCCAGGTCCCGGCGATGAAGCGCATCCGGGGAGCGTGCCAGTCGTTGGTGAAGTTGATCACGGAGAACCAGTCGGTTCGCTCGACGGGGAACTCGGCGCCGCGCAAAGGCCCGGCGGGCGCCGTCCGAGCAGGTTGTGCGATCACCGGAGCGACGGCAACCCACGTGAGGGTCAGGGCGAACAGCATCCTTCTGGACATCGTCGTGAGACTACGACTGAGTTGAGGGGGGGAAGGTTCAGGCTAGGCGAGTGGCCTCGAGGTAGCGCTCGGCGTCGATCGCGGCCATGCAGCCCATGCCGGCCGCTGTGACGGCCTGCCGGTAGCGGAAGTCGACGACATCGCCCCCCGCGAATACGCCTTCGACAGAGGTCTGCGTCCCGCCTTCAGGAGTGACGATGTAGCTGCCTACGAGATCCAGGCTGCCCTCGAAGAGCGAGGTGTTCGGGATGTGTCCGATCGCTATGAAGACGCCGCCGACGGCGAGCTCCTGCTCGTCGCCGGACTTGGTGTTCTTCAACCGGATCGCCTCGACCTTGCCATTCCCCGCAATCTCGACCGGGACCGAATCCCAGATGAAGTTGATTGTTTCGTTGTCGAAGGCCCGCTCCTGCAAGATCTTCGAGGCGCGCAATCGATCCCGGCGGTGAACGACCGTGACCTTGGAGGCGAACTTGGTGAGAAAGGTTGCCTCCTCCAGGGCCGAGTCGCCGCCACCGATGACCGCGAGCTGTGCTTCCTTGAAGAAGAAGCCATCGCAGGTTGCGCAGGTGGAGACTCCGTGGCCGAGTAGTTCGCGCTCGCCCGGGACTCCCAGCATCTTCGCCGAGGCTCCTGTCGAGATGATTAGGGAGTGTGCCTTGAACGACTCTCCGCCGGTTGTCACTTCGAAAGGTCGCTTCGAGAGGTCGACGCCGGTGACGTTGTCCGTCAGGTACTCGGTTCCGAAACGAGCAGCCTGCTTGCGCATACGTTCCATGAGCTCTGGGCCCATGATGCCGTCGATGAATCCGGGGTAGTTCTCGACATCGGTCGTGAGCATCAGCTGACCGCCAGCTTCGATGCCTTCGATCATGAGTGGGTTGAGGTTGGCGCGCGCGGCGTACACCGCGGCAGTGAGCCCTGCCGGGCCCGATCCGATGATGATGAGCTTCTTCGCGTCTTCAGTCATGTCGTTCACCTCACCTTACCGAACGCCCGGAAGGCCACTCTGATTCCGCGCCCTGGGTATCAGCGCTCGATGCGGCCCGACAGATAGGAGATCGGGAAGTCGCATCCGCCTCCGCGGATCCACGCGTAGATCATGTACGAATCGAGCCGCTCGTGGCCGGCCGGGCTGGCATCCCAGGCAAAGCCCAGGACCAGCACCTCTCGGCCCCCCAGCTCCGCCAGGGCACCGTAATAGGGCACCGGGCTCAACGAACCGCTGGTTCCTTCCACGGAGGTGAGGCACTCCTCGACCTGATCCCGCACGGACGGGGGGGCGGCCTCGGCGAGTCCTCCCGTCAGATCCGCAACGGCGGTCTCCTCTTGTTCGCTCCCGTTCGCCGCGTACAGCAGGGCGAATGCCCTGCGCGGTCCCCGCTCGCCGAGCGCCTGGAGTTGTCGGTCGCTGACCCGGCCGAGGTTCCGGTCGAACCGCACCGCTCGCAGCAGACTCGAGTTCTCGTCCGAGGCGACGCCTTCCTGTGCAGAGTCCGCTGTGCCGGCACCTTCTGCGCCTCCATCATCGCTCCCACTCAAGCCGCCTTGGAATCCGAAGTAGCCTCCGACGACCGCGATCACGATCAGAGCCGCCGCTCCCAGGGCCGCGTACAGACGGCGCGGTCCCCGGCCCCTCGATCCTGCGGCTCCGGACATGACCCCCGCTTCGATCCCGCGCCGCAGGCGCGACCGCTCGAGATCGTTCATGGCCTCGGGCTCGTCATCCGTGAGCGCCCGAACCGAGGCCAGCTCACTGCGGCAGGCGTCGCACGAACTCAGATGCGCCTCGACCTCCTGAGACCGACCGGGTTCGAGCCCACCGAGGGTGTAGGCGCGCAGATCCTCGCTCACGTGTTCTGTCGGGTCGCTTTTCATGTCATCTCTTTCGACGTGCGGCCCTCGGGCTCTTGTTCCAACAACCCGGCGAGAAGGCGCCGGCCGCGGCTGATCCTTGACTTGACCGTTCCGACAGGCACTCCCAGCCGAAGGGCTATCTCCTCGTACGGGATGCCTCCAACATCGTGCATGACGACCGCCTGCCGGTACTCCTCGGCCAGCTCGTCCAGAGCCCGAGCGAGATCGAGGCGCGTGAGCGCGAGATCCTCATCCGAAGGGCCGGTCTGAACGGGCTCGGGCAGGGTCTCGGTCGGCACGGGAGAACGCTTCCTTTTTCTCAATAGGTCACGGCACGCGTTGACGCCGATGCTGTAGAGCCACGTGCCGAAAGCCGATTCCCCGCGAAACATCTTTGCCCGGCGGAACGCGGAGATAAAGGTCTCCTGGGTGGCCTCTAGTGCATCCGAGCGATCGCCGGTCATCCGCAGGGCCAGGGCGAAGATGCGGTCCTCGTGGCGAACAACGAGGGCCGTGAAGCTCGCCTCGTCCCCGTCGAGGAAGCGGGCTAGGAGCTCGCCGTCGGAGACGGTGTCACTCGCCAACGAACCGGACCTCGGAGATCGCCGCGCTACCGCCGCTGCCTCCGGGGAGGCTGGTGATCCAGACGAGCCAGTAGCGGCCCTCGGTTCCCTCCGCCTCGACCTCGACCTGGCCGTCGACATCCGAGGCGGCCCCGACCGCGTTGTAGCCGCCGGCGTCACTTGCCTCCTCGTCCGAGGTCTTGAGCTCGAGGGAGCCTGCCGACCCCGATATCTCCACGGAGCTCACCGAGCGCGTGTCCCCCAGGTCGAATAGGAGACCGACGCCCGGCTTCCCGAGTAACTCGAGCGAAGCGTTGTACCCCTCTGTCGTCCAGGCCGTACCGGGATCTCCGTCATACGCCAAAACAACGTCGTCGGGATGCTCGCTCTCGTCCCCGGAGGGATCGAAGTCCGAGGCGCTTGCGATGTCGAGCTCGCCGCCGCCTCCGCCGCCGGGCTCCTCCTGCGACCCGCCGCCTGTATCTGGATCGGTCTGGTCGTCGATCAGGCGTGGAACGAACAGGATCAGCAGGATCGCCGCGACTATCAGCAGGACCACCGGAAGGAAGCTGCGGGCCTCTCGAGCGACGCCGCGGCTGGGCGGCGAGGAGGGCCGAGCCGGCTGGGCCGCGGTGGTCTGACGTGCGAACGCCGTGGTCTGAGAACTGCTCCGCCCCGCAGCGCTCTCCAAGGCCCTCTTCATCGACTCGGCGGATTCGTACCGGTCATCGGGGTCCTTCTGAAGCGACTTCATGACGACGGCCTCGACCGGACGGCTGATGCCTGCGCGGACGCTGCGCGGCGCGGGCGGCTCCGCCCGGGCGTGTTTCATGGCCACTGCGATCTGGCTCTCCTCGACGAATGGCGGCCTGCCGACGAGCATCTCGTAGAGCACCACTCCGAGGGAGTAGAGATCGGAGCGAGCACTCGGTTCCTCACCCTGCACCTGCTCCGGCGAGAGGTATGTCACGGTGCCGAGGATCGATCCGGTGGTCGTGATATCAACATCTCCGAACGCCGCCTTTGCGATCCCGAAGTCCGCGACTTTGAGGGTCCCGTCAGAGGTCAACAAGACGTTCGCGGGCTTGATATCGCGGTGGACGACGCCGTTCGAGTGGGCATAGGCGACCGCATCACAGATCCCACATGCGATACCAGAAGCTCGCTGGGCGTCCAGCGGGCCGTGCTGCTGGATGACGTCCGTCAAGGTCCCGCCGGCGCAATACTCCATGACGATGTAGTTCCTGGGAACGTCGTCTTCGGATCTTTCGCTGCCCGTGTCATAGATGGAGACGATATTCGGATGGGACAGGCGGGCTGCCGCCAGCGCCTCGCGACGGAACCGTTTGAGGAATTCCTCGTCCTCAGCGAGATGAGGGTGCAGGATCTTGACCGCCACGGTTCGGGCCAGTACGTCGTCCCTTGCCTGCCACACAGTGGCCATGCCACCGGACGCGATGGGACTCTCGAGCACGTATCGGTCTGCGAGAGTGATGTTGGTGTCGGGTGTCACCAGGTCAGACTATTGCGTAGGAGCCTGTCCGTTCGAGCGCGCGACGCCCCAATCCTCTGTAGCTCCGAGGCGGGAGATGAGCAGAGTGCTAGCGCTCCGCTTCAGGGTCACGTGGAAGATGTCGGCCTCGCGGTCGTATCGAACGGCGACCAGCTTCGCGTCTGCTTCCCTCGCCAGGGCGCGGGTAGCTCTCTCGATGATGAGATCGTTGGTCTCCGGCAGAGCTCCGTCCTGAATATCCGTAGCGATCTCTAGAGCGATCTCATTGGCCTTTGAGTCGAGGCCGAAATAATTGACGGCCAAGGCGCCGGCCTCGAACGCCAGAACCCCGAGGATAGCGAGGATCAGGATCATCTTGGCAAGCCAGTCGATAACGACGCCGCGCTCGTCTGTAAGGGAAACCATGTCTTCCTTATCGGCGCCCCGGGGGGCGGTTATTAGCTCGACTTTCGACCCAGTCGCCTGGAGGCGATCCCCCTCACGAGATTCAATTCTTCCACCTTCAGTGCGGCTGCGAGCCCCAGGTAGGTCACCACTCCGACCACGACGGGAGCAACGACCGCAGCCACCTGGCCCCCGAATTCCTCGGTGGGGAAGATGCTCTCCGCCCCTCGTGAGGCCAGCCACACGAGGAGCCCCATGCCGGCGGCTGCGACCCCTATCCGAAGGAAGCTCCTCAGGATCCTGTGCCCATCGATGCCTCCGACCTTGCGACTGAGGTAGCGCCCCTGCAGCGTCACGCCGAACGCGTAGGCGACTGCGTGCCCGGCCGCCAGCCCGCGCACGCCGAACCACACGTACATCGGGATGTTGATAGCGGTGTTCAGGGCCACGGCTGCGCAGTTGATGAGAAACGGCGTCTTCGTGTTGTGCATCGCGTAGAAAGCGCGGAGGAAGAGCTGAAAGAGAGAGAAAGGGACCAAGCCGAGAACGAAGAAGCGGAGCACCGAAGCGACGAGCTCGGTCGAGCGCTCGGAGACGACTCCGCGTTCGAGAAGACGCACGATGGGTTCACCGAGAACGAAGTAACCCACTGCGGCGGGGAGGATCAGCAAGAAGGTCGCGCGCACGCCAACCGAGAGCCGCGACCGAAACCCGTCCCACCGTTCGTGCACCGCGTCCTCGCTCATGCCGGGTAGCAGGGCGGTTATGACCGAGACCGCGAAGAGGCCGTGCGGAAGCATGAAGAAAGTGAACGCGGTGATGTAGGCGGAGTAGTTGCCTACTTCGCTGCTCGCAAGGATCTGAGCGACGAAGTATCCGATCTGATTGACGACGACGTAACCGAGGACGAAGACGGAGAGCTTCGCCAGCTTTCGGACGGATGGGTGACGCAGCGCCACGGTGAGTCGATAACGGCCCAGCCCGCGAAGGAATGGAAGCTGCGCCAGAGCCATGAGTGCCACTCCGGCGGTGGTGCCGAGGCCTATCAAGAGCAGTTGACCGGTGGTGATCTCCTCGAGGGTCACCTTTCCATAGGCTTGGTGGAACGCGATGAAGATCGCGATCACCGCGAGATTGTTCAACACCGGGGTGTACATGGGAGCGCCGAATCGCTTGTGCGCGTTGAGCAATCCGGCCGTCATCGCAGCCAGTCCGTAGAAGATGATCTGAGGGATGAACAGTCTCAGGAGGAAGCTCATGGCCGGCTGCGCCACGGCCGCTTGGGCGTCGTCCAGCCGGTAGGTGTAGATGTCTGCGATCAGGGGCGCTGCGAGCATCCCGAGGATCGCGATGGCCGTAAGCGCTACCAGCGACACGTTGATGATGGCGCTCGCTACTTGCCATGCGCGCTCTCGACCCTCTTTCTCGAGGAGCTCGACGAATACCGGAACGAAGACCGAGGTCAGGATCCCGCCAAGGACCAACTCGTAGATGATGTTTGGAGCAGTGTTCGCGAAGTTGTATGTGTCTGCGAGCCCTCCGGTTTCCGTAACGATACCGAGCGTCGCCGTTATCGCCGCAAGCCTCAGAAGCCCCGTTGCGCGCGACAACACAGTGCCGATCGACATCACCGCGGTCGCACGTGCTAGGGACTTCAAGCGGGCGTCGTCTCGGTCGGCTGCCCGTTGACACCGCGCTTGCGCCGTTGCACAGCGCGTAACGCATAGAAGATGACCACGAACAGGAGGGCCGCGATCGTCAAGCCCAAGGCGACCCGATTCAGCTCCGTGGACCGGATGTAGATGCGCTTCTGGGTGACGGGCGATCCTTCCGGCGTCTCAACGAGGGCGTCCATCGCGAAGGTTCCGCTGGATTGCGCGGTCGCTTGGCGCTGGATGATCCTGTTGCCGGGGGGGATCGTCTCGGTGAAAGCCTCGTCTTCGAACCGGAGCTGCTGAGAAGCAAGCCTGAAATCGAGCGTGACTCTGTAGCCCGTATTGTTCGAGACGACGAAGGACACGGGGCCTTCTCTTGACGTGAGGGTGATCGCGTCCCGCCCGCTCATCCTGATCTTTGAGAACTCGTCCGACACTTCCTCGGCTGCGCGCGTCGCGTACTCCCGCCCCTCTTCCAGGCGAGAAGCATCGACCCACCACGACCGGCTTTGTGCGACGAGGAGGTTGCGTCGCAGTCGAACCAGGAGATCCTCCGGAGGACCGATCGATTTGAATTGCTCGACCACCGCCTGCGTTTCGGAGACCTGTGCGTAGTAGCTCTCGTCTGGTTGAAGGCTGGAGTCGGGCAGGTTGGGCACGACCCCCCGGACCTGCGGTCGCGTCCGCCGGAGACCTTCGCTGGGCGTAAGCGTGCGGAGCCAGGGAGCCGAGGCCAGCCCTCGGAAGAGTCGTCGCGAGAGGCCCGGCCCTGGACGCCAGCCGGCGGGGATCGTTGCCTGGATGACCCGGTCGCGGACTCCCGGAAGTTCCTCCCGGATCATGGCCGTCTCGGCGAAGAAGCGTTGCAGCATGACCTGCTTCTCGCCCTCTCGCTCCAATGCGCTGAGACGAGCCTGGAGGTTGCCGTCGGCGATGTAACCGACGGCTTCCTCCGCTTCGGATCGGACGCGCACGGGACACGTGAATGACGGCGATTGCTCCGGACAACCGTTGAGCGGGTTGTCGGACCCTTCGAGTGAATCCGGCGAGAAGAAGGTTCGCGCGGCGATGCCGCTGATCCGTAGATCGTCGAGCGCTCCGGCGTCGAGCCTGCCCCCCGGCGGGAACAACCAGCGGGCGTTGATAACGGAGTCCGCGTGATCGGCCATCACCTGTTGACCGGTGCTCACCTGCCGGTCCGCGCTTTCGAGCTCGCTCACCAGAGCGGGCAGGTCCGGGAACGAATAGGGGACCAGCAGGGGCTGGACGCCCGCCGAGTCCAGGGTGTCGGTGAGGTCATCGAGCCAGGCGGCCGCGGTTCGAGCCTCGATCGAATCCTCCGGGACCTCCTCGACCTCGGTTGCGCTGGAGACCCTCGTGTAGCCGTCGGCCATGTCGGCGATCTCCTCGACCAGCCTGGGCGTGGGCGCAAGACCCAGGTGGAGGTCGCCGGATTCCTCTTGGATCGCGTTCAACAATCCATCGAGCCAGCCGTCGAGCCGCAGCCCGGTTTCGAGGGGCCATCCACCGCTCGAAACGTCCTCGTGATAGTTGCCATCGGGCGCCCTCGCCGGAACATCATTGAGCGGCACGACCGGAACAAGAAGCAATCTGATCTCCGGCTCGCTTGGGTAGTAGATGAGTTGGGTGTGTTGTTCATCGAGTGTCTCGCCGGTGGTCGGATCCAGAACGGCGATCGTGAGCGGATACACGCCGGCCTCCCCCGGACCCAGGGGAAACAGCGCGGAGATCGGATCCTCCAGCCGGACCGACTCGGTCCCACCCGGGCCGATGGCGCGCTGGAACTCCTTCGGGAACGAGTAAGTGGGTCCAAATCCTCCATCAAAGCTTTCCTCGAGCGAGGTGCGGCTCGTCAGACGTTCGTACCGGATCAGTTGAAGGGTGAAGCCGGTGAGCTCGGCCACGCCGTCGTTCTTGATCCGCATCTTGATGTCGAGGGGCCCAGAGTCGTCGTGCCACGGTGGCTGTCGGGTGAGGACTAGGCGAACCGGCGTCTCGATTAGGTCTCCCTGAGCGGCGACCGGTGTCCCGGCACCGGCTAGGGAGACGAGGGCGAGGGCGACAACGGCGAGCGCGAAACGACGCGGGGCGCGGCTAGAGATGAGTGACATGTGGGGACAGCATAAGAAGGGCCCCCCTCCTAGCGTGGAAGGGGGCGCTAGATCCGGGTCGAGGCCGTTACTTGGAGCCCCCGATGCGGCCGATCTTCTGATAGAACTCCGACCCGTATCGCTGTTTGGTGGTCTCGCCACCTTTCTTGCCGCCGATCCGGCCGATGCGGCCGAAGTGCTCGTCGCCGTATCGATCTTTGGTGGTTCGTCCACCTTTGCGGCCCGCCTCGGCTCTCGACATCTTGGTGCGCTTCTCTTCCATCCGACGGCCTCCCCACGGGTCAAGTGCTGCTTGATTCGTCCTGCTCTACCTACCCATGGGAAGGGCGGACGAAAACGGCCAGGAGTCTTTTCCGGTCCCCACTTTGGAACTTAATAGGGCCCTGGGGGGTGCCGATGAAGAGAGGGTACGCCCACCCACTCACGCCGCAAGGGGCCATCATTTGATGAACGAGAAACCAGTCGCCCAGAAGCGCAACGTCCACGATTTCCTCCGGTTCGTTGTGGACAAGAAGGCGTCGGACCTCCACGTGAAAGCGGGGGGTCCCCCCTACGTGCGGGTCAGCGGGCGCTTGTCGAAGACCGACTTCCCCGCCATGTCGTCCTCGGATTGCGAACGAGCGGCTATGGAGCTGATGGATGAGGCTCAGGCCAAAGCGTTCAAAGAGCGGGGAGAGATCGACTTCGCTTACTCCGAGCACGGCCTGGGGCGTTTCCGCGTCAACGTGTTCCTCCAGCGTGGCAGCGTGGCGATAGCCGCCCGTCGCGTCCTTCCGGGTAGTCCTGGGTTCGACACCCTCGGCCTGCCTCCGTCCGTGAAAACGCTGGCGGATGAGCAGCGCGGCCTTGTGCTCGTCACCGGGCCCACGTCCTCCGGCAAGACCACCACTACCGCCGCGATGATCAACCACATCAACGCCACTCGCTCGTGTCACATCCTGACGATCGAGGATCCGATCGAGATCCTGCATGCTGATCAGCAGGCGATCGTCAACCAGCGCGAGATAGGCCACGACACCGAAGACTTCGCCACAGCGATGCGCGCAGCGATGCGCCAGGATCCGGATGTCATCTTCGTTGGCGAGATCCGCGACCCCGAGACGGTAAAGGCCGCTCTCCAGGCGTCCGAGACCGGTCACCTCGTCATCTCCACCTTGCACACCACCGACGTGTCCGAGACCGTGAACCGCATCATCGACTTCTTCCCCCCGCACCAGCAGAAGCAGATCAGGGTTTCTCTCGCAGGCTCTCTCAAGGGCATCGTCTCGCAACGCCTGGTGCCTAGAGCTGATGCTCGTGGACTGGTTCCCGCCGTCGAGGTGCTCGTGATGAACGGTCGCATCCGGGATCTGATCCTGAACGCCGAGCAGACGCACATGATCCACGACATCGTTGCCGAGTCCGACTTCTACGGGATGCAGACGTTCGATCAAGCCATGCTCTACCTCTATCGAGCGGGCCTGATCACCCTGGACGAAGCCATGACCGCCGCCACCAACCCGCACGACTTCCAGATCGCGCTCCGCCAAGAGGGACTTCAGCCGATCTCATAGGCTGGCTGTATGCGCCACCTCGGTCGGCTAAACGTAGGCTGGGGGCATGTCCCGACCTGAAAGTGAATCCGCGCGCGCCGCGTTCTCGGAGTTGCTGAAGCCTGGATCGCCGGTGCTCGGCCTGGCGGAGCGATTCCGTGCCGCATCGCAAGAGCTCTTCCTGGTTGGGGGGACCGTGCGGGATGCGTTTCTCGGCCGTCCGCACGAGGATCTTGATTTCGCTACCGACGCTCCTCCGGAGCGGACCCTTGAACTCGTTAAACCTGAGGCGGAGGCGACCTGGCTGCAAGGGATGAAGTTCGGCACTGTGGGTGCTCGGATCTCTGGTTTGCATATGGAGATCACTACTTTTCGCACGGAGACATACGCGCCGGAGTCCCGTCATCCAGAAGTGGCGTTCGCTCCCACGATCGACTCCGACCTGTCCCGCCGAGACTTCACGGTCAATGCGATGGCTCTGCGGCTGCCCGAGAAAGAGGCCGTCGATCCGTTCGGCGGGTTGAGCGACCTGGACGCGCGCTTGCTTAGGACCCCGATCGAGCCGAGCGCCTCCTTCACGGACGATCCATTGCGGATGCTGCGCGCTTTTCGGTTCGCCTCCCAGCTCGACTTCAAGGTTCACGAGGAAGTGCTAACCGTGATCTCTGCACTTCGAGAGACATTGGCCTCTGTGTCAGCGGAAAGGATCCGAGATGAGTTCACGCGACTCATCATGGGAGGCAAACCCGGAATCGCATTGCAGCTTGCCGACCGGACCGGGATCGCCGAACTGTTCCTTCCCGAACTCTCGGCGCTGAAGTTGGAGCAAGATCCGGTTCACCAGCACAAGGATGTTTTCCTCCACACCCTTGCCGTCGTCGAACGAACGAGACAAGACGACGAGGAGCTGCGACTTGCGGCCCTCTTGCACGACATCGGAAAACCCAAGACCCGGCGGATCGAGCCCGCCGGGGTCACCTTCCACCACCATGAAGTAGTGGGGGCCGAGATGGCCGCGAAGCGGTTGCGAGCCCTTCGGTTTCCGAACGAGACGGTGCTTGTGGTGAAGGAGCTGATCCGCCTCCACCACCGGTTCCATACCTACAGGCTGGGATGGTCGGATTCTGCGATCAGACGTTACGTGCGCGATGCGGGTCCCCTGCTCGGGAAGCTCAACGATCTCGTGCGCGCCGACTGCACCACTCAGAACCCAGCCAAAGCTCGTGAGCTTGCCCGTCGGATGGACGAGCTCGAAGAGCGGATCAAACTCCTAGCCGAGCAGGAAGAGCTCGCCCGCATCCGGCCCCAGCTCGACGGTGTCCAGGTGATGGCTTACCTAGGCATGGAGCCGGGACCCGTCGTCGGCGAGGCCCTCCGCTTTCTGTTGGAGGTTCGGCTCGACGAAGGGATCCTCGGCGAGGACGAGGCCTTCAGGCGACTCGACGCCTGGGCGCGGGACCGCGGGCTGGACCCCCCGGGGCTCCGGGTGCCCCCCAAGGAAGAGAAGAGCGATGAGCCCATCGGGCCGTGATCATCCGGGTGGCCCCTACTTCGAAGCGGTGGCAGAGCGCCTCGGGCGTGCATATCTGAGGTACGGATTCACGCAGGGAACCGAGCAAGAGGTCGAGTTCCTCATCTCTCTGCTCGACATCCCGGCGGGGGGGAGGATCCTCGATGTGGGCTGTGGTCCGGGTCGACATTCCGTTGCGCTGGCGCGCGCCGGATACGCGATCACCGGCATCGACATCTCCGGTCGATTCCTCGAGATTGCAGCCGATGAGGCTCGCCGAGCGGGTGTCGCTGCTTCGTTCTTCGAGGTGGACGCCCGCCAGATGCCCTTCGACGACGAGTTCGATGCGGTCATCTCCATCTGTCAGGGCGCCTTCGGATTGATGGGTCCCGACGACGGATTGGTGCTCCGCCGGCTGGCCGAGGCAGCGAAGCCGGCGGGCCGTGTGATCGTCACCGCGTTCAGTGCCTACTTCGAAGCGCATCATCGTCGGCCGGACGCGACGTTCGATGCCGCGGAGGGGATCGTGCACGAGCGAACGACGATCAAGGACGAAGCAGGAGGCGAGCACGAGATGGACCTGTGGACGGGCGTCTACACGCCGAGGGAGCTGCGACTGCTCGCTATCGGTGTCGGCTTGATCCCTCAGGCGGTGTGGTCGGTCGAACCGGGTGACTTCGGGCGCCGGCCCCCCGATCTCGATCACCCCGAGTTCATGCTTGTCGCGTCGAAGCCTTCGGGACGGGAGCGCTGAGGAGTCCCGCCCTCTGCATCGCGGCTCCCATGATTACGCCCAATGCCAGGGTGGCGCCTCCCGCTGCGACGAGAACGATCCGCATCGAGGTCCCGCTCAGGAGCACCATGGTTCCGGCCGCTGCGACGCTCGCCAGGTTGTACAGGATGTCGTAGAGCGAGAAGGCCCGTCCTCTGACCTCGTCCGGCAGCGACTCCTGCACGGTTGCGTCCACCGCGATCTTAGCGATGAACGCTCCATAGCCTCCGACGAACATCAATCCCAGGATGGCGGGGAGGTTGCCGAGTCCTCCCAGCACCAGCAAGCTCGTTGCCGAGATGCCGAAGCCGAGGATCACGAGACCGGGTTTCGTCAGTCGCCGCCCTATAGCCGGCGCGGACAGGGCCCCCATGAAGGCCCCTACGCCCGCCGCTCCGAGTGCCAGAGCACTGGCGCTCAGCCGGCCGCCGCGATCGGCCGCCGCCGGAAAGTCGTTCTTGATCACGAGGATGGCTGCGATCGCCACGAAGATACCGACGGTGCGAAGCAGGAAGATGGCCGCGAGTGATAGACGAACCCGCTCGCGCACCCAGACCTGATGCACCCCCTCGAACAGTTCGCCGGCCACCCTGCCGACGGCATCCCGGAGCTTCTCGAGGTGCGCGTGCGGGTGGGCCATCGGCGTGGATAGGGCGCGCGAGGCGATCGCTGCTCCTGCATAGAGGGCTCCGCCGAGCACGAACGTAGGTCCGGTGTCCAACAAACCGATGGCGGCGATCCCCAGGATCCCCCCGGAGAGGGCGGCGATCATCCCTCCGCCTCCCGAGATGGCGTTGCCTTTGAGGAGATGGTGCTCGTGCAGCACGACTGGGAGAGAGGCCCCTTTCGTGGTCAGGAACAGCCGGCCGAGTCCGAGGACCAGGAGCGCTGTGGCGTAGAGCGCTAGATCCCCGGGCAACGACGAGGACCACAGAGGAAGACTCGCGATGACGACGGCGCGGACGACGTTGGTCCACACCATCAGATCGCGCCTCCGCCACCGGTCCACGAAGACTCCCAAGAAAGGGGCGATGATCGAGTACGGCAGGAGCGTGAGGGCGAAGATCCCAAGCACGCGCAGCGGCGCTTCACCGAGAGGCTCCAGGATCAAGACTTCGGCGAATCCCGCTTGCGCGATGCCGTCTGCCGCCTGAGCGCAGAACTGGGCAACGAGCAAGAGCAGGAAGTCCCGCTCGAGCTTTACTCCGGCAAGGTGACGAATGCGCGCGATCACGCAACCATCATGCGCCGGTTCGCGCGGGGATGAGGCCCGGGTCTAGCTGTGGGGTCGAGCGACCGGGTCCGGGTCGATCGTGAAGGTTCCGGACGAGTGGCCGTTGTGGGACGAGCCGTTGGTGTTCTGCGGCGCGTGTTGCACCGAGAGAGGCTCGTTCTTGATGAATGCGTCGACCTGCTCGAACGCCTCCGAATCCGAGTACTGCACGGGCGGAGACTTCATGAAGTAGGAGCTGGGGGCCAGCAACGCCCCGCCGATCCCGCGGTCGAGGGCGAGCTTCGCGCATCGAACCGCATCGATCACGACGCCGGCCGAGTTGGGGGAATCCCACACCTCGAGCTTGAGCTCCATGCTCACGGGGATGTCGCCGAATTCACGGCCCTCGATCCGGATGTAGGCCCACTTCCTGTCCTTGAGCCACGGGACGTGGTCCGACGGACCGATGTGGATGTCCTCGGGATCGATCCCGGAGGCGATCTGTGATGTGACCGACTGCGTCTTCGAGATCTTCTTCGATTCGAGCCGTTCGCGCTCGAGCATGTTCTTGAAGTCCATGTTGCCGCCGAAGTTGAGCTGGTAGGTGTGGTCGATGATCACGCCCCGGTCCTCGAAGAGTTTCGATAGGACCCGGTGAGAGATCGTCGCGCCGACCTGGCTCTTGATGTCATCGCCGATGATCGGGACGTTGCGCTCCTTGAACCGCTGCTCCCACTCCTTGTTCGTCGCGAGGAACACCGGCATGCAGTTGATGAACGCGACTCCCGCTTCGAGAGCCTGCTCTGCATAGAAACGCGCAGCCTGCTCGGAGCCCACGGGAAGGTAGTTGATGAGCACGTCGACCTTCGTGTCCTTGAGCACCTGAGCCACGTCCACCGGAGCGACATCGGACTCGGCGATCTCTTCGCGGTAGTACTTCCCAAGGCCGTCCAGTGTCGGGCCGCGCTGGACCTGCACCCCGACCTCAGGTACGTCCGAGAACTTGACGGTGTTGTTGGGCTCGACCCAGATCGCTTGCGATAAGTCGAGTCCGACCTTATTGGCGTCGACGTCGAATGCGCAGACGAACTCGACGTCGGACACGTGGTACGGCCCGAGATCCACGTGCATCAAACCGGGCACCCGTTCGTCCGACCGCGCCTTGGCGTAGAACTCCACACCCTGAACGAGTGAGGAGGCGCAGTTACCGACTCCTATGATTCCGACCCTTATCTTCGACATGTCACTTGCCCCCTTGTCCGGATACCTCAAGTGGTTTTAGGACGCGGCATCTCCGGCGCCCTCTCTTGAGTGATCAGTTCTTCGATCCAGGCGATATCGCTCTCCGTCGTCGCCATGTCGTGGTTCTGCATCGAGAGCGCATAGCTGTCCATCCGCTCGCGATAGGTGAGGAGATTGCTCTTGAACTGTGCGAGCTTTTCCTGGAGGTATGCACGCCGCCGCTCTAAGAGCGTGAGGCGAGTCTCTGGGCGCAGATAGCGGAAGAACGCGAGACGAAGAGTGAAGTGCTCGGCGTCCACCGCTGCCGTCTCTTCGAGCATCTGCGTGAACATCTGTTCGCCGGTGTCGGTGACTCGGTAGACCGTGCGCCGTCGTCCGGACGTCAGCGTCGCGTCTCGGGCACCGCCCTTCCGGGCCCCCTTCCCCGATCGCCGAGGGGGCGCCGGCTCAGCCAGCTTCTCCACCGCTCCTGCTTTGGCGAGGCGTCGTAGGGCCGGATATAGCGACCCCCACGAGACTTGATAGAAGGGGCCGAGCATGGCCCCCAGCTGCTTACGAAGCTCGTAACCGTGCATGGACCGCTCCTTGAGCAGGCCGAGCACCGGCAACTCGAGCATCCCTGGTTGTCTCATAGGCTTCGTCCCTTATCCGAGGTGGTATCCCAGTGATGGTATCAGTTCGATATATCGAAACGATATATCAGCTCGATAGTAGCGCGCGAAGGCGGAGGTGGCGAACGGAGTGGGCCGGCGGGGACTAACGATCTTCGCTCTCGTGGTCGGAGTGGTCTCCGGCGCGGCGGCCGCGACCGCAACGTACTTCCTCGGTCTCGAAGGAGAGACCGACCTGAACGACTGGTTCCTGCTGGGGGCGATCGGGTTCGTCGTTGCGGTGATCGTCGGAACCATGACGTATCTCATCGCGCGCGAGGACGAGCCGGAGGCCTGAATCTGGCAGCGGGACATGGCTCGTCAACGGGTACCATCCTGGGATGGCGGTATCCGGAAGATCGTTCGATCCAACGAGGCCTCCCTCGTCCGTAACGGGCGGACCCGTTGTCGACTACAGCCTTGCGCGACGCTCGGTACTGAGCGCGCTCAGGCGCGGCCATCTAGGAACTCACGATGTCTGCGACGCACATCCCGAGCTTCTGCGCGCTGCGAAGAACATCGGCGAGACCAGATCGACTCCCTGTCCCGTCTGCTCGCACGAGTCCATCCGCTGGGTCCGGTACGTCTATGGGGAAGAGCTCAAGCGCAACAACGGCCGCGTGGTCTATCCGGCCGAGTGGCTGCGTGAGCTGGTTGCGACTTGCGATCATTTCACCTGCTATCTCGTTGAGGTGTGCGTCGATTGCGCCTGGAACCACCTCGTGCGCGCCTACTCCGCCGGAAGGAGGTACCAGGCCCCGCCCGCCCAGACCGAGCGCAGAGAACGAGGTTGAGCGCGTCTCTCGTAGGAGCTGCGTTCGCGGCGCGTGCCTCAGGCCTTCTGATCGCGCTGGGGTACCTCTTCGGTCTGGTGCCGGGCTCGGTCGTGGCTGCGGTCGGGGCGCTGGCGCTTGCGACCCTCGGTCGTTCCTTTCTGCAAACGCCGGTGGAGCAGGGTTTCGGGGCCGCGGGACTTGCGTTGATAGCGGGGGCCGTCGGGGTCGCGACACTCCGCTGGGGGACACTCGAGCTTGAGGGGTTGCGGGGGGCGCAGGCCGTGCTCGGGGCAACGATGCTGGTGGGGCCGACCCTTGCAGCGGTGGCGGCGTGGCTGGGGGCCGCGTCGGGCCTGATCGGCTTGGGGCTGTGGCTCGAGCCCGGTCGTCCTCGAGACGTCGTTCACTGGATGTGGTGGGTTCTGGAAGCGGTGGCCGGCGGATTGATCCTTGGGGTCGCGTTCTGGGGCCCGGCCGTGCTGTTCGGCGGCGACGACATCGGGACCGTTGCACTGGGTCTTGGGCGTTGGTTCCTCGTCGCCCTGGTGGGGGCGGTCCTCGGTGCAGCGATCGCTTTCGCTCGTGAGCACCTTCCCGCCGTCATCTCATGGGTCGCGGTGGCTCTGGGCGCGGTTGCGATAGCCGTCGCGGCCGGTCTCGTGCGGAGCGTCGTCTAGATGATCGGATTCGTGCTGTTCGCGCCCGCGGTCGTCGCGGTGCTGTTGGGCGGGGTCTTTGGGCGCTTGCAGGAGTGGCGTGCGCGCGTGCTTCTCTACGCGGTCGGAGCCGGAGCCGGCGTGACCCTCTTCGTGGTCGCATCGTCGGCGGAGTCCTGGCGCACCGTCACCCTCGGGCCGGCCTCGGCCATCGCCGGAGCCGCCATCTCTTGTTCGTTCGTGCTGGCCGCGGTTCTGGATCTTCGGACGGACCGCTGGAGGGTGCCGACGTTGGTGGGGATAGCCGGAACATCGATGGTGCTCGCGGTGTCGAACGATTGGCTGGTGCCGGGGCTGCTTTTCTGGACCTGCTCGACGCTAGCGCTGGCCGCTATCGGTAGAGATGCGCACCAGAGGGCGAGCCTGTGGGCGACCTTGTTCGCGTCGGACGCGTTGTTGTACGCGGCTCTCGTGGGTTGGGGACTGTCGGCCGAACGCTGGACCATGCCCGGAACGCTGGAGGGCTGGATGTTCTATCTGGCGCTTGCTGCGATCGTGCTTCGCTCCGGCGTTGTCCCGTACTTCGGGGTGTGGCGGATGCTGGACTCGCAGGCCGTTGCGGCCATACCGATCGTCGTGGGTGGCGCGTTCGCTCTTGGCGAGCGGTTCGTATTCGGGTCCGCGCCTCTCGAGGCGGCGGCCCTCATCGCGACGGCGCTGGTCGTTGCCCTGTGGGGGACGATCGTCCGCAATACCCCCTTCGCCGTCATGGGGACGTGGCCCATCGCACTTCTTCTGGGGGCCGCCCTCGCCAGCCGTTCGGCGGCAACGGCTGCCTCGCTGGGAGCCGTCATCGCCGTGTCGCTGTTCGCCCTGTGGCCGCAAGCATCCAGCGCGGCGCCGGCCCGCGGGATCGTTCTGGCGTTCGTTCCTCCCGGCGTTGGATTCTGGGCGGTTCTTGCCGCAGCCACCTATTCGTTCGGTCGCATCATCGAAGCTCCGGATGTACTCGAGGAGACCTCTTGGGTCGTGGTCTCGGCTCTGCTGCCATTCGCAGTGGCGACGGCCGTATCGGTTGGCGCGCGCGTCGCTCGCGCGCGCGGAGACGTGTCGTTGAAACCGGCCGTCGTGGCGAGCTGGGGGCTGCTTGCCGTGTCGTTCGTCGCCGGGCTGTTTCCGGAAGCGATCCTCGATCTCGACGAGGCGGCAGTGCCGGACCCGAGCCGAACCGGCCTGCTCTTCGGTGCCGCGCTGGTCCTGGGAGCGGCGGGGGGCTGGTTTGCGAGGAAGCGCACGTGGGCCGGGCGAACTCCGCATACCGGAGCGCCGCGAAACTTCCGTCACCGTGGGCCCACCCTCGGCCCCCGGTCGTTGCTGGCGCTGGACTGGACAGCTCTGACGCTGGGCATCGGCACTGTGGCCGCCGCCGCATGGATCACGCTCGAAGGGTTGCGCTCGGGTTTCCTCTAGTTCGTCTCCACCTCAGGGTCGAGACGTCACCTCAGAGCGGAGGCCGCTCCTTCATCCGCGTCATCACCCAGCACCACACCCGTTCACCATCCCTGGTGTCGGTGTCGAGCACCCGAGCGCCCTGAACGAAGCCCGCTTTCTGGTAGCAGCGGATCGCGGCGAAGTTATCCAGCTCGGTCGTGAGAACGACGGAGGAAGCACCCCGCTCGGTTTCGAGGTATCCGCAGAGGAGCTCCATCATCCGCGTCCCGAGGCCGTGACCGAGTGCGTCTCTCTCCCCGATGAATACGTCGACACCCCAGGCGAGATCGTCGAACGGGATGCCGACCTCGTCGGCTTCGGCCGCGTATGAGCTCCACCGGTAGAACTGCATGAAGCCAACGGGGGCCCCTCGAAGCTCGACGATGCACAACGTCGTGGGGGCGGTGGGGGCCGTGTCCGGCTGGTACTCGTCCGTGGCCGCCGCCACGGAGAGCGGAGGGTCATCGGGATCCCACCAGTGGCGCACGTGTGAACTGTTTCTCCACCGCACCATGAACTCGTAGTCGTCTTGGGAGTCGCGCATGCGACGTATGACCAACTTGTCCTCCTCGACCAGGATCGGCGACTGCACGAGTTCCCCTTTCGGCCGAGGGCGTCCAGCCCCGAATGTCTAACGTGTGGTTGGACGATCTCGGATCGCCGTTCCAGCGATAGCCGACGACGGAGAGGCGCCATCCAACTTCTGAGCGGCCCTAGACTGCGCAAATGGCCGCTAATCGTACTTCTCGCCGTGGGGCGAAAGACCCTCGCACCCGGGGGCAGAAGATGCTCCTCCGCTACGGGTGGCTGGTTCCCCTCGTGACGCTGGCGGTCGGGGCGGGCGTTCTCGCCGTCACCTATGCGTTCGCCTCGATCCCGCTCCCATCCGACGTGAAGCTGGCGTCCGCAGCCGAGGTGTACGACCGCAATGGGAACCTCATCGGGATCTACTCGGGTGAGGAACGCCGGTTCCTGATCGACACCAACAAGCTCCCCGATTTCATCGGGGCCGCTGTGATCGCCGCCGAGGATCGTGATTTCTACGATCACAACGGGATCTCGCCGAGAGGCATCGTGAGAGCGGCGTGGGAGAACATCACGGGTGGCGGAATCTCGCAAGGAGGCTCGACGATCACGCAGCAGTACATCAAGAACGCCGTGCTGCGCGACCCGGAGCGCACGATCACGCGCAAGATCAAGGAAGCAGTTCTCGCGGTGAAACTTGAACGCCGTTATTCGAAGAAGGAGATCCTTGGCTTCTATCTCAACACTATCTATCTGGGTCGGGGGGCGTACGGGATCGAGGCAGCAGCGCGCGTCTACTTCGACAAGCACGCGCCGGACCTAACTCTGGGGGAGATGGCATACCTCGCCGGGATCATCTCCGCGCCCGAGTCGTACCAGCCGAAGGGCAATCAGGAAGGAGCGCGCGCCCAACGGGATCGCGTGCTCGAAGCGATGCTCGAGGCCGGTTCCATTGGCCAGTCGCAGGCTGACAAGGCGATGCGCAGCAAGGTGAAAGCGATCAAGGACGTAGACGGCGAGACCAAGACGCAAGAGGCCGCCTATTTCATGGAGTGGCTCCGCAAAGACGTTCTCGAGCCCGAATACGGAAGTGAGCTGTACACATCCGGTTTCAAGGTTTACACGACCCTGGATCTCGGACTGCAGAGCGAGGCCGAGGAGGCTGTCGACAATCAGCTGTCGGCTGAAGACAAGGTTCAGGCTGCCCTCGTGTCGATGACTCCGCGCGGTGAGATCCGAGCTCTGGTGGGCGGTCGCAACTTCAACAACGTCAAAGCGGCACGCGGGTTCAACTTCGTCTCGGACAATGGGCGTCAGCCCGGCTCCGCCCACAAGCCCTTTACGCTGCTGTCGGCGATCGAGCAAGGAATCTCGCCCTCCTCGCGCTTCTCGGGCGCGTCGCCCGCCTACATCGAGGACCCGATCTGCGCCAATCCCGACGGCACTCCGTGGGAGGTGGACAACTACGGCGGGTCGTCGTACGGGACTCTGGACCTCGACCAGGCGACCACCAACTCGGTGAACGCGGTGTACGCGCAGTTGATCGCAGAGATCGGTCCCGAGGGCGTTGCGGATCTGCTCGAAGACTTCGGGTTCAGTCCGCCTGAGGGTGAGAAGGAGATACCTCCACGTTGCGCCCTAGCGCTCGGGGGTAGCGACGTGGATTCGACCCCGCTCGAACTGGCGCGTGCCTACGCGGGCTTCACCGCTCGCGGTGTGCTTCCCAAGGTGTCGCCGGTCCGTTACATAGAGAGTTCCGAAGGAGATTGCGTCAAGTCGTATCTGCCCACCGATCAGAAGTGCGGAGTACGAGCCAAGCAAGGAGGGACGACCGTCGTCGAGGAGAATTCGGCCGACGTCCTGAACCAGGTGCTGACTCATGTGGTCGAAGGCGGTACCGCAACCGCCGCTGCGATCGGACGCCCCGTCGCCGGCAAGACGGGGACCACCCAGAACAACGTCGACGCATGGTTCGCGGGCTCCGTCCCGCAGTTGACGACCGTCGTGTGGATGGGTTATCCGGCCGAGCAGAAGGGACAGCTCGTTCCCGAGATGCGTTACTGCTCGGACCCGGAGTTGTGTCGCCCGGTTCAGGGGATCGAGGTAACCGGCGGTTCGTTCCCGGCAGAGATCTGGGCGGACTTCATGATCGATGCGACCGCGGAGCTCGAGATCCTTTCGTTCCCGACGCCGGTCAGCATGCCGAGCACGATCATCAACCAAGCTCCGACCGTGCCGAGCGCGGAGCCGACCGAGGAGCCGAGCGAGGAACCATCCGAGGAACCGGCCGAGTCAGTGGAACCGCCCCCCGTCAGTGAAGCTCCCGTGACGCCCAGCGCTCCGCCACCCTCGACCGTGCCATCCGTCGCACCGAGCCCAAGCGCAGCTGGCGGCGAGGGTGAGAATGCGGCCTCGGCCGCTCGCCGCGCCCCCCGGCGACGGGACGGCCCATAGGCTCCATGCGCGAGCGCGCGATCGACCGCAGCGCCTCCCTTGTCGTGCTCGTTTGCGCCCTGACGCTCGTCGGGGGCTATGCATTGAAGGCCCGTTGCACGGCCCTCCAGTGGGACGGACAGCAGTACGCGCAGCTCTGCTACAACGACATCCAGCCGTTGTACGGCCAGCGTGGTGTCGAGGATCGTGTCTTTCCCTATATCGATGGACGGCTCGTTGACGGCGAGCTCAAGGGAGGCGCAATCGAGTACCCGGTGCTCACGGGGTTGTTCATGTGGGCCACGGGACTGCTGGTTTCGGACTGGGGCACCTATCTCCTGATCTCTGCGATCCTGCTCGCGCCCTTTGGCCTGCTGGTGGCCTATCTGCTGGCGCGCATGTCCGGAGCTCGAGCGTTCCTCTGGTCGGCGGCGCCCGCGATGGTGCTCTACGCCTTCCACAATTGGGATCTTCTGGTCGTGGCGGCGGCGGTCGCGGGCTTTTGGTTGTGGAGCAGGGGCCGGTCGCGGGGGGCCGCCGCACTGTTCGGTGTAGGTGCGGCCGTGAAGATGTTTCCGATCTTCTTCCTAGGGCCTCTCGTTCTGGAGCGGTGGCACACCAGGGGGTGGCGGGACGCGCTGAAGTGCGGCGCCGTGGGGATCGGAACGTGGGCTCTAATCAACCTTCCGTTCGTGCTGATCGATCGCACCGGTTGGTGGACCACCTACGAGTTCCACCGGCTACGAACGGCCGACTTCAACAGCATCTGGATCTGGGGTCTGCGCAGCGGGGAGAGCCTCCGCGACGCGCTGGCCGGTGCAGGTTCTCTCGCCTTCGATGCGGCGCGGCTCAACCTTCTGACATCGGGCCTGACCGCCGCCTCGTTCCTCGTGGCTCTGGGCGTTGGTTGGTGGCGAGCGCGGCGCGAGGGCACCTATCCGGTCGTACAGGTGTGCGGTGCCCTACTGGTCGCCTTCATGCTCTGGAACAAGGTGCACTCGCCGCAGTACGCGTTGTGGCTGCTTCCGTTCTTCGTCTTGATCGGCATCCACTGGTTCTGGTGGGTCGCCTATTCGATCGCGGATCTAGCGGTGTACATAGGGATCTTTCGTTGGTTCTACGACTTCAGTGTCAGCCAGAACGCAGCCACCATGACCGCCGCCAAGTGGACGTTGGTGTGGGGTGTGCGCGCGAGGGGGCTGCTCTTGCTGCTCCTCTTCGTCGCCTTCCTGATGGGGAAGAAAGTGCGGGTCGAGCGCTCTGCAGAGACCCAAACCACAGTTGTGTCGCAGGGTTCACCTAGCGTGATCGATGCCGGAGATCGAGGGCCGGTCCGAGGCTAGGGGCGGAAAGGAGGTGCTACCATGCCCGCTGAGCGGCCTCGCGGCTGCGATCTGTCCCCTGCCCGACCCGCGGAGCGCATCCCCGGGAGGGCCTCGGAGCCGGATCATTTTCGGCTCGAGTCCAGAGGAGGAGATTTCATGCGCACTTATGAGGCCATGGTCATCGTGGATTCAAGTCTGGAAGAGGGCGATACCCAGAAGGCCGTCGACCGCTTCTCGACGGTGGTATCCGATTCGGGTGGCGAGGTCAAGGGCGTCGATCGCTGGGGCCTCCGCAAGTTCGCCTACGAGATCGACCATCAAAAAGAGGGTTATTACTTCGTCGCGAACTTCATGGCCTCCGAGGAAGCCATCGACGACCTGAGGCGCGTTCTCCAGATCTCCGACGAATACATCCGCGGCAAGATCGTCAGACCCGAGTACCCCGCGTCCAAGCCAAGGAGCTGAGCATGGCCGACAACACAGTCACTCTCGTAGGAAACATCACGGACGACCCCGAGCTGCGCTTCACGCCTTCGGGAGCGGCCGTCGCCAACTTCACCGTTGCGGTGAACCGTCGGTGGCGTACCCCCGAAGGCCAATGGGAAGACAAGCTCGATGGTTTCTTCCGCTGCAACTGCTGGCGCGACATGGCAGAGAACGTCGCCGAATCCATGACTAAAGGGATGCGGGTGGTCGTTACCGGCCGGCTCCAGCAGCGTTCGTGGGACGACCAGGAAGGCAACAAGCGTTCGGCGTTCGAGATCCAGGTCGATGAGGTGGGCCCGTCGTTGAGATGGGCGACCGCGTCGGTCCAGAAGTCGCAACGTTCGGGCGGGGGCCAGTCCTCCGGCACCGGTGGATCCGGCTCCGGTGGATCCGCCGGCGGCGACTGGGGCGCGCCCGCCCCTGTTGGCGGTCCAGCTCCCGCGGACGAGGGGGGCTTCTAGGTGCCGAGAGGAAGAGGCGATCGCGACCGCGACCGGAAGACCAAACCGCCGACGATCCGCAAGGGTCGCAAGAAGTATTGCCAGTTCTGCGCCGACAAGTCGTACATCGACTACAAGGACATCTCGATGCTGAGGAAGTTCTTGAGCGAGCGCGGCAAGATCCGCGCCCGGCGCGTCACCGGGAACTGCTCCCAGCACCAACGATTGGTTGCCACGGCCGTCAAGAATGCGCGCGAGATGGCGCTCATCCCCTACTCGGCGAGATAGGGGGCCGGCGTGAAGATCATCCTTGCGGACGACGTAGACAACCTTGGGACGAAAGGCGACGTGGTGTCCGTGGCGGATGGCTACGCTCGGAACTACCTGGTCCCCAAGGGCCTCGCTCTCATGGCGTCCAAAGGCGCTCTCAAGCAGGCGGAGCAGATGCGTCGCGCCCGCGAGGAGCGCGAGCAGAAGGTGAAGGAGGAGGCCGCCGGGCGGGTGTCGAAGCTGGGCGCGACGTCCGTCTACATATCCGCCAGGGCCGGCGAGGGCGGCCGCCTGTTCGGCTCGGTGACCAAGACCGATGTGGCTCGTGCGATCCTGGAGCAGCTCGGCGAGGACGTCGATCGCCATGTCATCCGTCTCGACGATCCGATCCGCACCCTCGGCAGCCACAGCGTCGAGATCCACCTTCACGAAGAGGTCAACGCGCTGGTGACGGTCGAGGTCATCGCCCATGAGGAGCCCGAGGAGCAGTAGCCTCGGCCCAGCCTTCGGCGCACAAGCTTTTTGCGGGCCGGATCGCCGCTCGCGCCCCGTTTCAACAACGAGCCCCGGCTTATCCACAGTTCGCGGGGCGTGATCGACGCCAATCCACAGGGCTGTGCCCCTTGTTACAAACAGGTGGTTGCGCATACCGTCAGGCCGACGGCCGTCGACGGGCCGACTTCCCCCGGAAAGACCGGCGATTACATGTCGCTGGCCCATGCTTGACTGATGAATCGACGGGACGCCAGGGGGAACTGAGTGGCTCAACGCGCGCCGATCGCGCCTGTTAGGACCAACCGAATACCGCCCCACAACCTCGACGCCGAGCTATCCGTGCTCGGGGCGATGCTCGAATCGAAAGAGGCGATCGCCAACGTCATCGAGGTCGTCAACCCGGACGACTTCTACAAGCCGGCCCACACCGAGATCTACCACGCCATCCTGGCTCTCTACGGCCGGGGCGAGAGCGTCGACGCCATCACCGTGGCCGAGGAGCTAAACCGACGGAACACGTTGGAGCAGATCGGCGGCAAGCCGTACATCCACGGTCTCCTCGAGGCATATCCCACTGCTTCTTCCGCGGGCCACTACGCGCGCATCGTCGAAGACCATTCGCTGCTTCGTCGGCTCGTCGACGCCGGGACGAAGGTTCAGGAGATCGGTTTCTCGATCCCCGAGGACATCCCCGAGGCGATCGACACGGCCGAAGAGCTCATCTATGACGTGGGCAACAGGCGCCTTCGGGATGACATCCAGCCGATCCGCAAGCTGCTCACACAGAACATGGAATCGATCGAACAACTTTACGAGCGCGGCGAAAGCATCATCGGACTGGCCTCCGGCTTCCCGGACCTGGACGAGATGACCGCGGGATTCCAGCCGTCCAACCTGATCATCGTCGCTGCCCGTCCCTCTCAGGGTAAGAGCGCGCTGATGGCAGACTTTGCCCTCAACGCGGCGACTCGACAGAGTGCGCCCTGCGTGATCTTCAGCCTCGAGATGTCGCGTCACGAGATGGTGCAACGCTTCCTGTCATCCGAAGGGAAGGTCGACTCGCAGCGGATCCGGCGCGGGACGCTGCAGGAGCAGGACTGGACGCGCCTGTCTTCCGCCCTCGGTCGACTGGCCGAGGCGCCGATCTTCATCGACGACTCCGCGAACGTGACCTTGATGGAGATGCGCGCGAAGTGCCGCCGCCTCAAGGCGAAGTACGGCCTGGGGCTCGTGATCGTCGACTACCTACAGCTCATGCAGTCTCCGCGGAGATCCGAGAACCGCCAGCAAGAGGTGTCGGAGATATCGCGTGGCCTGAAGATCCTCGCCAAAGAGTTAGAGGTCCCGGTCATCTGTGCGTCGCAGCTGAACCGAGGCGTGGAATACCGCTCGGACAAACGACCACTGCTAGGCGACTTGCGAGAATCGGGTTGTCTGACCGGAGACACGCTGGTCACTCTTGCTACGGGTGAACGTCGGCCAATTGCGTCGCTTGTCGGGGCTCAACCGGAAGTGGTCACTCTCGATGGGTGGCATATGTCGACGGTCACCGCTACCAAGGTATGGCGGACGGGTCGAAAGCAAGTTTTCCGTTTGACGACCGCCACTGGCCGGAGAGTTCGGGCAACCTCGAATCACCCATTCCTTAAGTTCGAGGGGTGGCAACCCCTCGGTGAGCTAAAGCCCGGGGACCGCATCGGCATCCCGCGCATCTACCCACAGAACCTCTCGACCGACCCGTGGCCGCCCGAGAAGCTCATCCTGCGGAGGATGACACGGAGGCGCGGAACCACCTCCGCGGGTACGCCCCGTTCTCGCCATGCTCCAAGCAGAGCATTGCGCCTCGATTCCCCGAACAGGTCGGCGTTCGGCACGATGACTCCCGAATCTTCAGTCTTGCCCCAAGACACCCTCGCTCCCATCGAGCTTCTCGATGATGTTGAGCTCAAGGAGATCGCAAGCTCGGAGATCTTCTGGGACAAGGTTGTATCCATCGAACCCGACGGTGTCGAGGATGTATTTGACATGACCGTTCCCGGCACGCACAACTTCGTTGGGGACGGCGTCCTGGTTCACAACAGCATCGAGCAGGACAGCGACCTCGTGATGTTCATCTATCGCGACGAGGTCTACAACCCCGACACCGAACATCGCGGGGAGGCCGAGCTCATCCTGGCCAAGCACCGGAACGGCCCGACCGGGATCGTCCGCCTCGCATTCATGAACCAGTACACGAAGTTCGCATCCATCGCCGGGAAGGCGCGCCGCTGACGGGCGTCAATCTCCCGCGCCGGATCCGAACGCTCAACCGGCGGTTGACCAAGGACGACCCCCCGTTCGAACCGAAGCCTCGCCGCCCGATACTCGACGAGCTCGTACTGACGGTCCTGTCGCAGGCGACTTCGGATGTGAACTCCGGGCGCGCGTTCGAGGGCCTCAAGGGACGCTTCGCCACGTGGGACGAAGTTTCGGTCGCCCCGGTCGAAGAAGTCGCGAACGCTATACGTGCGGGGGGCATTGCGGACGTCAAGGCTCGGCGCATCCAGGACATCCTGCATGCGATCGAGGCGCGCGAGGGATCCCTAGAGCTGGGTCGTTTGAACACGCTGCCCGATGAGGAGGTCGAGGAGTATCTCGATTCCCTCCCGGGGGTCGGTCCCAAGACGGTTGCGTGCGTGTTGCTGTTCTGCATGCAACGCGATGCGTTCCCCGTTGACACGCATGTGCACCGGGTCGGTAAGCGACTCGGCATCATCGCTCCGAATGTGACGGCGGAGGCCGCCCACCGAACGTTGGGGCGAGATGTCCCTCCCGACATCCGGTACGAGTTCCACATGGCCTTGATCCGGCACGGCCGTACGATCTGCAAAGCGCGCGCGCCGCGCTGCACCGAATGCGTGCTGTTCGACCTGTGCGAGGCGGGCCCGCGTTTGCTGGCCGCCGGCGAGGCGCGCTAGGACTTGTTTGTCTTGATCAGCCCGCGACTCAGCCTTTGAACTGAAGGATGCCGAGCGCGTTCTTTCCCGGATCGACTATCCACGCGGCCCAGGCGAATCCCAGGTCTGCGATGCCGTCTTCGGTCTTCAGGCCCGGCATGTCGTACTCTTCGATCGTGACGCCGCGCGACCGGAGCTCGGCGACCTCGGCCCGCACATCTTGGACCCGCCAGGACGCCTGTGTCTGCTCGTCGGCCGTTCCGGTTGTGCTGTGGGTCACGGCCAGCTGCGTCTCGCCGCATCGGAAAGCGATCGCCGCCTCGCTCTCCTGCAGGATCTCTAGCCCGACGAGGTCGTGATAAAGCGCCGCGCCTCGGTGAGATCCTGCGACAGCAACACCGGGTAGATCGGATTGTCTCCAAGCATGATGATCCTCCTCTGGTTCACGTTCTCGACGTCTCTATCCTCAAGCTTGGTCGGCGCGGCGTGACCAGGCGAATCGGAGGCAACGATGGAGCGGGTGAGGG